>JACLAD010005892.1_pt1 | contig 10371 bp, 7 predicted proteins | sample 8027901 | NCBI WGS metagenome assembly JACLAD01 (sample SAMN15725071, study PRJNA655200) | protist metagenome | isolation source: fluorescence activated cell sorting (FACS) single amplified genomes of... | place: Spain: Blaines Bay Microbial Observatory, Mediterranean Sea | collected 2016-07-05
CCTGCCCGTTTGGGATATATTCCTGTTGTGGAAACGTACAGTAAGCGCGAACAAGCTGGCCGATGCTCACGCATCCAGGCAGACCATTGCTGTAAATGATTTCGGTTGGCTTCCAAATCACGGATGGGTGGGATGGTCAAGATGAGCGTTGCCGATTGCACTGGCAGAACTTGCCAACTCGAAGTCTGAGTCCAGTCAAAGGGTAAGACCGGCAGCGGCTGTTGTGTGAGAATCGCAGGATATGACGAGGGACGACAGGTCCCCCAGGATTGTGGTGACCAGGGAACCAACTGCGCTAGGGTAGAGCCCAGATAACCTAGGCCAAGAATACCAACAGTTGGCTCCATCAGGTTCAGTGCCGGACAGAATCGAAAGAGGAAGATTGTGCAGAAGCGACTGCACGTGCATAGGATTTGGGCATGTCAGACTGTAGCAAACTACCTGGCTCCAGATATTCGTAGATTTCCCCGTAGTGCTTGATCTCTGTCGAACTGACCCGTCGCATTAGATGCCAGGGTCGCAGATTGTCTGTATCTTTCAGGCCCATTGCGCCAATGATCTCACAAACACTCTTCTCCAAGTTCTTGTGTAGGTTATAGACACGCACTTTCTTGTCTGATGGGTCCAAACCATACATCAGTGTTCGATCTGTCGTCGCAACTCCCACTGGGCAGCGATTCGTGTTGCACTTGAGTGCTTGAATACAACCAAGCCCCATCATCATTGCCCGAGCTGAGTTACAGAGGTCAGCCCCAAGCGCCAGACGCTTGACGATGCCAAAGCCTGACATCACCTTGCCACTGCTGATGACTCGAATATCCTTACGGAGATCAAATCCAGTGAGTGCATTGTGTACAAAGATCAAACCTTCGCTCAGAGGGCTACCAATGTTATTGGTGAATTCCAGTGGGGCTGCGCCGGTTCCTCCCTCTCCACCATCGACGGTAATGAAATCAGGCTTGATCCCAGTTTCATGCATCGCCTTACAGATAGCCAAAAATTCACGTCGTTTACCCACACAGAGCTTAAAGCCAACCGGCTTGCCTCCTGATTTCTCTCGCAGTAACTGAACAAATTCTATCAGTTCTAAGGGAGTCGAGAACGCTGAATGCCCTGGAGGTGAATTGACGTCCTGCCCCATCGGTACACCGCGAATTTCTGCAATTTCCTTGGTTAGTTTGGCTGCGGGTAGAATCCCACCATGTCCGGGCTTCGCTCCTTGAGAGAGCTTGATCTCAATCATCTTTACTTGGTCCTGAGAGGCCTTCTCTGCAAATTTTTCAGCGCTGAAGCTCCCATCATTGTTGCGGCAGGCGAAGTAGCCCGTACCAATCTGCCAGATCAGATCGCCCCCTCCCTGATGATGAAATTTAGAAATCCCCCCTTCTCCAGTGTTATGAGCAAATTTGCCCATCTTGGCGCCACTGTTGAGAGCCAGTACGGCATTAGCACTCAGAGAACCATAACTCATCGCAGAGATGTTCAGTAGACTGGCCGAGTAGGGCTTTTTACAATCCGGTCCACCTACCGTGACACGCAGATCAGTCTGGTCCAAGTGAGCAGGCTTTAGCGAGTGATTGACCCACTCGTAGCCAACTTCGTAAACATCTTGTTGAGTTCCGAAAGGCACCGTATCTCGGGCATTTTTGGCACGCTGATAGACTAAACTTCGTTCCAGGCGGTTGAAGGGGCGGCCTCCTGTGTCGGATTCAACAAAGTACTGATAAAGCTCTGGGCGGATTTCTTCCAGCAGGTAGCGCAGGTGGCCAATGATTGGGAAGTTTCGAGGAACAGTCTGTGATTTCTGGAAGACATCACGGAGACCGAGTAGAATGAGTGGCGCACCAATGACTAGAGTCCAGAGAATTTCCATGTAGATCGGAGCAACTGCGGCCAGCATACCGAGATAGAGAATCGTGAGAACATAAAATACCTTCCGTACACTGATGGGTGAGTCAGCAATCATGAAAACTCCTGAAGGGTGAAAGTGAGTTGCTCAGTTTTGTTTTGTTTGGGAATCTTCATCGAGAACTGCCATTGCCCGAATCGAGGACGGGAGCGTGAAATAGAAGCGAGAGCCTTCGCCCAAGGTGCTCTCAGCCCAGATCTGTCCACCGTTCTCGCGAACAAGCTCGTTGCAAAGAATCAGCCCCAGTCCCGTGCCTTTTTCATTGGCGGTTCCAACTGTGGAAAATGAGGTCTCGATCTGAAACAGATCGTTCAGGCGCTGGGAAGCAATCCCGACACCACTGTCTGCGACACAAATGATGATCATGCCATCCTGCTGACTCGCATAGACCTGAATCTTTCCTTGTACCTGAGTGAACTTGATTGCATTAGAGATCAAGTTCTGCATCACCAAAGAAAGATGGGTACGGTCAGCGTAGACCAGCATCTCAGGATCTAGTGAAGAGTCAAAATGGATCTTCTTAGTCAACAGGTTGCCCTGCAGGAGGCTCAGCACCATTTCAACTCGCTCGCGCAGCAAAAGTGGCTCTGGTTGATAGCCCATACGACCTGACTGCAACCGGGTCCATTGCATCAGGTTTTCAAGTAGGTTGAGCAAGTTCTGCGCACCTACATGAATATGGTTTCCGTAGGACTGAATCTCTTCTAGCGTGAAGTCAGAAAGATTGCCAGAAAGAATTTCAGCAAAACCTAGAATCGAGTGGAAAGGACTCTTCAGATCGTGGGAGATGATCGAGAAGAATTTATCCTTATTAGCGTTCTGTCGCAGCAATGCCTGCTCAGAATCTACGAGGCGAGCATTGAGCTCCTCCAATTCTTCTGTGCGTTGACGAAGCGTGGCTTCCATCTGCTTTTTTTCGGTGATGTCTGACTGAATTCCAACGTAGTGCGTAGTTTGTCCTCCCTCATCTCTGATAGGAGTGATTGAAAGTTTGTTCCAGAAGGGACGTCCATCAACGGCATAATTCAGCAACTCGACCGTGCACGAGGTCTTGGTACGAAGCGCCTGGCGGATTGTTTCAATAGTGTTCTGGTTTGTTTCTGGGCCCTGAAGGAAACGGCAGTTGCGCCCCAGTACTTGGTCTAGTTCATAGCCAGTAATTTTTAAAAATCCGCTGTTGGCATAGATGATTGGATTTCCATTCTGAGTTGCATCTGTGATTGTAATCCCCTCGTCAGCAGCTGCCATAGCTCGGTTTCGAAGTTGTAGTCCCTGCTCTGTCAGGGCACTTTGTGAAATGTCTTCATGGGCAGCCACCACCCAGGTACGCTCGTCGAAACTGAAGTGTGTGAGGGACAGTGAAAACCAGCGCTGTTCCGTATCGCTGTGGCAGGGATATTCTACTTGAAAAGAGTTTCTCTCCCCAGACAGCAATTGCTGGATCGCTTCAGCTACATTTCTCGCATCTTCTGTCTGGGGCCCAATAGCTTCTCGACAAATCCCCAGATAGTTGCGTCCTACTCCCCAATTGGGATCTTTGTATTGATTGGCCATACCGAAACGACGCCAAGCATCGTTGACCGCAACAATCACTCCCTGCTCATTGAGAATAGCAATATGAATAGGGAGGGAGTCCAGAGTCTCCTGAAAAAATTTTGTGGAACTACGAAACGGGAGAACTTTTTCCATAAAGAATTTTGTAGCGTCAGAGGCGCTACCGACGAGCGGATGGCGGAGAGGGGAAGGATTCCTTAGGCGAGATGTTTCTCGACTTGCTGCCGTAATTGACAGGGTGCAATCGGCTTCCGCAAGTATCCTTGTGCTCCGGCCTGCAAAGCGGCCTGCTCACGGCCACTTTCCTGCTCAGCAGAGAGGAACAGTACCGGAGTTTCATGATCGTAGCGACGCAACTCCTCACAGAGTTCTATGCCGGTTCGCCGAGCTAAATTCTGGTCCATCAGAATCAGGTCGGGTTGCGTCTCTGCAACCATGTTATGAAATTGATCTTCCTGTTGCAAACAGATCAATTTCCAAGTTGGCCTACGAAAGACAGCCTGAACTAAATCCAGACTAGGGCGCTCGTCGTCCAGCGCTAAGATGATTTTAGGTTTAATGAAATTATTCACATTCTGCCAATATAGAAATGGTGGTTAGCGAAGAGCAAACTAATTTTTAGATAAATCTATTATTTTTTTACTAGGCATATCTAGAAACAGATCAAATTTTCTCTTATTTTTAGAAATTTGGTTTCTACCATGCAGTAGAACCTCCTTCAGTGCGAGAACTCAGATTAACCGCTACATACCCTGTGCCAATTCAGAGTTGGAAGATGAAGAAGCTTAGATGCTGAATTTATGGAGTTTGACTCGGTTGAAAAACCGATGTTGGCTAGGGAATACTGGCTTAAAAAAAATAATAAACTTCTTTACATAATTTTTTATCATTTTTTGATAAAATAAAATTTCCAAAATAAAATTATCCTGAAAATAAAATTATGAAAATTTTGATAATCGATGATGAACCTTACGTAGAGGCACTGATCAAAGGATGGTTTCGCTCTTCAGACCATGAATTGAACTTTTTGCAGAGTGGGGCTGCGCTGATGCGTGAGGGAGCCACCTTTGTCAAAAAATATGACGTAGTGATCGTTGACAAGCAGTTACCAGAGGTTGACGGGCTCCAAATTGGTAAGCACCTTAAAGAAAATTACCCCGAGTTGGTGACGATCATGGTCACAGGCTTTGAAAGTACAGACACACTGGTATCAGCTTTTCGGGACAGTCATTTCGATGACTACATTTCAAAGCCTTTTGATTCGCGCAAGCTACAGGACTCGCTTTTGCGAGCGCAGCGACTGGTCGAAGAGCGTCATGCTCTCACCAGTGAGTACAAACTGAACGAGTCACTACGACTACAGACTATTGAAACGCCAAAACAACTGGTGGGGCAATCGCCCCGTTTTCTGGAGATGATGGCGCTGATCAAAAAATTTGCTCCGCTAGATGGTCCAATCTTAATTCGTGGAGAGACGGGGACAGGAAAAGAATTGGTAGCTCGTGAGATCTACAAGCGTAGTCGTCGCCAGCATGGCTCCTTCGTGCCTGTGAACTGCGGCGCCATTCCCGCTGAACTCTTCGAGAGTGAGTTGTTTGGTCATGAGAAAGGAGCGTTTACTGGGGCGATTGGCAAAAAGGAAGGCTTGGTCAAATTGGCGGATGGTGGGACCCTGTTTTTAGATGAAATCGGGGATACGCCCAGGGCCTTACAGGTCAAACTTCTACGCATGTTGCAGGAGGGAGAGATCCTCTCGGTTGGCAGTAATCGTCAGCAGAAAGTGAATGTCCGTGTAATCAGTGCGACCAATCAGAAGTTAGAGGATCAAATCAAGGTCAAAGACTTCCGGGAGGATCTACTCTATCGATTAAATGTGTTTACGATTTACCTACCACCACTAAGAGAGCGCCAGGAAGACCTACCCATGTTGATCCAGCACTTCATTCAGAAGAACAGTACGTTGAATCCAAGTGTGGTTGGGGTGGACCCAAATGCGTTGGAGATGCTAAGTCACTGGCCTTGGGAAGGTAATATCCGTGAATTGGAGAACGTGATCCAGCGTACCTGCGCCTTGGCGGAGTCGGAATATTTACGCCCAGAAGACTTCAAGGAAATTTACCATGAGTTGGTCAAGGGACACCCGAAGTTTGTAGTTCCCAAAGATAATGGTAACGAAGAAAGCGGTGAAGTCAGCAGTAGCACGGGTAGTCCCTTTGCACTGATCAATAGCAATCAAAGCTTCGCTAAGCACAGTGAACAACTCTGGCATGTTTTTCGAGAAAACAATTGGAAGCTTTGGCAGCTGGACAATCGTAACGAAGTCCGACAGATTCTGACAGAATGGTTGGAAACAGCGACGTATGTAAAAGTTGGACACTTTGGTAGAATCCAGACTGCTCGTGATCAGGTTCTGCCGGTACGGATCAGCTATCTCAATCCTGAAACTTGCCGAATCGAACAGATTGCCATCAATTTCTGTTTCTACTGCGAAGACTCGCTGGCGGAAGCACCAGTTTCTGCCAGCTTTGAATTTGCCAGAGAGAATGGTCAGTGCCATCAGATATACCAACCGGTTAAGAAAGGTTTGCCTGACACCTATTTCTTCAACCTATTATATCGTAATCGTCATCGTAACCAGACGATCAGCATTTCACCTCAGCACATCATTCGGGCGCTGGTTCTACGGTACGCACAGATGGATACGCCAGTGCGTCCGCTAAAGAAAGTATTTGATGATGTGATGGAGTTTCTGATTGATGAAGAGGTTGTTGAGCAATTCCCTTACTTGCCACATGATGGCTTAGAGGCAATGCGAGGTTGCCTCTGCAGCAAGGCCCATGTGTTTTCAGGCTTTTCCAGTCGGCTCAAGGCCAATCCAAATCTCGTAGCCCAGGAAGTGCGCAAGGTTTTCCCAGACTATTCCCTGCCCTTCACGATGCAGCAATCACTAGCTCAGTGAGTTTGCAAAAACAAAGCTGATCAATAGCCGCGCTTCTATTCCAGTCACTGGGAATTCCTACTTTCCGGGTGACTGGCTCTTCACCGACTTGCTCACCCCGTCTTTGGAGTTTTCATGTACACCGCCTCAATCTTCCTGTTCCGGCGAGATCTGCGTCTATTTGATAATTCTGGATTGCGCCAGGCCTTGAAGCGCTCCAATACCGTCTGGCCGATCTTCTGTTTTGACCCTCAACAGGTAGAAGAGCATCCTTACCGAAGCCTGCCCGCTCTGCGTTTCATGTTGGAATCTCTTGCAGATCTGCAGCTTCAATTGGTTGAAGCTGGTGGAAGACTCCTGTTATTCAGAGGGAAGCCTCAGGATTTACTACCGGAGTTGCTCCAACAAAGTGGGGCACAGGCTGTGTTCGTAAATCGAGATTTCACTCCATTTAGTCAGCAAAGAGATGCGGATTTGGAGAAAATTGCAAAAAAACGGGGGGTCGCTTGGAACAGTATGGATGATTTGCTGCTGCATCCACCTGAAAACACACGGAAAGCTGATGGCAATCCCTACACGGTCTTTACTCCGTTTTATCGAAATGCTGCTCGCTTGACTGTACCGCTTCCAGAACCGCTCCCAAAGGCGCAGTGGGGAACTTCTGTTTTGCCGCTTGAGTCTGACAGGGGACAGGACTTGATGTCGTTTCAGATGGAAGCCCGTCACCCAGAAACTCCAGCAGGTGGTCGCAGTGCGGCGCTGGCAATTCTGGCAAAGGCCTCTCGATTTACAGACTATGGTGAAAAACGAGATTTCCCTGCGATAGCGCAGGGTACAACTCGACTTGCTGCGCATCATAAGTTCGGCACGGTTTCGGTGCGGGAAGTCTTTCACCACCTGCTACCAACGTTGGGTAGCTCAGATCATCCTTTGTTGCGCCAACTCTACTGGCGGGACTTCTTCACTCAGATTGCTTTTCACTTTCCAAAAGTATTCGGAAACGCTTTTCAATCCAGCTACAACGATCTGCCTTGGTCTACTAACGAGCAACGTTTTGCAGCTTGGTGTGAGGGTCGGACGGGTTTCCCCATTGTCGATGCTGGTATGCGTGAACTGAACAACACGGGCTATATGCACAATCGGGCTCGAATGATCGTAGCATCTTTTCTGACCAAGGATCTTCACATCGATTGGCGTTGGGGGGAACGTTACTTTGCTCAGCGTCTGGTAGATTACGACCCATGTGTCAACAACGGTAGCTGGCAGTGGGCTGCCTCTACGGGGTGTGATGCTCAACCCTACTTCCGGATCTTCAATCCATGGCTACAGCAGAAGAGATTTGATGTCCAGTGTGAATACATTCATCGCTGGATCCCTGAGCTGCGAGGCATTTCTCCAACCCGACTCCATCGTTGGGATAAAGAAGCCGACACCTTGGGAATCCAAGATTATCCTGCTCCGATGGTGGAGCATAGCCAGGTCAGCCAGCAGGCCAAGGAACTTTTCGCGCAACATGCCCGGAGATAGTGTTGCCCACAGCAACAATTCCAACTGCTACTCGAATCGGCTATTCCGTTGCAGAGACAGGTATCAATGCCGTTGAGACACTACTACGTCTCTACCTGCTGATCTTCTATACAGATGCGGTTGGGCTAGCGCCGGGTTGGGCTGGATTGGCGGTTGCGCTGGGCCTTTGTTGGGATGCGGTGACCGATCCTCTGATGGGCTATCTCTCTGACCGTTGGTACAGTCGTTTGGGAGGCAGGCGTCCTTTTCTGCTGCTGGGTGGCTTACTTCTCGCCATCAGTGTCTATCTTCTCTTTTCTCCACCATTTCTCGAAACTACGACAGCAAAGTTCGCATATCTGCTGGCGGGGTTTCTCTTTCTCAACACGGCGATGACGATTCTGTCGGTGCCTCACATGGCAATGGCGACAGAGATGACTGTGGAACCAGATGAACGTTCCGCCCTGTTTGCAATTCGTTTTGCTTGTGGAAACATTGGGGCAATCCTTGGCGCTGGATTACCAGGATTTTTTGCAAGTGGTGAGAGTTTACAGCCAATAGATCAACAGCTTGCCATGAATGAAATGAGCATTTGGCTTGCCGTGATTGTGTGCGGTACTGCAGGTTGTGCCTGGGTAGCTACAGCCAAGCAGTCGATGCATCGTGTAGTCACTCACGTTGAATTGAAGCAGAGTCTGATTCAGGTATGGCGTAACCCGACTTTCCAACCGTTATTGTTAGCCTATATCGTGGCTACCTTTGGGGTGGCCATCAATGGAGCTCTGGCACTTTACTACTACCGCTATCGGTTGTTGTTGGAAGAGCAGGAAGTGCAACTCATTCTAGTAGTCTTCATGTTGGTACTGACCCTCTCTTTGGTAGGTTGGGTACTACTTTCCAGAAAGCTGGGAAAGCTACGACCTCTCCTGCTAGGAGTCTCACTGCTGGGCTTTTTCAGCTGTGTGACCTATCCTTTCTTTCCAGTAGGGGTGCGCTCTTTAGCACCAATGCATCAAATTCTGGGACTTGGCTAGTTTCCAGAATCTCCTGACCAATCACCTTCCCTTCCACATTAATCTGTAGGCGAACCCGTAGTGGCAGCGGTTTGGGCAAGTCACTGTTTTCCTGTCGGAAGAACATCAACCGATTACGCATAGCCTGCCAAATCTGTCGGTTGTAGCTCCGCTCGGCGATCTTGCGGCGAAACTGTTCTAACTGGTTTTGATTGCCACTGGATCCAACGCTTTTGGTCGTCGAGTTTTCAGCGCTATCATTCCTGACAAAAAGAGGTCTGGATGGCTGCACTCTCGCGGTAATTTTGGGAAGTTGCTCCTCCTGCTTAGCAGCCTTACGGGGAGTCTTTTTCTTAGCAGGTGGCTTGGTCTTGGCAGGTGGAGTTATCGCCTTTGTTTTTGTTGAGTTGGCAGGCGGAAGGTTATCCGCACGAGCTACTAGTTTCTCCTCCAAAGTTACTGATTGATCTGCTGGACGTGCCACCTCAACGGATTGCTTTTGTGTGGAAGTCCTCTGGCGTTGGACCGCTGGCTTTCTCTCAGGATTGGAACGAGCAGCTGAAGAAATCACAGTGTTTCGCTGTGGAGCAATTCCTTTCCATTCGGGGATAGGTGGTAGTGACGCAGCCCAAAGCTCACTCGCATTCGGCTCTACAAAGGCGAGTAGAGTCCTTAGAGCTTCTGTTCGACCAGCACCGGCACAGGGTTCTGGACAAAACACTACATACTGGACTAATGCATCAGCAAGATTACGGGATATTTCTAACCGCATCTCCCCAGCCTGTGGCTGCATGCGGAAACCAAAGCTGGCTTCTGTCTTCATAGGAGCGCTTGTCAAAACAGGAGTCTCTGCTGCGACCCAGAGGTAGTAGCGGCTCTGCAGCAGGCGCTGTAGTTCTAACAGCCAAGTCTGTTCTTGCAAACTAGGAACGGAGTGATTGCTGTGCAGAGTCAACAAGGCGCTGGGGCGATCCGTCTGTGCGTTTGTAAACCCTGCAAGAAGTCCAAGACATACAGTTAGAAACCAACGTTTCCAAGACATGTGAGTTTGCTCAATGCGTTGAGAAAGGAACTGATTTGTTGCAACCAGAGATGGTGGTGAGTCAGTAGAACTTGATCAATTTGGAACAATCTACACCTGCGACGCCTGTGCTGCAAGTAGCTCTTTGCGTTGCAAAATCCGTCGAACCTGACGTTGTTTAGCGTCATCAAAACGATATGGCCACAGCAGCAAGGCAGCCAATACGAGAAACACCCCAACTCCTGGACCAAACAGCCAGGCCAGTGCTTCTGACACTTCTGCCGACTGTACGGTGTTGGGCACAAACCCAATGACTTCCAGCAACAAACCAGCGCCTGCAACAGCGAGGGCACGTGCGGTTTTGGCGCCTAGTCGCCACACTCCAAAGTAGACTCCTGATCGTTGTACACCGGTGCGGACTTGGTCATAG
>JACLAD010014879.1_pt1 | contig 10371 bp, 8 predicted proteins | sample 8027901 | NCBI WGS metagenome assembly JACLAD01 (sample SAMN15725071, study PRJNA655200) | protist metagenome | isolation source: fluorescence activated cell sorting (FACS) single amplified genomes of... | place: Spain: Blaines Bay Microbial Observatory, Mediterranean Sea | collected 2016-07-05
CACGGCCAGCCGGCGATGGCGAGGCGGCGTTAAAGGATCATCCGCAGTACGCGCCGTACTTCAAGATGCTTAGGATGATGGTTCCACGGGGAGCAGTGCTTAACCGTATGGTGAAGGATGGAATAGTGTACGAGGAGGCAGAGCGAATCCTCGCAATGGACCCTGAGAAGCCAATCCCTGGCTTCTTCTCCATCGAGGATGATCCGAAGTATCAGCCCTACCTCAAGATGCTCAAGATGCGCGTTCCGTTGGGTGCCGTTAAGAACAAGATGAGGCGAGATGGCATCAACCCTAAGGTGCTAGACCAGAAGGACAGGTCAAAGCCCTTCCTAAAGCCCACAAAGAAAAAGAAGAAGAAGAGGGAGGGTATGGGGGCCAGTAGCCTCAGCGGGAAAAAGAAGAAACCGACTGGCAAAGCTTTCCACTGGACGGTATCGGAGGACCAAAAGGTTTACGACGACTCTGTCTTCGCGCAGTTCCAGTTGGACGACCTTGCGCAGGGCTTAGATGAGGATTTTCGCTCGCTCTTCTTGGAGCGTCGGTTCTCACCCAAGTCGATGGCGGCAGCGAGGAAGAAGGCAGCGGCGGAACGAAAGAAGGATCGGCGGGGCAGCGCAGCCAAGGTTACAGTGCTTGACGCCAAGCGCGCGCGCAACATTGCGATCAGCATTGCCAAGTTCCGCAAACTCGAACCGTACGGTGCCAGTGACGGAGGCTATGAGTCGGCCGGCGGTCTGACCACGAATAGTAGCAGTGGCAAGGGAATGGGGAGCGAAAGTGGGCAGCGGGAAAAGGAGGGGAAGAAGAAGGCGAGGGAGGGTGGAGGTTGCATGGCTGTAGCTCCAATCCTCCTTCGCCTCGACCCGGACGCGCTGGACGAGGAGATGCTCGCGACGCTCTCCGACGTCCTGCCTACTGAGATCGAGATCAAGGCACTGCAACGATTTCGTGGCGATCCCGAGACGCTTATGGAGGCCGACCGATTCCTGCTCTCCGTGCTATCGGTTCCGCGGCTTCCAGCAAAGGTGCGATGCCTCCGCTTCGCCAAGACATTTCCCATCGATCTCGCGGAAACGCGCCGCCGTGCGGCGTGTGTTGCTGCGGCGTGCGATGAGATAACGAGCAGTGACGGCTTTCGCACTTTTCTCAAGGTTGTTCTCCTCTTGGGCAACGAAATGAACAAGGGCAGGGGCAAGGGTGTATCGAAGGGTTTTTCGATGGCCTCGCTCATGAAGCTTTCGCAAACGAAATCGTTTGGGAACAAGATGTCTATGCTGCAGTACTGTATCCAGTTCATGTTAAAGAACTCGCCCGAGGCGCTCGACTTTTACACCTCAATGACGAGCCTCAGCGATGCACAGCGCGTGACCTTTTTACAGCTCGACGCGGACTGTAAGGCGTACCACGCAGACCTCGAAGCACTGCTCCGGGAGCTGCGAAACACCACACGAGAGGCGGGTGGCGGCGCGCTCGAGGCGGAGAAGATGAGCGCATTTGCGTCACGTACGAGGGAGAGTGTGGACGAGATCGAGAACGAGGTGCGCGCGGCCCGCACGAAGTTCCAGGCATTGGTGAAGTACCTTGGCGAGAGTACGGAGACGACAACCGAGGCTCTCTTTCGTAACCTTCATGTCTTCCTCAACGTCTTCCGCAAGAACAGGGAGCAGCTCGACGCTAGGAGGGCGCGAGCGGAGAAGGAGAAGCGCGCAATGGCGGAAAAGGAGGCCCGAAAGAGAAGGAAAGAAGGTCTGCCACATGCCGCGGCACCCAGAGCCGGTACCAAGACAAACGGCAAAATGAAGGCCGTGGCGAAGAAGTGGCAGCCACCGAACAAGAAAGGCGGTGCTGGAGAGAAGCAAAACATCGATCCTAAGGAACGCGCCGCCAAGGCTATCGTGGACGCGATTGAGGGAGCATTTGCGCTAAGCGAGGAAGGAGAGGCGGAGGCAAGGACTCGGACACAGGCGCCTTCTCTCGCCTTGGATCCTCGGCGAGCGATGCTGGCCGCAATAGCGTCGAGGGGAGGGACTGGAACGAGGATAGGCGAAGACAATGAGCAGACCGATGAGAAGAAGAAGGAAAAGAGGAAAGATGAGAAAGAAGCAGCAATGATTAAGACGGAGGATAACACGAAGGAGAAAGAGACTATGGGTGGGATTCTCGATCCGCGAGCAGCGATCCTCGCCGCAATACAAGGAAGAGGACGCAATTGCGAGAGCTCGGACGAGGAAAGGACGTCGGAGAAAGCTGAAGCAGAGCATGTTGACCCCCGAACGGCGATGCTGGCAGCCATAGCTGCAAAGAGAAAGGATTGAAAGGAATAGCTTATTAGAACAACAAAGATTTTTTCAGGCACGCTTTCATATCCTTGGCGCAGGAGGAGAAGGTTAGGGTTGCTTCAAGCCGATGATGAACGCTCGTTGTTGTAAGCTGAGAATACTCTTGTCTAGATCCATAAAAATCCTCGCAGCTGGAGGGTTGAGAGTCCGACCCTTGATGTTGTTAATCCTCGATTCGACAGCTCGCTCGAGCTCCTCAAGAGATTCCAGCATCGAGTTTGCATGGTCAATTAGCAGATCCAACTTTGCTACAGAGGTCAAGGCGGTTGACGTATTCAAAGCACTGCGGTTTTCCGTAAAGGTTGAGCTTGAAAGTAGCCCAGCATTTCTGGCCATCTGTGTGAGAAAGTCACTAATGTTGGACTTATTCTTGCCAAGCACAGATATGTCCCCATTGGTCGCAAGCTTTGCACTTCCTTCGTCCGTGCCTTCTGGCGTCCGCATCAATAGCCCATGTACGAGCGGCGGGCCTTCCTTTGCGCCATGTTTTTGGGTCGCTGCCGCCGTCCCTCCCTTTTCGATGGCAGAGGTATTCTGCACTTTTCTGTTGCTCAACTGGTTTGTCTTCCGCGCGTGCGATACGACTCTACTAACGAGTGCCGGATTGATGAGCTTGAGCTCGGAGTTTTGTTTTGTATCTGCATCCAGCTGCATCATGTTCCTTATTTTAACCAGCTGAGCTCTGCAGGCCGTGAAGTGTTCTTTCGCTTCTTCCCACTGGTACGACTGAATACAACATTTACCCATTAGCAAATCCCATTTGGGGTGATGCAGAGTCATGAAATTCTTCTCGGTGTCCACATCACGCGTATGTTGTCGATTCTCCAACTGCTGGTCGTGAGTTTCTGCCAAAAACTTGCACTTTTCCAACATCAAAAAGGCGTCGTCGTAGCCTGAGAGGTCGTATGCGATTGCGGCACACTTTTCATAGTAATCGATAGCTTGGATTTCTTGGTTTGCCAATTTACAGTGCTCTGCGATTACAAAGAGCTTATCGAAGAGGAGGACCATTTCGTCGCGGGTCAAGTTGCCTTTCGTTGACTTCTCAATGAGGCCCCCGCGGTATAAGCTCACCTGCAAGAACTCGACACAATTTCGATGGAGATTAGCCTTTTGCGCGATGGACATCGCGTTATACACCACGTCACGGACAGCAACGCTGGCAAAGTAGCAGTGCTGGATTAGTTTGCCCTGTTCATCCATCTCGGCCTCCAAAAGGCCGACCTGTTCGAGTGTATTGATCTCTCCCACGATCTCCTCGTCGGTCGGCACAATGGAGGCGAGTATTTGAACGTGTGCCATTTTGTACCTGATCGATGCAAGGTCGGATTAGAGAAGTGCATGTGAGATGTGCGAGTACCTCGAAAACTTCAAAAGCCTGACACACTTACTGTGGAACGATTATGTCATGTAAAGAAAAATTCACACCATTGATAGAGCAGACCTGAAGAAAGAGCTGCTCTTCAGGAGAAAGATTGTCATAGGTGCGCAGAATTTCTGCACAAACAGAATCGTCGGTGTGGAGCTCGACGTATTGGAGATCCTTGACAACTGAAAAGACCGAAGACGTCTCTTTGTCGATCGCAACGAACTCATGGTCAAAAAGCTTCTCCATCGTGTTCACGGCGTCCGTTGGGTTACCTTTAGACATATCCCACACGGTGGCCAGAACCTCGGGCGAGATCGACAACGTGCCTAAGTGAGCCGACAGCATCTGGCTCAGCTCAATCCTGCTCAGGGCGCTCAGCTCAATTAAGTTTATACCAGAGAGGTGTCGGATATGTTCAAAGGACACTTTGGACAGACACTGCATTGTTGGAAGAAATATTCGTGTGGGTAAGTGAGCCAATGAGCCAGCGAGCCAGCGATTGAATGAGTAAGACACGTTTCATCTATCCCACATTCTCCAAATCTGTCTCCCTCCCTCGCTCGCTTGCTAGCTAGCTCGCTTACGCGGTCTCCCTCTCTCTCGCTTATCACTTCTCCTTTGCCTCTCTGTGCTTCTGCTCCTTACCTTTGCCGGCCGCAAGGCCATGCCAAAATACACATTTGGACATTGTTTCCTTATGCGTGTCACAACGGAACGCCAGATCTCCCATGCATCGGACTTGAAGTTGTGAGCGTTATCAAATAGCACAGCCATAGAGCACCGCTTTGCCATCTCCTGCACAAGAATGATAATAATCTCGATGAAAGTCTCTGCCTGCCTACTTTCGCTATCAGCAGACCGCTGCGAGGTAAGGTCCCCCGTCGCCCGCGCTTCGACGGCACGTTTGCCCGCAAAACCAGGCAAGATTTCCGTGATTGCCGCAACTCGCTTCATATCGAGTATCTTCTTCTTCAGAAGCTCTGCAAGAAGCGGGTTTTGCCGAACTGCCCTGATTGCGTCTGTATTGTACTTTGCAGTCTCAGCGGTTGTCACTTGGTCGGATGCACCCAGTCTGCGGCTATTTGCAAGGCTGTCTCCCATTGAAGATTTCGCCTGAGCTGCCGCATCAAATGCAGTCAAGTCGCCAAACTTTGGCTTGGCACCGCGGAACATAGAAATTACTGTATCCGTCTTCTTCGATGCCTGCGTGCTCACGTCAAGAGCGATACAGAACGACCCAGACTTCGTCATATTTTTGTCAGCCAGTGAAGCCCTGAAACGCCTGCTGGATACAGCACCTGACTCTGCTGTAGTGGTGCAGACTGGATGAGATGTGCCCGGTGGCGACCAGAAGCATCACAAATTACGGAGAGTAGAAAGCTTCCGTGTACGCCCGCAAGGCACAGAGAACTCACGTGCATCAATAACCCTGGCTTGAGCAATCGCCTCGCCTATGGTCTGGCGACGGCCTTCGCTCGCTTGCAAAGAACTGCTCACGGAATGCCTCCGTGTTCTTTCCTCGTTTGCTTCCTGAACTGATTGTCTCCTCGCGAACTGGATATAGTCAGCATCCAGACTGATGACATCATTTTCCGTGAAGGCATGGACACTCTCTGTGGCTGATCCGCGTCTTCCTGCGTGCGAATTTGCCGTGCCAGATACTACTTTCTTCTCATGCTCTTGGTCACAATTGGCGCCCCTCCTCTCAATATCCATGAAACTGGCGTTCCTCACCATTGCCATTTTGGCTAGAGCAGCAGGCGCAGCAGACATCCTCAGCTTTGAGGCCTAAGGTAAGAAGAATGAGAAGGTCAGAGAAAAGAAGAGAAAAGAAGAGCAGAGAAGAGAAGGGAAGAGAAGAGAAGAGAAGAGAAGAAAAGAAGCGAAACGAAGGCATCAGCAACTTCACGCATGGCGATACGTCCCGCGAAACGCTGGTAGATTAGGGGCGTGATGCGACTCACAGAGTTTCGGTGAACAAGCGAATTGCGTGGGCCACCGTTAACCGCACTATCATCATGCTTGTCTTCGTTCTTATCCTCTAGGCGCAGAATATGCTCCATGAGCATTGTTGAACTGGTTGAATCTTTGCGGCCACCTTTTCGACTTCCTGCATCCATAGTGGAGTATGCTGGTGCCCGATTCGGTCCAAGTTTGGGACTAGAGGGCAGTGATTTAGGTGGTCCAGAGGTGGGGTTATTGGCGATTTTCCGGGATGTGCCCCTCTGGCTGTAGTAGGACTCAGATACAGTGAGCAACGTCTCAAGAAAGACAGCCCACGGCCCGATCTCCGTCTCGGATACCTCTGCCGATATATAGAGCACGACAAATGGAACGCTCCCGTTTTCTCCTGCTGATGAAATGACGCTTCCAGCCATACTCGGCTTCCGCATGGGCTGCATTGTCTGAATGCTTGGTGACTGTGAGAGTCTGCCATGACCCCAAGTTTTTGTTATATGGTTGCGGACCATAATCGTAAAATGATCTAGCATTGCCGTCTTTCCAACTCCCCGGGCCCCGCTGAAGATAGTAGCCAAAGCAGGCTCGCCTGTTGAACCACCTGTTAGCCCAATCTCCGCTCTTTTCAGCTCGACAGTCCTTCCAGTGAGGGAAGATGTCGAACCAGGGTCAGCAACCTTGCGCAGCTCCTTCCCTAGAACTTTGTAGATTGGGACTGGTCTGTACAATTGGGAGGTAGACAGTTGGATTGAGGTTAAACTCCAGATATTACAGAGGAGAGGAGAGGAGAGGAGAGAAGCATAAATCGAGAGGTGTGTCAACGACTCTCTACCCACTTCGTCTTTCCTTTGAGCATAACTGGATCGAGGGGCAGATGAGAGAAGAGCTCCCGTGTCTTCTCGTAAGTATTCGCGTCCGCAAGAATGCTTCCTTCATCCGCCCTGCACATTAGCCGTGCTGCCATGTTGACTTTGTCGCCTACCGCAGAGTACTCTGACCGAATTGCGGATCCGACGATCCCTGAGTACACAGCTCCTGAGGATATGCCGATTTTGCAGTTAGGAATCGCTGTTTTGATCGCGATTGCGATGTCGATGCCCCGACTCGAATTGTCAGCGTGGTAAAACGGTGGCAACCCAACGATGATTATTGCTACCGCTCCCTTATCGTCCTTTTGGTGTTTACGAGAGAGAGAGAGAGAGAGAGAGAGAGAGAGAGAGAGTCAGACACGAAATGGAAAGCGATGAGGCACTCTTTCTTCCTTCCTTTAACTCACGACCAAAAATTGGCGCACGGTGGCCCTGGTGAATCGTAGATCGTGCATTTCAAGTCGCATAGGAGGTGTATGCTCGTGAGTGCGTGATTTTACTCTTTCTTGAAGTCGTCGATATTGCATCAAGTGAATTCGATGAGGCACTCACTCGTAGTAGCTGCTTGCCATTTGGATTGTAGAAAACCGCTCCTGAGCAAGATCAAGGTAATCTTGCGGAGTCTGGGTTTCTTCATGCCACACTCCAATATCAGGCATCTGGACAAAGAGTGTCGTAAGGATGCGTGTCGTCCCGACGGCGCTACGGGCACCAGAATCCATTGAGAGTTGCAGCGGACGGGGAATGTAGCATTTAATGTAATCCAGCATCTTGTGCTGGTCGGTCTGTGCGATGGCGACCGCTCCTATCTTCGGCAGTCTAACCTTTTTCAAGCTTTTGGCCTGAAAAGACAAAATGAGAAGCGATCCGGAGGGAAGCTCGTCTACTGCTAGTGTTTCTATGATTTTCTTGCTCTGGAGTGGGTCCCATATGAATTAGCCTGCAGTCATTTCTGTTTCTTTCTATTCTTGGTGCTTCACTCACCTTGTCCAGTTCCAGCATCGCTAGCTTAGAGACCACTACTTGCCCGACTTTCGACTCGTTCAGACATTCGCTACACTGGCGTATGGCGTCACCAATTAAGAAGTTTTCCCTGGAGCAAACGTTGGTTAATGCGTTGCAAATGCGTGCTGCAGACAGAACTGGGTGCAAGTTGCGTAATCACTCACCATCTTGGCCTTCCATGTTGATCTTGGATACCCCCAACATGGCAACTCAAGATGTTGCTAGTGCCAATAGCACAGTGTACGCCAAACTTGAAAGTGCTGTGACGATTTCGTAGGGACATTTCAAGTAGTTTGCACGCGCACAGCCTTCGGGGCAGATGGGGGCGGGTGAGAGAGAGAGAGAGAGAAATAGAGAGACGGAAAGAGAGAATGGGGAGAGGAAAGATGAGAAAGTAATCAATAATTACTCCTGATTAGTTGCTTCATCAAAATTAGCTCGCCATACTTGAATCTAGAACATTAAAACTCACAAAGTTCGCGCAACACCATGCCCTATAGCTTCATTAGATGCCTTTCTGTGCATAACGATCAGCGCGTCTCCCGCAAATTTGATGATATCTAGACCGGACTTCGAGATTGTGCTGATCATACGCGTAAGCATGTCATTAAGATAGGTATGCAATAAATCTCCTGCGTGGGCCGCCCTACGACTGTGCAAGAGAGAACTCGGTTGCATTAAGGCCGATATTCGCCTTTTCAGTTTTTTAGTGCTGTCCTTTCTAGTGATGTCCTTGAATGACCCTGTGCCAGACTCCGATGTAACATTCGAATTCATGTGCGAAATATTTGACTTCGTCTTTTTCATCGCGTCGCGGACGGATGATTTCGATAACATCGAGATGGAATGTACACGTACCTGTCGGATGAGGAGTGGTGGGGGAGGAGGGGGGGGGGTGAGAGGCCCAGAGACGGAGAGATGTACTTGTACCGTTGTTGAAATCAATGTGCCAATATACGCATGCCCTACATTCAAGCTTACCGAGTCAAACGTCGACAGTAAGGAGATTGCCTCTTTCTTCCTAGCCATGTCGTCTTGCTGAGCTTCGTTGACAGCGTTATCGATAACGTGGGAGGCCTTCGAAAACCCCGAGATGTCAAAAGTGCCTACCACTGCGCCATCTATTTTGTTGTATGCCTGGTCATTCCTTTCGCTTCTTAGCTTACTGCGGAGGTACTCCCAGCACTCCCTTGAGATGAAACGCATCGCCACATCATGCTCATCGTACGGGTCACCTTCTAGCCCACGCACAAATGAGACGTCCACATTGTCATGGATAGCAACCGCCAACTGTTTCCTGTACAAAGATTGTCTGGTTATCTCAAGCTGATCCTTCTCTCCCGTGTTCCCTCGCTCCACGATAACGTTGTTCGTGTTTGCATTTAAGCGGCCGTTTCTCGAACCTAATGGCTTCCTCCTGCTGCTGATCACTTTGTACTCTTGCATAATCATCCCCTCTTGCACCATCTCGTGAGTCGGTGGACGCTGCAGTGAAGTGAGTGGGTTGGGGGGAGGGAGTAAATATTTTGGACAAGGATTTTTTCGTCGTTTGCGAGATAAGATATCGATGGGTCCAGAGACCGGTGCAGTTGTTGTCCATACATCGCCCATTCTGAAGTTCGTCCCTTTCTCGTCGCCCACCCGTCTCTTCCTACCCTTCAACTTTCTCCTCGCTGTATAGGCTACTGTTCCTTTCATCGCACACTTACGCTATTCTTTGCTGTGTGGACACCGTGCATCGGAGATGTGAGGCCCTCCAGACTGGCATTTGCGTTCCTATTAGTAAATATGTCCCCACTATCACCTCTAGATGACGTCAACTTTGGAGGGATATCCCGCTCATGTTCCGAGGGGGAAAATGGAATTATGTTACCAGAAAATTTCGAGACAATCTTTTGGGCAGCTTTCAGCCCACTATTTCAAGGGAAGTGGAGAAGTGGACGAGGTGGGGCATGAATGTGTGAGCTGCACAGACGCATAACAAACGATAACAGCGTAAACACTCACCTTCGTATTGTTGATGGCCGAGGAGCCTTCTGAGGAGAATCAAGCTGTGAAAGGTTGAGAGTTGCGCCGGTTCAGTTTCCTTTCGCACATGTTCGCGCTCTCTCTCGCTTTCCTCCAAACAACAACTTCTCCCCCTCTAGCATTCACCTCTCGACCTACCTTGGCACTAGAAGGACTTTCATCCCAGCGAATATCCTCCTCATCCGAGTCCCGAACAGTACCGCTGTTGGAACCAGATGGAGACTTCAATCCTCTTTTCTCCCAATCTGCTTTAGCTGGGAGAACAGCGCTTGTCGCAGGAATCGCCTGGACCTTGGTGCCTGCGTTCCCCATTTTCAGTTCTCACTTCACCCCCTTGCTCGAATGCACCATCCTCCTTCCCATTGCTGCAGAAACAGACTGGCCTGCTGCATGATGACGACTGAGAATATAAGTTTCCATGAACTCTCGTTCTTTTTTCGCAAGTTGCGTGCCGGTTGACCGGGTGCAGAGGGTTGAGGTTAAGGTCAAGTTCCCCCAGGCCAGGATGGGCTCTTTCTTATCAACAAGTCAGAATTGGTCAGAATGGAAGTCTCGGCACCCGGCACACCTGCGCGTCCCACAGACAGACAGGCATGGCTGGGCACCTGGCTCCTGGGGCATGGAGAAGGGAGTTACAGTCAAACCCCCCACAGCCAAAGATGCAACACCGCGCATAGTACGCCCTACTACCTACTACTGTACAGCAGGGTGTTCCACGGATCACTCACTGATCCTTCCTGATCCTTGGATCAGGGATCACTCGCGAGTAGTGTTGGATAGTTTCGACGATTGGTGGTTTGGG
>JACLAD010000080.1_pt1 | contig 10370 bp, 9 predicted proteins | sample 8027901 | NCBI WGS metagenome assembly JACLAD01 (sample SAMN15725071, study PRJNA655200) | protist metagenome | isolation source: fluorescence activated cell sorting (FACS) single amplified genomes of... | place: Spain: Blaines Bay Microbial Observatory, Mediterranean Sea | collected 2016-07-05
TTTACATTTTTGTTTTTCGAAAGATTTTTACATTTTCATAAATTTTGTACATTGTAAATTTCAATTTAAGGTTTGAAGAATATAGTTGCGTTAGGTGCGGGGTTCTGTGATGGCATGGATTATGGCATTGCTCACAAAGCGTAAATTTTTGAACTCATCACAAACAACAAACCAAATCAAAAATAACAAATGATTCAATAATTTTTGGCTTTTTACTTTTTGTTGTTCCAATTTGTTGATTATGTTTGTAAAAAACAGGGCTGTAATGCGTATGGGGCTGCAAGAGATGGCGAGATTTATACAATTATTTTTCCCGCACGCAGAGCATTCAACATTGTTTGAGTCTTGTGGGTTCGGCGACCTCATCACCACCTGCTTCGGCGGTCGCAATCGCAAATGCGCTGGTAACAAAACACAACAATAAAAATTGAAACAGAACATCAAAAACTAAAAACAAAAAAATCAAAAGTTTCGTCCGCAATATTTTTCTATTTTGTTTTGTTTTTTTATTTTTTGTTTAAAATATGTTTATATAGAAGCGTTTGCGAAGCATCCAGAATTGGGGTGGGCGGTGATTGAGGCCTCCATGCTGAATGGCCAGAAACTTCAGGGAACTTTATGTATTTACAACAATATAAAAAGAAAAATATGCAAACCATTACGTCATCAAAGTTTTTTGTTGAATATTTTTTCATTGTTTCAAAAAAATGAAAACAGGTTGTCAAGAGCTGATTCATATGTTCCGGAAGACCGGTCTAGCCTCACCCACAGATTTCCCGCTTTTTTTCGTGATATACAAGTATTTTTAAAATCTTCACAAAACATAAAAAAACATTTTTTGAAAAAATGAAAATGTTTTATGCGTTTGTTTTTAGTTGTTATTTTTTTTTGTGCTAACAGGATTGCGTTTGAAAATGGCGACATGTCGGAGTTGCTCACGGTGGCCAACGACACCAAGAGTGATCCATCCGCAAGCGTAAGTTCTATTCAGAATTTATCTGTACGTATCGATATTTGATATCATTGCTTTTTGTTAAAACAATTTTTGTGTTTACAAAAAATTCTTTTTAGAAAATCAAATGTTGTGTTGTAAAATGTTTTCAGGTTATGGAAACGTGGAGTGATGATTGCAAAAAGCTTTGTAATCAGGTCATTGGCGCTGTAGGACTTGCCGCTGGTTTCTGCGATGGCCTTGACCTTGGCTCTAACACCAAAGCGTATTTCAAACTTTCAACATTTATAAAAAAATTCATACGTAATTATCACAAAATTTCAATGTGAAGTTCGAACATATAAATTTTTATGTATAGGTCTGTAATGAGGATTGGTTTAGTGGAGTGTTTGAAGTTGTTACGTTTAAAATTCGACAAGACCAACGACCTCAAAGACGGCGAAGTCGCGGTTTTTAATCAGATCGTTGAAGTTTCTTTCGCGGGGCAGAACCGGAAGATGGGCGAATTGTTTGCACGCCAAGACGAACGTACAAGAAAAATTCCAGAACTAAAGAAACTAAAAATTCAAAAATCAACAAAATAATGCAATATATCAACAGTTTTGTATGATTTACAACTCTGAATTTGTGTGTGTGACTTTTTCAGAAACCAAGAAGTCGTTTGCGCAGGTCACGCTCGATGAGATCTCTCCAAAGTCGATGCAGGATGGCTGCCAACCGCTATCTTGTACATTCTTACATACTCAAAAAATTATGAATTCTTCGCAAATTTGTAGAAATTTTCATTGAATTTGTAAATTTGTTAAGGTTGTACGGCAATCGACGCCGTTCTTCAAGAAGGCGACCTCCAAAAAGATTTCCCCCTCCTCACCCACATCAACAAGATTATCTTCTCTGACCCGCCTATTTGTGCGGATGCTATTCTTCCTTGCAATTGGTAGACTAACCTTTTGCACAAGCCGTTTTACCAACACCTTTACTAAAACATTTACCAAAACCATTACCAGCAAAAAAGTAAAAAATGGTTGAGGTAAAAATTAGAAATGATACAAGTTTCAAAATCCCCACGAGCGATCTTTTTTTATATCGCGTGTGCGGATTGTTACATATGTATAGAAATTATGATATTTTTTGTATTAAAATTTTTTATGTACAGTTCTAAATACAGTATTTAGGAATTTGTAATCCTTTCCAAACCCCGTGCGACAGAGTATACGCAAACGGACTCCCTACAAAAATAACGATTTCGTAAGCGCAATATGCAATTTTCTTTTACTTTTTTCTTTGGTTCTTTTCTTTAAATTGAATATTATTTTATTTCAAGAAAAGAATATTGTGATTACGAATCAGATTTGTTCAACTAATTAATATACACGCCGCGCAGCATGCAATATCTTTTTTTGTGTGCTTCCGCGCCTGCACCTCAATAATTCTTTTGTATGTACAGCGAATGCCCAGCTATTTTTTTTAGCGGGTGTTTGCACCTTACATCCCAATAATTAAACCGACAATACCAATAATCTTGCAATTTTTATAACAAGTGTAAGTATTTTTTTATCTTGCACTTAGATCTTCCCAAAATCGTATTCAATCCCATATAATTAAGCAACAATTTTTAACGAACTAATCCACGATAATGTACTTCACCTAAAATTTATAATCTAATTACATCCATTTTGTGTGCAAGTATGTAATGGCTTCGTCGTGCAGTAAGGAGTCGTAATTGTGATAGTAGTAATTAGTCGATTTTTGAATGTCCACAACACGTCGATTAGAAATGAATACACACTGTCGGTTACACTATTTAAGTAAATTTGAAAATGTATAGGATTAGCAACCAACGGTTTGCAGCCTTAACTTTTGGTATTTTGTTTCTTACATTTCGTACAATTTCCCCCAAACAATACCTTCCTACCCCCACTGTTGAAAATTTAAACCTTCCAACCTACAACTAAAAATGTTTTCTATAAACTAACAACCAATCAAAAACTACAAACCATAACTTTTTAACAATCGTTTTCGCAATTTTAACAAAATCGAAATCCAACAATCATGATCAATCAGGATTGTATCATAATTTGAAAAAATTATTGACTACCTACTTTGCAAAACTACATTCTAGTTGATGGCATAACGATTTACCTCTACTTACAAAACAATACCTTTTTAGCTTTAAAAAAACTAGGTTTTGTTAACAAATTGAAATATTACAACAACATAATTTTTGACATTGAAAATTGAAACCAAAAAATTCAAAAATGCACAAATTTTGTAAATGGGTAAGTGGTGCGTTATGTGCGCAGGCGAAATTGAACTTACACAGTTCATTCGTGCAGCCCGTAATCGAAACGCAAACCAATACAAATAACAATGAAAATGACGATGGACAGCCATTGTCACCGACCGCGGAAAATTTCTCTCCCTCCTGGATGCCTGACGTACAAACAAAACCAAAAAACAGACAGTTCAAAAATTGATTCGCTTACAGTAAAACATTATTTTTGCATATTTGCATGTTTTTTAGCGTATATTCATTGTTTTTTGATTTTGTAATTTTTTAAAAAAATTGAAATTTTCAGAGCAAGGATAAGGTCATGCTTTGGGATGAGAAATTGAATGGCTATAAAGTATTAGAAAATGATCCAAAACCAGCTGATACTGATACAAAAGTTGAAGATAAAGTTGAAGTAGAAGGTGAAAGTATAGACAATCCTCAACAAAGCGATTGTGACCTATCACCTACCCAAAGTGAATCACCAACTTTTACATTTGGTGACCTAACCACCAACAACGCCAACAACTGCAACAGCAAAGGCACTAATGAAAATGCATCTACGCACGTAGTTGACGGTGTCGTTGTCAGCCCGGTCACCACTGCCCAGAAAGTAGTCACCAAGCAAGACAAAACGTTTATGCAAACTTTGCTCAAGAAGAAAACTAAAGCCGCTCCCAAAGCTACTTACGAGTCTATCACTACTAACAATAAAGAAGTTCAAGAAAGCAATACTCAACTTTCTGCTAAGTCAGAAAAAGAAAGTAAAGATGCATCCTGCCAAACCAGCAGGGACATGTCATGCCAGACAGATTTCGATAATGAGGGGTCTAGTTCTATTACTGCTGATAAGGAAATTTTTGTTAGTAACAATACACACCAACAAGAACATATTCAAGAAGAATCTAAACAAACAGAAGCATCTACAAATCAAGATATTGATAACGATAATCAAACGCCATCTGCGGAGGTGTCAGTAAGTCCACTTATCCAACCTCGTCGTATTGCCGAAACATCTATTCAAGAAAACACTACTAGTACTATGGAACAAACTACAAGTACTACACAACAAGAAGGTAGTAGTTCTGCGGCTCGTCAACAAGAAGTACTTGTTAGTGAAACTATTAACGAAAGAAGTGGTCAAGAAGGTAGTACTGAAAATGTCAGTAAAAATAAAAAGAAGAAGAAAAAAAAGAGCAAGAAACAAGACAATGCTATTGTTGCTTCTGAAGACGTTCAACAAGAAATTTCACAAGATACTATGGCTGTTCAAGAAGTTCAACCAGAAGTAGATACTGAAATTGTTGAACCAAAAGAATCAAAAGTTGCAACTGAGATTGTTGAACCAGGAGTTGCTACTGAGGTTGTTCAACCACAAGATGACAAGATTCTGGAACAAACTACTATACCTCAAGAAACTGTTTCTCATCAAGATAAAGAACACATTGAGGAAGAAGGTATTGTTGATACACCAAAGTCAACAGAAATGAATCTAAACCCACAAGCGAAAGAATTTCATTCTTCAAAAGAAGCTGATGTCGAGCAAGAAGAAGATGATGTAAAAGATGACGTAAAAGATGATTTAAAATCTACACCTACCGCAAGCTCAAAAAGTAAGAGAAGCAGGCAGAAAAAAAGAAAGCAAGAAATTAAAAAGAAAAAGGAAGAGGAAGAAAAAAAGAAAAACGAAACAGATAAAGATGTTGAACAGAAAAGCGATGAGGCCAACCAAGACAAAATTCCTACACCTGAGGAAAACGATCAAAATAAAGATAACAAGAAAACTCAAGAAGGCATGTTTGCGTATGTAAAGAGTTTCTTTTCAAGTAATAAAGAAGATGTTGAAGTGAAAACGCCAGACGTCGCAAAAGGAAGAGCACGGTTTTTTAAAAATCAAGATGCGAAAATTATGAAACAGCAACAAAATCAAATGATTAAGCAAGCGAAGCACAAAGCGCAACGTATGGCAGTCAAAAAGAAGTTGGAGGCTGAAAAGCAACAACGTAAAAATGCAAGGGCGGATCATAAAGAATACGGGCAACGTGTTGCAGAGAAGAAAACTATCTTAAAAGATCAAGGGTTGCATGCTTTTACTCGTAGTCTCGTTGACAAGCCACTTCGCAATCACGACATCTTGGATGGTAATTACCAAAACATTTAATTAATAAGAACAAATACAAAAATATAACTGACACTAACAAATTCTCAACAAACATAATATTGAATTTGTTGCATACGTATACATTGAAGTAAGTATTGTATTTTTTTTTGAAAAAAGTGGCTGTGGAATTGGCAGACTCAGATGATGAGGACGAAGACGCGAATCGGAACCAAAAACGACAAAACCCAAAGAAAAACAAGGGTGGTAAGAAAGAAGAAAAAGGTGGTAAGAAAAACGAAGAGGAAACAGTCCTCACGGAAAAGGAAATACTTGAGATTTCACGTGCGGAGCATCCCGAAGTCTTTCAAGGACCTGGGGGTAAACAGTTCAATTGTCTCAAAACAATTAAAAATTGTCGAAGTCAAAAAATAAAACATAGAAATCAAACATTTTTTGCATGTTTTATTGCTGTTTAGCTTTTATTTTTTGTGCTATCGCGTCGTCAACATTTTTTTGACTTTTTTGTGTTCTAGGGTTGAATGTGAGAAAACCGTCGTGGAGTTTCTTCGCATCTTGCTGGCGCCAAGCTTTGGTATTCTTTTATGATAACGCATTCATACAAAACTTTCACAAGTCATCGATTTTACATTATTTATGCATGTTTTTGTTGATTATTAGATCATATTGGCAATGCGCAACACTCAAGACGCTCTGCGCCCGTTCTTGCTCCCTAATTTCATGGTATGATTTAAAAATAATACGCGCAACATTTTGACGTCTTGAAACAGTATGTTCTTATAGTTTTTTATTCAATCGTTACTATCTGAGGTGTTGTTTATGAGTTCGATGACCTATTCGTATTATACGGATTCTTATCACCGTAATAATCGCGCTCTTAACGAAGTTGCTAACGACAGCGAAGTGTTGTACTTATTACATTTTATGCACAAAATTCAACAACAAAACATGATTTTTATACGTTTTTGATGTTTTGTGTATGTTTTTTTGAAAGTGTTTGGACGCCAGATCGGATTCAGTGCTTGGCCGCCACAACCCTCACCATTCTTCTAATCTATTCTAACATTGTGTCTTCTGATTTGGACGTACCATTTTCACAATTTGCACAATGAAATCAATTTTTCCTAATGTAATTGCAAATGTTTGCCAGAAATTTTTATGATTTTGTAAAACAACTAGTTCATCCGCTTCTACCTGGACCTGGCGCATTTTACGTTCCAGGGATCTCTGGCTTTGATAAAGCAGATCGGAGCTGTTTTCGGTACTATTATTTACTTTTACAACAAAATCAATAAAAAACGTTGAGAAAATTCGTATGTTTTGCAGTAATTTGCGTACATTTTAGTTGCATTTTAATTTTTAAGGAATGCAAGAAAGGGCAGTGGAGGATCTGACATTTTTTGTCGATCAAATGGAGCACATACCTCTGCGCTTGGTCGTACGTTTTGACATCATTTCTTTATGGATTCTTTTCAAAAAGCATCCAAAACCTTTAAAAATGTTTTTGTGCACTTTGTTTTACTAAGTTTTTTGATTGATTAGGTGCATTGGGGACATGAAGTTAAATCAATCTGGACGGCCCTAATCTGCTTGTCGCTTTGGACCCACATCCCGGACGTAAATTTTTTATTCAAAACTCATTTTTTCACAACAAATCGACATGTTTTGTTATTGAATGATATTTATATTTTGTAAAATAAATAGCGTGTCTTCAAGCAATGCCCGCACATCGTCAACTTCTGCTGGATCTACGTAAATTTGACCTTCGCAGGCGCTGTCTGGTAACAATACAAAAAATATCAAAACACATAAAACATTTTCTAAAACGACAAAAACATCAAAAATGCAAAACTGGATGAAAAAATCAACAAAAAACACAAAATCATTCAAAAACATCAAAACCATTTGAAAATGTAATGTGTTTTTTATGTTGTGTGTACAGGTTTTTATGCCTTCATGAATGGGAAAAAGTCGAATTCCTAAGAACGATCAATTACCGGTTCTTTAACGGGGAGTTTCCAAATTTTCCTAAGTGATAGTGTCAATCAACCTACAAAACAATACGATATATTAAAAGTAAGTATCAAAAGTCAAAGTTTACAAGTAAAACTTACCTAATTTTATTCAAACTGATTACAATGAAAATTTTCTTGTAGTCTAGTTCATAAACTAAAAATTTACGCCCTCAGGTAAATTTGCAATTTTGATCTACAATTTGTTTTGAACATCAGTTAAAAATTAAAATATATAAATGTAAAGTATCCAATGCACAAATACGACATTTTTTGTTTGGTCGTAACGATCTATTAAAGTAAATAAGCGTAAAAGATTGATAATTATGCGCTCTTTAGAAGTATTTTTCGACGTCCATTGATGCGTCGCAGCAATTCATCAACTGATCTTTTTTATATCCATTCTTGTATCGTCGCCTCTTGTCTTTGGTTGGTTTGTTCGCAGATTCTTAGTAATTTTAGTGTAGCAGTGAGTGCAGAACTCCGTAGCGATAGTTTGGTGTTGTAGGTTTGCATAGCTTTGTATGTTCGCACTACACCGCACAGCAAGTAGTAAAAGTAACGTATTTAGCTTAGGATTTTGTGGACAATTTCGTTTTACAATCCTGGATTTGATTCCTTTGGTAACAAGTTCCGGTACATTTTTACACAACTACATTTTCAACAATCCCTCAAATCCATTTACATTTGTATATCAACCAATACGCTAAAAACAAATTCCGAATTCCAAACAACACAATCCAAATTCTCTGACGCTATACATTTACTAACCCAACAGAACGGTGTTGAATATTCTACTATAATTTAAGCAATTACAAGTCTACAACAAACAATTTTTTACAACTTTCCAGAACAAAAAGTATTCTAAACAAGTATCCATCAACAAAAATGGTGGGCAGTATGATAAATCTTAAACAGCGGTTGGTGCTTTCGCTCCTGACAGTAAACCTTACAAACTGCGCTGTGCGATTGCAAGTACAATCAGAAAATAACGAACCCAAAACTGTACAAGTTGAATCAGAAGCCACTGAGCTCAAAGCACAAAATACAAGTACAAATAATGTCAACGATTCTACTGCATTACCAGAAAATGTTGCAACCAATACCAATATCAACCAATCTGTCCAAAACGATACTAATTCTGAAAACGTCAAAAGCCAAGATATGAACATTGGCGAAGTTGTAGAGGAGCAAAAAGAAATAGAACAAAAAGCGTCTTCAAAACAAGTTGTGGAAGACGGCAGTACGGCAGAAGCAGCGAACAAGATGATGATGTAATTACCTTGAATCTTAACTTTCAACTCTACTTTTACAACTATTCTACAAACAAATTTTCATTCTATTCTAAATACTTTTGATACGAAATTTTTGTCGAGAAACTGTTTGGTGTTTTTGTAATGGCTACAGTAAGGTCGGGGAAATTACTGTGCCCCTCGGGGATGGGCAGATAGAACCAGAAGAAGAGGTAACAGAGAAAGTTGATGAAAAACCAGTTGAAAAGGCTGGTACAATCAAATTGAATGCTACCAGTGCGGAATGGACGCCTCCTACATCGCCGTCGGCACCTCCGCCTAACGCTATGAACTACATGCCCCAACATCAGATGTATGTACACCCAAATCACCAACCTCACCCACAACATCAGGTACTACTCAATTCTTCACAAATTTATATATTTTTTGTGGATAAAAACTAATTTTGATGCATTTTTTGTAAATTTTGCAAATATTCTTTGATTTTTTTTGTTTTTGTATATTTTAAAAAACAGGTTGTGTTGCCAGGCAGTATGTATCCACCTCCTGAGTATTATCCAATGCACCATGGACCCCAACCACCTTACGTTCAAGGGGTTGTTGGCTATCCTCAGAATGTGTATCAGGCGCAGCAGCAGTATTATTCTAACCATTTCGTACCGCCGCAATACGCACAACCCCATCCTACTATGTCTATGCCGCATGTACCACCCATGCCCAACCAGCATCAGATGATGATAGATCCTATGAATGCTCATACACCGCCTGCTAGCACTAAATCTCCGAAAAAGCATAACAGCAGTAACAATAATGGACATCAGGCTAACAATAGTGGTAATAATGGCGGCAAGAAGAAGAATCAAAATCAGCAGAAAAAGAAGAAAAACCAAAACCAGCAGTCTCCTAAGAATGCTGTTTACCAACCAGTCAAGAATGTTGGTGAAACTTGTACGGATATGATTGACAATGTACAGGCAAGCGGTACGAAAACAAGCGAAACGGCATCATCAAATAATTCTACACAAACTAGTGGTGATGTTTCTGCAAGCAACGGCCAGAAAACTAGCTCCAGCCCGAAGATGTCGAGCAACAAGAATACCAACTTGACTGTAGATACTGAAAGCGTTGTTGACTCCGCCATTGTTAGTACAAGCACTACCCCAACTTCTACGACAAAAAACGAAGAGAAATTAAGTAAGGAGGCGTTTGCGTTTTTGAATTCCAAAAAGGACAAGGGCATTCTGTTTAGATCTTCTTCTAAGACGAATTCTTCTACTACTAAACCTGTTGACAGTGTTGAAACAACTACCAAACCAAATATTCCTAGTAATGCATCAAGCAGTAATACTTCAAGTAGTAGTGTTAATAATGCAGATGACGAAGCACAAAAAGCTAAGAAAAATGATAAGAATGATCTAGAGGAAGTTGGTAGTGGTGCGAAGAAGTCTCAAGAAAAGAATAGTAAGGCAGACCAAGGTCACAACGATGTGAGAGACAGGGATTCAAAGAAGAATCAGAAGAGAAAGACTAGTGAAGGTGCTAAGCCGAAGCAAGGCCAGGCTGCTAACAATAGCAAGCCGTCTCCTAAAGGCGCAAAACCCAACGCAAAGCATGCAACAAAGAAGGAAGACGTCATGATGGAATCTAGCTCTGCTATGCCGGCGAAAACCAAGGAGGATGCTAAGCCCTCGTGTAATAATGATAATCAATCTGGTACTGCCGCCACAAAAACGCAGAAAACAAATAAGAAAAAGAAAGGCGG
>JACLAD010012179.1_pt1 | contig 10370 bp, 4 predicted proteins | sample 8027901 | NCBI WGS metagenome assembly JACLAD01 (sample SAMN15725071, study PRJNA655200) | protist metagenome | isolation source: fluorescence activated cell sorting (FACS) single amplified genomes of... | place: Spain: Blaines Bay Microbial Observatory, Mediterranean Sea | collected 2016-07-05
CTGCGCGGAAACGGTGCCCATGCTGCTTTGGGCGCTCTTGGCCTCCGGCCAGATCCAGATGCGGAAGGTCGACGGCTGGGAGACCTTGTCTCAGCCCCTCGAACCCATGCTTCTTGACCTCGCCGCCTGAAGGGCCGAACTTTCACAGGCTCGGAGAACGCCGCCGGAAAATTCCACCACATTCGAGACACGACCCCCTGTTGGACACAGGATGAATCATGAGGTACTTCGCCTAACTTGGTCTAGGACGATCGTCGGTCGTCGAACAAGGTCGAACAAATCGACAAGAATCGTATTACGAGCGGGTACGCCTAGCTCTGAGGCTACGTGGTCCCTATCCCATAGGGAATGCATAGGCACGATGGCCACATCGCCGCCGTCTAGGGAAAGCCAAGGTAGTCCCGCCGAAGTACGCTCTAGGCCCTCGCATCGGCTACCAAAGTATGGCGCCAGTTGGGACACCGATCGTGCTGCAAGGTCCGTCCACCCCCGGAGCTCCGGTACGTCAAACCGTCCATCTGCGCCCGCAACATGCTCTGGTTCGAAGAGAGCGCGAAGAAACGATAGACCCAACCTCCAGTCGAGAAGACCATGCAGGCGCCGGTTCCCATATCGCTGAATGCAGCGGTAGCAGGCTCCATCGCACCGCGCGAGATGATCGCTCTGCAATGCGTCCGACAAGGGCCAAGTGGTTAGGTCAGAGAGAATGGAGTTGATCGTTGGAACGATATCAGAAGGGCCCTCTTGAAAGAGCTGCCTGACAAAGCCGGAGCCATTCACAAGTTCGTCCGCTATCTGCAAGCTGGGGCGCAGTCCGGTAGGGTCCGCCAAAAGCTTTGGAGCCAAAGCCTCAAACTCACCCGGATCAGTGTCTAGCTCTAGGGTCGCACGCAAGACGAGTATCTGCGTCGCGGAAACGGCCGATGCCCGGACCGGCGTGGCGTCTCTACTCCTCAGGTCGACAGCACCGACGTCCATCTTCCCTATCCGCAGTGCTTCGTTCACCCTGACCGGCGCGATGCTTAGCGCGTTGGTGACCTTAGAAGACGCGAGCCAGAACCTCCCCTCCTCCTCCATTTCGGGTTTTGCCCATCTCCGGAAGGTGGAATTAGGACTGGAGACGGGGGCTTCACCGGAAAGATCCTCTAGGATGCTTTTCTCAATGAACTGTTCCTCGAGGTCGAACTTCGTAGCACGCCTTCCCCCCCAGATCTGAGCGACGCCTCTGTCCTTCCTCTTCGTAACTTCGAAGCCGCCATAGTCTGGATTCCCATTGTCGTCGCTACGGCTCGGGCCCTTATTGACTCGGTGGACTCGGCATCTGCCGTCAAACCTTAAATCGATGTTCCCTTCGACCCGCTGAACGGGACGGGTCCCGGCCTCGGAGACCACTTCGATCGGGTGAACTGTAGACGAAAGATCGTCTGCAGTCGCCCTGAACTCGGTCCTATACGCGGCCGGAGAGACACAGGGATACCTCGGCCTTGTGATCGGGGCCCGACAAACCGGGCAGTCACTCACCTGCTCTGTGGTCCAGTTTCCACAGCGGACGCACCCGGCAATGGCGAAGCTCTCGTCTACCCAGTCGCCGTACCGCCGAACCGTCTGAACAGAGCCTGAGTCCGGGGCATGGTCTACCCTCGGCTCGGCGAGGTCGGCCGTGAAGCCGATGCAACGGTAATCGACCTTATCAACTGTAAGAATAGAACCTGGCGCGAACTCTTGTACCGCCATGTCTTGGTCCCGGTCCAACGTACTCCACTCTAGCGCCCGCCGATCCCTTCCTCTCGCTTTGGTGCCTAAATAGAGCAGGCGAGTACGAGTCGGCATCCCGTAAAGAGGTAGGAGACCGGCTTCAGCCAGAGCACTTGCGAGGCCCATAGAGTCGTCCACACGCTTCTCGCGGAGATCCTCAATATCAGCCATCAAGCTCTCTACGTTCACTTCGGCAGAGAGGCTGGAAAGGTTAACTTGACAAGTATCGGCCAACTCCCGCGCAATCGAGTCCCGATAGTCCGTAGTTTCATTAAGGGCCTGGAAAACTAGTTCCTGCAGCTCTTCGTCGTGGAACCAAGTCGAGCACGACACCAACTCTCCATGAATGTCCGAAGGGACTAGGGTATCGCCTGGCCATACCTCCCCGATTTCCTGGTAGTCTTCTCGTACAGACTGAAACGCCCGACATAGCCATGCCTTTCGGAGCACGCGAACTGGAATCTCCAACAGACCTCTTGTCAGAAAGGGCGGAGGCGGCGGATCGGCAGTCATCGCCTCAGGGTTGCGATAGTAGTGAAGATCGTGTGAGTTCGAGCGGCAGACGGTCAGGACCGTTGCGAACGCCTGGCCTCTACGACCCGCACGACCGACGCGCTGCTGATAGTTGAACCGGCGGGGCGGCATGTTCGCTTGCATGACCGCCTGAAGGGAACCGATATCAACTCCAACCTCCATCGTCGTAGTGACATTTAGGACGTCGATCTGCCTAGCCGCCTTCCTAATCTCAAAGGCTTCGCGGGTCTCTCTCTTAGTATCGCGGACGAAGATGCCCTTGAAATCGCGAAGGCGTCCCACGGTGTCGGATATCTGAGCGGTCAACTCCTCAGAACGAAGCCGGAACGGGGCCAACCCATCTGCCGCTCCTTGAGCGGCTCGGCGCCCGAGGTGGTTGCGCCCCAAGAGGGTAGCTGCGGATCCTGTCGGCTCCGTAGGAAATGCATGGCGACAACGCGTACATCGACCGTCTCCACGATGGAGATGGCTACGGCTGCACTTCGCACACCTCCAGAATGGATCATCTTTGTCCGCAGGCCGAAAGTAGAGCTTAGATACTTCGATATACCCATTCCGGTGGCCATTGGCTTCCAGCCATTTCATGAACTCAGATAGTACGTTCTTGGCATCAGGATCTAGGGAACACAGATTGCGTATCTTGGGGTGGTTCATCGCAGCATCGGCGTCGATCCAACCGCGACTACGGTCGTTGCCGTTCCATTGATCAGGGCGGACACGGTAGCAGTCTGCGAAAATCCGAAGCCATGCGTCGAACTGACTTTTCTGCGGGTCGTACTGTCCACTATCGAAGAGGCTGGGCCAACCCAATCCCGTCTCCTCAACGGCGAAGTATGTTCGGCTAAACAACAGGTCGGTGGCAGCGCGAGTGTGGTCATCCCAAACTTCCTCTTGGGCCTTTACTCGGCGCTGGGGTGTCCGCTCCTCGCCCTCCGCGGCTTTCCACCCCAAACCATCCCCGATCGCCTCAAACCAGTTGTACCAGTTCAGGTCTCCGAGCATGTTCCGGCCATTGCCACGCAAGGGATGTATTCCGAGTTCAATCATCTTGCGAGTAACTGGGCGCAACTTGGAACCGTTTCCGAAGTCCTCCACCTGTATCTCTAGAATATCTTTTAATGGGACGGCGAATGCTCCGAAGCCGCTTGCAGCCTCCTTCGCTTCGGCGATCTCCTTCCTTCTCTTTTCCAACAACGAGACACGTTCATAGTCCCTTGCGTTCCAAGCAGCATCAAAGTCTGCTTCAAAATCAGCCTCTTCCTCAGCGCTCGGGACGTTCGGTCGTCTCCTCCTCACCTCATCGACCATGAGTTCGCGCTTCACGTCCGCAAGATGCTCGCGCTCCAAGGACACCGCTAGACGCGCCGCGTCCCGTCGGGCGTCGGAGAAGGCAACCAAGCGACCGTCCCCACCCTGAGAGCGTAGCGCAGACACGAATTCGCTGGCGAGCACCTGTGACGCCTTCTCAAAGCCAGTCCTAAAGCTTCGGATCGGAGATAGGCGGCTTTCCCGCCGAGCGCTGCCTTTGATGCGCCTTGGGCTGTAATCGGTTTCGCATCTCGGACAGACGAAAGGTACGGACGTTCCGGCGGCATCGGCCGTTCGCTCTTTGATGTCCTTCGACGTGGCATCTAGAGAGCCTGTGATGCCGTTTGTGCTGTTGCACCCAGCTTTCCGAACCAGAAGATAGCCGGGAACAAGATAGTCTGCTTCCGTCTCCCCCTTTGACCTTCGCACGCGGACCCCTCCGGACCGGGCATCCAGCACCCCCTCGATCCAATCGTAATCTATTCGCAAGGCTGCAGGACGATTACGTGTCGGCCAAAAGAGCGCCTGACCGACCGCGGAGAGATCCTCGAACCGTCCGGTCATGCCCTTCTCCGGAAGCCCCTCGAGATCCTCGGGAGCAGGAAGCATCCATTCGACGTTCTGGCCATCCTTCGCGCGTCCGCGCCGTCCCCCGAGGAACGCTTCCCCACATGCCTCGCAGTAGAGGGCCTCGAACATCCGACGCCGCCCGTCCTTGGCGAAGCCTTGCCCTTTCTCAAAGGTGGCGTCGCCGAACACAATACCCTCTTCGGGCCTGTCGCCGACGGTGCAAAATAACCCCTCCAAGTTCCGGACAAACTGATGGACTCGGAACGCCGGAGCGGTGGACGACAGTTCATTTCCGACGAAACCGATTGCTTCCTTGGCCGCCTTCGGCCAATCAGGGATTGACCGTACCCTCATCAGTCCACGAAGGGCGTCCACGTCCTTGGTTCCGAATACGGCCACCGACAAATCCCCAACCGCCATTGGTCGTCCCTCAACAGAGGCCGCCAAGAAGGCGCCAGCCCTTGCCACAGCAAGCTCAAGGTCGTCGCCTTTCGCCCCAAGCTCCGCAGCTGCCGTGGCCACCAGGCCGGCGAGATCGGCAGAAGGATCTGCACCGGCGAGACGAGCTGCAGCAAGGGCGGCGAAAGGTTCGGGATCGAGAGCACTCTTAGGCACCTCGACCGGCAGCTTTCGCCCTTCCACGATACTGTCGGCCCAAGCCGTACGCGCTTTAGGTTCGGCACCGATCCCAGTGGAGGTTCCGTACGAGCCGAACATTCCATCTAGATACTCGAGGCTCGCGTCGCGTCCGCCCTCTTCCATAGGAAGCGATGCGCTCGAAGCGAGAATGCGCAGCTTATGTCGATGGGCCGGATCGGAGAGCCCGAGGCGCTCGAAAAGGATACGAAGGCTACCGGCGATCTCGGCACCAGCCGACCCACGCAAAAGATGGAGCTCATCGAGCACAAGGTGGAAACGAGCATCCTCGTTTTCTCGAATCCACCGACTAGTAGCATCAAGGATCGGCGCGTCGACTTCCCTAACCAGCATGGCGTTCAACATCGCATGGTTGGTGACTAGGATGTCCGGCGGGGCGTGCTGCATGTCCCAGCGACTAACTAGCTCATTGCCGTCGGTCGCGGGGAAGCCGTAGCGATCGGATGGATCGAAGGTCCTTCCGGCCTGCGCCTCGATGTCGAGATAGCGCCTGACGTTTTCCTGTTCAGCTCGGAGGAGCGAAATTTCTTCCTTCAGCCGAGTCCTGCGGCTTGCCTCTCCTTTCTTACGAGAGACGCTGCGATCCCGCGGATGCTTCTCGAAGTTTGCTACAGGTGTATTTCCATTATACCGACCAAAGTAAATCCGATTACCATTGAATCGCCGGTCCATCGCCTCTCGAGCCTCGGGAGAGTCGAGCGTCTTCCGTAGACGGGCGACCTGATCCTCAACAAGGGCGTTCATCGGATATAGAACGAGCGCCCGGACAGCCTTCGGGCGCCCTTCTGGTTCGTGTCTACGACGTGGGGTGTATTGACCTTTTGGTCGCAGCCAACCGTCCGGATCGGGCTCGGAAGGGCATTCTGGCCAAGTAACTGCCTCCTTCGCAATTGCCGCCAAAATTGGAAGGAGGAAGCTCTCCGTCTTTCCCGAACCCGTACCGGAAGTCACGATTCCGGGTGTGCCGTCTCCGAGCCCTTTCCTCGTCATTTCAAGTTGGTGCTCGTAGGGACGATAGAGCCCTTTGCGCCCTACCGGCGTGCCCGGAGCGGGTTCGCTGTCGAAGAGGCCACACAAGGCGATTTCGGCGAAAGCGGTACGGGCCTCTGGGTCCAATTCGGGCAACCATTCCTTGCCCACATCGCCTGCGAGATCCTCTATCGCCACCTGGCTCGGCCGGTATCGTGGAACCACCTCCACAATGGCCTCCCTGGCAAAGGGACCATTATCCTGCATGAGGCGCCTTCGTGCCTCTGCGAGGTTAGGATCATCTATCCGGAACGCCGTCTCGGCATAGGCAAGAAAATATTCTTTGACCTGTTCTAGGCCACCGATCGGATCAATCATAACGGGCGTTTCCTTCCTAGCATCGCCGCGACGGCATTGAATTCTACGGCGTCCGTATCCGCGACTGCTTGGAAGTGTCGGGCCACGTTTCCAACCATGTCGTTTACCATCCTTTGATTCAGTCCGAGTATCTGACGTGCAACGGCGCGGTAGCGAACTAAGCAGACCATGAAGGGCGGCGGCACGCCCTGTGGTGGACTTTCTAGGTACTCTCTGAGGGCGGCATCGAGAGCGGTGGCGTCTATTATCTTGTAAGGCAGTATATGGCGATGAATCGGCAGATCGTGACCGCTGCCACCTTCGCCAATCGGGACCAGGGCACGGGCTTGGCGAGGAGCAACAGGGTTCGGATCTGGTGTCGCACCTGGGGAAGCGAGGACTAGAACGTTTTCCGCAACGGGCGCCGTCCGTCGCCACGGCCCTCCAAACCCCTCGATCCAGTAGGACGAGGGGGCGGCGAGAAGGTTTACGAGTTCGAGCACGACGTATCGCGACTGTCCTTCTGATGATGAAAGCAGATCGAGCACCCCGCTTCGTTCAAGGACATCGGGCATAGCAAGAAGCCCAGGATCGCAGTGAATCGTGATACGGGCAGCACCTACAGTCGAAGCCACGATCTCCGACACGATGGGAAGCAAATCGTCGTCCATCAGCGCTACCAACCCTGCGGCAGCGGTGCAGAACGCCTTTCGAACGATCGCCTCGTCAACGCCCTTGGTCCTCGCGGCCTTGGCGAATGCTTGGTCGGTGGCCATCGCTGAGTGAATGACCGATCCCTCAGGCCATATGGGTGGCGCAAATGTAGACGAGGAGATCTCTCGAGATGACGCGACACCTTCCGACTTCCGTAAGTCTTCTCGCACTTCGGCGACGATTGAGCGACGCAGCTCCTTTAACTCGGAAAGCGTGGTCGCAACTGTCCGTGTGGCCGCTGCTGCCCTTTCCTCTTGGTCCTTGACACCGGCCCGCGCAGTCTCGAGGCGAGCTTCGAGCTCGCCCATCGCCTTCCTCACAGCGTCATGACGTTCCTTATCCACTTTTTCGGCCTCGCTCCTTCGGGCGGCGATCTCCTTGTCCAGCAATACCAGCTGCTCCGACCTATGGCGCTCGACTTCTCTAGTTTCGACTTCGTTCCACCCTCCTCGCTCAAGAGTCCGCTCGAGAAGACGCCCCGTGAGACCCTCCTCGGCCGTTGCGTGGGCTAGGCTCCGAAGGCGCCTAACGAGACGAGTATCGAGGTCAGAATGTTCAGAGAGCAATCGCTCGAGAGCAATCGCTAATGCTTCAGCGTTTGGGGCCTCGAGCTCCCGCAATTCCTCCGAGACAGCACTAAGAGTCGGATTCGAAACTAAACCAACGCGCTCAGGCCCTTGCGAGATAGCGGGTGACGCGTCGGATGTGGGCGATGAGCACCCATGCTTCGGCGCTGGCGATGGATTTCTCCCAATCCTTTGACAGGCGACGGCATCGCCCGAGCCAAGCAAGGGTGCGTTCCACGACCCAGCGGCGGGGCAGAACTTCGAAGCCCTCGGCGGTGTCGGAGCGCTTGACGATCTGGACCGTCCAGCGCGCGATCTGCTTGAGCGCGTCTCTGAGCTTGGGTCCAGCATAGCCGCCGTCGGCGAAGATGTGGCGCAGCATGGGGTAGCGCTTGGCGACGGCCTTCAACACATTCAGCGCGCCGTCGCGATCCTGAATTGCGGCGCTGTGGACCTCGAGCCCCACCAGCAACCCCACCGTGTCGGTCACGATATGACGTTTGCGTCCCTTGATCCGCTTGCCTGCATCATACCCGCAAACCCCGCCGCTTTCAGTTGTTTTCACGCTCTGGCTATCGATGATCCCCGCCGTAGGCTGGGCTTTGCGGCCCTCGGCAAGGCGCGCGATCTCGACCAGTTTGCGGTTCAGTTCATCCAGCAGGCCGTCATTGCGCCAAGCATAAAAATAGCCCCGCACCGTGGAGACCGGCGGAAAGTCGTTGGGCAACATGCGCCACTGGCAACCGGTCGTGGCGATGTAGAGAATGGCGTCGAAGACATCGCGCAAACATGTCGTGCGGGGCCTGCCGGTTGTCTTGCGCGGGGGGAGCAGCGGAACAATCACCGCCCATTCTGCGTCGGTCAAATCGCTTGCGTATCTACCGCCTGCTCGGTCATGTTGGCGACGGGTGAGTTCGGTCCAGGCCATGGGATCTCCGTTCAGCTTCGCAACCGAACAGAATCACAACCTGCTGAACTCACTCAATTACTTTCAGATCAGCCTCTAAGATCAGCCAGCACGTCCTCACGAGAGCGGAGATCTAGGTAATCTATAGGGTCTTCGATAATATCGGCCGGGCCAAGGAAAAGGGTCTTTCCGATAGAGCACACATTTTGCCCGCCTTGCACCTTCACAAGGGGCAAAAACTTCCTGTCTTTTCCTCGCAGATCGAGCCACAGGTCGCCAGATTGGCGAACCAAATCTGGCAGAAGCCCCGTACTCATGCAGCTTCCGATACGGGCAACATCTGCTTCGCCGGATATCGCATGGCCCTCGACTCCTACGATCCACCGTGTCGGCTTGCCGCAAACAAACATCACGTTCTTGCGAGAGGTCGGCTCGCATGCGCTTCGCTTTGTTGAAGGCAGTGCCTTTAACCCGGATGATGGTGTTGTAAGGCTTAAGTCGGGCAGAAGAGATTTCTTGCTGGCTCTGCACGCTCCGCCCCATGCGTAATCTACCTGGGCACCACTGGAGAGCAGAGACCGATGCATGTCCGACTGTCCAAGCCCTGAAATGGCCTTGACCCGATTTGTCGCTGGAATTGTTAGTTCGGAGGGTTTGTCGTGGCACTCGACCGCATATGCTCGGCCTTCTTCTACCGCCACGTCTGCGATCACGATTTCCGGGATATGCTTGTCGGCGATACGGCGCGGAATGCCGGTCTCGTCCAGCGCTGCCAAGACATTCATTCTCCCAGGATTGCCGGGAGTCTGGCAGGCTAGATATCGGCGTGGCCTGGTCATCGTATCTTTCTCACACGCCCTCCAACCCCGATCATTCGCCGCTTGCCGGCCCGTCCGGCATGAAACAGCCAGGCCGGATCCTTCCGCGCAACCCCCCCAATAACAGGACTAATCAAGGATATTGCAACTGCGGCATCGCGATCACAGGGATTGGCATATGAATTTTTGGAAACAGCCCCCCCGCCCTGCAGGGTTCTATACCGAAGCCATCTCGCCCACGATGAGGGCAGGTGACGGCCGGTGCCGACAGACCACAGATATCCGTCCCGCCAGTCGAATATTGTCTGCTTTGCCATCTCGGCCGCATGTAAAAGAGCGGCTGTGCGCGAAACATGGACTGTCTTTCCTAGGGAGTCTGCGCTCCAATAAGGCGGTCCGTTCAAGGCAGTCTTCTCCAAGCGCCACACTCCAAACTGAGGTTTTGGCCTGTCGTAAAGCGACATGTCCATTTCTCGGGCGAGATCTGCCGGGACTGATGGATCCTCAAACGACGGATCGGTGATTTGCATATCAGTAAGGGCGGCTAGCTCGGAACGACGGTCGGGGGTGATCCCGACTACCAGGTGGCATGGCGGCGCAGTTGTCAGCTCTCCGTGGAAGGTCCGCACCGAGCCGCCTAACCGGGCAGTCACCGCACGCAACCCCTCGATCGTCTCCTCGCAGACCATTCCGTCCACGAACATGTCCGCACCTCTGGTTAGCAATGAGGGCTGTCGAGGCAGAAGAGCCTGCGCGGGCACCCCTTTCCTCCAGATGGGATCGAACCACCCGGCGTCCACGAAAGCCCGGAGGAGCGACCAACAGCGGGACGTATTTTTGTGCTCGACCTTCTGAGCGAGCTCGAACGCCTCCCCCAACCCAATACCTCGAGCCGACCGAGCGTAGAGCGCCTCTCCCAGCGACAGCACTGCCGGGTCTGTCGACTGCCCTCCTACTGGAGGTAGCATGATAGGTGCTGCCGTCTTAGGGGCGGTGTTCGCCAAGTCGCCGTCGTCATGCCGCTCCATGTTGCTGTCGAACGTCCTCAGCCTGCCAACTGGATGTCGTTCTGCCCGCCTAGCAAAGGGGACAACGTGGCATACGACCTCCCTTAGAGCGGCGATTTCAATCTTCAAATCGCCCTCGAGATGATCGGCAACAGGGCGCACGAAGCCTTCGTAGTCCTCTTCCTCATCGAGCCCTGTATTCCCGAAC
>JACLAD010012339.1_pt1 | contig 10370 bp, 1 predicted proteins | sample 8027901 | NCBI WGS metagenome assembly JACLAD01 (sample SAMN15725071, study PRJNA655200) | protist metagenome | isolation source: fluorescence activated cell sorting (FACS) single amplified genomes of... | place: Spain: Blaines Bay Microbial Observatory, Mediterranean Sea | collected 2016-07-05
CAGAGTCCTGTAAAGCACTTCTGAACAAGCGTCTACGTCCGTGGCTGATACAACTGCCACATGTTGCGGCCCGGTCACTAGGCTTGAAAGCATGCTAAAATATTCAGTCTGAGAAAACACCGGGGCAGCCTCGTTGGTGTCTTCCACTAAAATCTCCAGTTCTACACTTTTGCACTGTTTCTCCTGGGCACTATCACATGCCGTTATGATAGCATTGTAGTAAGCAGATTCATCATGGCAAAGGTTCCCGGTCACGGTGATGAGGCCTTCTGAAGAGTTTGCGAGAGTAAAAAGTTGGGTATCTGATTTATAGGAATAGGAAATGATAGAATTGATTGGCTCGTCACTGTCGGTTGCATAAAATTGGATGATCTCTCGGCCAATATTTTCGACTTCAGCAACATTAATGTGATTTATTTCGCCCACATTTAAGCTCTGCATAGCACCGCCCCTCGGAAGGAACTCAGCTTTGGTGAAAACAGGCTCGTGATCATTAACGTCCAGTATGTGCATGGTTATCGTACACGTGTCTGTTCGCCGCAGGGAGGCATCGGTGGCCTGATCTGTGGCAATTACAGAAAATGATATATAATCAACATCTTCCCTGTCAAGTTCATAAGAGGAATCCACGGTGATGGAACCAGTTTCTTCATTTAATGTTATCCTTCCGACCGCTGCAGTTGCTCCGGGGGCAATGGAGTAAACTATTTTCTTGTTGACGCCATCATCATCATCTGTCGCGTGTACATTAAATAGGGCATCTGCATTTGGCCCTTCAAAGAAGCTCTCTTCCTGAGACTTTGTGTCGAATTTGGGGCTGTTGTCATTGACCTAAAAGAGGAAAAAGAAAATATAAGATGAGAAGTAAATAATGATAGCCACCCTTATTCAGGATTATCACGAAACACGTATAGTAATGTAGAGTATATATCGGTTCCACCTACATCTGTGATGGATATGACCACTTTGCGGTATCCTTTGAGAAGGCCATCGGACGCAACCACCGTAAATGTCCTCGCCTTCTCAGCTTCAAAATCATATTCTTTATTGATTTTAATCACCCCTGTGCTCGGATTTATTAAATAATCACCAGCGACAGTGCCGTCGTGACCACCGTTCTCGCTGGGTGATATGTAATACGACATAGGCACGAGCTGGCCGACCGAGTCGCCGTCAGTTGCCCGGACCTTTGTCACCGTTGTACCAATCGGGGTGTCTTCAGGGAATACAAAAGATTCCGTGCCCTTGTCGAAAATAGGGTAGTTATCATTCACTTCGACAACCTTAATTGTGATGTAACCCTGGTCGTACTTGGTCTTGCCTACTATCTCCTCTCCCCCCATGTCTGCGACCGTAATGCTGATAGTGTAGCTATCTTGCACCTCTCTATCAAGAGCAGAGGCAACAGTGATTTTACCCGTGTCTTTGTCTATTGCAAACTTTCCACCGTGATCGGTATCTTTAGGGAAATAAAATGCTAGCTTTGAATTCAATCCCGAATCTTCATCCGTGGCATAAATGCGTTCGATCATAGTACTGATATTTGCATCTTCCCGAACTCCAGTTTGGTAGTTATCGGGATTCATTATTGGGCCGTGATCGTTTATGTCTGTCACGTTTATGCTCACATCCACTTGGCTTGTGAGTGGTGAGTTGGGATCATGATCGGTAGCCTCTATGACCAGCTTGTAAAACTTTACACCCTCGTAGTCAAGGCTCCCAACGGTTTTGACTTCGCCACTTTGCCCGTTTAGAGAAAAAAGCTTCGCTTCATTCCCACGTACTATTCTGTAAGATACGCGGCCGGTTTCGGGTCCCGCGTCATCATCTGTGGCAACCACATTTGCACAAAATATGCCAGCACCGGATTCTTCTTGTATGATGCACGAGTACTTGGGCGATTGGAAAATTGGTCTAGAGTAGATGTGTTGGATTTAAAAATAAAAAGTCGAGGTGAGTATCGAGGGAAATGTGGAAGGCTCTCAGAAGCCACTAAAAAGCGAGTATTTTATTTTATTCCATTACCTGTTGTCGTTATGATCCGTTACCTTGACTGTTACCAGAATCGACGAACTCTTTTTGTAGCCATTGACTCCGTCGTCGGTCGCGGTAATATTAAAAGTGTATTTTGTAAATGTTTCAAAATCAAATATGGACTGCGTAATCAGCTTTCCATCCTCAAACTTGAAATGATCTAATCCATATGAAGGTTCAATTGCCTTGATATCAAGGGCGAGTTCCCCGTTTTGACCGGCATCTTCATCTGAAGCGGATATAAACACAATATCAGTCCCTGGGCTTGTCAGCTCGTCAAAGGTAAAATCCGTTTGCAAATAGCTCGGGAAGACGGGATAGTGATCATTTGCGCAGTAGTCGGTCGTCATCTTGGTACCTAGGCCCGTCCTGTACGGGTTATATCCGCTAGATTGTCGAAATTTGATCTTATCATTATTCACCTGGAGCTCCATGTCGAGCTTGGATGAGAATGTATACGGCGCATCAGGGCTGCCAAAGAAGCCTGCAGATCTCGTGAGGCTTCCGATACCAACTTTGTCCGTTGTAAGTTGAAACAGGGAAAGCGAAAAATCCTCTATGCTAAGTGCAGAATCAAGAACTATGCTAAATGTTGATCCCGTTTCTCTTGCTTTCCAGAGCCCCCCGTTGAATCCAGCCCCTTTAACACTAAGAAATGCCTCGCCGGTATCCAATTTGCTCTTTGCCAGCATACCAGTAAGCGCCGCATTGTTGGACTCGATGTCAAAGTAGAGCTCGGTTTGACCAGGAGGCGGTGGCAGATCACCTTTCATTAGCACTGTGGCTTGCATTCTAAAACGACATCCTGCGTTTGGATCATCAACAACCTTTACATATTCTATGTCCTTGACGAATCGTAGTAGCTTGAAATTCACTTTTGCGAGAAATGATACATCGGATCCATCTATAATTCCATTTTTATTTGCGTCCATGTTATCCAGCTGGCCTGCATTCTGACCTTTAATCGTTGATTCTAACCCTGGATTGATGACAAGCTGTGCAAGGTACTCTTGCATAAACGCAACATCGTTGATATCAAAAACACAGTCGCCGTTGGTATCACCGATTTCCCGTTTATTGTTGTTCGCAATGCAGGCGCTCTCCGAACAAGGAAGCGTAGCGCACGCCGCCCGTCTAGCGCGCTGTGGTGCCGGTCGCGGGGGGGTTTCGGCCTCTCTTCTCCTTTGTGCCTTTCCTCCAGGAATTTTCACGGATACCGCCCCTGACAAAAACGCGCGCTCGTCCTTTGAAAATCGAGCATTGGCAGGAGGTTGGATTTTTAATGGTTGTGTACCATCCGAAAGTGTTTTCACAATGCCGCTGATGGATTCGACTGATTTTGCTGCTGCCTTCACTTTAAGAGTGACAACAGCAATTTCTTTTATGTATTTGATCGACGTGGTGCCCCCAAAATTTATTTCTCCAGGGGGATCATTGAATGAGGCGAGAAACGATCCACTTCCAAACTGCGCGCCTTTGACCACCGAGACTACATCAAACGAGTTGGGATCATACTTGAGCACCAAATCAATCCCTACGACATTTTGGTTCCCCCCGTTGATTCTCACGGGTATTTTGAGAATCTCTCCAGGGATTGTAGATGAGAGGGGCAACCCGAACTCATTGCCAACATCTACATCTCCAATCTTTGGCTGAACATTAGCGTGGACGCTGAAAACACCTACTTTCTCTCCCTCCTTTGCTATAGCAGTGATGATGACTTGTTCTTGGTAATTTTTGTGCAGTGTCAAAACGTTGCCCTCTACTGCAATAGCATCAGGTTTGCTCGATGTGAAAGAAATCAGGCCAGGGAGGTTTGTGCTTCCATCTGCGTTGTAAACATCTATATACCTTGTGCCGTCCTGAAACGTGACACTCACGAACATAGTTTCTTTGGTTGCCCCTCCAGCTTCTCCGCTGAGAGTGCTAGTTGTACAAATTGTCTGGCTTGCGTCAAGATGGCAGGTGCGGAATCCAACGAAGTCGAAATTTGATACTTTCATCTCCGTCTCAGTGAGATGAAACATGAACCCCTCGGACTCTAGCCCCCCAAACTTTGTGGTCACTTTGACGAATCCAGCGTTGATTCTTCTCAAAACACCATGACCACTATCGATAATGTCAACTTTAGCGTCATCGGATTCCGTTTGGTCAAACGAGTTGGTTTCTGTCACAAGGAAATTGAGAACCGATGAGGTCGAAACGTCTATTTCTAGTCCATCGGTGAGAACTACTGTCACCTTGAAAATAGCCCTCTGGTACACTGGCGGAGAGGTTCCTGCTATGCGATTCAGGGCTGATATTCGAGACGTAGACGCCATCGACCCGGGGTACTGTGGGTAAGGATGGGCGCTCTCTAGAACTTTATCTGCTTTCACAACTTTTACAATGTGCTCTCCGATTGGCCATGTAGAATCTCTGTGCTCAAACGTCACAATAAGCTTTCCTTCTCCATGACGGCCTACTTTGTTAGGGACTATAATGGGCCTCCCCTGATTGTCTTTCTCAACAGTGAAAAGCCCATTCGCGAACGAGACGTTATATATAGTACGGGTGTCGGTTGTCATATCTTGTGTGCGTGTGCCTTGCTCTTCGTCTGGAAATTCAAGAGCAACCTGGAAGGGGCTGGAAGTCGGTATATTTGCCTCGTCCATAGACGCGGGGTCTCCTTTCAGAGTTATTCTAGGGTAAATCCCCGAAATTTTGACGGCATTGGGTCGTGGTAGTTGTATATATGCCGAGGCTTTCGCCGCGGCAATAAGAACATCGTTGCAGCCGCGCCAAAATACATTGATGATGGGGCCAGTCCCCGAAGATGCGGCGTATAAACTCTGAGTCTCGTTTTTGACTGTGGCAACTTTTGTGTTGGTGGATTGCAGAAAAATCCCCATGTCTGTGCGGACCTCTTGGGTGTTACCATCTTCCAAGAATATGGCATTCACGTGAACAAAAGCCTCCTGGCCTTCCCGGTTCATGAGCTGATTTATTGTTGTAGTCGCTAAGCCTTTCTCCGTTGCGTCCAAGTGCGTTTTATCCACCGAAACGTCGAGGCCGGATACAGTGATTACATCCAGTCGTGTGACTGTCACCGCGTCATTCGTCACAGAGAAAGTACCCTTAGCCCAAATCTTGTCGTCAAATCCAACAATTTCTACGCTACCGTCACCGGGCGATTGGCCGACTATTTCAACACCGGTGCAAGATCCATCAGGCCCAGACGTTTTGAAAATACTGCCGACGCCACCCTCACTGACTTTGATATTATCTTTTATTAGGTTTAAAGATCCTGAGGTAATAGTGGGGCCGGATGGATACGAAATAGTCACGGCTGTTCCGAGGGTGGCTCTTTGATATTGCTGTCTACAGTCATCACCGTATGACTTCCATCCCTTTATCAAATTGAGCTTTTGCTCGCTCAAAGTCAGGTCAATAGTTGTGACGGTCCAAGAGCGCACGTTCACTTCTGCTTTTTTATAGTTTGAGAGTGCAATACTCTCATCAGCACCTGCAAGCAGCTCGGCATTTATTGATGCCATCTTGACACCTTGCGTCTCGCTCCCGTCAAAAAAGTAGGCAGAGCAGTCGGATTTGACCTTGATTTGATTCAGATTTTCTTGGGCAACTGAGCATGATAGGGAGCTCGAAGAAGCCATGAGGAGCTGCCGCTTGACATTGTACGTCCTCACTGACATGGGTATTGTTATTTTTTTTCCGGTTACGGTGGCAGAGTTGAATACTTCTGTGCGATCTGGGACCGCAAATATGCCTGTAATGACATTATCATAGATATATACATTTCCGGCGCGGGCTGTTGAGCTTCCATCTCTGTCAATGACAAAAGACCTCACTGCTGGAAACCCGTCACAGTTATCTTGGGTATTTTTACGGCAATCGCGTACAAACTGCTTTTCTCCGTATACGTTTGAAATATACTCGGTATAGCAATTAATTCCAGCCTTGGCGCCTAGATCTTTAGTTGGTTTGGATACAACCTGGAACGTTACTGTGCACAGCAGTTCACGGCCATTGACGCGGTCCTTTGTGGGGGTAGGTTTTGCCGGATCAGCTAGCCGAGAATTTATAACATACTTTGTATCACTGGCTTTTGCAACGGCAGGGCTCCATGTGCCAGACGTTGTGATGCTTTTAATCTTCAAGGCGTTGTCTGTTTCAAATCTTAGTGTATAAACAGAAATCGACTCCCCTACATTTCCATACACATCGACCGAAAAAGAATCTCCCACGTAGAAATTTCTGTGAGGAATTTCCATCCCGACGTCATTGGTCAGTGACCATACTGGTGCGGGATGCAAATTTACAGATACACCATTCGGTGGGTACATAGAAGATGCATCATCATCAAAGCCGTACTTTATTTTGGCAATAGAGATAGACTTTCCCTGAAACCACGAAGAGTCAAGAACTGTGGACATTGCACAAAGTCCACTAATGGTGTTTGTGTTGCAGGTGAGCCTCTTCTCTTTCCCGTCATGCACGATAGAAAGTGCCATCTTTCTGCGCAACGTTCGAACGCTATAACGATCATCCTTAACCTGTATCACAGCCCCAAAATCACGCCCATCATACCAGAAATCAAGGGTATCTATACTTAAAGAGCCTGTGAAAGTAGTTGCCGGCCTTGTTTTACTAGAAAAAGACACTGCCGTCTGCACATTTCCCAGAGATGCAAATACAAAGCCTGTGCTACCCGGCCTGCCGTCGAAAGGGAAGCCGTAGAGCGACTCCCATTTAACATTATTTGCGTTTTCGGGATCGCTGATTCTTCTAGTCGATCCTACGGAAAATCCTGTCCCGGAGCTCCCATATGCAATATCAGGATAGATGACAGGAAGTGATACAGAGACTTGTCCGGCAGAAGACCCTGTTAGGCCCGACGTGCTTAAGCTGAACGAGAGGTCATATTTTAGGGACTGGGATCGATTGAACTCTCCATTGGTGGTTATAATACCTGTTGCTTTTGAGTTGTTGTGCACTGTTGCTATTTTGAAGGGGCCCCCATCATGATCAGTGATTGTATACTGTATTGGGCTGTTAAGACTGCACCTCTCATCAAAAGATCCGCTGATCCCGAACACGAAAGACCCGACCGGAGAGCTCTCCGCCATAATTGTACTGTAAAGACCCTTGTGAAAGACTGGCGAACAGTCAATGAGGTCCACAGTGATAACATGAGAGTCGAACAACTTGCTTGGGTTTGTCCCATGATCTTCCACGAAAACACGAAATTGGTGTGAATTTTGCGACGTATAGCTAAGCAAGGCTGCAGTGGTTACAGTTCCTGAGGTGGAGTCAACCTGGAAAAGATCAGAGTCTTTCAAATAAAAACTGGTTTTTTTGTTATCTCCCGAGTCCACATCGGTGGCCGATGCTGATGCAATCACAAACCCAACAGGGACATTTTCGATTATCAACATAGGGCTGACAGAGAGTTCAACCGAGATCTCTGGAGCATTATCGTTGACGTCCAGCACATCGAGCGTGAAATGAGTTGTATTTGAGAGAGAATTCGGTTTGCCCAAGTCATAAGCTTCTATAACGATGGAATGCTGGTGGCTTTTTTCGTAGTCAAAAGGCTTGATATTAGACAGAACCCCGTTTATTGCGTCAAGCTTAAAATAAGATGACGACCCTTTGGTCACTTCAGAGTGTATCCTGAATCTGATTTCTTTGTTGTGAGTAGAATCTCTATCTGTTGCGGAGGCTACCATGAGGGCAGGCTTCATTTCATTCTCATATATAGATGCATGGTGCTGAAGGCGACCCATTTGAGGAATATTGTCGTTTTCATCTGTTATCACGATATTAACGACCTCCTTTGACGAGAGTACAGGTGTGCCGTTGTCTCTCACTTCAATGCCAATAGCGTAATCTTTTGTGCGTTCGTAATCAAGGGGACAGCTAACCGTCATAATGCCCGTAAATTTGTTTAGCGCAAAACAGCCCTCTTCATTTCCCGTGATGATAAAATAACTCATCGCGGCATTTTCATCTATATCCTTTTCGGTCGATGTGACATTGGCTACGACAGCGCCCACATGAACATATTCGCTAAGAACATTTGAATAAGGCGTATTAGTGAAGACGGGGTTATTGTCATTTTTATCGAGAATTGTGATGGAGACATCAACTTCGGCAAAGAGGCTCGCAGAGCTGCCGTCTACCATGTTTCCACGATCGGTGGCCCTGACTTTCATTTTATACGAGTCCTGAACTTCTCGATCAAGACTTCCGTATGTACTGACAACCCCAGAGATTTCATCTATCACGAATTTGGTTTCTGCACCATCCCCTGAAAGCGAATACCTAATTTCGCTGTTTAGAGTGGAATCTCGGTCGTCGGCACGCGCTACGATTCCAATTTCCGTATTGACTAGCAGGTTTTCGTGGATGCTCTTCGAGTAAGAAAGGTCTTTGAAAATCGGAGAATTATCATTTACATCTGTAATTTTTATTGTGACCAACGTTGAATCCTTTAGCGTCACTTGCCCGCCCGGATTATCCCCCACCTCAACAGTGAGCGCATACTCTTTTTTGTACTCGAAGTCTAGATGACTCAAAACGTATACACGCCCTGATATTTCGTCGATTTCAAATGCTGCTTCTTCGTTCCCCCCCGTTATTCTATAGCGAACATTGGCGTGGTTTCCGAGATCTATGGTATCTTTTGCCACAACGGTGACTAAAGTTTTGTTCCATTGTTGTCCCACACCTTTGCATGAGTATGTAGGGTCACGTTTCACACACACTTCGGTGCTTGTACATGTACTTGTGGGCCCTCCTGAGCTGTGCAGGTTTCCACATGATCCGTATGAGTACGACAAAGGAATTTCTGTATTTCCTGTGACGCGGCGCACATTTCTTAAACCTTCTAGACTCACTCCCGCATCTTTAACAACGAGATTTCCGAGAATTTCTTTGAGTGTTGCGAGGCCCTCCGTGCTGTTTAAATTCTCATTGCCGTCAATGTAAAGTGCACCAACGCTGATGAGGGAAGCCATGCTAAGAGAGCTCAAATCAGTGTTTGTAATGGCCAGTGTCCCTGTCACTGTCTCTATACAATCCAAATTAGCAGGGGCTTGGTCGCCAGTCAGCATTAAATTGCCTTCAATTTTGGTGCAATCTTGCATGGTTCCGTACACAGCCGTCATATTTCCCTTGCAAATAACTTCGGGGCAACCGGAATCCCCCTTTGCGCTTTTAATTGCTTGAAGGGCACTTTCCTTCTTCATTTCTTGATTTGCAAGTTTTTGAGCGGCAATATTCATGGCAGATAAAGATAATCGCGCCTTGGCCTCCGAATTGGTTGCTTTGTCTTGTTGGAGTTCGTGTGCTTGCCGCGCAGCGGTGCTTGCATCGGCAGCACTTTTTTGCGCTTCCTCAGCAGAAGCAGTCGTGGCCGCCCCGTTGCTTAGCACACTGGCTTGTGACAGCTTGGCATCATTAAGGTTTTTTAATGCATCGTCTGCTTTTTTGCTGGCAGCCAGCGCATTGGATTTGGCAGACGACTCTGCTGCAATGCGTTCATTGAGAACAACAATTTTCGCGTTCAGAGTTGCGAGTGCAGTGTTCGTCTCTGCTGCAGACGTGGCGGGATCAGTGGTGAAATGGGAAAATGTGATTTGACCGATTCTTGCGACCCGACGAAAATTCACTGTAATCGATTTTACATTCCCGCTGAACCCACTAGTTGATGTCAAAGATGCTGCTACATCGAATTTGCCGTTGGAGTCTCTTTTCATCTGAAGCTCAAAGGCATTATTTTTTGAATCGATAACGTTCACGTCTACTTCTGTTGCACCGCTTGACGATAATTTTAGTGTTTCTGTGAAAGAAAGAGTCTGGACAAATCCTGATATTGATGAGAAGTCCATGGTTATCTTCACAGTGTCTGTAAGACACGTGCCATCATCGGCATCGCCGTTGCAGAATACTCCAGTGACGCCGAGCCCCCCGCTTTTTTTCAGGTAGAGATTGTAGGCGTCATTGTTGTACTTGTTTACCGCTGAAATTGCCATTCCATTTTGAGTAAACTTTGCAACTCCTGAAGAACTACTTTCAGATGCGTCAAGGTCGACGGTTACGCTAGTTTTGGCACTTTGCGCTTTCACTTTGCTTGTGTAAGCTGCCCTTGATTCTATTTCATTTTTATTTGCTTCGAACAGTTGTGAAATAGAGTTGGCCCAGGTTTTGTGAGCTGTTGAATTCTCATCGAGCGCACTCTGCGCTAAAATTTCTTTCGTGTTTAAATTTGTAGCAGCATCCAAATTTGCTTGGAGTACTTCAGAAAATGTTTTCTGAAGCTCAGCGTTTGCGTT
>JACLAD010010414.1_pt1 | contig 10365 bp, 5 predicted proteins | sample 8027901 | NCBI WGS metagenome assembly JACLAD01 (sample SAMN15725071, study PRJNA655200) | protist metagenome | isolation source: fluorescence activated cell sorting (FACS) single amplified genomes of... | place: Spain: Blaines Bay Microbial Observatory, Mediterranean Sea | collected 2016-07-05
GAATAAAGGCCCAATCTTAGGAGTCCTAGAAAGGATTGTTCAGGGAAAAAAGTCAACAAACGTTCTCGAAATTGCCTCAGGCACAGGAGAACATGCGGCATATTTCTGTAGTAACTTGGAGAATTTGGTTTATCAAACTTCAGCACTAGACTATGAGGCTGAAGCCAGTTGGAGAGATAAATATTCGAAAAAAACTTCCATGGATCTCCTTGAGATTAAGGAGGCTTATTATGATATGGATCTTTCTATAAAAGGTTGGGCAGCTGATCTTTTCAATGAGATCAAAGCTAAAGGTAGTGAGATCTTGCCCAACATACAGATAGATGTGGAAACATTCAATAAGAACTTATTACCTGCAAGGATGAAAGCTGGTGAAGTAGATCTACTGATATGTGTGAATATGATACACATATCAGGTTGGAAATGTACGGATGCATTATTCAAGACAGGTGACGAATGTTTGAATAAGGATGGAGTATTGTATACATATGGCCCATATAGTGAACATGGACAAATGACAGATAGCAATTGGGCGTTTAACGATTCTTTGAAGAAAAGGAATCCAGAATGGGGAGTGAGAGATGTTGAAGATGTGAAAAAGGTGGCAGAGAAATATGGATTTTATTTGGAGGAAAAAGTGTCAATGCCAGCCAATAATTTGAGTCTTATTTTTAGGAGAAAAAAAAAATAGCAGGCAGGGAAGAATCAAATAAAAAGATATGATCTATGATGTAGATCCTTCGTTGATATTATGTATGGTTTATATACAATAGAGAATCACAGCCAAGCCAATACTTCTACTTCTAGTGTTACCTCTAGCCTCTAGAGCAGGTACATGTGTACATGTAGGTAAGTATGTAGTATGTAGGTACCATAATAATTTAATATTTTTTGAGCTAGCTAGTTAAGCGTCCTACAACTAATAATCATGATAATAATAATAATAATAATAATAATAAGTTTTTCTAGTTTCTAGTTTCTAGTTTCTAGCCTGTAGCCTGTAGCTGAGTAGCTGTAGCTTGCACATGTACCGGGTACCTACCACATGTACATGTAGAGTCTATCATAGGTCTATGTATATGTAGACATGTAGACATGTAGACCTAGACCTAGCTAGGTAGTTTGTAGTTTGTAGTTTGTAGCTTGCTGTGTGGTGCGTAGATACTGTAGGCTGTAGGCTGTAGGTGTAGGGTGTAGGTACTGATGTACTGATACTGTCAGTGATACTGTGCTTCTGACTTCTGACTTCTTCTAATCTTCTAATTCTAGGTAACTTTTAAACCGTAATTAATTATTTTAAAACATTATGATAATTAATTAATAACGTTAGATATGATAATTACTATTACTATTTCTATTTTAATTAAAGTTAATACCTAAAACTAGTTATTTAATTATAATCAATAAATATAAAAAAAAATCTAATTCTAAATTCTCGTCCAGAGTCGATGTAATTCTAACTTCTACTTCGAAGTTTTTATAATTACCTACCTAATTAGGTAATCAATTAATCTATTTATTAGTTATTAGTTATTAGTATTAGCTAATAACTAATAATCTAATAATTAATATAATAGCACACTGCTTGTTACTTGTTATTGTTATATTGTTAGTTGTTAGCATAGCAGTTTAACTTTAAAACACCAAAACCAGTAGTCTAGTAAGTAGAAGCAAGTACTTCTAGCTTCTAGTTGTTTCCAGTTCCAGCTTCCAGCCGCCCTCCTAATCTAGCCAATTTCTAGTTCTTCTAGTCTACCAGACACCAGAATACCAGTAGGAACTTTGTAGTTTCATGAACTAGGTACTGTACCTAGTTCATGAGACTACCTAATAACCTTCCACAGCTTACAAAATATCCAAACCCACAATTTTCCCAACACCAGTAGTACGTCCCTCTCTAATTACCAACACTGTTCCAACTTTCAAAAACTCTGGACGATATAAGAACCGAAATCTACATATAGCCGTATCGCCACGGGCTAGTTTGGGTGGCTCTGTTAGACTTAAACTACTATCACTATTTCCTATGAAAAAAAAAGAAAAGAAAGAAATTAATATGTACAGCATTGATGCATGGATGTAAGAACATAGATAAATAAAAGAAAATCATTGATAGCAGTAAGAAGAAAAAGTTGTGGAAAATAAGAGAACAAAATATCAATTTGACTATAAATGAGTTCATGCAAATTACCACTTAATGTTATGGACATGATTTTAGCACTCTGTCTCACACATAGAGCATGTACCACTGGCTCATAGTCCACCCCAACAAAAGATGGATGGTTTAAGATCATTATTTGCGCATTAAATTCATAACAAGCCCCTTGAGTAGTACATACAGTGTTTTCTATACAATTTAAGTTGGTTGGTAAGGCAACTAAACCTGATCCTCTTTTTCTTCCTAGTAAATGCCTTACACATGACGAGGAACTCTCCTCTGGCGGGGATGAATTTCTATTCGTAGTTCCACAATCAGTGGATACAGTGGTGGGATTATAAATATTTACATCTGATCTATGACAAGAGTTACTATTGGGGGGCTTTGATATATAAGCACCTTCACCTGTTTGACCCGATGCGATGAATTCATCATTTAAATCTCTGTCAAATTTGATCCCAATTGTTGCATTCTGGTCCGTATTTGCTTGATTAACGGACACTTTATTAACATGGATGGAACGAGTTTCTATTGGAATGAACTCACCTGAAGGAGTTGGTCCTAACAACAGCTTCTGACCAACAGATACTGATCCACATTCTACAAAACCTAATATAATATATTCACGATTCATTTGGTGCTGGCGAGAAAATACGTCAACAATTTTATCACCATCTTTCTTCTTCTTACTTCTAATACCATTATTATGACAAGTTCCTTTCCATTTACATCCTTCAATTGGTGGATCAGGAGATGGTTCTACTTCTAACTCGTTAGGAACAAAGGAATAAAAGTCCATTACTCGTATTTCTGTTTCATTACTATCATGCATTATAGGAGTTTCTGTATGTTGTTTACTTGATGCAAGTTTGAATAGTAATGCCCTTAAGACATCAATACCTACACCCATAACAGAAGAGGTTGCTATAATTGGTACAGTTTTTGTAAGGTCAAATTCATTTTCCATGACATCAGTTAACTTATTAAGTATAATTGCTCGTCTTTGCAGGGTATTTGTCACAAGTGAGGTAATTGATCTTTCTATACTGGAAAATTCCTCATTCAACACACCATCAACTTTTGTTATTGTTATGAAAAATGGGAGTGTTATTGCGGATATGATGCCTAAATGCTCCCCAGTCATGTCCATACTATTATCAGAATTCTGTACAGCGCTTATTGTTAGCATACAAAAATCTGGCTTCATACCCACTAACCCATGTAATGTAGTTTTCAAATACTTTTCATGTCCAGCAAGATCTATCAAAGATACTACTCGATAAGTTACCTCTTCATCAGTCAATTCAATATCACTATATGATCTATTTCTTCTAATAACTGATGCTACAGGGTGATTCATGATTGGTAATACAGTATCATTTGTTATTGCACTACTATTTTGATTGGTACCAACACTACCCAAAGTATTACTACCACTACTACTACTACTACTACTACTACTATTATTACTATTATTACGGCATGATAAGTGTACATTTGTAGGAACAAATCTCTTGATGTCTGAAGATGTTGTTTCATTATCATCCTTCAAATTTAACACGCTACCTTTCTTATCAAAATGCATGTTATGAACAGTAATAGATGAAGTATGACCAGATCGAAATTCATGATTGTGTTGAAAAATTTGATTTCTTGCTGCACCCTTTCCGTCATCTTTGACACCTTTACTAATGACTGCCAATAAAGTGCTTTTGCCACTACTTACATTACCAGCTATGGCTATACGACTGGTTGGAATTTTACAGGAATTCTTCATCTGTTTGATATATATAGTTGCAGTACCATCTTTTATTTCAATCACTTCCATACTACAAGATGAAAGACTTGCTACCACTTTTCTCATTGTTTCTATGGATTCATACATCTCCTCCTCAGTAATACCTTTCGCTTCTCCATTATCAAGATATCCAATACGATAGATTGCTTCTCCATTTCCCTCATTTAGCCGATACTGAAGTTGTGTAACACGATGATTAAGTTGTTGTTCTGTCAAGTCTACAAGCTTCCATTTGTATTCCTCATTGCCCATATCATTCTCAGGAGGTAATGACATGGATGATCCACTGTTAGCTTAGCTTGAAATGGCTATAGTGCTATACACCAAAGTAAGATATCGCTAGCCGCCTCTTCTACCAGAATCCTTCTTTTTTCAGTCCCTGTTAACTTGAATTAGCGTAGTTCTTTCAGCAATAATGATATCTACTTGAGTCGTTTCCACCTCAGCTCGAAGATGACCGATCAGCAATCCTTCCTCTTTCTACCTATTTTTTTAGATAGCCAATAGGTACCTACTTATCTACGGTACTCTTCTAAGTATGTGATAAGATTCAGGAATTCGTTGTTTGAAAATTGATGTTTCAAAAAAAGGGATTTTTGTGAGGCAGGTTTTTACTGTACCTACGAATTATTAGGTACTTACCTAGGTTTACCTCTGCTGCTGTGTGCAGCCAAGAGCATGATGCAATGAGAAAAATGATGATGCTTCCGCCGCCTCCTATCATGCGTGTGAGTGGCCACTTGAGACCACAATACAACCGTAAGGCCTCAAACATCAATCAATAAACCATTCCCATTCGGCGATATGTCGACAAAGGTATCCTTTTACTTGCATTCTCTTTTTTCGGTCCTCTTCTTTGTCATTCACCCTCTCATGACATCCTTGCTGTGGTACTACACGCCACTTCACCTTCTGCAGCCCACTCTTGCAATTGACATAGATGAATGCCTGGCGTATTTCATACCTAATGTTGCAGATTACTATAATGAGGTAGTCCTTAATTCTTCACAGGGCAAAAAGTATTCATCAGCTTCATTTTATACCATGGACTTTGACAAAGTCTTTGGGATTACGTATGAAGAGTGCAATAAGATGATGTTCGAATTTGTTGATACGGATTACTTCCGTGTAAATGTAAAGCCAGTAGATGGTGCAGTAGAGGCTATGAATGAACTGAAAAAAAGTTATGACTTACAAATTGTGACTGCTAGACAAAATAGAGTAGAAAAGTTGACACGAGAATGGATTTCCAAGTACTTCCCAGATACTTTTACGGATATCCATTTTGCTAATCATTATAGTGAGACACATAGAGCTATTCCAAAAAGTGAACTATGTAAGAAAATCAATGCTGTATGCCTCGTTGATGATTCACTAAGATATGCTAAGGACTGTTCAACGAATAACGTTCCTTGCATTGTGTTTGGAGATTACCCATGGAATCGAGGAGAGGTCTATACTTCAACGTCATTGTTTGTTCTTTTTCTTTCCCTTTTATTTAGCCTCCTATCTCTGAAAATAATAAATAATCACTTTCAACTATAATGTCTTCTTTATATTCATTGATTGCTCTGTACAGACCCCTAGACTAGTTGAGCGTGCATCTACTTGGCAGGAGGTTTTGAAAAAGCTCCCCGAGCTGATTAAGGTCGGCTTGAATTCTTCTATTCTTTTCACTTATATGTATATACATATATATATGTATATGTTTGATCACAGTAAAAAGTAATTATTCAATACATTCGACCATTCGCATGGAATTAATTACTTACCAACATACATTAGGCTTCTCAGAAGAAAGAAATCGAGCTGCCGGTGGGATTTGCGAATAGAGGCAATTCAGTTGCACCAGAAAGTATTTCTGCTACTGAAAGGGTGGGAAATTGGACTCAAACCCTCCAAGCAAAGTATGCATCTCACAAGCTTGAGCAGAGTGATGACACTGTGCCACTAGGATTCACAAGTAGTAGAAGCAATACCAAAACAATGGAGGAGTTGAGTCTTGAAAGAAATGCTACAAGTGTGTGTGTTGCTGAGGTAAATATGGGGATGGAAGAGAAAGATAGAGTCCTATCATATGTAAATAAACCAGGAGAAGCTACAAATCAACAAAGAAGTGGTGCGAAAAAGAGTACTAATGATAATGACATGATAAACATGTTAGCCAAAGTTGTCCTTGCAATGGATACGAAATTAGCAGCACTAGAGGCTAAACAGGATAAAATATTGACTTTGCTGGAGAAGCAATACTCTTCATCGAAGTGAATAAGCAGCTATTTTCAAATGTTGAACGTTTACATGGATAAGTAAAGGTACTGTAGCCTAGATAGCAAATCTACACCTACTAACTAATAATCATCAACACTATATATATGAAATTCCAAAATAATAGAATTCCAAAATATACAAAATCACTCATCACCAGTGAGCACACCTCTTTCCTGCTGAGCATAGCATTCATGTACTATGTATTCATCAAGAAACAGTTACAGTTACTCACAACATCTCAATAACCGAACTCTTCCATCTATCTCTCTTGTCTTCGACAAGGAGAACTTCAGAAGGTTCAGTTACAATCATCAATCTATCCGTTTCATCTAAACTCATCTATTCATCTATAGCAAGGTATTTCTTAATACCACCCATTCACAAGTTGGAAGATCACAGTACTTTGCTAATTTGCTAAAGTACTACTGTACTACTATTACTATTACTACTACTACCATTACTACTACCATTATTACTAATTACTATTACCAGGTTCTACTTCGTACTTCCTAGGAAGTAGGTAGTAGAAGTATGAAGTAGAAGTACTAGCAGATACTTCTAAGTAATAATGTACCTAATGATAAGCAGATAAGTAGCTACTGTACTTTCTAAAATTACATTTTAATTAGCCTTCCCAATACTATTGTAAATAAATCCTCTAGAACTTCTGGTACTTCCCAGTAGCCTGTAGAACCTAGAAGTAATAATAGCAGTTGTAGTGGTGAAAGCTGGTAGTCTGGTAGACAGACTCAAATTGCGAAGCAAACTTCAAAGTTCAAATTCATCAATGATTTTATGCTCTTCCTAACGATTTATAATCTTCATGTACCTGTCCAAGTGCTCTGAATGCATCTACAAAATCACTTATTTCTAAGTCGCCATTTACCTCTGTATATTGATGGACGTAAGCACCCACTTTGAACATATCAGTGGCTTTTGTAAGTAAACGTCTAAGATATGGTAAGACAGTTTGACCATTCGAAACCAAACTTAAAGATCGCTGATACCCATTCACAAATGATGGTGAAGTACATACATTATAGAATTCTGGAGATTCAGACCAACTCGCATGACGAATGGATCTTGAACTTCTCACATTGGTGATACATTCTTTAGCAGCACTTTCGCACCCCAGGCCTCTGAGAATTAAAAGTGAAGACATATTTACACATTGTACAGCTGGTGACAACCCCTTGTTGGGACTAAAGAGCAGTCTACTGGCAGATGTTTCTGATGGAGTCCCTGCTGCTTGCATATTCTCAATATTTTTTATCAAAGCATTCCATGAATCAAAAGTGAAGTCTATAGATGCATCTGAAGTTTGTGGAGTGTGCTTCACGTCCAACAACTTGTACTGGGGATGAGGACACAAATTCATGATATCTCGAGATAAACTAGAATGTAGATAACTATTTTCTCGGTATTTTGGTAATATGACTGGTAGTATGTTGGATGCTAAAGTTTGATTAATGTCATTCAAGGTAGGCCTTGCAATACGTCTCATTGATTTACAAAGATCTTGTGCCACTTCATTTTCAAATAACATAACTCCATGAGCTGCTGCAATTACTTTTGACAAACACAGCAAAGAGTTGTAATGCTGGACAACTACTTCACTGAAATGATACGGTGCAACTGCTATATTCAATAATGTAATGTCTGGAAAATGATCACACATGGCTTCTGTCATTCTTGTCCCCAACCCAGATCCCGTGCCCCCACCCATTGAGTGTAGAGTCACCAAAGAAGCAAAATTATCACAGAATTCTAATTCTCTCCTAATGCAATTCAAGGATGCATCCAGAAATTCCCCGGAACACATATTGTAACCTAATGCCCAATTGTTACCTGCCCCTCCATGTCTATACGCTAATGACGCTTTATCAAACGTCCACGGACCCTCGCGTTTCGCTCTTGCTACCACTTCATTGACTAATATCAAGATGAAACAAAAGTGTAGCATGAAGATGATAAAGTTGATGTGAGTGGAGGAAACTGTAGGATCATCAACAAGTTCGTAGGTAATTATGAGAAATCTTGTTGAAAGATGGAAACATATATAGAGATAGACACACCTGCTTTGGGCTCAGTATCAAGACATACACATCGTGCACGCCTCTTCTTCTGACCCCGAAAGAAAATATCAGAATCTTCGCCGTAAAACCTCTCTGAGGTTCCTTCAAGGTGGGTTGCAATGTTGGAGAGCAACGTGTATCCCAATTGATTACCACATTGGCCCCCCGCAACAAACACTACATTCGCAGACATGACCCTCCGATTGCAAAAACAACTCAGCACTGCATTCCAAACTTAATTTGTGATTGTGAACAACCTCATCGTCATACTTCGACTCGCTCGAAGTAGGTTGTGGAGGCACCGTGTAGGCAAGTAGGTAAGTAGTAGATAGGTACACCATACACAGTGGTATCGATCACCCACACACAGAGCGGCAGAGACGAAGGTAAATAGTATCTCTATCTATGTAGTACATGTAGTAGTAGTTACTTATAGAGGTTGTGGAGGTAGTAGGTGATCAGAGAGGAGTAGTAGGTACAGCAGTAGTAGAGCAGCAGCACACCAGCAGCAGAGCAGAAAAGAGTGAGCAAAGAGCGCCAACAACAAGAAGAAGCTTTCCTCGAAGTTAGTTCCGGATTTGCAGATGGGAGGTTGAATGTACCTAGGCGGCAACAGCAGGCAACCTGGTAACAGAACTCAACTATCCCTCTCACAATATTAAGCAATGCAAATGAGGATATCGACAGTCTTGCTTTTGCTAACAACCCTATTATTCAACGTGAACGCCTTTACAAATTTCTTCAACTTCTTACGTGGCGCTCCACAACTAGGAGTTGCAATGGCATCGAAGTACCCAATTGTAGGCGAGGAGGCAATCATGAGCCAAAAAGCGCACGGTACTTGCGAGAAACCAGTACAAAAAGACTTACGTTGGAAGTAAGTTTACTAGTTTTCCTTTATGATTAGCCTACCCTGTTCTTTATCTCACATTCTCAAAATCGTATACTTTCTTGATGAAGCTGCGATTTCAATACAGCAGACAGGATATGCTGTTTCAACAGGCATTATGCAGAGTATAGTGGCTATTGGGTTAGTGAAACTACGTTTTTGAAGGATGCACCACGAGACAAGGAGATAACATTCTATGACAGTGTTTCTGGAAAACCTTTGTTCATAGCACCCCGAGGAAGAACATTTGCAGAATTTGAGAAAGAGTCAAAGAGTCATGGATGGCCGTCTTTCAGAGACGAGGAAGTTATATGGGAAAATGTTCGTTGTCTTACAAACGGAGAAGCTGTCAGTCTCGCCGGGACTCATTTAGGTGACTTCCTCGATTGAACTCCCTTCTCGATATCTTTCCAGTTCTGATGTACACAATCGTACCTCTTCTTTCGAATTTGTTTTCATAGGACACAATCTACCAGATCGTAATGGTAATCGGTACTGTATTAATCTAGTGTCGGTAGCAGGTAAGCCTGAGGATGGTTCGGAGCTGTAATTGATAACTAATGCTTGAAATAGATTTGAAGTGAAGTATGACGCATGATCGTAGTATCTGCCTACAAAAGTTGTATTCTGGACGTGCAAGATAGTATTAGTAATACTGCCACTTCCAAAATTCTACTTGTTCTGTGGATTATAGATTCTAATATAGTGTACAATGGTGGAAAGGAACGGTCGAATGAGGCAGCGGATCACAGAGTTCCACAGTACGATAAGTAGAAGTTGTGATCTGGTGCACCTATTTCGCTGTTGATATCACCTAGAGGCTACTATTGGTGTTCAAGGGGTTATCCAATACATTGATCGTCGAGTTGATAACCCGTCTTATGCAGCAAGTTTGCTGTTAGATCTGGGTTGTAATTCATACAGTGCATTTTGCTTGCCCACCACCACATGAAGCTTTGGTAATGCATTTCTCTTGTATTCATCGTGTAACCATTCCACAGATGTCAACATGTGTTCGAGATAGTCTAAAGGATGTGTGTACTAATAACAATCTAGCTACAAATAATAAGTAGAAGTAGAAGTGCAATATGAATGTACAATACTACTTCTATCTTCTACAGGGTATTCTTCTACTTCTATGTACAACTTCATAGTTTACTACTTCTTATATCTTAAT
>JACLAD010004840.1_pt1 | contig 10361 bp, 9 predicted proteins | sample 8027901 | NCBI WGS metagenome assembly JACLAD01 (sample SAMN15725071, study PRJNA655200) | protist metagenome | isolation source: fluorescence activated cell sorting (FACS) single amplified genomes of... | place: Spain: Blaines Bay Microbial Observatory, Mediterranean Sea | collected 2016-07-05
TATCCCAGCATGACCCTAACTAAGATTGTTACTGTTATGATATGCTGTTATGAGATGCTGTTATGCTATGCTGTTCTGCTATGCTGTTATGTTATGCTGAAATGCTATGCTATCATACTATGCTGCTATGCTATGCTGTTATGCTATGCTGTTATTGTTATGTCATGCTGTTATGCCATGCTGTTCTGTTTTGCTGCTATGCTATGCTGTTATTGTTATGCTATATGCTCTTGTTGTTGTGCTATAAAGTTATGCTATGCTGTTATGTCATGCTGTTATGCTTTGGTGTTCTGCTATGCTGTTATGTTATGGTGCTATGCTATGCTATCATACTATGCTGCTGTGCTGTTCTGTTATGCTGATTGCCGTGCTGTTCTGCTATGCAGTTATGCTATGCTGTCATGCTATGCTGTGCCGCTATGCTGTTATTGTTGTCATGCTCTTATGCTATGCTGCTATTCTATGCTGCTATGCTCTGCTGCTATGCTCTGCTGTTATTGTTATGCTATATGCTGTTATGATATAATTTTATGCTATGCTGTTATGACACGCTGTTATGCTATGGTGTTATGCCATGATGCTATGCTTACAATATACACATGTCTATATCTTGATCTTCCCTGTGCCTTTAAAACTAGCTTAGGAGACCTTCTATTTAAAATTACTTGGATCGCGCCAAGAAACACATGCATAGTCCGTAAACAGGTTGAGGAGGACAAGGAGGACTCTTATTTTAAATTACATAGCTAACGTAGACATCTTGGTCATTTCTTCGTAATTTCTTAGAATATTCCAAACCATATCTAAAAGAGGAAGCTCAAGCTACTAGATTGCGCAGCTAGCTTTCTATTTAAAGATACGCAGGTTACGTGTCTTGTTTTAGGTGTCGACTTCAAATTACGTATTGCATAAGGGGGATGATCAAGGCATATTTTAAGTCTTAGTTTCGTTTATTTCGGTTTGATTTGTTCAATTTTGCGGCCCAGAGCCCATCCCAAATTTATGGGGATGGTCCACAGTGTCATGACAAAGCATGTCATGGCATCGACGTCATGACACGGCATGCCATCAACATCTACATGAACATGGTCAACTTGGGATAGGTACTGTTCACGGCACAAGAAATTTGGACAACTTACAGTTCTAGGATGTCAGGAGGGCAAGTGACCAACCGCTTGTCAAAGACATCAACCTTTTTCTCAAAATCATGTCAAAGTTGACCAAATTTGACAAATTTTGGAACACATTTGGCAGGGGGGCCCTCCAAGCAGCCCTGGTTCCCTTCCTGCGAGATCATGATGACCCGAAGCCTCAGCATCCAAAAATAAAATCCCATAAAATATTCGATGAATCGATAAAACGCTAAAAACAACAATAAAATCCTACAAGGCAACAAAAATCCGCAAACACAACTATGACAAATCCATGTGTATGGCCATCATGTCATGGTGAGCACCATGTGCCCACCACCCCCAACTCTCCTCCCAGACACCGCCCCAAATATGGTGGCATGGTGATATGGTGATGTGAGGATATGGTGTGGCGAGGCCTTCACCCTGGGCCGCAGCAGGCGGGTCAAGCAGAGGGTCTTGATACAGCTGCCCGTTGCCCTTGTCAACCTCCAAAAGCTGACGAAGCCCAACCCTCACTCCTCTCCATATATCACATATCACGATTTTTTCATGCTTCCGTGCTGATTGGTATTGTCTGTTTAGCCCCCAAATTGTACCCAAATGAACCCCGAATGTTCCCCTAATGGTCCCCGACTGGTCCCCAAATGGTTCTGAATTTCTCTGGAGTGGTCCTCGAATGGTTCCGAATTGGTCCCGAAATGGTCTCCAATTGTCAACATTCTGATTCTGAACGTTCAGCAAGTTCCGTTCTTAGCGTGCTGAGCTTTCTGACCATTCTTGACATCCAGAACATTCTGGAGGTTCTGACCATTCTGACACGCCATGGCATGCCAACATGCCGTGACATGCCACGTGTGCCATGTCATGCCATGTCATGCGGTGCCAGGATGATTTGCCCATCAATTGCATGACATCACGTGTCAAGACTTGGCATGTCATGAACGTTGGGGGCCCCAAGGATGATGAAAAATAGCTGGTGGAGGCCAACCAAAAAAATGAAATGTTCCAAACAAGTTCCGGATACATCCCCAAGCGCAGGCGGAATGAGCAGACAATCAGTGTTGCGTCTCACGTGGGACGGTAAGGTCATCAAGTGGTTTTCTTTTGAGGCTTGTAATCATGCAAGCTATCTTCAGGACCCTTTTGGATGGTCAAGGGCTAACTCCTCACGGCCATCTGTGCAAAATGCTGATGTCTCGGCACCTGCATGGGGCAAAGTCGTGGCCCACCCACCCTCAAGCCCAAATTTTACGGAATCTTATCCCGTAGATCTTGCCAGTGTTCTCCGGATAATCTGTCCGCAATCATTTTTTACATTTTCCAATGAACACGTAAAATTCACCAAAACCAGTCTTTTCCCAGAGATGCTTTCAGAGAGTTTCCTGGAGTTTTTCCGTAATCTTTTAATTTTCTGGGGCCCCACTGCACATATCACCATATCACATACTACCCATCACCATACCACCATGTCACATGTCATATGTATATCGGATAATCTAACAATATATATGAGGTTTTAAAAAAGTCTTACCACTGGTGGTTCATTTTATTCTCCATTTCAACTTATCAGGTTTTTGTAAGGCGTCCGGATTTTTCGAACAGTTTTTTCTTGAAAAATGGCTGGAATTATTAGCATTTGCACAAACAAATGTTGTATTTTTTGAAGAAATGGATATTTTTTCCTTCCCTGGAGTTCAGAATTCTTTAAATATGAAAGATTTGCAAGCTTTTTCACTTTCCGGACATCGAATTTCTGTAAATCTGTTTGGTTTGCTCAGCTTTTTCGCCTTCCGAATCTAGGAAATATATAATTTCCAATTAAGTGTGTATATGCCTAGCAAAAAAATAGTCTACGAATGCTAGGTATCTGATGCCCCCAATGCATGTTTTATGTTTTATTATCATAATACAATATTGCTATTCCTGCTGCTACTACTACTGGGGAACCAATACAACATGTTTACTAAAATTGTGCACCAGGATAGAATATTTCCTACTGCTCCCAGGCAATGTTTTTCAATCACGAGAGCAGGATAGAAGTATTCTATCCTGGTGCCCAAGCTGTTCCAGTGCAGGAAAAGCAGCACTTGGGAGCAGGATAGAAATATTCTATCCTGGTCCCCAAGTGGCTCCTATGCAGGAAAAACAATGCTTGGGAGCAGGATAGAAATATTCCATCCTGGTCCCCAAGTTGCTCCCGTGTAGGAAGAACAATGCTTGGGAGCAGGATAGCAATGTAAACTAGAGTGGTAACTTTACATCGGAAAATCGATGGAACGGTTTTTTCGACGTAAAGTTACCACTCCAGTTTATAGTATTCCGCCAAGCCAAGGGCCACAGGTGTGTCAGATCATCTGTGTTTTCATATTCTTCTTCGGACCCCGTTCTGCGTTAGTTTCATGTCCTTCGGGCTCCCTTGGGGCCATCCCAAGCCCATGTTGGAATCCCCAAGGGCCAGTCGAAACAATCCCAGGGATCCTGGGCGTCTTCACAAGGCAGTTTTGGTTGTCTGGGGCTTGATTACCATAGCCCAGCCCAGCAGGTCTCATCGCAACCCTTTGCTGCGGCCAGTCGGCCTGGCAAACAAGCAATGCACTCCAGGGGTGGGGGCATCCAGCCTCCTCTTACGCCCAGCTTACGCCACCTTGTGGTTACGCCAACCTTACGCCGTCCCTACGCCCATAAGTATTTCTCATCCTACGCGGTCTGGGAATGCCGAGGTAGGAGCCAAAGGAGGATTTGCACAATCGTCTTACGCCCAACTGACTCCCAACCATAGGAAATTTCCGGCCGGATTTTGTGAAACATTGCTTGTCCAAAGCAGGGCTCCGATGATCATCTTCAGGGCCCTCTCCCTGCGGCTACGCTGCGCTTCTTCAGCTGGAGCAAACCCTCACTGCGGCCACAGCTGCTTGGGTTGACTGCTGCAAGGCTTGCTGGGGTACAATGTGCCCACCTTCACGGTGCGGTTTCTCAGCTGGAGCACACTCTCGCTTCAGGCATGGCCACTCTGGCATGGCCGACTGCCACCAAGCATTCTCAGCAAGGACTGCATAAGAAAGGATGCCCATGTGCAATCACGACCTTGAAATCGTCCCACAATAGCGCCATAATGGTCCAATAATCAGCCTACTAGTCGGCCGCCAGGGGCGGTTGATCGGGAGTTTGTATCTATATAGTTGATGTGCTTTGCCACGGGCACGGCGCAATTTTCCAAGCCAAAAACCAATTTTTCAATGTTTAAATAACGATTTTTGAACCCCCTGGAATTCTCAACCGGATCAAGCAGATCTGTCAAATGTCAAATTCTCATTTGTTTTTAAACGATATTTCAACGGTTTGGCCGAAAACGTGATCAATTTTCCCAGCCAAAAGCCAATTTGTCATTGTTTTTTAAACGATTTTTGAAGCCCCCGGAATTCTCAAGCGGATCAGCCGGATCAAGCGGATCAGCTGGATCAACCGGAAACGGTGTCAGGCCCCCCAGAACAGGGCCTGGGTTCCCCACGCCGGGGGCCAGGATGACGTGAGTTAACAACAAACTCCCTCAAATAATGATCCTACAATGACCCTGTGATGCTCTTATAATCATCCCATATTGATAATGTAATGGTCTTATAATAATCCTGTGATGCTCCCCTAATGGTCTATAATCGTCCTATGATGGTCCCATAGTAACCTTGGAATGGTCCTATCATTTGTAGCATAATGGGTCCCATGATATTGTGCACCAAGATAGAATATTTCTATACTGCTCCCAGGCAATGTTTTTCAATCACGGATCCAGGATAGAAATATTCTATCCTGGTGCCCAAACTGTTCCCATGCAGGAAAAATAATAATGCTTGGGAGCAGGATAGAAATATTCTATCCTGGTCCCCAAGTGGCTCCTATGCAGGAAAAACAATGCTTGGGAGCAGGATAGAAACAGTCTATCCTTGCCCCAATTGGCTCACAGGAGCCGCTTGGGACCAGGATAGAATATTTCTATCCTGCTCCCAAGCATTGTTATTCCTACACGGGAGCAGCTTGGGGACCAGGATAGAATATTTGTATCCTGCTCCCAGGCATTGTTTTTCTTGCATGGAGGCCGCTTGGGGACAAGGATAGAATATTTCTATCCTGCTCCCAAGCAATGTTTTTGCTGCACGGGAGCAGCTTGGGGACCAGGATAGAATATTTCTATCCTGCTCAAGCAAAATTCTTTTCCTGATGCTTCCCAAAATCAGTACGCCTTACAAAAATAAGGGTTCCAGCTTGGGGGTGTGTTTGAAGGGCTTAATGAGAAAATGCACCTTTACTTGCCATGTAGGTAGGGGCCATGTAAGTGCCATATAAACGCCATGTAAGGGGCATAGGCATAGATGCAATATATATGTGCTATATAAACCCCATCTAGGTGCCATAATGTCCCATAATGATCCTATGATGGTACTACAATGGCCTATAATGAATCCTATACTGGTCCTAGGATGTTCTTATAATGGCCCTACACTGGTCCTACGATGGTCCTATGATGGCCCTAGAACAAGACTTTGCAGAAGGCTTCGAACAAGGCTCGAAAGGTAATTCTTTCAGTCAGTTTTAGCAATGCAAAAATACATCTTGTCATCAACAGACGAGGTCTGAAAAGCTTGAATATCATGATTGCCTGACACTTCACATGGTTTGCAATCAGAATTCACCGCTTGCACGTTCACTACTTGGGTCTGGAAAGGCCCAAACCCTTTGTTTCAACAATTTTCTGTAGGATAATGCTAGATTTGTTTATTTAAGAACAAATTGATATACATGTGCACACGTCTCGAATGAAATTGAAAAATCCTTCCAAAAATCGGTACGCCTTACAGATGTAATGGTCTGAGGGTGGTTCGAGGGTGGTCTGGGGGTGTCTTTGAAAGGAGGCAATAACGAAATGAACCTTTATTCAATTTTCTGTTATGGGTTTTTCTTTACTACGTCATATATATATATATATATATATATGTGTGTGTGGTCAAACATATCATATAGGTATAAATCTATGGCAATGTATACACACACGCGCACACGCACACACAATATGTATATATATATATATATATACACATATTCACAGGTGTAGCTACAATAGATTTCAAGTATGTATCTCTCTCTCTCTCTCTCCATATATATATATATATATACAAATATACATATATGTATTTATGAGAGGATCTCTAAACCTCCTACATGCAAAGAGGACATGGTTCAATCTACTTAAAAAATGTGAATCTCATCAGTAGAAGCAATACATGGCCCCATAGTGCTGCTAGTGTCAATATTACCATATCAATAATGCCAATGTTGCCCATGTTGCCAATATTGGCAATATTGCAAATGTTGCAAATATTGCCAATGTCGACAATGTTGCCATATTGTCAAGATTGTTAAACTTGTCAATATTGTCAATAGCGCCAATATTGCCAATATTGCCAATATTGTCAACAGTGACAATGTTGCCAATTTGTAAATCTTGCCAAAATTGTCAATATTCTTCTTTCTTTCACATCTGCGTGGGCACTAGTCATGCACACTGAACCACACACAAAAAAGCCCGTGATGACCCCAAGGGCCTATTACATGTATTGTGCGAAACGTCTGTTCAGTTACTCCCTTAAACATAAAAAAACGTGACAAGGATATTTCCAAACCGTAGCCTCCGCTTGACAAGCTGATCCCATATCTTGCAACTACTGTGCTGAAATAAAAACTGGTGTGTGTGAGGGCGCATTTTCGTGCGTGAGTGTGACCACATAGATGGCGCAAGCAATGGCTGCAGGACGAGCATTTTGCCAATGCTCATCGCCCCGTAGCCCCCCTCAAGGCAAATTTTAAACGATGCGTGCATCAAAAACGTTTGGTGGATGAGCTGTGGGCCGCTCCATTCCCATGAAGCTTTCTGATCCATTGCAGCATTGGCCAGGAAATCAACTGCATTGTTGAAACGCCGTGGTGCCCACAAGACATATGGATCAATGTCCCTCCGTGGCCGCCAATCCAGATCAGACAATGCAGACAGCATGCTATAAGATCTGCGAAATATCAGTTTCAAATGCTGAGCAATCAATTCAGTGGCTGTCAATATTGTCAATATTGCGATTATTGCCTATATTGATAATATTGTCAGTATTGCAAACATCGTCAATATTGTCTACACTGGCAATATTGTCAACATTGCCAATTTTGGCAATATTTGCAGTATTGACCTAATTTTCAATATTGCCAATATTGCCATTATTGCCAATATACAATATTGCCAATGTTGTCAATGTTGTCAAAATTGCCCAAGTTGTCAATTTTCAGTATTGTCAATATTTTCATATACTGCGGATATTGCCCATTGTCAATATTGTCAATATGGTCAATAGTGCCATTGTTGCCAATATTGCAGATATTGTCAGTGTTGTCAATACTGTCAATATTCCCAATATTGCCAATGTTAATATGGTCAATATTGTCAATATGTGTTCATATTGTCAATGTTGTCAACATTGTCAGAATTGTCAATTGTGCCAACATTGTCAATACTGTCCATATTGTCAATCTTGCCAATATTGCCAACTTTATCAATGCTGTCAATATTGCCAATAGTGCCCATACTGCCAATGTGTTGTCAATATTGTTAGTATTGACAATACTTGCGATGTCGACAATGTTGACAATGTTGACAATACTGTTAGTTTTGAGAATACTGACAATAGTGGAAATATTGGCAATGTTGACAATATTGAAGATATTCGCATTACTGGCAAATATTGGCAATGTCGACAACACTGGCAATATTGACAATATTGACAATATTTGCAATATAGACAATGGTGACAATATTAACAATATTAACTATATATTGGCAATATTTGAAATGTTGAAAATATTGACAATATTACAAAATTGGCAATATTGGCACTATTGACAATGTAGGCAACATTGGCAATATTGACAAAAGTGACATTATTGACAATATCGACAAAATTGGCAACATTGGCAATTGATACAATATAGACAATATAGACAATATTGCCAATCTAGTCAGCATTGCCAATATTGTCAATGTTGCCAATATTGTCAATGTTGACAATATTGTCAATATTGTCAATATGGTCAATCAATATCGACAATGTTTACAAAATTGTCAATGTGAGGGAATTTGTGTTAGGAAAATGCTCATCTCAGTAGATTTTAAATGAAGATGACATACTGACGCAATTGACATATCAAAATGTCCGTCTTCTTATAAAATCAATAACACGGGCTTAGAGCTCCTGTCATATGCATATATATATTTACATATATATGAATATATTTACATATATAGATATATATATATATATAGAGAGATAGATATACGCGTATATGTGGGCTTCTCATTTATTATCTGACAATGGAATGACTGCAATGCTTTTGGGCTTTGGACATGTGCACGTACATGCACATGTACATGTCCATGTTCATGCACTCGTACACGTACACGTGTGTGTACATGCATCTGTGCATGTACATGCGCATGTACATGGACATGCGCATGTACATATGCATGTACATGTGCCCGTACGCACCCATGTGCAAGTAGATGTGCACGCGCATGCACATGCATATGCATATGGCCTGACCTGGACAAAGACAACTCGCACAAGAGATCGCGCCCATTCGCTGAAGTCACGTCCATTCGTCAGACTTCTGTCCATGCGCTAGAGTTAGGTCCATTTGCCAGAGTCACGTCCACTCGCCAGGAGTCACGTCCATACGCTGGACTCATGTCCTTTCCCTGGAGTCATGCCCATGTGCTGACTCGCGTACATTCCTTGGAGCCCCAATGGTATCCAATCCAATCGTGCGACAGCATCGAAATACTCTTACTCTATCTAAACAAACCTGGCGAAGCCGTCACCCCGACCCACAAAATATCATTGCAAAATATGTAAAACAATTACATGTGAAGAAGTCTGAGCTATCAATCAGCCTTCCAACGTAATGCATTTTTTATGTAATATCTTTATAGAAACGCGGCTTTTTTACATCACTGATGTACTCCTTAGGTAAAAAGTAATTGATTGTATACATCTCCAGAAATTCTTCGTGCACTGTCTCCATGCATGGGTTCCAACGACAACAATAACATCGCACACACACACACATCTCTCTCTCTATATATATATATATATATATACACACTAACCTCGTGATCACAGCAGGGACCTACGCAACTCCGGATACGTGTCCTCAGGGCTAATGCCTGCCCCCTACACTAATCGTTTTACATTGTACTGGGACTCGCATAGGGCCTACATCATCCACTTAGATAATTTGGATGATTTATACGTACATATATATAGTAGTACAAGTATCCCGACTTAACCAACCCGCTTGAATCAACCCAACCTTTGACCAACCCGACCTGAAACCAACCCAACTTAACCAACCTGCCTGAACCATTCTGCTGTTGCAGAGTTTCTCCCCAACCCGACTTGGCTAACCCGCTTGAGCCAGCCCGACTGAATTTGCCCGGTTAGCTCAGTCGGGTTGGCTAAGCCAGGTTGGTTTAAAATGCAGCCGGTGCAAAAACATCTCTCTGCCTCTTTTTATATATATATATATATATATATATATAAATAATATGTGTTTGCACTAACACAAAACAAATATATGTCGCTCTATTCTTTGCGAAGAATGTACTATCATTCTACTTTGTTGTATGGCAATGATTGGATGGCCCAGAGCTCATGAACTGCATAGTGAGTACTCTGTACTTTGTTGTATAGCAAAAAGCGGATTGCCCAGAGCTAAGGAAACATGTTCTAAGTATTGTTGCATTGTGCCGCATGCAATCCTAATACTTCATACTCGGAAACTTTCGGTAATATCTGCATACTCTTGACACGGTCCCCACAAAATAGTCGCTATATATTAAAGTACCCTATACTTTTTATACTTGGTCTTTTAGGGCATGGCGAAAGTCAAATTAGTTTTTAAGTGGTAGTACTTAGTGACTTAGGTGTATACATATTCAACGATTACGCAGTTGCCAGCGCCTGGGGGGACATGAGCTTCCAATGTTTAAAGTAGACCCTGACGTTATGAGAGGGTCATACGCACCCAATTCCACCTTACGCCAAAACACAAGGACTGGTGTATATGTGATAGGTGATATGGTGATATGGTGATAACATGTCACATGTGACATGGTGATTTGGCAGTTCAAATGGTGTG
>JACLAD010007086.1_pt1 | contig 10354 bp, 7 predicted proteins | sample 8027901 | NCBI WGS metagenome assembly JACLAD01 (sample SAMN15725071, study PRJNA655200) | protist metagenome | isolation source: fluorescence activated cell sorting (FACS) single amplified genomes of... | place: Spain: Blaines Bay Microbial Observatory, Mediterranean Sea | collected 2016-07-05
CATAAGGAGCATGATAATAATAATAATAATAATAATAATTATATTGCATGCCAGTGGTGGTGACGATGACTGGTCACTTACGTATCGTTGTGGAATAGAAAGTTGAACGCAGCGAGCTGGTCTCGAGGATTATGTCCCCCATCATCTATGATCATATCAAAGCCGCTTCTCTTTCTCCCATGATCCAATGGTGATGATGCTGGTGGGGATACTTGTTGATGATGTAAATAAGTCGTCACCCTTTCCATCGCTACCCTGTCACTACTATTCGCATACCAGCCCCAGACATCCTCTGCTAGAGGACAAGGAGAGCAGCGATCAGGATGTAAACCGGTATCAATGGCATGTACTTGAGCATCCAAAGGTAAGAAATCACACCTATAGATTAACACATATGAGTGAAGGTAGAGATTACAATAAGGTATAGTGAAGGTAGGAGAAGGAGATGGAAAGTGAGGAATATATGTATCGAAAGAGCGTGAAGCAGCGGTCATGTTAGTATACTCATGATCCTTATCATGAGGCATAATAAGAGAGTAATAATCACAGTAAGTAGAGGAAAAGAGCACTTACCATAATGCCATGCTTTTCCCTGTAGATAAGCCAATTTCTAATAAGCGGAAATGTGGATCTTGCAAGTACTCATCAAAAAGAGCACTATATTGCACATCATAGCGATGATGTGTGACTTTGTCAGATCCGCTTTTCATTCCTTTTCGATAGAAAGTGGTCTCCTTGTTGCCATCTTGGTGGTGACCACGATGATAATCTTTCAGGAGACGTAATTGTGTCATTAGTAGAGAATACAAGTTCTTCGCCATCTCCTTGCTCTTGCACTGCGCTTGTGATACACCCAGAGCAGCCATGGTTTCAATGTTCATTTCGTTCACTTGAGAATAAATTGATGCACTTTCTGTCTTCCTGCTCTTCCTGATCTCACACTGTTCGCGGGTCTCCTTAATTTCATTCTGTTTTCTTCTCGTGTCTTCTTGCCATTCTTCACGTTCGGTAGACTCTTTTACCAACACATTCACTACATCCATACACTCCTCTACACTGTTGACGACGTTATCACGACACCATAGTCCTAGCTTGTCATTCCAATTATCTCCTCGAAAGAGTTTAAGGGAGCCACCTATATTGCTATCAGTTTCCAATAAGAAGTGATGAATATAGTCGTACAGCTGTGGAATCTCCTCTAGAGGTTTGTCGATGAATGTGATAGGCCATTCATCAGCTGTATCTGGTTGATGTAGAGTAGACTCTTCATCAAGAAGGGCAGACTGCAAGGTTTTGAACACCTCTTGCACTTGGTTGAGGTTAGAACAGGATATCTGACTGTATAGGATGTCTTCTATGTCCAAACTAGAGGCTATGCACAGAAACAAGTGTGAGATCGCCCAGAAAAACATGGCGAATCGATGCAAAATATCCTCAACAAATCTTAGATTTTAAATGCCAATATTTATCGATTGAAAATAGATTAAAGTCTTCCTCGATCTAAAATATGTCTATAGGGCCAAATACACTTCCTGAGCTCCCCAATTGACACAACACATCAGTCATTGGCAACGATCCGCACCCTAAAAAAAACAGCCTCCCACCCAGCGCATGCCACGCTCGCTCGCTAGTTCTTGGGCAATCTGATTTCTGTGAGTGTAGAGGTATTTCAAATCAATATATGTTTATTTACCACTATGTTACAAGAGCTTTTCTATTTCAATTCATATTCTTATCATCTTATTCCCCTTTCTCTTTGTCTCCATCATTAGGCGAGTAGCTAGGACTGGCCGAATAAGATGGAGAAGTAGGTGAGTAATTGGGTTTCTCCTGCTCATTCTTCTCTTCTCCCTCAGAACCATCAGTAGGCGAATAACTAGGACTCGTGGGGCTGTATGATGGACTAGTGGGTGAATAAGAAGGAGAAGTAGGACTATACGATGGTGATGTTGGTGAATAAGATGGTGACGTCGGACTATACGACGGCGACGTTGGTGAATAAGATGGTGACGTCGGACTATACGACGGCGACGTAGGACTGTAACTGGGGGATGTTGGCGAATACGACGGACTCGTAGGCGAGTAGTTGGGACTAGTGGGGCTATACCCAGGACTCTGTGCTGCTGATGGACTCGTCGGTGAATACATTGGACTGGTTGGCGAGTACCCGACACTTTGATTCGCATTGGCATTGTAACTGGTACTATTACCATAACTCACGGAACCAGCATAGCCAGGCCCTCCTGCAGGACTTCTTTGTCCTCCATAAGCTGGGGAAGACATACCTACGTGAGGAGATGTGGCATAAGCTGGAGAAGCAAAGTCCATGGCTGGACTAGCACCCCCAAGATATGGACTTTGGCCCACAAATGGAGATTGTCCAAATTGTCCCAGCGCGGGGGTGGCGCCTCCAGGGGTGAAACTGCCCAACATGGGAGTATTGGAAGAAAAGCCTTGATAACCAGGAGTCTGTCCACTGGACAAATAGCCACCTACAAACGGGGTTGCTTCCTCGTCTCCCCCAAATCCAGCGAGCTTGGTACCGGTTCCTTCCATATCTGCAGCATTATCACTCGAATAAGGAATAGCTTCCGCCACTTTAGCTGGATCAATCAATAAGTCCACGAGACCAGTACCTACTTGTGCTAATTGTCCTAACATAATATTTTCTGTGGCTCCATTCAAGTCATCGTATTGAGAATAGACTGCACTGTTCATAAAAACTTCCACTGTTTCTTCAAAAGATGCTCGAAGCATTGGTCCAGCTTCCGATCGATTGATACCATGCCTACTGACAGCCATTAAATAGCCTCCAAAGGTCATGCAATCACTCAAACATGCGATATGTCGATAATTGACATAACCACCATCGAAAGACAAGATACCTCGCAATTCTTGGAATAGGGCACTACGTGCACCTTGAATACCAAAGGTCAAGAAGCATTCCATGACATCATTACTCATTGTAGTTGTATAATCAATGCGATCAGGGGCAATTGTCAAAATAGCCGGTAGATTCGTACCATCCGTTTCCAATACCCATTCATCTGCAGTATTCCATTTACCTTCAGCATCATTCCATCGAGTACGTGGAGGATGTGATAAATACAATTTCTTGATACCTGGAACACCACTTAAATGCAATGAATTCAATAAAGCCTTTTCCATTCTACGCAGAATGGGGTAATCATCAGCCATCAAATTATTGCGTTCCTCGCCTTCACCTTCTTGGTCATATACGAGATTTTCCATAGAATTGATATCAGTCAATATTCTGACTCGAATCACATAACCACCAGCTTTGGATGTATCAGAATTGTTATCAGGGTATACAACATGTACACCTCCCAAAAAGAACTCAGTAATCATTTGAGCTATAGTTGATAATTGTAGTGATTTAACCGTTACTTGTGCTTGACTCAGTACAAATCTCAAAACCCATGGAGACATAGCCTTGGTATCAATTTCAGTATCAATATCCAAGTCAAAGAACTCTTCTACAAGATCTTTATCTTCTTCTAATATACTTGTACTAGGATCTGGATCATAATGAATTTCCGTCTTGGAACATAAATGTTCCAAAGTAGTGTATTCCAGCAATGAGATCATGCTGTTGGCTTCACGCTCATCGTATCGATCAATCAAATTAATTGTAACTGAAGGCGTTTTGATATTTTTCGCAACATTGAGAATTTCATTCAATCTAGGCACACCCAGGGTTACATTCTTCGCACTGATACCAGAGTTATGGAAAGTATTCAAGGTCATTTGAGTAGCTGGTTCGCCAATACTTTGAGCTGCCAAGACACCAACTGTTTCACCTGGATTGACAATACTACGTCTGAAATCTACTGCAATGTTTTCTAATAAGAATTTAAGCGCAGTTTCATTCAATCTATGCTCTTTCAAAAGGCGCTTACAACATAATTTGCATCGCACCATAATCTTAAACAAAGTCGTGGCATTTTCTTGTGCTTCTACACTCAATCTATCTTCAGTATTGATCACTACCAATTCCTTTTCGAACAAATCTTGTATAGATGATAGAATAACTCGCGGATGTAAATTACTTGGTTTATTCATATCAATTTGGAATTGACGTTTTGCTGTCCAAATCAAGCGATCTAAATTAACTGGTAAATATGTAGTAGAATCACTCTCCATATTCAAACCTTTCACTCCCATAATGGTTCTTAATTCTTTGCGATCAGCTTGTAATTGTTCAAACTCATTATCTAACAAGACTCGGATTTCAGCATCATTACGCAATTCTGATTGAAGTGAATTATCGATCCAATGGCTTTTCTCAGCTTCATTATTGGCAGCACTATCAAGATCCATCATATCATCCTGGCTACTCTGACTGCCATTACTAACATTCAAATCTTGATCAATATCTAAATAGCACTTCTTTTTGAAGGCACTGTCAGACATATTATGGCAATCAAATGAACTCTTTTCAATGCGTTGAGCATCCATACCATCTTCACCATACAAGAATTGCATAACACAACCTTTCGCATTTCTGACTGTCGTATCGTATCTTGCCATAACTGTTTCCATGGCTTTCACTAGACGACGTTGAATATAACCGGTCTCTGAAGTCTTGACCGCTGTATCAATCAGACCTTCTCGACCTCCCATTGCATGGAAGTAGAACTCCGAAGGAGTCAACCCTTTAAGATAACTATTCTCTACAAAACCTTTTGCTTCAGGACCTAAATCATCTTTATGGAAACAAGGTAATGTGCGTCCAGTAAAGCCATAAGCAATACGCTTTCCTTGTACATTCTGTTGTCCAACACATGCAATAATTTGAGAGATGTTCAAGTTACTACCTTTGCTACCACTGATTACAGTACCTTTAATGTTATTCCGATCTTTTAGAGATTGAAGAGCAGCAGCACCAGCATCATTACGAGCTTCGTTCAATACAAGATTGATATTTGCTTCAAAAGATTCCATTAACATTTTACCAGGTTGGCGTTCCATCTTTCCTGAGAGACCACGTGTATAGATTTCACTTACACGATCAACAGCTGTACGAATAGCATCTGCGATATTAGCCATAGTATTATCATCAGCTACTGTATCACTGACAGAGACAGTGTAACTAGTGTTGAGCATCCAGTAATTGACAGCACATTGCAACTGGTTCATAAAAGCACGTGTCTCTTCCCAACCTTTACTCAACCAAGTGATATGCACTATACTACCACCAGAGGTACCTACTACATTTTTATCAACAGTACCACAAAGAAGCTCCCCACTATGAATCAATACCTCACTATCCAAGAAGTTAAAAGGATCGGGTATCTTATCATATTTACTGGGATGGAATTTCGATTTGCCACGATAATTGATATCTGGACAAAACATAGAGAATAATTGTTTTCCTGTCCATAATGGTCTGGGTTTCACAATAGCAGGTGCTGGTAATTCACCATCCCAATTGGCAATCCATAATACTGCATTCATCATAACATCTTTCTCTATAAACACATCGCGTGAAGTCATACGAGCTACACCCAATAAGGCATCTTGTACGATACCTGTGTGTTGGTTGATATAGATTAGTGGTGGTTGAAGTATCAATCCAATGATAAATACATGATGGTAATGATAACAATCATGTTAGTATAGAGATGAAATCATAGCGATTACAATGAAGATTAGGATAATTAGGAAGAATCAAGGATTTTGGTAGAAACAATGGTATAAGGAATGGGTATATAAATACGACAAGCAAGCAAGGCGCAATTGATGTCTAGCAGGATCAGAGAACATACCCATAACATTCTTATTGTTTTGTGGAGTGACGATATTCCGTGGTACCATCATAATATTCTCTGCATCTGCTCTTGCATTGATAGATTGAGGGACATGTAGATTCATCTCATCGCCATCGAAATCGGCATTATAAGGTGAGGTTACACTCAGATTCAGACGGAATGTCGACCAATGCAATACTTTCGCACGATGACCCATAATACTCATTTTATGCAATGAAGGCTGTCGATTGAACAATACAATGTCATCATCTCTCAGTTGACGTTCGACTGTCCATCCATATTCCAATGGAAAATTTTCCAAATCTCTTACATATCGTAGATCAATACGACGTCCATCAGGACGGATCACTTGCATAGCTCCTGGATGAACAAGAGGACCATTACGAATCAAACCTTTTAATTCATGAAAATTGAAAGGAGTGACAGGAATTGGTACGGTCAACCGCATTGCCACACTTAATGGAACACCTACTTGATCAATACTCAAGTTGGGATCAGCTGTGATGACAGTTCTACCACTAAAGTCCACACGTTTCCCCATCAAGTTGCCTCTCAATCGCCCTTCTTTCCCTACTATACGTTGGCGGATCGATTTAAGAGGTCTACCAGTTCGTTGGGCTTCTGAGGTAGTATCTGCTCTTGCGTTATCAAAGAAACATGTCACACGCGTTTGAAGCAACAGTTGGAAGTCATCGATAATATGTTGCGCTTCACCTTTTCTAATACTATCTTTAAGACGTTCATTGGTTTTGACAATATTGACTAACATATGTGTCAGATCATCACTACTCTGTTGACCACCAAATACTACAGATGGACGCACATGTGGTGGAGGTACTGGTAAGACAGTGACAAGCAGCCATTCTGGACGTGCCCATTGAGGGTCGAGACCAAGTTTACGAACATCATCATCACTAACATTTTTCAAGATCTGAAAAGCCTTCTCAGCAGATAACAATTGCCCCTTCCTATCACCGGTTCCGGGGACATTATCCATATCTTCAGGATATTCAATTTCAATTGAGACTCCCTTTTTGACATATCTAGGCAATGGAGCACCACAACCAGCAATGGAATTTCCAGGATTACCAACAGTATGACCATTTGTAGTCATATTGTCGTCGTCCTCTGGGTTCCCACTCGTTGGCATACCAAATATATCACTGTTTTCAATATTTCCGAGATTACTTTGTTCGAGGGCTTCTGATAACATGTTCGGATCCATCACATTGCCATTGCCTGAACCTGTAGTGGCTCCCGTCATGTCATCCAGAAATCTTGTCATATCAGTGGCATCACTACTGAGACACTTCCTCTTGCCTCGACATCGATCATGGATCTTACGAAGACGAGTTTCAGGATCCACGACACTTAGAGCAGGCTTGTCTTTAGGATCACGATCATCTATCAACAGACGCGAACAATGGTAACATACACATCTTAATAATTTCACAACTTCATCTATATAACCGCAATGATAGACAGGTCTAGATAATTCAATGTGTCCAAAATGTCCAGGGCAATCATCTACCTTAGATCCAGAGCCAGCATAGGTACACTCACAAGTGGCACAACGGTCATCAAAGCTAAAGACCCCCATTCTAGGGTCTTCCACACCACCGTATACGGGTTTACCATGTCGAAAGCGTTCTAGTTGGGTGATACCTGCTTCCACTTCTTCATTACTACCTTGCAAGCGAATACGCTGAGTCACACTACCCTTACGAATATTGTCGGGACTCCAGACACCAAATTGCACTTTGGCAATACGCCTTAGTCTACACTTAGAGTGTGTGAATGACAGGTTCGGATTACTCATGCTTGCCTACTTACTAACACTAACTTTTAATATATATATTATTATTATTCTTATTATCTCTCAAAATTTCTAAGCTTTCTATTGTTTGTATACACTCTGCGGTTGATGGCAGGATAGAACACTTAATTGATTTGTTTTTTGTTGATAGGCCAATTGATAAACCTAAAAACTCTTTTTTATTCTTATTTCTGGCTGCTGATGACAACCTGCTTTTCTTTCTTTCTTTCAAAACTACTATTTCCAATTATCTATACACTAATTAAGCCCTGTTTACTTATTTCTGCAAGCAAACTCCACACACAAATACACCAAACCTTGCGATTGATGAGACGATGTCAAACAAATAAGGATTTGCTAAGCCAACTCAAAATCAGCCTAAAAACGAGAATTGAAGGGGAAACTCGACAATTCAACACCTATATTTGTTACTCAACTAATCAGTCTCGACCAGTTATCAGATTACTGGACAAAATAGGGAAATATCAAAGAGATATCGCGCCTATTGACCAGCAAAGAGATAAATGGCCAGGGCGGGTGAGCGACATACAGGAAAGACGGGGTCGAGCGGTAAAAAGTTGCCCACAGTAATCTATGGTACTGGTCGAGACGCCATGTCGGAAGCCCACGAGGAGTATTTCCAGCGTCGCTTATTGTCTCGCGAAGAGGCAGGACACACATTTCCTGTCGTGACAGATACCATTGAGTTGAGATACCAGATATGCTTATTGTTCAAGGCCCTGGGTAAGCAGGAAAAATATAAAGCGCTGCGAGGCGTCTGTGATGATCCTTCTTGGCTCATGCAGCAGTTCACTGGAATGTTGGGTGTACCAAAGTATGAATTGATCAAGACTTGCATGTTAGACGATATGTCCGACAACTACGGAATGTTTTCATTTCATCCCCTCATCTATGAGGGGAAGTTGTACAGTAAAAGTTTGCTGGGTATTAATGTGATGGATTGCAACGATGATAGACTAATCACTACTCTCCCAGTGTCGATGTTTAGTTGCGAACGTATCACTTCAGATGGCAAGCTTTGTTCAGTTACTCGCACTGGTGAAGTCAATATCTGGGACTGCAACACAGACACTCTCATCAAGACTCATAGATCAAGTACGCTTGTGTTGTGTATCATTACCAGCGATGACGTGTTGTACTGTGGTGTGGGCGGCTCTGGTGAGTGTTCCATCAGCGCGTGGAATTGCAGCAATGGCGACTTCATCGCTAATCTAGGTGATATTCATGACAATGATAGACATACTGAATGTGTCACTTGTCTCGCTGTCCACGATGGCAAACTATACTCTGGCAGTGAAGACAAAAGCATTAAAGTGTGGAATTGCAGCAATAATCACCTTATAAAGGACATCGAATGCCTCCCTAACCCTGCCCAGGGTCTATATATCAACGATGGCAAGCTCTATGCTAAGTGCAGTGGTATCATTAAGGTATATGATTGTAGCGATTACCGTCTGATTGCTACTGTAGAAGATGATGGTGGATATATCAGCTGCGTCGAGTTCTATGGTGGTAAATTGTATGCTGGTTGTCGCAATGGTCTTATTAAGGTATATGACTGCAGCGATCATAGCCTCATCGCTGGTGTTGTGGCTGATGATGGTGTAGAACAGCTCACTATCCAGAATGGTAAGTTATATGCTATGGATTGTGAGGGTGATATTTATATCTGGCAATTGTAAACAAGCTATTATCAAGAAGTTGTATGTTATTGTTGTTTATTGTGTGAGATGTAAACCTGTTCATATAGCCATCAATCGATTGAGTTTTCTTTACTTCTTTCCTATAATAACTTACACAACATACTTTTTACTATGCCTACCGGCTAATCCTACTTTCAATAGAGGGAATTATTACAAACAAGTCTTAAGGTTTTGAAGCATACACTCGAAGTATAGCTCCTCTTATTTCTCCTCCTTCTCACTCGATGCGGCCATTTTATTCTTCTTGAATTCTTGTTGGACTTGATAATCTACTTCACTGCCCAGTCCACATCCTAGTTGTTCTAATAGAAATGTAAATTCGAATGCCATTTCTTTGATGTATTTGTATCTATCAGATGCACTGAAGTGACCAGTCGACATATCAATCTATGAAAGGTGAAAAGACAAAGAGTTGTCAGCACTTCCTATTCTTGCAAAAAAAAGATAATGGTAGTAAAATAATGAGAATACTGAAGAGCTTACCTTCATTAATAATGGTTCATCATTCGTTTTCAATTCTCGCATTTTGGCTACCCATTTGGCAGGTTCCCAATAGGCCACTCTCGGATCATTCAAACCAGCTGTAATCAATAGAGCAGGATACTCTTGTGCACAGACATTATCTATAGGGCTGTAAGAATCCATGTAATGATGGTATTTCTCTTCATTTGGATTTCCCCATTCTTCCCATTCCCCTACGAGATAAAATATCAGTGGTTAGGGTTAGGGTTAGGGTTAGGGTTAGTATGAAGATCATGTCATCGTCGTGAAACAAAAGAAGAAGAAGAAGAAGAGAGTATTTCCTTCTATTACTTACCCACCGTGAGTGGAATGGTTGGGTCGGCCATGGTGCACATTACATCAACAAAAGGCACACTGGCGATGGCACATTTGAATAAACCAGGGTTTTGGTTTAACACAGCTCCCATCAACAAACCACCAGCGCTACGACCACAGATACCGAGACGATCACTTATTGGGTAAAAGATAACGCAAGAAGGAAGGACGACGAAATAATATTG
>JACLAD010003343.1_pt1 | contig 10353 bp, 10 predicted proteins | sample 8027901 | NCBI WGS metagenome assembly JACLAD01 (sample SAMN15725071, study PRJNA655200) | protist metagenome | isolation source: fluorescence activated cell sorting (FACS) single amplified genomes of... | place: Spain: Blaines Bay Microbial Observatory, Mediterranean Sea | collected 2016-07-05
CTAAAGCGGCGGTGATCGGATCGCTCATGGCAAATCGCGTTGAACATGGCGCATTGACGCATCTGCTTGTTGCGAAGAGAGACCAAATTCTTTGCGTAAAACTCCTAAAGATCAGTTTTCTACAGCGTCTACCACGCCATCTTGCAGCGTTTCTCGGATTTGATCTTCAAAAATCATCTTCCTACGAGCGATTTGATTTCTAAACGCGTTGGCTAAAATACCCGTTAAAAGTGCCACAACGGATACGCCCATCAAAGTAGTGATGATCGAAATTACTTTTCCAATCCATGTCATGGGTCTGACATCGCCATATCCTACGGTGGTCAGAGTGATCAGTGACCAAGTACATTGAATCCAGAACAGAGCCGAACTTGTCGGGTTGGGCTTTAGTTTTAGAGAAATAAATCAAAGAAGAGGTCAGTACGAAGGCAATCACCAAAAGATAAAGAGCGGCAATAAACGATTTACGCTCTTCATAAATGGCGCTAGACATATCCTCGATTGCCGTATTGTAATTTGACAATTTGAAAATGCGCAGCAAACGCAAGGTTCGCAAGATGCATAAATCAAGCCCTGAAAAGAAGACCTGAAAATAAAACGGAATAATAGAAACAATATCAATCAGTCCGATAAAACTAAGAATATAACCCAGCCGGTAACTGCCAAACAGCTTTGTACCGAGATCAGAGCGCGCCGCGCAAGCTCAAACGCGCAGTAAATATTCCACCGAAAAAAATCGCCACGCTAAACATTTCGAAAAAGTAAAATTGAGACGCGTAAGTGACTGAAAAATCACTTACCGATTCCAGCGTTACGGCCATGATGTTCAAAATCACCAAAGCTGCGATCAAATAGTCGGTGATTTTACTATATAAATCGCCCGAACGCCCCGGTTCTAAAACCTCAAGCGCCCGCTGTTGGATGCGGCTATAGGTCATTCCATTTGCTCACGATACAGCATCATTCTTTCCAAGGCGGTTTCTTTAAACTTCGCCACTGGTACCCTTGATTTACTCGCTGGCGCAAGATTTCTGCCCCAGAAAGCACAGATCCGATCACGCCCAGATATTTTTAGGGCTCTTGACCCGCCCAATGTACCGCGAAACCACCTCATCTAACAGCAGCTTGCCAACTGATGTTTGCCTCAAAAGATAACCGGCTTCAAGCCGGCCTGTGGCACCGCAAAAATAATTCAAATTTTTAAACAAAACCCCAGTAACTTTTCACCAAAACGCTTGACCTATAGCGGCGCTGCATCATCTCAACTTTATGGGAATAAAGAAATATAACATAAATACAAAGAGTTCACACGCAGCTGATCAAAACGCCATTTATGAGGCAGCGATGCGCTTAATTGAGGCTCTCACAATCGGCGTTTGGCCAATGGCTATGCCGTGGTTGGCGGGACAATTGCCTATGGGCACGGTGCGTTGGGGCAAGGTACTTTTGAAAAGATCTCGCGCTTAGCAGAGGCATTTTGTGTCTGCTTTGCTTTCGTGCTCCCGAATATCTTATTTATAAAATGTGTTTTATAAGCAGATATCGCATTTAAAAAGTGGGCTTTTAGGCCCATTTTCTTTTAGCTACAATCTTTATAATTGATCTCTTTATGATCCTCGCCAATGCGATCCCTGCGCACCAATAGCCGGTTTAACGCATTCAGGTAGGCCCTGGCACTGGCAACCACCGTATCGGTATCGGCGTATTCTCCGGTGGCAATATTACCATTTTCCTCCATACGGACGCTAACAGTGGCTTGCGCATCAGTGCCTTCGGTCACCGCGTGTACCTGATATAATTGGAGCCGCGCCGTATACGCGTACAGCGCTTTGACGGCATTAAAGGTTGCATCAACCGGCCCATCCCCGGTGGCAGTTGTCGAAACTTCTTGGCCCTCAATTGACAGCGTCATCACCGCTTCTTGTGGGCCATCCGTTCCGCAGGTAACGCGCAAAGATTTCAGCACCAAGCGATCATTTTGGGCATCTTCACCCGCGCGCATCAACGCGATAAGATCCCCATCGTAAATTTCTTTTTTCCGATCGGCGAGTTCCTTGAAGCGCATAAACACGTCTTTCAACTGATTATCGCTCAGCCTATATCCCAGATCTTCTAATTTTGAGCGCAACGCCGCACGCCCAGAATGCTTGCCCATAACCAAGTTTGTCGCCGCAAGCCCGACATCTTCGGGGCGCATAATTTCGAACGTTTCGGCATTTTTTAACATTCCGTCCTGATGGATGCCGCTTTCATGGGCAAAGGCATTCTTGCCCACGATGGCTTTGTTGAACTGTACGGGAAACCCAGAAACAGTGGCCACGCGGCGCGAAATATTTATCAATTTCGTGCTGTCGATATTGGTGAAATAGGGCATGATATCACGGCGCACTTTTAACGCCATCACCACTTCTTCCAGCGCCGTATTACCGGCCCGCTCACCCAAACCATTGATCGTACATTCGATTTGGCGCGCGCCGCCCGCTACCGCGGCCAAGGCGTTTGCAGTCGCCATCCCCAGATCATTATGACAATGGGTTGCAAATACCACCTGCTCTGCGCCGGACACCCGCGCCAATAGCATTTGAATCAACTTGACAGATTCCACGGGCGCCGTATACCCAACCGTATCGGGAATGTTGATTGTTGTGGCGCCTGCCTTAATGGCGATTTCCACCACACGGCAAAGATAATCCGGTTCGGTGCGGGTTGCATCCATGGGCGACCATTGAATATTATCGCAAAGATTGCGCGCATGCGTCACCGTTTCATGGATCCGCTCGGCCATTTGGTCCATATCCAATTGCGGGATCGTCCGATGCAAAGGAGAGGTTCCAATAAACGTGTGGATCCGCGGCTTTTCTGCATCTTTCAGCGCATCCCAGCAACGATCAATATCGCCAATATTGGCACGAGCCAGCCCGCAGATCACCGAATTGGTGCTGCGCTGCGCAATTTCACTGACCGCGCGAAAATCACCTTCAGACGCGATTGGAAATCCCGCTTCAATGATATCGACACCCATCTCATCAAGCAGCTCTGCGATTTCTAGTTTTTCATCATGGGTCATAGTTGCGCCGGGGCTTTGTTCACCATCGCGCAGGGTCGTATCGAAAATAACAACGCGGTCTTTTGGGGAAATATTTGTCATATCTGAGTCTCTTTATTGTCTACTAAGCTCGGGGTGCGGTATAAATTGCCTCCTCTGAGCGGACGCACCAAATACTGGCACGCTCAGAGGCAGCTTAGTAGATTTAGACCAAGCAGCCCTTTTAACCGCGCGTTGCACAAATTGATATTTTGGCCCAAAACGTTCATACTCCGAATATACAAATTAAATCTTAAATGAAAAGGAACAAAATAAAACCGTGGGTTTTCAGATGCGACCTGTAAACTTTATCTCAATTTAGGCATTGAAGGCGCAGATCGCAAAATCATTCTCACAAAAGTTCTCTTTTCTCGTCAGGTCTTTTTTCAAACCGTCCGGAAAACCGAATTGTCGTACTGTGCTGCGCACGCGCTCAAGCTTTGCGCAAAAACATGCGCTTCATGTCCGACGTTCACGTCGCTTTAAACCACATATCAAAGATACCTCAAATGTGCAGAGCGGTTTTTAACACCATAATCGGATTCTGGCATTTCAACGTTTTGGGGGTGCGTTTCAACCCCTAGACCAGCACATCATCAGCATAAACGCAGCAATTTTAGCTGGTAGCATCAGCTGAACATGCTCTGCAGGCACTTCGATATCGCGCTCAGCCTTGACCTTAATCACAAACTCCTCGAGAGTTGCAGTTATCAATTTATGATTGCCCAAATTTTCCACCCGCTGCACCTGCGCTGTGATTGTATTCGGCCCCTTTGCCTGAGCGATCTGGATATATTCGGAGCGAATGCCTAGTTCCAAATCTGCAGAGCTGGTTTTCGAAAGGTCCGTTTGAGTTGCAATCGTTGCTCCGCCAAAGGCAACCGATGTACTGCCATCTGCTTTGCAAGCAAAAAAGTTCATCGCTGGCGCGCCGATAAAATAACCCAAAAAGGTTGTTTTGGGGCGCTCAAACAACCCAGCAGGCGATCTCACTTGCACGATGCTGCCAACATCCATCACGATGATATTTTCGGCAAATGTCATGGCTTCATTTTGATCATGTGTTACATAAATCAACGTCGAGCGGTATTTCTGATTGATCTCTTTGAGCTGCCGGCGCAGGCGATATTTCAGATCCGGATCAATCACCGTGAGCGGTTCATCCATCAACACCGCCGCAACATCATCGCGCACAAGCCCGCGGCTCAAGGCGATCAGCTGCTTTTGATCCGCTGTTAATTGGCTGACCGATTTTTTCAGCAAACCCTGCAGGTTTAACGCTTCAGCCACTTCCTGTACTTTAGCATCAATCGCAGGTTTTCATAATTCCGGCACACCAAAGGAAAGGCTAGATTCTGCTCGACCGTCATCGTGCCGTAAATTACCGGAAATTGAAACACTTGCGCAATATTACGCTCAGACGTAGACAGCGTGGTCATATCCACACCATTAAAAAGCAATTTCCTCTCTGATGGTTGTACAATACCCGACACGATGTTCAACATGGTGGTTTTACCACAGCCCGAGGGCCTTAAGATTGCATAACGGCCACCATCAATCCAGTTCATATTAAACGGGTTCAACGCATAGGTCTTATCCGCCGCTTGCGGGTTATATGAATGCGCAATATTTTGCAGTTCAATTTTAGTTATTACTTCAGTCCACTATAGAGTGAGGATTTTAATCTTCCATCCGTTGCAAATACATAAAGATGCGCTGTGTCAAATTGTGCTGTCACGGTCTCGCCTATGATAAAATTCTGAACCGCATCCAACAGGCCCACTACGTGCACATGCTTATGTTTAAGATGTAGGAAGGTTTCAGAACCACTGATCCCGGACAACTCAACTGTGAAGGGAAAGCCTCCTTCCGCCAAGCTGATCGTCGCTGCCCTCAAACCAAAAGTATAGGGGCCCTGCAGCAGCGCCTGACAATGCTGAGGCAGATCAAATTGAATTTCCGAGCTTAAGATAATCTTTCTATCGGCCACGGTGCCTTTAAACAAGTTCATCGCTGGATCATTGGTGATTTGCGACACTTTGGTCGAACTGGGGTTCTCATACATTTCTTTGGCGCTGGCCTGCTGCAAGATGCGCCCTTCATCTATTACAAATATCTGTCCGCCCAGTTGCATCGCCTCGACCGAATCCGTCGAAGAATAAATCAAAATAGAATTTTTAGAGGCTTTCGCGCTAAAAATGTCTCTGAACTCTTCGCGCAATTGTTCGCGTAATTTATAATCCAAATTCACCAAGGGCTCATCCAGAAGCACAATATTGGCCTCTTTCACCAAAGAGAGCGCGCGCCACCTGCTGTTACTGGCTGCCCGACAAGGATTGGATTTTGCGATTTTCGAACCCGTCTAACACCACCTGCGTAAGCACTTTTATCACTCGGCTGTTGATTTCACCGGCCTGCATGCCGCGCTGCTTCAAAGGGAAGACGACATTTTTATACACGCTCAGATACGGATAATTGATGAATTGCTGATACACCATTGCCTCTTCGCGCTTCCACACTGGAATGCGGCCAAAATCTTGGCCATCCAGGGTTAAACTGCCGCTTTCAGGCGCGATCAACCCCGCAATGGTTTTGAGCAAGGTGGTTTTATTGGCCAAAGTCCGACTGATAATCGTGTAGATTTCACCCTTAGACATTTCAAAACGAACGTCATTCAAATGATACTCCGCATCCGGCTTTAGACACAGGTTTGAGGCAATGAGTGACATTTATTTCAATGCTTTTGACAGGTTACCTTTTGACAAAAACCTCTCAACGATAAAGGCGACCAAGATCAGCGGCGCAACGCCGACCAAAGCGGCCGCCGACAGGCTCCACCATGGGGTGATCGATGAATTCAGTGCCACGATCACAACGGGCAGAAGCTGTACCTCTGTAAATGTCAGAATGAAGGAAAAGAAGAAATCAGTCCAACCGAAGATCATGCAAAACATGCCCGCCACAATGATACCGGGGATCGAGTTTGAAAACACCACTTTGTAAAACGCCTGGTAAGAGTTACAACCATTAATCAGCGCGGTTTCATCAATATCTCGCGGCACTTTGTTGAAGAAATCAACTATGACCCACACCGCGATCAGCAGCAGCACGATATAAATCAAAATAAAGCCTAGCAACGTATCGAGTAACTAGAACTTATCCAGTATGATAAAGAACGGAATCGACAAAACAACGGGGGGCATAATACGCTCTGAGATAAAGAAGAAGGTGATATCACCGTTGCGAATAGGTCCCGCTTTGAAGGTAAAGCGTGATAAAGCATAGGCCGTCAATGTACCCAAAATAATGCTGATCAAGCTGCCCGCGCAAGTCACAAACACGCTGTTAAAGAAAGGCTCAACGATATCTACGCCGCCCTGTGCCGGCGACTTCCAAAGCGCCCGCCAGCCTTACAATGTAAGCTCAAAATCCACCCAAGGAATATAGGTCGCCCCATTGGTAACCGATTGAAAATCTTTAAATGAGGTCGAAATGGCCCAAAGGAACGGTGCAACCACAAAGACGGACCAAAAGGTAACAGCAAGATATTTAAAAGTGGTGTAAAAGTAGCCCATGATTAAGTACTTTATACCATCAGTTTCACCAAAACCTTTGCAATGATCGTGAAGCTGATAATCATGATGATTAGAGAGATCAAAGACAGCGCTGCAGAATAGCTAAATTGGAATTCGCGCAAGCCTTGATGAAGATGTAAAAACTGGACGTCTCAGTGGTTGTGCACGGCTCGTCCGACGTTAAAGCATACACCATATCCATAATTTCGGAGGCTTCAATCAGTCGGATGATAATCGCCCTGGTCGAAATTGGCGCCATCAACGGAAAGGTCACGTAAACAAAGGTTTGAATGTGCCCTACGCCATCAATACCTCCACCAGAACAACAGTAAATTTTGATAGAACTTTACTGCTCAGCCAGAGCGGTGTCATGCCAAAATGGCTTAATATATTATTCACAGGTCCCAAGGATTCATGGAAGAAGGTCCGCCAGATCACCGGGGTTGTCATCATCGAGATCAAAAACAGAACTCGGAAAAATCTTTGAAAGACAATATCTTTCCAAACCATGAGGGCCAATGCAAATCCGATCACATATTACAAGAAGACGGTGGTGAACGACAGTAGGTTCAAGCGGCCAAATGCTTCCCAAAACCGCACATTATTGGTGAACAACCGGATGTAATTCTCTATGCTGATAAAATCTAAACTAGGGTAGGAACTGTCCCAACTCGAAAGGCTTAAGCGTACTGTAAACCCAATTGGAAATATCAAAATGCCCAGTAGGACCAAAAGCCCGGGAAATAAAAACATATATTTATGTTTGAAGTTCATTGATTATCGCCCTGTTTTATAAGAAGCGCCCCAGAAAAGGGACACTTCAATACTCTCACCACCACCGCTTTGCTAGCTGTGGATGAACATGGCTTTATCGACGGTGCGAACATAAATGCAAAAATTATGCTCAATGGGTTTAACTTGTCGCATAAGCGCCATTTTCGCGATTCCTTACTCGAGCATCGCCAATCGGTTAAATTCGAATGAAATCATCCACATCCACGATGCGATGAGCCGTTTTCATGGCGATGAAAGAGCTCACCACCAAACGTATTATTGAAATTAACCCAAAAGACACATTACTCTTAGCAGTCTCCAAGGCCGCCATATTGGATCAACGCGGCCGGGCACTCACGCCAGCTGAAAAAACGCTGCAACTGCTGGTTGCTAATTCTGCCACGGCGATCATCTGCCCCGAGGCCATCGAAGGGAACCAAAATATGTCGGGCGGAGAAATCATCCCTTGCGCCTCCTGTGCGCAATCCCCAATGCGCAAGGAAAGCTGCGTTTTAATCCAGAAAACTTGGATGGATTCAGGCGGTAATGTCAGCCTTGTGGCGTGCAGATTGGGTGTTTCGCGTACAACGATTTATAAACATATTAAAGATCTTTAGGCGATTTAGCAGTTTTATGGAACAAGCTCTTGTTCGAAATCAGCAAAGCGTCAATTACAATACGGCCCCCAATAAGCGCCCAAAAACCCGGATTTTCTGAAATTACTGCCCAAACCAGCAGGGGCGCCAGGACAGATTCAAGTAAGATCAAAAGCGATACTCCCGGAGTACTGATGTAACGGGGGCCAAGCGTCAGGAAGCAAGTGTCCAAAGCGATAAAAATACCGTGCAGAATATAAAGCATAATATTCGCCTCAAACTCAAACTCCGAGCCAAGTGTGGGAAACAGCACAAGCGCAGATCTCAAATAAGCAATTGGGATCGCTGGAATCATTGAAACATGTTTCAATCGGCACAGTATTGTGAGCGACCTGGCATAAGCCGCAGACACATAGACTGCCCAAAGATCCCCCGTCTAATTTGCGAATCCATTTTCGTTAGAGTCAGAAATGACCGCCAATCCAATCCCAACAAAAACTATTGTCAGACCAGTACGCCTTGAAATATGTTCGTCCAAGAACGGGCTGCTAAAAATCGTCTAGAACACCGGCATAGATGCAAAGATAAACATAACATTCGCTACGCTGGTTTGGCTTACCGCCATCACAAAAGCCGGAGATATCGAACCGATCAAAAAGCAATAATCTCAGCCAAGTTTTCCCATCAACAAAATATTGCGAAAGCTCGGTGCGCCTTTAAACATAAGCAAACCGGCCGAAATAACGAGACTAGAGATTAAGCTTCTCCAAAACGCGTAAAATAAGTCTTTATTAGTATCCGTCATTGCGAAACGCTACTGTCTTTTCATATGCCGCGTTGCTATAATTTGCTTTGATTGATTAAACCAGTCTTTCTTAACATCTTAAGAGTGAACTGCCCTGTTACAATAAAATATTCTCACTAAGACTTTTGGTCAGGCTTGCAAACCGCATCGAATATTTTTGAAAACACCGGCACCCAACTCTGCATCATTTTTCAACGGCCAGGACGCTATGTAAAAGATCAGCCTTTGAGCAGGCATCTGAAGCGATTACCACCGCCACGCGTGATACCGCTCTTTAAAAGCCTAAGCTTTTCCCACCATCAACAATTTATCATCCGTTCCGTCCTGAAACAGAGCTTTGATAAGCCGTTAATACGTCCATCAGCTGCGCGCCCATTGGCACGTTTTGGCGCGTACAAAATTCATTCCAAACCGCAGCGAATGGCAAATCTTTCAGTTCCTCTGTAAGTATAAGTCGTCCGGTGAAATCTAAATTATGTTCAAGTGTCTTCAACCTTTTTTGGGGCAACAGAAGCGCCCGAAGAAGCGCTTTTTGCATATTGCGCACGCCCACAACCCAAGCTGTAGTTCTGCTGATCGTGGCATCAAAAAAATCAAGACCGATATGCATGCGCTCCAAAAGATCTGTAAAAACCAATTCTTGGGCCATTTGCAAGATCTCATCAGACAATAAAATCACATGATCACTATCCCAGCGCATAGGCCGCGAAACATGCAAAAGAATCTGTGGGACTGACAGCGCGATAGCGCTAATTTTGTCGGCAATATTTTCTGTAGGATGAAAATGCCCCATATCCAAGCACAGTGCGATCTCACGGCGGATCGCATAGCCAAGGTAAAATTCATGGCTACCCACGGTCATCGCCTCAACGCTAATACCAAATAATTTTGACTCTACTGCGTCAATCAGGGCGTCACGGTCAAATTTTTCGTTGAGCATCGCATCCAATGCCTGCTCAAGCCGTTGCCGTGCCGCCATCCGATCGACGGGAATATCTTTAGATCCATCCGGCACCCAAATATTATTGATTACGGGCGAGCCTAAAGCCTGCCCCATTTGCGCAGAGATCTCGCGCGCTCGACGCCCATGCTCGATCCAAAACTCTCTGATCCCAGCCTCGGGATGTGACAGCGTTAAATTATCATCCGCTTTCGGATGCGCAAAAAATGTTGGATTAAAATCAAGCTTAATACCGCTCTCTTTGGCCCAATCAACCCATGATAAATAATGTTTATATTCAATCTCGTCGCGATCTGGTGTTTCATTCGTATCCATATAAAAAGCGTGTAAGTTCAAACGATGGCGGCCCGGGATTTGGGACATTGCGAAATCCAAATCCGCGCGCAATTCCGCAGGAGTTCGTGCTCGCCCTGGGAAATTCCCCGTTGCTTGAATGCCGCCACCAGACGCGGCGGTAAGCCCTTCAAAGCCGCGCACATCATCGCCCTGCCAGGAATGAATAGAAATTGCCAGTTTCGATAGCCGCGAGATGGCAGCTTCTGCATCGACGTTCCAAT
>JACLAD010004841.1_pt1 | contig 10343 bp, 5 predicted proteins | sample 8027901 | NCBI WGS metagenome assembly JACLAD01 (sample SAMN15725071, study PRJNA655200) | protist metagenome | isolation source: fluorescence activated cell sorting (FACS) single amplified genomes of... | place: Spain: Blaines Bay Microbial Observatory, Mediterranean Sea | collected 2016-07-05
TGTTATTTAATTTGATATAATATAATATAATTGTATATTACTGTATAGAATTTGAAAAATCTATTGCTTATTCGAAAACCTCGAGCAAAATCCGGAAAAATAATCAAAAAATCGAAAACACGACGAAAAACATACTTGTTTGTGCAGACACCTCGAAAACATACAAAAAAAAACAAAAAAAACTCGAAAAATACGAAAACACGACAAACAAAAACATTTTTATACAAAATCTTCGAAAAAACTATGAAAAATCACAAGAAATACAAAAACACAACAAAAAAAAATATTATACGAAAACGTCGACAATATGCGAAAACATCACATAAAATATTAAAAAAACATCCAAAAATCGACGCTGTTATGCGAAAACGCTGAAAACATGTAAAAAAACTAATGAAAAAAATACGAAATACGATGAAAAGCAAGGAAAGGGTCCCCAAAATTCCTATGGCCAATGTATGCCTTATATGTCATATCAGGGCAAGGGCGGCAAGAAGGGCAAGAAGGGAGGCAAAGGCCCTCCTCATCAGCAACCTCCTCCAGGATCCAAGGGGCAGGGATCTGGAGGAGGCAAAGGTAAAGGAGGTAGCAAGGGTGCTAGAGGATCCACGGCCCCTGCGCCTTGGTTTAACGGTTATTGCGGTTGGTGCCATGAATATGGCCACAAGAGTGCCAACTGCTGGGCACGCATGAGAGCTCAAGGCGACGTGAGCTCCATGGACTTTCAGCTTGACGGTGGCTGGGAGGAGCAGATTCCAGATATAGATGAGAACTGGAATCCTATTTGGGACTCATCAGCATACGAATGGTGGCCAGACCAGTATGCTGATGACTCCAAGGAAGAGCATGCTCATGAGGCTGGGACTGGAGAGACCCAGGAGCATGCTGATACACCACCTCCTCCAAAGCCATTCGACTCTTTGGAAGTCGGAGGCTTTGAGTTGCTCAATGCAGGACTTGACTGTGGCAGTCTTACATTAGAAGCACAGTCTGAGGGAGTCCGGCAAGGACTGGTGTCCAGGGATTCCAATGCCACCGCTTCTAATGAATTCAGTCCCTGCATGAGCAGAAAACAGAAACAGCGTTTACGCCAGAGGATGGCAAGACAGAATGTCATCCACCATGTGAATGCCACGCCACTTAATGCCGGTAATCTTCGAGATTACAACAACAGGGCTGGCATGCAGCAAGTTTCTACTCAGGAACTTCTTGCCATGAGTGCTGCATCTAGTGAGGGTGAGAGGTCTTTGCCGGCGCTTGGCGCCTCAGGACCTAAGCCTTCACAGGGTGCAGTACCCAAGGCAAACAGCTGCAACTCTGGCAAATGTTGCATCAGTGGTGCACATCACTTCACCAATGATTGTGAAGATGCCACAGTTTATGCATTCAGTGGAGGCAATAGCGGCCGGCAGGAACTTGGTTCCAGGGCTGCTAGTCCAAAGCTGAATGCATTTAAGTTGGCATCTGGTGCATTCCGGCCGAACGATTCCAGGCCTATCGATCGTGGTAACGGCAGATTGCAAGCCGATGCATTGACACAGGCACGGCATGACAACCGCTATCAGGTTAGGCCTACAAAGGTCGGCAAGTGTATTGCCCCAAATGTCTTTGAGTTTGGTGACCAGATCATTGACATGGATTTGAGCCCAGAGTTTGTTGATCAGTGTCGCCAAAAGTATTTTGATGAATTTGGCGAGTGGCCACCTGTCAATGAATCTGAAGAGTTCAAGGTCCGCCGTAACGATTCCAGGCAATACAAAGAGCTTCCACTCTCTCAACGTGTGAATCGTTTTGGTAAGTTCAAGACCACCGATAATAGGGACAATATTGTCCCTATAGCTGATGGTCTGGCGTCTGCATCCAGGTGTGATAATGTTGCTTTGTCGGAACTTGGTTCCTCAGGCGACGGTCCACTGGATACAGTGCCAGAGCACCAGCAAAACTTACCAAACCTTGTTGATTCATCTGATTCTGAGAAAGAAGATAAGCCAGTAGGCGATCAGTTCACAGACAGCAGTAGTGAGTGTGAAAGTGTGTCAGGTCTTCCTCCAGGTGTTGCTATAGCTCTATCTAAAACTGCTGAGATGTCTAGGTGTCGATCTGCAGGAGTGGTCTCCACGGTCGAAGATCCTAGATTTCTCAGTGAGTTTCTTCAATATTGTGATGAGCTTAGCAGCCACCCTGAGGTTGAGTCAGTTAATGAGACAGTGGAAGAAGAGTATGCAGCACACGCTGCAAGTTTTTCCCAGTCTTATCCCCAGACACAAGATCGTATCATAAACTGGCATGATGCCCTGGAGGAGTCTGACTCTGATCTAGGCATCAAGAACTTGGGGAAAGATGACAATACACTGAAGGTTGATGGAGCTCTGCCAGGGACTTTGTCCTCGAGCTCCAACCTACAGGGCAGCAGTGCACTGAAGGCTGCCAATGGTGCTCTGCCGGAACTTGGTTCCTCGGGCGCCGGCAACCTTCAGGGTAAAAGCACTTTGGGTCTTGATCAGCTCCAAGGCAACTGGGAAGTCATCTGGGTCACCGCTGATAGTGGTGCAGCCGTCCCCACAATCAAGCCTTCTCAGGCCAGCCAGTATGATATTCTACCCATTCTTAAGTCAAAACATGGGGTAGAATACACAGCTGCCAATGGCGGCAAGATCCCAGATTTGGGAAAACGGGAGCCTATCGTTTGTGTTGAAAATGGCTCTCTAGTAAAGATGAGGTTCAGGGTATGCTCAGTCAACAAAGCCCTGGCCTCTGTCAAGGAATTGTGTAGGGCCGGCAATCGTATTGCGTTTGACGAGGCCAGTTCCTTCATTCAAAACAAGAAAACTGGAGAGGTCATCAAGTTATATGAGTGGAACAACACCTACGTGTTTCCAATACAGATTGTTCCCAAGACTGTGTTATCTGCTATGGTCCACACTGATTTAAGGTCCCCGCAGCCTTTTCCAAGGCCTGCAAACAAGCTGTAAGCCCATTCGACATACACGGTAACGAACTAGATGGAGCTGGTGACTTGGGGAACTCCAGTACCAATAGGGACCAGGAGGAAATTGTTTCCACGGACCCTGGTGCTGGAGGAAGACAAGCTGCCAGTCCGGCATTTCCATATAGTCAATCGTCATCCATCTTTGCTAATCGAGATGTTCCAGCGGATGACAATCCGGATGGATCCTCACAAATCCCAAGCTCGCCCCAAGCTAATCCTGAGGAACAATCCATGGAGGAGCCGGCAGTCGTGCCTAAGGCACTGCCGGATCCTTATCAGCCGACAAAGGAGGAGGTTGATCAGCACAACCTCACTCATCTTCCATATCGGTCTTGGTGTCGTCATTGCGTGCGTGGTCGTGGTAAAAGTCATGCGAAAGTCATGCACACTATAATTCAGAGGCCGATAAGTCCCACATAGTCCCACATGTTTCATTCGATTATGTTTTCTTGGGACAGGAAGATGAGAAGGCACTGCCTATCATTTTGATAAGGGACCATGGCACTAGGGTCACATATAGCCATGCAGTTCCTTGTAAGGATACATCTGGCAGCAAATACCCTAACAGGCAAGTTGCCTATAGCATTAAGCAGTTAGGCTATGCTAAGATTGTCTTTAAGTCAGATAACGAGCAAGCTATACTGGATCTCAAGAGAGCAGTATGCCAGTTGCTTCGTGAGGAACACGGCATGACTTTTATAGAAGAAAAGAGTCCAGTTGAAGACCATCAAGCAAATGTTGTTGTTGAGAGTGCCAATGGTCAGTTTGGTGGTATGGCCAGGACTCTCAATGATCAACTAATCTTCAACTATAAATCGACTCCACCAACCAATCATCCCGTGTATGCATGGTTGGTCAATCACTCCAGCTTTTTGCTAACCCGTTTTCAGATTGGAGTTGATCGCACAACTGCCTATCAGCGCCTTAAAAGCAAGGCTTACAGAAAGTCTATGCTCATGTTTGCTGAGCATGTTTTATACCTTCCCGTGCTAACTACAAATCAAAAGAAGAATAAGTTAGCACCAAAATGGGAAGACGGAATTCTCCTCGGTTTCAACGACTCATCTAATGAGTATTTCATAGGCACTGATAGTGGTGTCTATAAGGCCTCTGATATCAAAAGAGTGCCAGAGTCAGAGAGATTCGAGCTCCCTCGACTCAAGACCATGACAGGCGTTCCATGGTGTATGGAGCCTGATCAGAGCAGTGACCTTACAACGGCACTGCCAGCCACTGTAGACCTTCCAGAGTCTACAGATGACAGCATTCCAGCTGCAGCTCCTTCCTCAGGTGATCCCATACCTAGACAAATTTATTTCAGAAAACAGGATCTGGAAAAATATGGGTACACTAAAGGTTGCCCAAAATGTGATGCCATACGTGAAGGTCGCAGTACCACGGCATTACATGAAGATGCTTGCAGAAGAAGAATAGAAGCCGCCATGCAAGCAGACCAAACAGAAGAGGTTCAACAAAGGCTAAAAGCCACGGTAACTCGCCGAAATGAGTATACAGAGAAACGTTTGGTAGAAGATGTAGAATCCCAGAAGGCTAAAAGAGCCAAGACTGGTGCTAGCAGTAGTGGTGCTGATGCTGCCCATAGTGCTCTGCCGGGGATTGTCCCCTCGGGCGCTGGCGGCTCAGTACCGGTTCCATCTTCTGCTCAGTCCAGCACCGATGACTCCAAACGCCGAAAGGTTTCCCAAGCTGATCCACAGCTAATCCCAAGTTCGGCGGCAGGACCAGTGTCCAGTCCTGCAGGAGCTAAGCGTAAGTTAGCTGAGGCCAGTAAGGTCCCATTACCTGACGACAGCGACGAAGGCATGCTGTCCATATGCAACCTTCTCAAGGACTCGGCACAGTCAAACGTCCAATTTTTGTGCCATATGCTCAAGACAATGGGCATTATGTCTATGCGGCGCAACGACGTGAGTGAAATATACTCACGACCCAGGGTCACTGCATATGCAGCCAGGTTAGGTTTATCCCCAGGCTTCGCTCTGGACTTAGCTGTTGTTGATCCAGACGATGACAAGCCCTGGGACTTTGATATTCCCGACAAACGGGACAAAGCCTTGGCCAAGGTCAGGAAAGAGAAACATCTTTTGCTCATAGGTTCTCCAATGTGCACGGCATTCAGCCAGATGCAGAACCTATCCAAAGATAAAGGCAACACTGAGCAAAAGAAACTACTCTTGGCCAATGGTATCAAACACATGAAGTTTTGCATACAGCTGTACTGGGAGCAGCTGAAGCATGGGAGATACTTTCTACATGAACATCCCAATGCTGCCACTAGTTGGCAATTACCAGAGATGGTGCAGCTTTTGATGCACCCAGATGTCATCCGCACAAAAGGCAACATGTGCGCGCTTGGCATGCAATCCCATGATAAACATGGGCATGGCCTTGTGCAGAAGCCTACGGGCTGGGCCACAAACTCCCCATACATAGCTGAACAGGTTTCAGCTCAGTGCAGCAATAGTTGGAAAGGTGCACAACACCGGCATGTGCATCTAGTTTCAGGCAGAGCTAAAGCTGCCGAAGTTTATACACCTAGGCTTTGCATTGCAATCCTTCGAGGCCTACGTAATCAGCTCCTTGCTGATGGTTCCATGGTCTCGGGCGATGTTGGGACTGTTTGCTGTGAGGAGCCCAACATCAGCCAGGACATAAAGGAAGAACTATGGGGTCAAATACAAAGCAGCTATTATGACGCTGCAGATTCCAATACATACTATGATGATATCACCGGTGAGCTACTAGATAGCAAGTTAGTCCATGAAGCTATACAAGAAGAAATGGACACATATCATAAGCACGAGGTATACCGCAAAGTTCCCATCGCAAAATGCCTAGAGAAGACAGGCAAGAAACCCATTAAGGTCAGATGGGTTGTCGTCAACAAAGGCGATGCAGAACATCCAGAATACGGAGCCCGTTTAGTTGCCAAAGAGATCAAGATGGATCAGAGGCTAGACTTGTTTGCAGCTACGCCTCCCCTTGAAGCTAAGAAATTTCTGTTCTCGCTAGCTGTCTCCAATCCAGCTAGGAATGGCAACCCATACAAACTTTTATTCATCGATATCAAAAGGGCTTATTTCCATGCCAAGTGCATTAGAGATGTCTATGTTGACTTGCCAGAACAAGATTATACTGAAGGTATGTGTGGTAAGCTTGAGAAAGCCATGTATGGCACTCGAGATGCAGCTCAAAATTGGGAAAAGGAATATGAGTCTGCATTTATTAATCTTGGATTCAAACAGGGCAAGAGTTCTCCATGTTTGTTTTATCATCAAGAGCAAGACATCAGAGTTGTAGTGCATGGAGACGATATTACGTGTTTAGGTGGAGATTCCAGCCTTAAGTGGATCACAACACAGCTCCAAAAGGTTTATGAGCTCAAGTTCATATCTACACTCGGCCCAGAAGAACACGACGACAAGTCAGTGCGTATCCTTAACAGGATTGTCTCATGGAATGACAATGGCATTCAGTATGTGCCAGATCAACGGCATGTTGAGATTGTCATTCATTCGAGCCCTAGGTTTGGAGAAGGACAAGTCTGTCACACCAGGCACAAAAGAGAAGATTGACACAGACTCAGAAAAGTCATTAGAAGGTGCAGCGGCAACCTTGCACCGCTCACTAACCATGGGACTGAGCTATTTAGCTCAAGATCGGGCAGATATCCAGTTTAGTTGTAAAGAGCTTGCTAAAGGCATGTCATCACCAACAGAAGGTGATTGGCAGAAGCTCAAGCGCCTAGGTAGGTATTTAATTGCCAAGCCGAGAATGGTGCTCGACTATGCCTATCAGGGCAAGGTAACATTCCTAGACTCTCGAGTAGATACCGACCGTGCAGGGTGTATCAAGACACGAAAGTCCACCAATGGTGGAGCCCTGACATTCGGCAAACATTGCTTGAAGACATGGTCCACCACTCAGGCTGTCATAGCACTATCTAGTGGTGAAGCTGAGTTCTGTGGTGTAGTCAAGGGAGGTTCTGTTCTTTTAGGAGCCATAAGTATGGCCAGAGATCTAGGTATCGAACTTAAAGGCCGAATCCACACTGACAGCTCTGCGGCAAAAGGCATTGCAAACCGCAGAGGACTTGGAAAGATGCGCCACATTCATGTTAATTATTTGTGGATACAAGAGCGTCTACAAGCAGGTGACTTCCAACTATTCAAAGAGAGGACAGATGATAATGTTGGAGACGTGTTCGCTAAGTACTTGGAGCAGTCTAAGCTCAATAAGTTTGTAAAGCAATTGGGTTACTCCTTCATGCAAGGTTCAGATAAGCTGACATTGAAAGCAGCACGGTGACTTGGGCCGGCTACGCTCCCTCGTCATGTCAGCACTTTCTGTCTTGCATATTATTATTATCTATATGTGTGTGGGGGATTGGGTCTGGAGGGGAGCTTTGTTCCATAGACCATAACCTCATACTATATTATACACAAGTATGGATCAGTCAGGATCTTTGATCCACGGTCCACTATATACTTGCATAATCTATATAGACAGGAGTCCCATTTGTTACTTGATTGAGTTTCATTGCATCTAACTGTGGATGCAGTCTGCTCATTGCTAACTGTGGCAATGCTGTCCTATCACTTGACTTGCACTTGTACTTATTTTAAGCCCAACGCCTATGCATTGCCCTATACATGTTGGCCTATTATTACTACATATATGAAATGAAATTTGGCGTACACAATTGTAAAACCCCGTATAAAATCACATATGAGCACATATTGCACCCGCATCCTGAGGACGTTTGTGAACGGTGAGATTTCGGGAGGCTGCATTATGATGCTCCACTCTGGAGACCGCTGAGCACGCCACATGCTCAATTCAAGACGCTGATGTGTTTGCCAGCACCAGCGATGCTAAGTGGCTTTCATCACAGTCGGGGAGAGCTAATCCGAAGCCGATCACAACTAACATTGAGTACGGTGGAAAATGGATCTGCAGAAACAGCAGCAGACGGTGGAAAATGGATTTGCAGAATATCTACTTACAAGCCAATCAGAAGCTGAAAGCAATCAACCAATTCCACAGATCTCATTCCGATACAGCTTTATTCATCACAAAATTTGCAGTTTTATTGTTGTCCAGATGGCGCCGAGAACTTTCCATTGAAGACGATCTTTTCGGAACAGATGACTTAAAATTAAAGGCTGTCTAGCCAACACTATTATGCATGCATGCACCCAGTAAGAACTTTTAACCGGATTCAATCTAGCTTTTTGGACGTCCAGTTTTGTATCATCATTTTTTCTACATGCAGTTATGTCAGAGTCTTGTATGCGGCAATATTGCGGCCTGGGAACTGATCATCCCGATAGGCCCTATATCGCCCAACATAACCTTTCATCGTAAGCTAATCCCAAGCTAATAATATCATCATAAGGTATTGCTTGAGTGTGCTTGTCCACTGCAGTCTTGTTGAACGTTCCAGTATCACTTTGGTGTCGACATATTTTTCCATCTCTAGATCCATACCAGGGGGCAGTGTTCTGGGTAACGAATGAACCCAGTTTTCCTCCAGGCTCCATCCGTTAGGAGGAGTGCTGAATTATGCGACCTGGTATGTGATATGTATGTACAGACTTGCGAAGATGTTTATTTTGAATGTTTAGACTCCGTTGCTATTACTTCTCAAGTCATCGAGTGATTCCGTAAAACACATGGTGCCCTTCTATTATTTCTTCATAAATCGAACCTGCCGCCATACGGCGACAGCGAAGCTGACGGCAGAAAGGAGAAATTGCATGAGGGGAATTTGCAGGAAGTGTGACTTTGTCATAAAATTTGCCACCAGTGTTGGCGCCAAATTTGTAATCAGTTTTGGTATATTGTGGATATGTTTTGTCAATTTGAACGATTTAGACTATTTTGTACAACTTTGGACAATTTTGAACATTTTTTTAAATTTGAACATTTTTTGATATTTTTTTGATAAAACTTATACAAGTTTGGACAATTGTTGACCAATTTTGTGCAAATTTAGACAATGTTGATCAATTGTGGACAATTTAACACAATTGTTTGTCAAGCTTGTATTAGTTTTGTCAAGTTTGTCCAATTTTGAACAACTTTGTACAAATTTTGATAATTTTGATTAACTTTTGCCGATTTTGACAGGACCAAGAGGACGAAGCCCGAAAGTCTCGAAAGTGTCGAAACGGCTCCGGGCGCCCCAAGTGGCACAATCTTGCAACAGAACATTTGTATAGATATGTATGTGTATAGAGATACGTATATGATATTTCCAATCAAAGAAAAAGACACCAATCTGATATTAATTATTGCTTTGCAAAAAACACATCTATTATAAAACAACATAACAATAAGAGTTCTTAATCAAACGTTAAAGTCAAAAACTAAAGAACTGCTCAGTTTTCAATTACAAGGATTAAATGAATTACATATGTATATATGTATATATTTAGTTTTTATTTTACGTCTTGATATGAGAGAAACTCGCATCCTCCTCCTCATGCAGCAAATTACTAGATGTCTAGCGGCAGCCAGATTACAGCCCTTCCACAGTAACACCAGCGAAGTCCAGTTGCAGCGAACCACCATGGTTTGCAGCAAAAGTGTAAACATGAATTATATATACATATATATATATATATACTAGTTGGTTAAATTCACATCATAATGATAAGATACGTACATACATAAACACGTCAGAAACATAGTCTTTTCCCATAAGCTAACATAAATTTATAGTAGCAATAAACTAATAATCATAAGAAGAAATACTGAGTGTAACAGAATTGATTGGTATGGATCAATCCAAATTTAACGAGAAGTTCCGAATTTAACGACGAGTTCCGAATTTAACGACTACCAACATTGCATAAAAAAGAGCAGTTCCGAGAACAAACAAAAACAAATAAAATCAACAAAAACACGAGAAGTTCCGAATTTAACGAGGAGTTCCAAATTCAACGACTACCACAATTGCATTACAAACGAGAAGTTCTGATGTAATAAGATTGCGTGAAAAAAAACGACTAACATATTTTTGATAAATTTGTATTTGAATTAACATGATTGTAATATACATTGATGAAAACATATACTTTTGATGATTTTGTAAAATTAAATGAATTTAAAACAGTATGTAACATTTTATTAAACGATCTAAAATTATTTAAAACGATCCATACCAATTCTGTTACATCCAGTAAGGTGCATTTGAGCTTGCTGAAGCGATAAGCAGCCATCCAAGGTTGCGTTCTGTCGATTTGGGGCATAACAACATTGGTCCTGATGGTGTGGCTTGTTTAATGCAGAATGCGAAGAGGGTAAGGTTCGACTTGTACTCCAATCC
>JACLAD010001949.1_pt1 | contig 10334 bp, 4 predicted proteins | sample 8027901 | NCBI WGS metagenome assembly JACLAD01 (sample SAMN15725071, study PRJNA655200) | protist metagenome | isolation source: fluorescence activated cell sorting (FACS) single amplified genomes of... | place: Spain: Blaines Bay Microbial Observatory, Mediterranean Sea | collected 2016-07-05
GGGCTTCCTCAGAAGATAGTAATGGCCGCGACTTTCCGGCGCGATCGAAAGTCTGGAACGTGCTATGCTACATCCCCAGACGCGCCCCCCGGCCCTCGGTGCTAACCTGGCAGCATAAATATTGGTCAAAAAAGGGGAAGAGTCGCTGCAAATTGTTTGTGTCGGACGTCATGGCCGCAACTAGCGCGGCATTATACGGTGTGCCCCAGAGTCTTGCGTATGCGGCTCTCGCTGGGCTGCGGCCGGAAATGGGTCTGTACTCTGTCGTTGTACCATCTATCATCTACCCATTCTTTGGGTGGAGCTCAACGGGAGCAATCGGCCCGCAAAGCGTGCCGTGTCTATATATCGGTGCTGTTCTCGATGATATGGAAATACTCGACACGGATGAAAGGTTCAAGCATGCCCTTTCTATTTCTCTCTTCGCGGGTATTTTCTTCTCTGTGTTTTCCCTGTCTGGCGCCGCAAAACTCGTCGACTTCTTTTCAAAACCTGTGCTTAGTGGTTTTGCGGCGGCATCAGGTATACTGGTGTGTTTGAAGCAAATTCCTCACCTGCTTGGGCTACCAAAGGTGACAAAATCATCGGTAAAGACGCCTCTGGAGAGATTCTTTCCCGTCGTCGGCCACGCGCAAAATGTGGAAAATACAGTTACAAGGCTGGGTGAAGCTAGTATTTCAGCTGCTGTTGCGTCTCTTCTTATCATGTTGCTTTATATCGCACTGAAGACGTGCAAAGCCAATTGCACCCCTGCTGAAGTAGATAAGCGCAAGCATGCGTCGAAGCCTGGGCTTAAATCCAGCTCCAGCTCCAGCTCCAGCCCCGGCTCTGAATATCCACCAGAATCCGATTCTGACGGCAACGAAAAGACAACGTCGCGATCTATGATGGATCACTCCATTCATTTTTTCAAGACTCTGCTTACCTACTTTCCCCCTCTGATATTGGTAATTTTCATCGCAACGCTGATGAATGGGATCCTATGGAATTTTCAAAGCTTGTCTATAAGTAACGGTAGCACACCAGAAATATTGCGTCCTTCTGCGCTCGGAAACGGCGCGTCATTACCTGCGACGCTCTACAGACGTGCTGCCCAGGGTCTCAGCGAATGCGAGCCTGCGAGTACATCTGTAACCTACACGCCTACCGGATCTGGCATTGGACAGTCCAGCATCTTAAAAAACACTGTCGACTTTGCGGGAAGTGACGTCGCTCTTGGGCCGGCGTCAGGAACACGGGCTACCCACGCAGAGGATGTAGCGATGTTCCCCACCGTCGTCACGGCAATCTCCGTTTTTGCAAATCTGCCGCTGACCAGCATATCTTCGTCGGCGCAGCTTGCGCTTTCGCTCACTCACTCAGTCCTCGCGAATATCTTTGAGGGGAAAATTGAGTATTGGAACGATGAGTCCATCCAGCTTTGCAATCCTAATATTAAGCATTTACTCCCCCCTGAGAAAATTGCTGTTGTTGTGCGAAGCGATAGTTCGGGAACAACCGCGATTTTCACTCGTGCTCTTGCCCACATGTCGAGTAGTTTCAACCAGACCCTGGGACATGGTAAAACGATCGCCTGGCCACCACATTTCATCAGAGCAAGTCAAAGTGGAGGCATTATTGACAGGGTTAAGACCACTGCTTTTTCCATTAGCTACGCGGTTGCTGGGGACGTGAAATACAATTTGATCTCACAGACCACAATTCACGCTCGTGAGGTATCCCTCATGAAGGAATTCGCTCAAGTGTCTGTCCTTCCGACGCTTACATCCGTGCGAAGAGCAATTACGACTGGGTTGGATATTACGGAAATAGCAGACATATCTGATCACAATCTGCGTAGTCTGGGGATCTTGGTACCAGGAAAAGCCGATCCAAAAGCGTTCGAACTCGCGAAGTCCAGAGTATTCGATGACCCGCTGGCCTGGCCAATATCCAGTTTCACATACATTTTGCTGCGGCTGAATTCGACGCGACAGGGAGTACCGGAGAGTGATTGCAGCTACCGACAAGCGTTGGGTTTATATTTTACGTGGCTTCTCGAGTCTGACATCGTCGAGAAGGACATTTCCTTGCTGCAGTTCGTAAGTTTACCACCCAACTTTCGCAGGCAAGTTCTGTCGCGGCTGCGGAGTGTTTTTGTTTGCCCTAGGACTGGAGAAAGTGCGATGCCAAGCAAATTTGGCGCGCCGATAACATTCAACAAAACGTCTTCCATACACGAATTTTGCGAGGGCTCACCTGTTGACAAAGGCAGCACTGCGCTGCAAGCTCGCGAAATACGTCTTGACCCTGTTGGGCTTTTTCCTGATTTAGCTTGGTTGCCCTCTTTCCCTCCCCTGCTTTCGTCAGCCATTATCAGTGGAGCTCTGCTGTCGTTTTTAATTGCCGTGGAGCACATGTCCAATGCCCAAATTTACGCTGACGACTACCAAGTCATCGACTACAATAAGGAGCTTTTTGCTCTCGGCCTGACGACAATCATCTCGACCGTGTTTTCAAGTTTCGGGACAGGGCTTGGATTTTCGCGATCGTCGCTCAGCACCGCTGCAGGAGCAAAGACGCAGCTCGCGGGCTTGCTATCGGGGCTGGTCAGTCTTTTGTGCATATATTTGCTGCGAAGTTTCCTGCAGTATCTTCCGAAATGTGCATTGTCCGTGCTGATCATTTTTGCGGTCGGAAAACTTATTGACGTACGCAAGGCTATCCACTACTTCTATGTCAACAAGTGGGATGGCCTCTGCATGTTGGCAACAACACTTTTTACCTTCATATTTGGCATTACGAACGGACTGCTCATGTCAATTGGTCTTTCGCTTGTGATTTTCATATACTTCGCCGTTACTCCTGAAATTGAAGTTTTGGAGCGACAATTTGGTACAACAGAGTATTTTTCCGTGGAGCGCACCGAGCTTCGGCTGATCGGTGAGACGAAATGGCGAACGCTTCGGTTCTGCGCGCCGTTGTTTTTTGCAAATGCTAAAGTATTGGAGACGAGGTTGTTCGCCGAACTTCAGCAGCGAGAAACGCAAAAGAGGCAAAAATGGTCCGGATTAATCCTCGACATGGGCCCCATATCCTGGATAGACATAACTGCAGTCGAAATTTTGTGCAAGATGCACAAGAAATTTGCGGAAAAGGATTTGTTTTTCATGATGGCTCGCGTTAATTTGCAGTGCCAAGGTATTTTGCGGAAGGCGCAGATTCCAAAGGAATGTTTTTCGTCGTCCAGCATACACTTGGCGGCCCGTGAGCTGCACCGGCGGCGAAGGCAAAGGAGGGCATTGCGCGCGGGTAACCTCACGCCTTCGGAAGACAGGGACGCCCTCTCCCCTGTCTCTGCTGCAGATTCTGCTGACCCCGAGCTAAAAAAAGCCGTCGAAATTGTGCTCTTGTGAGTGTGGTCAAGGTACGCGTACGAGTATCTGTAGCTGTCGTAAATGAGCATTAGTAATCGCAGTAGCAGTAGTGCTAGCACTAGTAGTGCTAGTGCTACTAGTGCTAGTGCTACTAGTAGTGCTAGCACTAGTGCTAGTGCTAGCAGTAAACTAGTAAAAAAAGTAAAAAGGGTAAAAAGTGTTAAATAGTTAAGCATTCGCCACGAGTGAGAGTGAGAGAATGCTGGCACCAGTCTACTATAATTCAAACTTGCAGATCGTAGCTCTGTGTCCGTCTGTGTCCTCCCTTTCACATCCTACTGAGAGGACCGGATCGGCTTCCCCGCTGTGGGAGGGCGAGGATACCGCGAAGCAAACATTTCTAAGCAGCCACGCGCCCGCTCCAAGCAGCACCCCCCGCCCGCGGCGAAGAGTTGGAAAATTTGTTGCCATCGCAGGTCGCACCACTGTTGCTACCATGGCGCCGCAAGAGGGTCTCAACCCTCGCTGGAGGTTTCCCATTATGTTGCCCCGTAAAATCATGAATCATGAGCATGAGATTTAAGAAGCCACAAGCAGTGGAAGATTTTCGGGCAAATTTTCATACATTTTCGCGGTTTTGAATGTGAAACGCTACACACATGACATCACGATTGCTCCCAAAACTGCGGCAGTTCATCGATCTGCCATCCCCTGCCCCTGGCACTTGAAATATGTTGCGTGTAATCGACACTCAGCGGCCGAGTGGAGACTGATATTTATAGTGCTGCTCTAAACTGTGAGTTGCAGACAAGGGTAATCTGCTTGAGCCTACCTTTGTGTCACTGAAAATATGTGCATTCGTTTTGGCAATCCCCAGCTTTGAAGCCCAGTACGAGCTAGAAAATTTTGTGCACGTTTCGTCAGGCCGCATCGCTTCAAAGGCGAAGACAGGGTCACTTGGTGGTGAGGTCCTCGACGATGATGGTTTCACGTACCAGTGGGGAAGCTCTGGGCTTTTGCTACTAAGACCACCTTCAGGGGAAAGCGCGGGCCCAGAGCCAGATCTCATCCTTGTGTCTGTTGATACAGGCACTCCCCCGCTCTCGAAGTTCCCAACCGCGATCCGCGAGCGTGCTATTCCCTCAGCTCTCGTGACAGTTTTAGCAAAATCCCACTGTGTGTCTATACTAGTGATTCCCAATCGTTTTGCCTCCCATATTGCAGCTGAAAAATTTGCTTCGTTTCGCGACGTGCGCATGCCTGAGCAATTTGCCTGCGTCCAGAGCATTGACGAACTCATATCTATCCCGCCGCCATAGCCTCCCTGCGCAAGACGAGATCCACTAGCAGCTGCTGCGCCGGTTGCAGCCAATGAAGGTTTTTCTTCCGCATTTTTCTCGCTTTTCTCGCTAGTGGCTTCATTTTGTGCAAGCTGCGAAAATCGGAGGTCATCGTTAGTCCTACTGTGTTGCTGTCCACTAGGCTCCCGCGGTTGTTCCAGGGTACCAGATCTTGATGCTATCTGACGACTTTTCTCAGAACATTCCTCGTCACCAAAGTCGAGAGAAACCTTTGGCAGATCTCCACGCTGAATTATGGGTGCGCCTCCGGGATGCTGCATCACCAGTTGCTCCAATTTACCAGGCGTCTTCAACGGTGAGAACATTTTCAAGCTTGCATCTTCCTCTCCGTTGGAATCCTGCGACACCGATGCAGTGTTATCCAACTTCGTACCTGCCACCTCTTCGTCGATTTCCATTGTCATTAGGGAATGCATGTGCACTCGTCGCTCGTGGCGTGAAGTAGACACAGCAAGGAAGTTTTGCTCGCTGGCGACTCCTTCTCCGAGCGCTTCGCTTGCGCAAGAATTATTTAAGGTCTCGCTTCCACCACTGCTCTGGATAGGTGAGAGACCTGGTGTCGCCATGTTCATCCTCTTCACGGAAGAGAGCCCAGTGCCACGTTTACGTGACGAAGATCGTTTCGGTGTCTTAAGCTCCAAATCTGAGACGCCAGCTTTTCCAGCAGCTGTCGCATGCTCGAAGAGGTCATGCATGGCAGGAGAGCTTGCAATGGACGACGCTCCCGATGCAGGACCCTCTTGATACGTACCATCACTCCGATACCCATCACTCTCACTTGATGCCCCATCCTTTCCAACAATATTGCGGGTCAGGCTTCCCCCTGAAAGATGCGACCGAGAACCTCTCTTTGCACGGGCAGGAGTTTCCAGCCAAGGTATTGCCTGAGAGGAGTTAAGATTTCTGTCTTTTCCATCTTCGCTACCGCTGACGCCCTTGCCATGTTCTGTGCCGAAATCTTGCAGCCCGTTGAAGTGCGCAAGAGCTTCGATGCTCAAATTGAGCGGGACGAAAGAAGTGTCCTGGTCGTTGCAAGCTTCCTCTTCCTGATTTGGGTCATTCTGGGTTTGCAATATCTCAGACGCTACGGGAAAATTCATCTTACCAGCTTCCTTAGCGCGATAGAAGGGATTTTGCTTCGCGTCTACCCCAGCCTCACCATCTGTTCCAGCTGATCCATTTCGAAGCATGGCCTGAAGTCGTGAATTCTCAGCACTGAGAACATTGAGGCGTTCCTTGACACCCTCCAGACTCCGATTGCTTGCGGAAAGTTCATTTTCTAAGATCAGCTGTTTCTCTCTATGGGTTTTCTCTTGCACCAGTCGTTCAGACTGAAGTTTTTTCAACTTCTTGCGTAATTGATGAACTTGCTCCTTAAGCAAGTCCTCCCGTGAGTCGGAAACATCCGATGCGGGGTGTTTGGATGCCTCAGCCACAGTCGCTGGTGGTTTTTCGCTGCGAGGCGGCAAGTGGCGACTTCTCCTAGGCGTTGCGATGGTGTCAAGAACTCGCTGCTTTGTGTGCCTGTGAGGAAGTTGATCCGCGTCGCGCCGCGAAGATGTTCGAATTGTATATTGACTATCGTCGACCTTATACATACGTTTGCCATCCTTATTGCCAGGAACGTCGCGCTCTCCGTGAGGCGCAGCCTTCGGCAACCCCCCACATCCATCTCTATCACTGCCGTCCTCCTCACCTGAAACTTGACGGCGCCGTTCCTCTTGTATTCTCGCAGCTTCTGCTGGTGGTGGCGTCGGTGGCGGGGGTGGAAGGCCGCGCACGGCCTTGGGTGACAGTGAGAAGGCTCCTCCCGCGAAGGCCATCATGTTTCGAGGGCAGGCAGAACGCTGGGTTCCAGCGGCTCGACGAGGTGAAGCGGCGGGCAGAGGCGGCCCCACCTCAATCGCGCAATGTTTGATTCAAAGTTTAAGTAAAAGTCAAGCGAAGGTTTTAAATTTCCAGGTCTGGGCTCCTGCGTCCTCCTGGCTGAAAAGCTGAAAAGCCAGAGGGAAAGTTAGTAGGTACTGTACTCTACTTGTACTTGCGTCGATTTCTGAAAAGATACGGTGTGGCGATCGAGTATGACTTATTGCGGGTACTACTACTGTTGTATGCGTATGCACGTATTAATATCCGATATCCCGATACAGTACTCTACGCGGTGTGTCTTAAATTTAAATTTACCAGATTACCGTAAATTTAGTTGGATCGCTCGGAGAGGGGAACGTGCGAACGTGCCCGCCACGGAGAGAAGCTCCGAGAAGCTCGCCGCTCCGCCACCAGTTGACGTGGAACGTGGGCCAGACCTCGGGAGCTGGCGCTACTTTCGTGCCAAACGACTGCGGTGCGTAACCAAGTCGGGAAGACGAAATGTTTGGGTGAGTAAATTAACTCAAGTGGTGTCCCTCCCCCCTCTTCTGTCCCATTCCTCTGTTCACGCGCTGAGCCTTAGGACGTGACTTTGTATTTTCCCCTCCCCTGCTTCAAATTGTGTAAAAAGTGGTGCACCTGCATGTGTCTCATCGCTATGGTAACTGATGGCTCTGGGTGTTGGCCCATATTGTTTTGCTAATTCTTTCCGTGCGTGTCATTATTTTGTTTTCAGTTTTTTGCTGCTATTCTTCCAGCTTTGCATGGGTGGTCACTTCCACCTAGGCCGATCCGGGCATCCTTCATCAAGAAATGTGGACAGTCTCTCGCACTGGAGACCAGACATGCTCGGAAAAACTAAAGGTTTGCGAAAAGTCCCACTGCCAGAATGGAGATGGTCTTCGGGCAATTTGATATATGTGGGTGATCTTCGATTGTTTTCAAAGATGACAGAATCAGAGAAGCGAGCATCATATCTGCGTTCGGGGGCCACCATGAAAATCGAAGGAATCCTGTCCCTCATTACTATCAGCATAGCCAGCTTTGCAAGTATTGGCTTAACAATGTCTGTGCTCTACGAACGCGACTTACCTAGCGTTTGTATCATGCACAGTGAGCTCTATAGTTGGGTCTCGACCGAGCTGGGAATGGCCATCGTCGCGGTTATGATCATGTGGTTCACTACAGTCAGAGGAAGTCCCACAAATAATCGGTGGGTGTGGCTGTTCTTTTCTCTTTTCGCGTTTGTTGATATAGTGATAAATATTGTGGGCAGCGTCTTGTTTTTCATTGCAGCTGAGAATCTATGTGCCTTGTCTGATCCCACTCTGACTGGTGAGTCGTCATGCGAAGCGTTTTGGAATATGCCGAAGAGACAATCACCCTTCTGCGGTTTTCTCCTGCTTCTCACATTATGATGATTCAATTTTTCTTCCCAATAAACTTCTTTTGTTTTTTCTTTGCGCTGCAGCCACCGTAGGAGGGATCACGTTCGTGAGTTCATGGTTGACATTCTTCATTTTGGTAAACCTTATCCGATTCTGCTGCTTCGCGCGAGTTCAAAATTCGAAAGCGAAAAAAGATGTGAAAATTTTTCGCCAGCAGTCGCGGGAAAAGTTGAACAAGTCGGATGATGAAGATCACTCACCATCTAGCGACCCTTCAGCGTCTGTTTCGAACTCTCTGACACTCAACGCCAAACCAACGGCACCAGGGGGCGTTGGAATGACTCGGAGAAGAAATCCATATGTTTCGAAAAATATCGTGACATATGGACAAAACATTATTGGCAGCGAAGACGATGAGCCCTCGCTTGAGGAGCAAGGCTCCGTTTCACCATCGCGGAGACGAAGGGCCAGGAAAATCTCCAAAAAATCATTTGAACAGCAGAAAATCGGAGAAGAAGAATTTGACGACGAAGAGAGCAATAGTGATGAGGATGAAAAAGACCAAGGCGTGGCAAGTTCCTCGGCAGGCTCCACAGTTAAGACTCCTATATCATCCTCACGGGGAAAGCGGAGTAGGAAGAAGAAGATCAAGTCCTTCGAGCCCCAATTGATGCATGTGGAAGGTGAAGGTGATATTGCCACTGGCGATGGTGAAACAGTTGTAGCATCTTCTAGTGGACACACAAGCACACTCTCTGCAAAAAATCGGAAACGGACCAAAATTAAGAAGAAGTCATTTCAACCCAGACAAATGCCACAACGACCCTCTACATGATGTATTGAAGGAGTTACGTTGACGTCTGCTTGGCTGGATTCCCTCCATCTCAAACGTTCTTTTGAATTTTCTGCAAGGAGAGTTGGGTGCGCTGGAGAAACTCAGTTTCATAGTGTTTCCAATTTGCCAATATTTTAAATTTATTCATTCCCTACCGGTCAGCAGTCAGTCTGTCAATGTCATGACATACCAACACTTTCACCACCATTTTTCTCTGCAGCGCGTCTGCGCATGATGCTCTCAGCACACTTCTTCAAGACACGATCAATGAGCCGGAGACGCCCGTGCTTTCCGAGAAAATCACACGCGCGCTGCTGCAGACTAAGGAAGCTGGGCTCCATGAGTGCAGCAGATGCGTACGTCTGACAACATCGATTGAGATGCTCAACACCCCTTCGCGACAGGTACAAGGCAAAACTTTCAAGTAGGTCGGGGTCGTCTGCTCGTACTCGAACTGCATGTTCGAAGAAAATAGTTGCGAGACCTTCCAAATCCGCCAATGCCCCGGATCTTGCTGTGATTTCGCCGTGGTCATCGCGTACGCTGTCTCCTGATACATCGGAGGGAGCCTTATCAGAATGACCTGCACCCACAAAGAGTTTTCCAGACGTTTCACCGTCTCCATCCTCGTTCTTCCGTGTCTCCGACTCTTGTAGACCCTGCTCTAAGAAAAGGGCGTAAGAAACGAGGTGCTCAACTGACGGGTTGTGCGATTCGTTCGAAAGAGCTTTGAGGAACATTTTCTGAGCCTTTGCGCGTTCCCCTTGCCCAGCAAGTAACTCACCATAAGCCCAAAATCCTCGCGAATGACAGGGATAGAGCTTAATGCACTTCCTGCAGGCCTTTTCAGCACGCTTAGCGTTTTTGATGCTCAGGGCCCTTGACAGTTCTGCCAAAATATCCCCACTGTCAGGATTCATGTCCAGCGCATCCTTGAGAAGCTCGATAGCACGATCTCTCTGCGATTCTTCTCCGTCGTCATTTTTCCATCTTCTGAGCATGAATTGCGAGAAACGCAGGAAGATATCCGCCTGTGACTTTATTCGAGTGGATAAGCCGAACTTGGAGTCCTCAATATCGCAGTCGCTTGCTTCTTCGAAGAGCTCCTGAGCCTCGTCCCATTCTTTCATCGCCTCGTGAAACTCTCCGATTCGTATTAATATCGCAGCGTCAAGTTCAAAAGCGCCCCTTGCGTTCGCGAAAGCCTCTCGCAACTCGTCGAGTACCCTTTGAGGCACGCGAGCCGGATCAGATTCAACAGACCGCTTTATCCGGGAGAAAATGCAGTCCGCCATAGCGAAGCTTATCTCCGGATCTTGAGGCTCCAGACGCAGTGCCTGCCGAAATAGATTCTCAGCGCGTTTGTAATCGCCCAGCCGTCGCCAGCAAAAGATTGCGAAATTGTAAATTCGCACGGCCCGCACTCCATCGTCATCGGCCACTTTGACGGCCCTATCGTAGAACTCAGTTGCCTGTCGTAAACCTTCGAGGCCTGTGGCTGAGTTTTCAGCGAGCAGTGCGCGAA
>JACLAD010002692.1_pt1 | contig 10331 bp, 8 predicted proteins | sample 8027901 | NCBI WGS metagenome assembly JACLAD01 (sample SAMN15725071, study PRJNA655200) | protist metagenome | isolation source: fluorescence activated cell sorting (FACS) single amplified genomes of... | place: Spain: Blaines Bay Microbial Observatory, Mediterranean Sea | collected 2016-07-05
CGGGAATAACCGGGTCGTGCAGGCGAACCCGCCCCATGCCCAAACCTGAGCATAGGATGCGCCCAGTTAAATTGACAGGTCGGCCGGCGCGCACGTCATCAGCTTGCCCTGGCCCCGTCTCACCTGTCGGGACGATCTCTGCCAGTACCATCGCGATGGTCTGCAAGCTATCAACCTCATCGTCTTGGTATTGTCGCGCCGTTTGGTTTTGAACCGTTAAAACGCCAATCACGCGGCCACCGCGCAGCACAGGAACACCCAAAAATGCATTATAAGGGTCTTCGCCTGTTTCAGGACGATAGGAAAAGCTTGGGTGACGCGGCGCATCCTGAATCGATAGCGGCTGGGCCGTCATCGCGATCTTACCAACAAGCCCCTCTTCAAGGCTTAAAAAAGTTCGGTGAACCGCATCTTGGCGCAGGCCCTCTGTCGCGATCAATTCCAGCCGGTCATCAGCGGTACGGCGATAGATGGAGCAAACATCGGCAATCATTGTGTCCGCGATTAGCTTCACCACCTGTCGCAAACGTGCTTCTGTATCCATATCTGCGGCCATGACGGCGCGAAGGCGGTTCATTAGAAGCCGGGGAATGGAAAAACTGTCAGGCATGCTTGCGCCTAGATGGGGTCAGCAATCACGCTGCGTCAAGGTCAAACGCGGTATGAAGTGCCCGAACGGCTAATTCTGTATAGTCTGCATCAATAAGCACTGAGATTTTAATCTCTGATGTCGAGATAACATCGATGTTGATATTCTTGTTCGACAGCGCGCCAAACATGGTTTCCGCAACACCTGTATGAGATTTCATACCCACGCCTACGACTGATACTTTCGCCACATCTCGCACGACGGCCATGCTTTCAAAAACGACCTGATCGCCGCAATTTTGAAGTACCCGCTCAGCCTTCTCACTATCCCCGCTCGTGCAAGTGAACACCATGTTTGCACGGCCCTCACCGCGCGCATTGGCCTGCACGATCATATCAACATTGACGCCAGCAGACGCCAACAGTGTAAACAGGCGCGCTGAGGTGCCCGGTTTATCTTCCATACCGTAAAGCGTGATTTTAGCTTCATCGCGTGAATATGTTACGCCGTTAACGACCTGCTTTTCCACAATCTCATCCTCATTACATATCCAAGTCCCCGGATTTTCATCCTCAGGCCCAGAAAAACTTGATAGCACCCGCAAAGGCACTTGATGGTTCATCGCCAGCTCAACTGACCGCGTTTGTAAGACTTTTGCGCCTAGAGATGCCATTTCGAGCATCTCCTCATAGGACACTTTCTCAAGCCGGGTCGCTTGCGGTACAATCCGTGGGTCTGTCGTGTAAACACCGTCCACATCAGTATAAATATCGCATTGCTGTGCATTCAGCGCTGCCGCGACAGCCACCGCCGTTGTGTCAGAACCACCCCGTCCAAGGGTCGAGACCCGCTGGTCTTGCGTCACGCCTTGGAAGCCTGCAACCACAGCGACCTCGCCTGCATCAATCGACTCAGCAAAACCGCTATCTTCGGCAAAGCCATCAATACGCGCTGCGCCATGGCCTTCGCGCGTATTCATTTTCATCTGCCAGCCAAGCCAGCTGCGTGCTTTTAGCCCGCGTTTGCGCAAAGACAAAGCCAACAGCCCGCTCGTCACCTGCTCGCCAGATGCGACGACGACGTCATACTCGTCATCAAAGTTATCGCCTTTGACGTCATCCCCAGCCGCACCGCGCGCGAGCCCAACCAATTTATTTGTCTCACCCGACATGGCAGAGACAATGACAGCAAGGTTCTCACCTTGGGCGGCGCGATGCGCAACAATATCGGCAACGTGAGAGATACGCTCTAAGTCAGCGACCGACGTGCCGCCAAATTTCAATACAGTGCGCGCCATTGCCGCCTCGCCAAAACTAACCATCTTGCTCAATATGAACCGAGCGCTTCCTTATAGCGCCGCGCTAGAAACCGCAATCAGGATAGCTAAACTCATGGCAGAGACCGCAGCAACTGGGGCAACAGCCCCAATTCACCCCAGCATAGACGAAGCTGAGGTCGCGAAGTTTACAGCGATGGCCGAAGAATGGTGGGACCCGAAAGGCAAGTTCAAACCGCTACACAAGTTCAATCCGTTGCGGCTCGGCTTTATCCGCGATACGGTTGAGGCGCATTTAGGCCTCGATCCCAAGGCGCGCAAGCCATTTGAGGGCCTGCGTTTCCTCGATATTGGTTGTGGTGGCGGCTTGGTCAGCGAGCCTATGGCGCGGCTTGGGGCATCCGTCACTGCTGTTGATGCAAGCGAAGCAAACATCAAAACCGCAATGACCCACGCAAAGCAAAGCGGGCTTAATATCGACTTTCGCGCTGGCACCGTGGAAGCCTTGATAGAAGCCGGTGAAGCGCCGTTTGATGTCGTCTTAAATCTAGAGGTGGTCGAGCATGTCGCCGATCCAGCGCAATTTCTGAAAGACTGCGCCAGCCTCGTAAAACCCGGCGGGCTTACGCTTGTTGCCACCTTGAACCGAACAGCGAAGGCTTGGGCGCTGGCGATTGTCGGCGCTGAATATGTTATGCGCTGGCTACCTGTAGGTACGCACGAGTTTGAGAAATTCCTGCGCCCTGAGGAAGTTGCTGCGCCTATGCGTCAAGCGGGACTTCAGGTTGAACCACCGCAAGGCGTTAGCTTTAATCCACTGTCCGATCGCTGGCGTCTCTCGAATGACGTTAAAGTCAATTACATGACGGTCGCGACGCAGCCCCAAGGTTAAGTTGTGCAGATAAATCTCCCGACCCCGGGCGCGGTCTTGGATTATTGGATCGGCTCCGCGAGCCACGACCACATCGCCGCGACGAAGAAAAACAAGCTCTGGTTTGTAAAATCGCTAGAGACTGACACGCAGATTGCAGAGCGTTTCCTACAGCTTATCTCTGCGCTTGCAGGTGGTTTAGCGTATGACTGGGCCGGCCAAGGCCCGCGCCAACGCCTTGCAGCAATCATTACGCTAGATCAGTTCAGCCGAAATGTATTTCGGAGCCATGCGCTTTCGTTCAAGCATGACAAGCTTGCGCTTGGTCTCACCAAAGAAGGCTTAGTCCTCGGCGAGGACAAAATGCTAACGGAGATCGAACGTATATTCTTCTATCTACCGCTAGAGCATTCTGAACGTAAATACGATCAGAGCTTGTCTGTGCAGCTCTATACAAAGCTTGCAGCTACCGCCCGACCAGCCTTCAAATCCATTTGTGAGAGTACGCTCGATTACGCGATTAAGCATAAATACGTTATTGATCAATTCGGACGCTTCCCGCATCGCAATGCGATCCTAAAACGCTCAAGTACGCCTGAAGAAGTGAGTTATCTCTCCAAACCCGGCTCCGGCTTCTGATACAAAAAAAGGCTGCCCTCGTAAGGACAGCCTCATATTGTAACGCCCTTTGGCGCTTAGAATTTCAGCGTGCTGTAATCAACGCCATCATTCAGGTTTTTCATACGGATATATTGCGCCACGATGTGGATCGCTGACATGTGAATGTCTTCGGCCAAACCGTAATTATGTCCCGGAACGTGCAAGCTACGATCAGCTGTTTGCGACGATGTACCGCCTGCAAAGCCAGTAAACGCGTATGACTTCATGCCAATCTCTTTGGCTTTCTCAATCGCGTTCACAACGTTTGGAGAATTACCAGAAGACGACACTGTGATCAGCATGTCGCCCGGACGTGCAAACATATCGAGCTGGTAAGAGAAGACAGCGTCATAGCCAATGTCATTCGCAAGCGCGCTTAAAAGCTCTGTATTTACGCTGAGCGAGTGCATACGCGGTGTAAGCTTTGTGTCAGAGCTAACACACTTGATCATGTCGCAGAGGGTGTGGTTGGCAACCGCAGCTGAACCACCATTGCCGCAAATGAAGATGCCTTTATCGGCTTTGATTGCGGCGTCGAGGTCTTCAGCAAGCTCCCCGATCACGCTCATATCAACTTGCTGCGCAGCTTCGGCAAGGCGATTATAGTAATCGCGCGCGAAGGCGGCTGGATCTGTGTACATCTGTGTTGGAAAGCGCACATCGCTATCGATGCTGCGAAGGTCGTCGGCCATTAGGTTATCCCCTTGATAAAATCTACTGTCAGGTTCTTTACCGTCCTGTAACGATAATGAAAACCCTGTCACAACCTTTTCATAATCCCCGCAGCTAAGGAGTGATACTGCCTAGCATCTCAGCATCTCTGCCGAAGGTTTGGGCCGCATGGGGTAACTGCTACAGTTTAAGGCTTACTCAGCTGGCTGAATTTGCAGTAAATTGATCTGAAACATTAAATCCGCATTCGGTGGTACTGAGCCGCCAGACCCTCTCTCGCCATAGGCTTGATCGGCAGGAATATGGACCAAGACACGGTCGCCTGGACGCATGAATGTCAGAATTTGCGTGAACCCAGGAATGACGCCATCAACAGGGAATGTTGCAGCTTCGCCGCGCGACCACGAACTGTCGAAAAACTCGCTGGTTTCAGCAAGGCGCCCCTCATAATGAATCACAACCTTATCGCTACGCACCGCATTTCGGGTCGGGGAATTTCCGCGCTCTAACAAGACATAAGACACGCCACTCTCAAGCTGATTGACACCCGGCTTGCTTGCATCCCAAGGAAAGAAAGCTTGCCACGCCGCCATATCAGGGCCGAGGGGTTCAGCAATACCGGCAGGAGAGACAGGAGCTTCGACTTCTGCGGGTTGCGGTGCAGCAACCGCAGCAATATCCGCCGCGCTCAAAAATCCATCAAGCTGCAACCGATAAACAAGATCAGCATTTGCCGGAATAAGATCGCCAAGCGGCTCATCACCAAAGGCAAGCTCAGATGGCACTGAAATCAACCACTCATCGCCCGGACTCATTAACTGCACCGCTTCAGCCCAACCATCAATCAGATCACCAACCTGATAAACACTCGACTCGCCGCGCGCATAGGAACTATCAATCCGGGTTCCGTTCGCCTCAAGAAAGGCCTCATAGTTTACGACCACGGTTGCATCGGGTCCGGGGCTGCCTTTTGTCGCATCGCCACTTGCTAAAGGAATGAAACGCACACCAGAGGCTGTACTCTGCAATGTATCGCAAGCAGTTGGGAAAGGCGGCACAAACGGACCTGAACCTCGCGCAAAGTCAGGACAAGCCGTTGAAGCAGTGCCCCCAAAAACCGGTGGCACCGAAGGTACGCTTGCACACCCGGCTAAAACGGTGAGGGCGGCGGCACCTGTGAGGATCTGTTTCAATTGCGACATGCTTGGCTCCCTTGAGGGGTTATTCTTATAGATAGCTATCTCTATTTACTGAACAGGTAGTATATCCATTAATTCGACCTCAAAATTAAGATCGGCGTTTGGGGGGACGTTTGGCGGTGCGCCGCGAGCACCATAAGCTAGCCCGGCTGGAACGTGGAGCATCCAGCGATCACCCGGCTTCATCAGGCGCAGCGCTTCAACCCAACCGGGGATGACCCGGTTAGCGGGAAACATCGCCGCCTCGCCGCGCGCATATGCACTATCAAACAGCGTCCCATCAGCATTCAAACGCCCTTCATAGAATACAACCGCCAACTCATCCGAGACCGGGCTAAGGCCGCCCTCTTCGCCTGACGAAAGAATGACATATTCAAGCCCACTACCCGTCTTTTGCACGTCCGGTAGGTCTGAATTCCAAGGCGTATACTTTGCCCACGCATCTGCATCGACTGTGCGCGGCTCTGGCGCAACTATGACCTGCCGCAGCTCAACTCGGAAAATCAAATCATCCCCTGGCTGAATCAGACCCGGTCTTGGATTGTTGCCATAGGCAAGCTCTGTCGGGATATAGAATACAAACTCATCGCCTTCAGACATAAGCTGCAAGCCTTCAGTCCAACCTCTGATAACTTCACTCACGCCAAAGCTAGATGTCGTACCGCGGGCATAAGAGCTGTCGAAGACAGTTCCATCAACCAAGCGGCCTTCATACATAACACTAACCCGGTCGCGCGCGCTCGGGGTTTTTCCGTCCTCAACACCCTCATTCACAACGACGTATTGCAGGCCGCTAGGCGTTGTTTGGACATTCTCAGCCTCTGGATTCCATGGAATATAATCGGCCATAAACGCATCTGCTGGCAGGATCTCAGCGGTATCGCCGTCGACAGGCACTTCGGTTTGGTTACCACACGCAGCAAGCGCAAGGCCGCTAAAGGCGACGAGTATAAGTCTCAGCACTGGATATCACTCCGTTTGAATTTGCATGTTATCTAGGGTTATTTACGCCCTATGTCACCCTAATCAAAGCGGATGGTTTGCGGCCCAGCGTCGCGTGCAAAAATCAAAGTCCGCACGTCATTTTCAAGACGGATATTCACGCGGTTTGTCTGCCTCGGAATAACTTCCATCAACGCGCCTTGCCTAATTGTAAGGCCGCTTAGCGCTCTTGGTGCAAACCCCTCCTGATAGACCCAATAGAATCCGCGCTCGACCTCACCGCCAATCAAAGACAACGGAATGGGTAAACTCGTCATAGGTTCAAACATCGCAAATTGCTGCGCGGCATAAGCCTCGAATTTGGCCTGAGCGTCTGGATTGAACGTCAAATCAGGCCGCTCCCCCAAAACAGAAAACAGGGTGCTTTCGGCGTCATGAATACTGAACCGATGCACCACCTCAATCCGGCAAAGACCAGCAATACAAACGGGTTGCCCCTGCTGCTCAGCCATTGGCGTGACTTCAGTAATCGCAATCGCTTGCTCATGCGCGGTCGCAGTTGGGCCGACCAATACGGACAGCGCAAGCGCAACACCCAAACTCGCAATCAAACGCATGAGCTTATTCGTCATCGTCCTCATCGGTTTTCAGCTCAACAGTACTGTCCTGCATAATATCACGGCGCGCAAAGGAGAAACTACGCGATGATTTATAAGCTTCGATGCGAGATGGCGTAATACGACGCGGAAAATAGTTGTTTTCTAGGTCGGCATCAGCCGTTTCCCAATCAGGGTCGACGATGATCTGAGTAAGCTCTTTACCCTTCTCAAAGATAAGCAGTTTGCTCACTTTGTGCGGGCTTTTGCGCCAGATCTCGGCTGGAATATACATCTTCTCGACAGAGCCATCATTAAACTCGAGACCAAGAATGATCGGCATAACTAGACCGCCAACATTTGAGAACTCAAGCGCGTAATATTCAGCGTCTTCCTCAACGGCGCGGTCAAACACGCGACGATCAATATCGTTCAGACCATCGAGGAAAGACTTGTAGCTATTACGATCTTTATTCGTGACAGTGTAGATATCGTTCTCGTCATAGAAATCGCGGATATCCGGGAAGCGCTCAACCCATGTGACCTTGCCCTCAGCCTCATTCGCCGTAACGCCGACTTTCGCTGGCTCGCCATCACGATCAGCACGCAGACGCGCATAGTCGATATCTGGATCTTCCGTATTCATTTCCATGTGGAAGACACGGTCGAGTGAAATATCAACGTGGTCAGTTGTGTAGAACCAGCCGCGCCAGAACCAATCAAGGTCTACACCTGAGGCTTCTTCCATCGTGCGAAAGAAATCGGTTGGCGTTGGACGCTTAAATTTCCAACGGCGAGAATATTCCTTGAACGCAAAGTCAAACTTCTCGCGGCCCAGAATGGTCTCACGCAGAATATGCAGGGCAGCCGACGGCTTGCCGTAAGCATTCGGACCAAGCTGCAGGACGCTATCAGATTGCGTCATGATCGGGACTTGATTGTCTGACACCATGTACGAGGTGAGATCGCGCGGGATAGAACGTGTCCACGGCATCTCTGGGTCCCACTCATAGCCGGCAACGCTATCGAGAAAACTATTCAGCCCCTCATCCATCCATGTCCATTGGCGCTCATCAGAGTTGACCACCATAGGGAAATAGATGTGGCCAATCTCGTGGATCACGACACCGACGAGGAAGACTTTCTCCGCCATTGTATAGGTGCGCGTGCCATCATCTTGAAGCGTTGTACGCGGGCCATTGAACGTAATCATCGGATATTCCATACCGCCGACAGGGCCGTTTACGGACTGCGAGGTTGGGTACGGATAATCGAACGCAAAACGATTATAGACGTCCATTGTATGGATGACCGAGGCGGTTGAATATTTCTGCCATAGCTCGCCGCCCTCTTTTGGATAAAACGACATCGCCATAACGGTCTCAAAATCAGCGCCGGGCTGGCTGAACCCTTGCGCATCCCAAGCGAACTTGCGTGAGCTGGCCCAAGCAAAATCGCGGACATTATCAGCGCTAAACACCCAAGTCTTTGACCCGGATGGATTAGAACTTTCATTCGCTTCGGCTTCTTCCGGCGTCACAACGAAGACCGGACGGTCAGCATCAACGGCGCGGTCAAGACGGGCCCGCTGAGTTGCCGTTAGAACATCGCGTGGATTGTCCAGAACGCCCGTTGAAGACACAATGTGATCGTCAGGCACTGTGATCTCAACTTCATAGTCACCAAACTCGAGCGTAAATTCGCCACTGCCAAGAAACTCTTTATTGTGCCAGCCCTCATAATCTGAATAAGCGACTAGACGCGGGAACCATTGCGCGATCAGGAAGATGTCATTGCCACCTTCGCGCTCATCATCAGGAAAGTGCTCAAAACCTGAGCGACCACCAACAGCCTTTTGCTCGAGAATATTATATTCCCAATCCAGCTCAAACTCGAAACTGCCACCAGGCGCGAGCGGCGTGTCGAGATCAATTCGCATAAGCGTGCCAACGAGCGTCGCTTCCAAAGGCTCACCATTATCGCCCTCAAGGCGCGTAATGTCGTAGCCATACTCGATATCCGTCATCGACTGCTCACGGCGGAGGCTTCGCAGGCTCAGACGCGGCGTCTTGGCTGAGCGCTGATTGACTGAACCTTGCGACTTAGCAGAAAATGTTCGCGTCATCTCAGCGATAGAGTCACGTTTGTACCGGTTTTGATCAAGTTGCAGCCAGATATAGCGCAGCGTATCAGGCGAATTGTTAGTATAGTTGACTGTCTGACTGGCCGTGATCCGGCGGTTCTCTTCGTCGAGTTCAACCGCGATTTCATAGTCAGCTTCTTGCTGCCAATATTGGTAGCCCGGTTCACCAGCAGCATTGCGATAGACGTTCGGATCAGCCAGCACCTCATCCAATTGGCGGAACTTGTCTTCGAAGTCGCCTTTGGTTTGTTGAATGCCTTGAGCAGTTGCACTGCCCGCCATAAGTGCCAGCCCTAAGACCGCCATAAGTGATCGCATATTCCTGCCCCAATAATGGTTGTTACAGGAATGGTTATATGGCCCAGAACGGATACGGCTATAGTTATCTTGTCACAAACGCGCCGAAACTGACTTAATTCGTGCGCGGCGGGTACCCTGCCTGACCCAATGCGTCGATCACTTCTTGGGTGTGCTGGCTGTCACGGGTTTCCATAAGGATGTCAAACTCAGCACCTTTAGCGGGCACATCTAGCGCGATCCGATTGTGCGCGACTTCCATAATATTCGCGCCCGCATCACCGATGACTTTAGATACAAGTGCCAAGAGGCCGGGTGTATCATCACCAATAATCCGAATGTTCGACAGCCGCTTTTCGCGCACCAAAGAGCGCGTCAGCACTGACGCCAATAAACGCACGTCGATATTACCGCCGCAGATGATAAGGCCAACTTTGCGCCCGGCAAACTTCGCCGGGTGCGCCAGTAGCGCGGCTAGACTTGCGGCGCCCGCTCCCTCAGCCGTGGTCTTTTCAACATCAACATACAGCGTGATTGCACGCTCAATATGCTCTTCCTCTACGAGCACGATCTCATCGACCAGCGCCTCAACGACCTTGCGGGTCAGTTGGCCAGGCTTTTTAACCGCAATGCCTTCAGCAATCGAAGCGCCACCTTTCGGCGGCGGCGCTTTGGCCAAAGCCGCCTGCATCCCCGCATACATCGCGGCCTGCACCCCGATGACCTTCATGTCTGGATTATGCGCCTTGGCGACCGTCGCCATACCCGAAATCAAGCCGCCACCGCCAATCGGAACAACGAGCGTGTCGAGATCAGGAACAACGCTCAGCATCTCTAATGCGGTCGTGCCCTGCCCCGCCATAACCAATGGATCATCAAACGGGTGAATCCATGTCAGATCATCGCGCTCACGCAGCAATTGTGCGTGTTCATTGGCCTCATCAAAGGTCTGCCCCTCCAAGACGACCCGCGCTCCAAAGGCCCGTGTGTGCTCAACCTTGTTAAAAGGCGTCGTCGTCGGCATCACAATGGTGACTGGAATACCGAGGCGGCGACCATGATAGGCAACGCCTTGCGCATGGTTGC
>JACLAD010002318.1_pt1 | contig 10327 bp, 9 predicted proteins | sample 8027901 | NCBI WGS metagenome assembly JACLAD01 (sample SAMN15725071, study PRJNA655200) | protist metagenome | isolation source: fluorescence activated cell sorting (FACS) single amplified genomes of... | place: Spain: Blaines Bay Microbial Observatory, Mediterranean Sea | collected 2016-07-05
GTCAAAAGCAGGCTCTGCAAATAGTAGCGAAACCATTAAGTAGTATTTGGATAGGTTATGACAGACTCATTAGTAATTGGCGCTGACAGCGAAGTCATTCTTCACTTTGATTTGAAGCTAGAAGATGGTTCTGCCGCTGATAGTACGCGCGTAAACAATAAACCCGCCAAAATGGTGATGGGTGACGGTAGCCTAACGCCAAATTTTGAGGCGTGTCTACTTGGTCTTGCGAAAGGCGACAAAAAGGCTTTCACGTTAGGCCCTCAAGACGCGTTTGGTCAACCCGATCCTAATAATATTCACTACATGGATAGAAGTCGTTTTGGCGCTGATTTAAACGTTGAGGAAGGTATGATTTTAGCTTTCTCTCAGCCTGATGGCACCGAAATTCCAGGTATCATTCGAAGTGCAGCGGGCGACTCTGTAACGGTTGATTTTAACCACCCGTTAGCGGGCCAAACCGTTATTTTTGATGTTGAAATTATTGATGTTAAACCTGGCGCTTCAGCTCAAGGTGGAAACTAGTTATGCAGATACATTTAGCTAACCCTCGTGGTTTCTGTGCGGGCGTAGACAGAGCTATCACTATTGTAGAACGGGCGCTTGAAATGTTTGAGCCGCCTATCTATGTGCGCCACGAAGTTGTGCACAATAAATTCGTAGTAGACGGATTACGTGAGCGCGGCGCGCTGTTTGTGGATGAGCTTCACGAAGTGCCAGACGATAGCATTGTGATTTTCTCTGCCCACGGCGTGTCGCAAGCGGTTAGAAAGGAAGCGGAAAATCGCGGCCTTAAGGTGTTTGACGCAACCTGTCCATTAGTCACAAAAGTGCATATGGAAGTAACCCGCGCTAGTAAAACAGGTACTGAATGTATCTTAATTGGTCACGCCGGTCACCCCGAAGTAGAGGGGACTATGGGCCAATACAGTAATGACGAAGGCGGTATTTATTTAGTAGAGTCTGAGGCTGATGTGGCAACATTGGAAGTTAAAGACCCAACGAACCTTTATTATTGCAGCCAAACTACGTTATCTGTTGATGATACTGCCGATGTTATCGACGCCCTTCGCGCTAAGTTTCCAAAAATCAATGGCCCGAGAAAAGATGATATTTGCTATGCCACGCAGAATCGCCAAGACGCGGTGCGCGATTTAGCGCAAGACTGTCAGGTACTGTTAGTGGTTGGCGCACAGAACAGCTCTAATTCCAACCGCCTTCGAGAGTTAGCGGAAAAAATTGGTGCGAAGGCTTACTTAATCGCTGATGCCAACTGTATACAGCAAGAGTGGCTAGAAGGTATTGAACATATTGGCGTTACCGCTGGCGCATCTGCCCCCGAAGTATTGGTGCAGGGTGTGGTAAACAAGCTTAAAGCGTGGGGGGCTGTTTCAGCTTCTGAGCGTTCAGGGCGTGAAGAAAACGTAGAGTTTGCTGTACCGAAAGAATTAAGGGTTAAACAAGTAGTCTGATACCCCATAAAGCCTATTTGAACTTAAAAAAACACCGCACTTCGTTGCGGTGTTTTTTTATGCTTTTGTCTACTGGTATTTCAATCACTTGCGGATAGATAATAATACCTTAGGTATTATCATAAGTGACTAAAACGTAACGTAGATGGCGTTTTCCGTGATGAGCCTGGTCATAGTAAACTATGAATCCCTCTGTTTAAGTACCGTGATCTTCCGCATTGAAGGGCATTAAACGTGTAATGCAGATGTGAAACGACATAGAAGCTAGGTAATGGCACGCTAATCCAATCGATGAGAAAGGATTGTTAAAATTATACGTTTTGATAACCAACGATACCCAGCATAGTACGCTTTTGTCTTACTATACTAAATTGGTGATAACACCAAGCGAAACACTAGGTATATGGCAAAGGTAATGAAAGCTGAAAAGGTGATAATGAAGCGAGCAAAAGGAAGTGGTATTCGCGCACAAACGGGTGTAGGTCTGATAGAGATCTTAATCACGCTATTTATCCTGGCGGTAGGCTTGCTTGGCGTTGCTGCATTACAATTTACTGGTTCATTCGCTAACAAGGATGCCATTAGTCGTACGCAAGCTGAAATGGTTGCTGCGCAGGTTGCTGAACGTTTAAGAGCTGCAGCGCGGCCTGCTACGGTAGGCGATGGCATGGTAGCGAATAACGCCTACTTTTCAAATACGACTTATAACTTTTCAGGTCTAAGCTGTTCGAATGCTTCTCATCCCTATCACGGCTGCTGTCTATCGAGACCCGCTGATATTCCCAATTGCGAAGGGCAAACCTGCAGCGAAACCCAAATGGCCGCTTACGATGGCTGGGCCCTATCTTGCTCGGCAGTGCAAACCAACCCTCAAACGAAGGTGTCGGTCTCCTGTGATGACACCAATAACGCTGACATTTATAGCTGTAGTGCAGGTTCTAGGGTAGAAATATTGCTAACCTGGCCAGTTGCCTCGTCAGGAAATCAAATATATACGCTCAACTCACGTTGTAACCCCAACGATGGCGATAGTAACGCTTGTGTGTTTAAGGACATAACACTATGAGAGGTGTGAAACACATGAGTCAGCGGGGCTTTTCATTAGTCGAGCTCATGATTACCTTAACCTTAGGTTTAGTTATTTCTGGTGCAATTATTCAAGTACTTGTTAGTAGCAGTGTTACTAACAAACTGAACCAAGCTGTCGCTCAAGTACAAGAGTCGGGGCGCTTTATCATGGGACGCCTTTCCGCTGAATTTTACGAAGTAGGCCGCTATGACCAGATTACCGCGAATGTAGACACCTCAGTTGATATAGTGGCCGAAGCTGCCTACGTTGAAAATCATCCTATTGCTGTAGCCGGTGATTTTGTTAACAACGCTACCTTAGGCAGCGTGCAAACGTCTAGTGGCGGCAGCGATAAACTTGTAGTGAGCCTGCTAGGTCAAGAGGATTGCACGGGAAACCAACACGGTTACGCTTTAGGCAGCGAATTTCATGTGGTTAATCACTACTTTGTGAGCGGCAGTACGCTTAAGTGTACCGGATACGATGGACGTGTTTTGCGGGGGTTAAAGCCGCAGTCGGTTTCACCAGTTACTGTCACCCTTCTCGATAACGTAGAAAGCTTTCAAGTGCAATTTGGCATTTCCGACAGTATCAGCACATCTCAAGGACAAGCCATCTCTTACGTAACCGCCGATGAGATAGCGGGTTTAAGAGCACTTAATCAACAAGTTGTGTCACTGCGATGGGCCCTCATGATTAAAAGTTATCAAAATGAAGTTAGGCAAACTAACGCGCAAAAGTTTGCACTGTTAAACGAAGCGTCTAAAACCATGGACACGGCGCATTACTACCAGGTTTTCTCAAAGACGCTGGCACTTCGAAATATGAAAAATTTTGTCAGGAGTTCACAATGAAACAGCAGGGGCTAGTGATGGTGTTTGCACTGCTTGTATTACTCTCTATTACTGTTTTAGGTGTAAGCGCGGTTACTAGTAGTTTGTCACAATCTAAAATGGCTGTGTCTATGCAGCAAAGCGGGTTAGCGTTCGATGCGGCTGAAGCGGCAATTGCGGGGGTATTTTTTGAGTCGGAAGATGAAACCCTCTTAACCGATGCAACAAAGACAGACCCACTATCTGAAGCAAGGCAAGGTACTATTTTTGACCCAACTGTAGATACCATGAGCTGTTTTGACGAAGGAGAATGGACCGATAGGTATATGACAGAAGGGGGGCTTTCAATTGGAGACCGGCATATCACTGACGGTACTTATCAAAGCGAAGCGTCATCTAAAAGTTGGTCCCGCACGGCATTTATACGCGAGCAGGCGTGCAGAGGGTCTAGTAACGTTATCGGGGGAAGTAACGTTAACTGTCACGTATTTATTATAAGAGGCTGTGGGAAAGTTTCGGGTAAATCCTCAGTGGTAGCTAATAGTTTAGCTGCATCAGTGTTTGGCCCGGCTTCACAATAGGTATCACAATGAAAAAACTAACAACTTACCTTGCTTCCATTTCGCTGTTTAGCTGTATCGGTTTTTCCGCTTTTGGTGATGACCTAGACATTTACCTTGGGAACGCCAGTAACGCGGTAACCTACAATCCTAACGTACTGTTTATTATGGACTCGTCGGGCAGTATGGGTAATTACGATAACACTAGCCAAACAAGAATGCTTCGCGTCCAAAATGCCCTCAAAGAGGCGTTGAGTTCAGCAACGAATATCAATGCCGGGCTCATGCGCTTTTCTGACTACGGCGGCCCTATTCTATACCCTGTTCGCAATATCGATGAGTCGGTACGGCCTGAAATTATCATTTCCACCAATGACGACGACCATGATGCCCATGAAATAAATGGAAGTGTTACCACAGATAGTAATGATTTAATCTTAAGCAGCGGCACCCAAACGGTAACATCTGGACTGCGTTTTACTGAATTAAATATCCCTCAGGGCGCGACGATTTTAAATGCGAGCATTCGGTTTACGTCTGAAAAATTCAATGTGGCTGGCACATCGCTGGTGATATCAGCTGAAGCCTCAGCATCAAGTAGCGCTTTTTCATCATCTAACAACAATCTTAGCGAACGCAGTAAAACCGCAGCTAATATTGAGTGGTCAACAGACAACAGCTTTCCTGCGTCGGGCGAAGTAATAACCACGCCTGATATAAGTGCAGTTATTCAAGAGGTGGTGGATTTATCAGCGTGGTGTGGTGGCAAAAACATAAATATTTTGATTGAAGGTACAAGCGCAGACCCGGCCAGTGCACGTGAAGTAAGAGCGAGTGATGTGGGGCAAAGTGGTGCGCCACAGTTAGTTGTATCCTACGACGATTCCACAGCATCAGGGTGCGTGCAAGGCGAGGGGATCTATCAGGTTGCTGATGCGAAAGATAATTCCGAAGAAGATGTAAATGGCTACCCAAATACGGGGGGCGAACTGTCTTTTAATTCTTCTTACAACGACTATATTGGTGTACGTTTTAGAAATGTAAATATTCCACAGGGCGCCGTTATAACCGACGCTTATTTAGAGTTTACTGCCTACAGTACCCGAACGTATGGCAATCCGAGTATGCGCATTCGCGGGGTGGCTGACGATGATGCATCAGACTTTCACCCGAACCGACGCTACCGGCTACGAAACCTTCCTAAGACCTCTGGTATCACTTGGTCAATGCCCGACTTTTATAACAATTACGTCTATAGAACGCCCGACATAAGTGGCATTGTGAAGCAAATAGTCGACCGCTCTGGTTGGCAATCTGGTAATGATATGGCGTTCGTGATGGATAACTTTGTTTCTTACCGCGGTGCTCACACTTACAACTCGCCATCAAAGGCGCCAAAGCTTATCGTTAAATTTAATGGCGCTGCTACCCCAGGTGCGTCGGCTACCGTGCGTGAACATCTAGTCAGTAAAATAGATGAATTAAGTGCAAATGGCTTTACTCCAATTGTGGATACGCTATTGGAAGCGGCCAATTATTATGGTGGTAGAAGCGTTGACTATGGGCGAAAGCGTGGCGAAAACGACGTGAATTGGTCTGTAAGGCGAAGCACGCGAGTGAGCCATCGCAGTTCTTATTTAGGGGCTGATTCTATTTTACCTTCGGGGTGTACCGAAGATAACCTATCTGACAGTGACTGTATCACCGAACAAATCCCGACGCCTGCAACCTACATATCTCCTGTGTCTGACTTACAGTGCCAAACCAATAATCATATAGTGCTGCTATCCGACGGTGAAGCTAATAACAATCATAGCGTTTCGAAAATCCAAACCTTACTGGGTCAAAGCTGTACGGGAAATGGTGGAGAAAAATGTGGCTTGGATCTGGTTAGAAATATCAGCGATACCTCGACATCCGTAATTGGCCCCAGGGTTATTACCCATACAATAGGGTTTGCGGCTAATAACACCGCAAATAACTTCCTAAACCAACTGGCGCTGCAAAGCGGCGGTGGTTTTTATCAAGCAGACAACAGTACTGACCTTTTAGAGGCTTTCAACACCATTTTACGTTCGGTAAAAGACGTTAACGCTACGTTTGTTTCGCCTGGCGTGGCGGTAAACCAACTTAACCGTCTTACACACAGAGATGAGCTTTACTTTGCTTTATTTAAGCCAAGCGAGGGCGCAATGTGGCCGGGTAATTTAAAACGCTATCGCTTAAGCGGCGATAAGATTCTCGACAAAAATAGCTTAAATGCCGTAGACAGCGAAACAGGGTTCTTTGCAGAAAACGCACATAGCTACTGGTCAACGCTGGCTGATGGTAGTGAAGTAAGTGAAGGGGGCGCATCTAGCCGTTTGGGAGCAAACAGAAATATCTATGTCTTTGACAGTGCTGGCACCATTGCAAGTAGTGCGAACGCGCTGCATGAAGACAACACAAGCATCACCAACGCTGATCTAGCTATTCAAGGTGAAACCGATGCGGACGACTTGAGAGATGCCATTTTAAAGTGGGCGAGAGGCGTAGATGTAAAAGACAGTAATGGTGATGGCAGTACTAGCGACTACCGAACGCAAATGGGAGATCCTATCCACTCTCAGCCTATTATCGTTAATTATGGCTCCAACGACTCCGCTATTTTCGTCGCAACTAACCAGGGGATGCTGCATTCTTTCGATACCTCAAGCGGGGAAGAGAATTTTGCCATCATGCCAAAAGAGTTACTGCAGAATTTGCACCATTTTTATAAGGACACACCCACGTTAGAGCATGAATATGGCTTGGATGGCGACATGATCTTACGAACCGTCGATGATAAAAAATACCTTTACGTGGGTATGCGTCGAGGCGGTCGTAATTACTATGTATTTGACGTTACACAAAAAGATTCTCCGAAGCTTAAATTCAAAATAGAAGGTGGGGCAGGTACCCTTGCGAAACTAGGGCAAACTTGGTCTAGACCTACTATTACTAAAGTAAATATGGGGGGGCAGGTTAAAAACGTCATGATTATAGGTGGTGGTTACGACGACGCGCAGGATGATCGCTCCGTAAGAGCGAGTGATGTGATGGGCAACGCCGTGTTTATGTTCGATGCAGATACCGGAAGCTTACTGTGGCATGCGAGTAACGAAGATGCAGACTTGAACCTTAGTAATATGACGTACAGTGTGCCAGGGCGTATTTCTGTCATCGACAGGGACAATGATGGGTTTGCTGACCACATGTATGTTTCCGATACTGGCGGACAATTATTCCGCTTGGACATCTACAATGGTGAGTCTGGGGCAGACTTTATCAAAGGGGCACGTCTTGCTGACTTTGGTGGTGATACAGAAGAAACAAACCGCCGTTTCTATTATGGCCCTGATGTCACGGAAATCGCATTGGGCGATGAGCTATATTATGGCATAGCGCTAGGCAGCGGATGGCGTGCATCTCCTTTAGATACGGTAGTAGAAGATAATTTCTATATGCTAAAAGACAGTGGCGTATTCAACCGCGATACGAACGGTGATTACACTTACATGAGTACAGTAACTGAATCAGATATGTATAACGCCACCAGTCATGCTCTAAATAGCAACGATGAGAGTGAGCGAGCACTTGCTTCTCAAACCTTCGCGAATAAAGCCGGTTGGTATCTAAATCTAACAATCAACGGTGAGAAAGTGCTGTCTTCACCGCTCATTATTGATTACAAGGTGTTCTTTACCACCTACGTACCTGCTGAGAGTAGTACCAGTGCCTGTGCACCACCTACTGGCAACAGCCGCGCGTATCTCGTCAGTATGTTTAACGGTAATGCAGTAACCGATGTCAACAACGATGGTGAGGTGAATGGAGAGGATCGCTCCGCTGATTTAAAACAAACGGGTATAGCGCCAGAAACGAAAATCCTAATCGAAGATATTGTAAGCCCCGTAGTATGTTTAGGTACCGAGTGCGTGTCTGCAGTAATAGAAGTGGATGAAGACGGCAATGATGTTGATTGCGTCAATGCATTTGAATGTTTAGCTGAAAATATCTATGGCCGTTTCGAACGCATTCAGCGCGGCAGTTGGCATTCTGAAACGGAAAGAGAGTAATCATGAAAACGAAAGTATCTCAACAGGGTTTTTCACTTATAGAACTCATGATCGTTGTGGCTATTGTCGGTATTATCGCCGCGATAGCCTACCCCTCATACCAAGGAGTTATCGCAGATGGGTATCGCGGTACTGGGCAGGCAGACTTATTGAGCTTTGCTTCGGCAATGGAGCGCCACCACAATGGCTCATTTAGCTATGAAGGAGCAGCAAGTGGGGGAGCAAACACAGGGGCGCCCGCTATTTTTGCATCCTACTCTCCGTCTTCCGAACCACAAGCGAATAAGCGTTATACACTGTCTATTGTTGCAGCTAGTGCTACTGCCTATGAACTTAAAGCCACGCCGGTGTCGGGTTCGGCCCAAGCCACAGACGGCGCGCTGTTTTATTTCAGCGATGGGAGAAAAGGCTGGGATAAGAACAACAATGGTAACCTAGAATCCAGCGAATATTGCTGGTCTTGTTAACGCTCTCAGAGTCGGCCTTCGTAGCCCCCCTTTTTCTCTAGGGTCCATTTGGTCGGGGTGTAGGTATACCAAATATCGCAATGTCGCCCCAATGCTGCTCTACGTTATCTTGTGTGTAGGCTAGTCGCGCCGCGTTCGTCGCCAGGGTTTGATTCGTTCGTTTATCAAGGGTAGCCTGCCAAAGCCCTAACGCGTCGATTTTGCTGGACAGTAAATAAGTGCTGGTACTCATGAAAATAACCAGCGCAACTAGTACCTCTACTAGCGTCCCGCCTCTGTGAGCAAAATACCGTGTCCTTACCCTATTTAAATCGTACTGGCAGTGGGGGGACCCTATCAGGCCTTCCGTTACGTGTCGTTTTTTAATCAATGTCATACCAAGTTCCTGGAATGGGAATAATTTTTGCCAAAGCGGTGTGTGCCTGCAGCGTTTTTAGCAGGGCAGGTGCGGGAGCTATAACGCCATTAATATTGCTGTAAATAGGGGCGTTAGAGACATAAGCACCAGTAACAGTTGCTGAAGCGCTCACGTTTAGCGTATAGCTAGAAGATGTTGTTGAAAGCATGACAATAAGCCCATAAAAGTGCGTATTCGCGCTAAGGCTCACATCACCATTTACAACGAACAGTAACGTGGGCTGTGAATTTGAGCTATGAGACAGAGCGCTACTATCTAAAACGCAGTTGCCATCGATCCAGTATATACTTGCAGGCACTATATTGTGGCACTGGGTGGCTGTTATGCTACTGGGAAAAAAGTCAGCGCTCAGCGCTGTCACGTCACGATTGAATAACCATTGGGTTAACTCACTGTCCCACGAAAATTGTTGGGCTGGCGTTGGAATTCTTAAAAGAGCAGGGTAGCGAAGAAACTTTGCCTTGTACTTAATGTTTTCTGTATCGTGAGATACGCTTATTTCATAGTGAGTAAGGGGCTGGTGCTGCGCACCCTCTAGTTCGTCAACCTGTATTGTCGTCAAGAAGTTAGTGTTGTTTATTGTATTTAACACACTGGACACGCTTTGTGTACGTAGCGCACTTGCTATACCTCTAATATGCTGTTTAAGCATGACTTGTGAGTTTTCAGTGTGCTGTCTTACTTTTTCTATCGCGTAGTATTGCTGGACCTTTTGAGACGTGCTTAAGGTAGCGAAAGTAATTGCGCTAAGCAGTATGGCCACAATGGTGAGTACGGCCATACCTTGTTGCAAGTGAGTGCGGCTTGAGCTAACAGCTAAGAACCCTGTGCCTTTTCTAACCGTCATTGGCTACCTCAATTACAAATTTTTCTTCACTCTCCACGACTGGGTTAATGGCGCTCTTTAACGCTATAACAATCTCATAGGCTGCTCCCCAACTGCTTTGGTGTAGTAAGTTCGCACTAAACTGCGTAACTTTAACCGTTTGAGGGTCGGTCAAATCAAACCATCCGCCTTGCAGGCATGTTTTTCCGCCCACTCGGTATTCTATTGCCTTATCGTGAAGGCGGTAGCCAAAAAACTCTCCTTGGGACACAGAGATTAAGCCATCACCACTTTTGTCGTAAGAAAAGGTTATACAGCTATTAGATGGCTCGCCCACACGCTGACTAATTGCAACGTTCGACAAGCCATTATTATTGTTTTGAAGTGAAATGAACGGTGTAAGTACATTGGTATGTTGGATGAAGCCCGCCCGGCTTAAATGTCGTGAGATAGTACTTTGCACGGCACGCATGTCTTCTTCTATGCTGGTGGCGTGTTGTAGCGAAGCTAAGTCAATGTGAGACTGAGCCGCATACGTGCTAACAGCGGCGATCAGCAAGCCTGATAAAGCACACGCCACCATAA
>JACLAD010012341.1_pt1 | contig 10325 bp, 5 predicted proteins | sample 8027901 | NCBI WGS metagenome assembly JACLAD01 (sample SAMN15725071, study PRJNA655200) | protist metagenome | isolation source: fluorescence activated cell sorting (FACS) single amplified genomes of... | place: Spain: Blaines Bay Microbial Observatory, Mediterranean Sea | collected 2016-07-05
GTTAGGGAAGGCACATGACGTGGCACTAAGCCCCGACAACGCCTTCTTCCTCGTCATCGATTATATGTACTATGGCAAGACCGTCAAACACGTCGACACCAACACCAACACAGCCACACGCACCTACAGAGCGTTCAGCAGACCATGTGGCTTAGACATCGCCTCCGACACCTCCTTCGCCCTCGTTGCAGACGAGAATGGCATTGGTCACATCGACCTCCGCACCCACCAAGTCTCCTACCCTTACTCAAATGAAGGGATCAACAGCCCACTTGGCGTAGCCATCTCGCCCGACGCCTCCATCGCCCTCTTCACCAACGAACGCTACAACAACATCGGTCGCATCAACCTCCGAACCAACCAGATCACCTACCACTACAACAACACGGGGCTCAACAATCCATGCGGCATAGCCATCTCCCCCGACAGCAGGTACGCCGTCGTCTCCAACAACAGCAGCAACAACATCGCCCTCATCGACCTCCAGACCGACGAGGTCTCCTTCCCCTTCCCCGAGGCCGGGTTCAACAAACCACGCGGCATCACCTTCTCCCCAGACGGAGCCCTGGTCCTCGTCGCCAACAGCAGAGGCGACAACGTCGCTTGCATCGACTTCCACGCCCGCGAGGTCACCTTCCTCGGGGGCTTCAACTCACCCTTCGGTGTCTCCATCTCCTGTGACGGCACCCACGCCCTCGTCGCCAACGACAGTGGCGACGACAAAATCGCCCGCATCGATCTCCCCACCCCTGGCCAAGGATCCAACTCCGACACGAACTCCGACACCAACCTCAACTCCAACTTTGACGTGGACCAGTACTCCACCGGGCTCACCGAGGAGGAGGAGCTTCGCATCGTCATAGAGCGATCCCGCATCGAAGATAGCCAAGCCCAACCCGCGCGAACGTTTGCCACGTCCAACTTCAAGAGGGAATACGACGCGTGCGCAGAGCCTGGCTTCCAGGGCGAGCTCATGACCTCCGTTAGAATGCTCCTCGTCTCCCATTTCCGCGCAAACAACCTCCCAGAGGAGGCTGCCACGCATTTCTTTCGCGACCTAGAGCGAGAGGCGTTTGGGGGCAACCAGGACAGCCAGGTCACCGTGGAGCGCGTCAACGAGTTGCTGACCCAGGTGGCCGCAGCCACGCAGCGCATCTGGACGTCGGCCCTGAAGCCCCGCGCGGATATGCCTGCGGCGCATAGGATGGAATTCTGCTCATACCTCAACGCCGCGATCCGCGAGGACGATCCAGAAGTCGTAAAGCATGCGGCGGCCTTCTGCCGTGGCCTCAACGGGCTCCTCGTCATTCGCAGAACCACCGGCACCTCACCCTTTCCCCCTGGCGGCAAGACGCACCGCGGCGGGGGGCTCCCCGATGCCCACCGACTGTTTTTCAGCGTCGGCAAGAAATTCAGGGTTCCTGGTGTCCTGGCCACGTCGTTCAGCGAAGTCAGGGTGAGTTGTTGGTTTTTGCAAGCAGATAATTTAGTTTTTGTGTTGGTTTCTACATTTTGTCCTCCCACTAAAGTTCGACTTTTTCTCTTATTGCAAAGGCATCCGAATTCTGGATGAGGGCTTCCCTTGGTGGCGGAGTGCCCGTGCACTGGATCGTCCACCAGGTGCGTGGCATTTTTCACTTTCTTTCTCGTCCTCCCCACCCCATCCTCCTGTGTATATATGTGATTTATTGATTTCTACCAAACCTCCTTCTCCCGCCAGCCCCCCAATTCAGATACATCGTTGGTGCACCGATGTCGCCAGGTCAACTTGGTCACGTGGACCAATGTGCCAGGAGAACAGGAGTATCTGTTTGCTGCCTACTCGACTTTTGTGGTCAAAAGGGTTCAGTGGTCTGCCAATCCGACGATCGAAACCCCACACGTCGTGGAGCTTGATGCCATGAAGGACAACAGGGCGGAGCCTGAGGACCTCCCGCTTTCTCCCTGGTACTAATAAAGAGGGTGCAAATATTTACATCCATACAAGAGATTAACATTACTAATAATTACTTAGAGTACCCATAACACACTACTACTAACCAACCATGAATATCCTTTGAAATGTGTGATTTTCGACATTTTCACTCTCAAAAGATGAAGGGTCCACGGCACCTTATTCGCTCGGCCATGATAATAACGAGTAAACTACTACTAGTAGCTACGGTACGAGTAATACTTTATATCTCTCCTATCAATTAAGTATTATTAGTACATACTAACTAGTACGAGTAGTACCCCCCCCCTTCCTTTCTTTATTCGATGGCGGCCCACGTTCCACTGGGGGATATTCAGGGCGATTTCAACGTCCCGCAGTATGCCGGAGGCATACACCACGACCGACACGCCCTCATACAGTTCACCCTCGTCTACGCCTTCCTGGCCTTCTGCTTCGTGGCGCCCCCCGAGGCCTTCACCAATCTCGGCCTCACTGTCCAGGGCCTCTGCGGGGAGGCCAGGCTCGGCAGCAAGACCAGGCAAAGGTGCTTTTTCGAGATACGTCGCGGAAGCGCCACGCTTGTCGCCCACGCTCTCATCCCCCTCATTTACTCTGCCTGGGCGTACAAGTTGATCCGCCCCGAGGTTGTCGAGCTGGCCGCCCGTGGGGCCCGGCCCCCCGTGCTGCTGATGGCCCTGACGGGCCTCGTCTACGCCTCGCTCGTGGGCCTCGTCATTGCCGTCGGCCTCGCCTTGTGGTGGTCGCGCCGCGGCTGGTCCAATCACCCCATCGCAAAAAGGCTCGCAATGTACCCTGGTGGCGGCGGCGGCTGGGAGCGGGTTGCCGAGAGCATCAACGAAGAGTGCAGCAGCCAGGAGAATCTGTTCATCCCCCAGGGCAGCAACATGCTCATCATCTCCACCCACTGGGTGGTCCTTACAAGCACGTACGGCGCACACATCGCGCATCAGAGGGATATTGATATGAGCATAATACAGAGCGCCAGCATTCGAAGGCTCGAGGACAACTCCCCGGAGAGGGCCCAGCTCCTGCACGTGCGCGTCACGAACGTTCGCGAGGGGCACCCCCCTTTCACCATCGTTCTCGACTCGGCTTTTTTCACCGAGTTCCAGGAGCGGCTGACGTCGACGGTGCGCAACTCCCGCGGCATCATCATTCTTCAGAGCCTGAGCGACCGGTTTATAGAGGCATTTCGGAACACCGTTTCTGAAAATGATCGCTTTCATCCCGGCCCCGGGTACGCCGCGGATCGGTGTGTGGGTTGTCTTGACCGGCCCGCGGACGTTAAGATCAAAAAAATGTCCACGGGCTCCCGGGACGAAAGCGCCGACTGCTACTGCAGGCCCATGTGGTGCGTGGACTGCTTGGCAAAATGGTTTGCGAGCTCGCAGGACAGGGCGAACCCTCAAACCTGGATGCAGGGTACAGCCTCCTGCCCAACGTGCCGCGCTGTTTTTTGCCCCTTGGATGTTGCTCGCGTAGAGCCCGTGGCTCAAGAATGAAATGTGTAGAGTATTTGAATAGAGCAAGGTGATCCCAGCCCCCCCTTTTGCGGTTTATGTATGTACATAGTCTTTATGAATTACACGTGGTTTTTAGATTCTACATTCTACATTCTACTATATTACACAGGTACACTAGCACTTAATGCCTTACTACTTCACTTCCCGCCTCTTTCATTCCAGACGAGCGCGATGGGTTGCCTATTTCAACATCGTGCACACCGTTAAATTTCTATATCCCCCGAATCCTCTTCTTGGCCTAGCACAAAATTACATTCTCCCTCGACACTGTTCAGCCACGGAGCATCTTCAATCTCCATGACGGTATCCAGCGAGGGTGGCACATCATAATCATAATCGATTTCATACTCTGAGCTGATCTGGCTCGCCACGCTGAACGACTCAAAGTCATCGGACTCCTCGTCTTCCTCTCGATCCACCTCCCCGGCCCCCACCGCGCCATCTTTCTTGCTCTGCGACCCCAATGACGACAGACAGTTCCAGCACGCCCCGAGAAGATATTGCGCTGTTTCGTAGGGCGTCGAGTCCTCGTCCCCAAATCCGTCCCGGTCAAAGGACTCCTCGAGAGATCCGACAAAACATGGGTAGCCGATCGGGGCGTCGCACGATTGGTTGGCAAGGTTCCGAAGCATTGTGGTTGCATTCTGAATTGATCCCCGCTCTTTGTTTGTGTTACGAAAGAAAACAACTTCTTGCTGTTGGCCTGCCCAAAACCCCCTCACACATTCTCGGTTGATTTTGAACAGATCAAAAGACCGCCGTGTGGCCGTCAGCTTGATTATGAAGTGGGTCTCGTTGTAAGACGAGTCTTCGATGTTGTAGCGGAAGGACATAAGATTGGGCTTGTGGGAAAGAATACCGGCCTTCCACATTGGGTCGGATTCGTGGCATATAACAGTGTTCTCGACGTTTTCTAGGAGGCTATCGTAGAGATTCTCATCGCTCTCATAATCTTCACCTTCAATGTAGTAGTCATCAACAAGCTGGAGTGCATGGCGCAGAGCGGGAAGGAGAACAGATCGGGTAATATCGTGGTCTTCTAATATCCACTGATCGCCCTCCCCGCAAGAAGAGAACTCTCCTCTGAAGAGGCGGTGAAAATCGGCAAAAAATTGCTGGCGCATCTTTTCAGTTTTCCCGTTGATATTTTTTCCGATGGATTTTCGCACATATACGCAACAAGCAAAGACAAAGTTCTCGAGACGCCCTTCGATGGTAGTGGGTGCAGCTTCTAGCCGTTTCGCCACGCAGAAATCAATCCATGGTCTATAGGTCTTAACAAAAGAGTCCATCTTGGTTTCGGTATGACCTTTGTCATGATCGTCGTCCATTTCTACAGAAGTTACCCCCCTCCCGTAAGAACGATCTACAAAGTTTTCGTTGTATTTTTGCAGCCAGTCGACGAGTCGCCCATGCCTCACGGCAAAATAAATGATGCACTTTTTGATATTTCCTACCAGGATCTTCTTGGATTCAAAACTGGCAAAGTATTTATCAGCCTCGATACGCGCTATGCTGTAAGATGGGAGCACAACGGATGTGGCCAAGCGGTACCATGTCTGCCACCTTAGAGACATTGACGCATTAAAGCTGAGCAGTGTCTCTGCTAACTTCTGAGGCCATATCACTCTCATCCAGCGGTCCTCAGAGAGAACATTCAAGCAGCACAAGCCCTCTTTCGAACTCCAATTTTCGAGGCTGAGTGCCTCAAGTTCCCTGCGCTGGCAAAATGTGCCACCCATTTCAAGTCCCCTCAACTGAAATGTAACAAAGTCGCCTCCCCTTTCAACGACGTGGATTAGGGCAGTGATATCATTATCCGCATCGGTCAGCACGTACATGTCACCGGTTCTCACATTACCCCATTTTCCGCGCTTGATCATTCCAGCAAGCTCAAATTTGAGGGAGCGTTCCAGAAGATGATAAAAGAGCGAATTGAAATTATTGGAGGTTGACGATTGGTATGATACCCCTTCCGCCGTGTTCTCTTTCTCGAGGAATTTGTTCGTGTAGCTTCTCTCCCAGAAGCGCACAGGGCGAAAATAAGAGCTCAAAAATACAGACGAGCCGAGAAAGGGGTACAGCGGAGCAGAAAAAAGTACCGAAAAGGCGGCCTGTGCGACCAACATAGCGGTATGGGGGATGTTGAGCAGATAGTAGTACATGTGGCTCTTGTCGCCCATCACATCTTTGAGGTTCCACGGGGCATTGTAGGAAAATGCGAAGGACAATTTTAGATGCAATTCTTCTATTCTGTGAACAACGACGGTCATTACAAAAGTGTCAACTATATAGCTTTCACTGTAGTTCCGGTAATCTACTCCGAACATGAAAAAGCTGAGAGCCAAGGACAGATAGAACAACGAGCAATCGGCAAACATAACTTTGCAGACTTTGAAGCTGCATACAGTCAGGATAAGCCCGCCGACCCAAGAACCAAATTTCACAACCAACGGTTCAACGCTGTTCACGCCTAGGCTCATAAGCAACATGGGATTAATAAAGTACTGCTCTGCAAAATGCAGGTACAATTCCAAGTGAGCAGCCTGCTCCGCTCTCTTCCCGCTCTCGCCCTTTAACAGAGGTTCCGTAAAAACACCCCAAGGATAGCGATCACGCATCCTCACAAGAATATGACGACAAACGAGGCCAATAGAGATAGATAGTGACCCCCAAAACAAGGGAAATGAGAAGTCTTCGTCGTCTTTGTGGAACATACCAGTGTGATAAAGGGCTTGGTAGCATATTGTAAAGAGTAGCAGCGAAAATATATCCCACGACTTTCTCTTTTGCCTCAGATCTGCATCTTTTCTTGGCATATCGTCGCCAGGATAGGAGCCCCTCTCGGTAGTAGGCACGGAAGAAAATGACTTTTGCGGCATCCTAGCTGCGATGTAGGCAATTGAAACCATAACGGCAAACCAAAAGGCCGCAGAAGAATGGTGGATTGTTATCGTGTGGTTGCCATTTTTACTGGCGTCTTCCCGTACAAAGGTCTGAGAGGCCCATACGAACATCGTTCCGGTCGCCAACAAGTGTGTGAGGCAGGTGTAAGCAGCACTTTGTAGAGATCTTGTGCCTCCGCTGCCAAAGACATGAATGGCAATCTGCTCAAACAGCCAATGAGCTGCAGTGCGCCATCGCGGAAATAATCCTATTGCAAACGCAGCCGGCATTGCGAGAATGGAATACATCATTACGTCTCGGGCTGTCGCAAAACTGTCTCTAGAAAATAAGCTGACTCCATATATTGTCACCGGGGTTGCTTCAGCACCATCAAAGGCAACGGCGAGGCACGCAAATAAGCAAAAATATATCGCACGGCTAAACGCCAACGATCTGTCCTGGAAGGACGGTGAAGCGCTATCAGGTTGAACACTTTTCAGAAGACAGAAGAGAGAACTTGCGACAACCGCCCACATGAAAATTATTTCCATGTCTGAATACAGAGTGGCAGCTTCAAATGCAAGAAAGATGCACAGCATGGAAAGGAGCACACACGAGCAAATTTCCCACGAGTTTGACGTCTTATCAAGGACCGAGAGAAGATCCGCACGAGAAAACCAGATGCTAAATTCAATTCCAGCGTACGTGCACTTGGTACTTTGGGCCGCTGGTGCTACGATTTCGTAGATGGGCTCAGGGTCATCTGCCTCTGCGCTGAACACCAAGTCATAGTCATTTCTTGCCGGGGGTGCATTGGACGCCGTATCATAATCGTTTCTGGCGGCATTGGCTATGGGACGAAGGACGTCATAATCACCTTCGATTGCAGATCTCCTCGATAAATCTTGCCGGCCACTTCGATCACCATCCCCATTATATTCTGGAAGTACATCGTAAATACCATCATTTGAAAGAGCGCGATTTTGTGATGCCACTTCCTCAGGGGCTCAGTCATCTGGCTCACCATCACCATTTGCAAGAGCGCGATTTTGCGATGCCACTTCCTCAGGGGCTCTGTCATCTGGCTCACCATCACCATTTGCAAGAGCGCGATTTTGCGATGCTACTTCCTCAGGGGCTCTGTCATCTGGCTCACCATCACCATTTGCAAGAGCGCGATTTTGCGATGCCACTTCCTCATGGGCTCCGCCATCTGGCTCACCATCCTCTTCACTTTCGGCACCCCCGGAATCTCCTAGCACCTCACTTTCATTGCTTAGCGGCAAGGCCGCGCCGGAAGCTGAAGCCATGGTAACACCAACGTTGTCCGCTACCTCATCGCTACCGACTCTTTGTGCATGCTCTTGCGCCGTTCCCTCGCCAATCCCACCGATAACCCTCTCAATTACATGCTCAATTACGTGAGCGGCGGCCATTTCGCTCTCGCCTAAGAGGAGGGCGTTTTGGTGGATGAGGGCAATATCGCCTCCCTCTAAAAGTTCTGTTCCACGGGCAAGATAATGATGATTCAAAATGATAATCCTTGTCTTCGCCAAGTCTTTGCAGGCACGACTGATGAGCATCTCGTCGTACTGACCGAGTTCGTCATTCTTGAACACCCGGAGAATAATTTTACGAAGCGCACAGGCAGCAACCTGGTGTGTCCTACTGATGCGCTCTTCGCCCCGCTTGAACATTTCGCGCGCGGCCTGTGTGTGGCAATTTTTGTGCTCGATTATCATCTTCAGCACGGCAAGCTGCTTTTCGCGGCATTGGGCATCCATATCATTCTTGAGCAGCGTGATTTTCTCCTGCCTCGACTTTTCATTGGGATCACGCTCAACCGGAGAAGCAGACTGCCTTGATAGATCAAACCTTGTTTCTGCATTAGGGGCGGCGGTCTCTCCGACACTCAACAAATGCTCGGAAACCTCGCTGGAAGAAGGTGCCCCCGATTCTCTACGCGCGTCGTTATTAGCTTCCAGCCCCTCCGACTCGGATGCCGGCACCGCCATTTCCGCGTTGGCCGCTCCTGTATCTTCTGGAGTCTCGGCCGATCTCGCCGCTGGCACGGGTTCGGGGGTTGATTCCGGGTCATCTTGCGTCGCGATTTCTGCGTCTGCTGCTCCTGTATCTTCTGGAGCCTCGGCCGATCTCTCCGCTGGCACGGGTTCGGGGGTTGATTCCGGGTCATCTTGCGTCGCGATTTCTGCGTCAGCTATCCCTGTATCTTCTGGACCCTCGGCCGATCTCACCGCTGGTGAGAGCTCGGGTATTGATTCCGAGTAACCTGGCGTCGCGATTTCTGCGTCAGCTATCCCTGTATCTTCAGGAGCCTCGGCCGATCTCGTCGCTGGAGAGAGCTCGGGTATTGATTCCGAGTCACCTTGCGTCGCGATTTCTGCGTCAGCTATCCCTGAATCTTCCGGACTTTCGCTCAATTTTGTCGTCGCTGGTGAGAGCTCGGGTATTGATTCCGAGTCGGGCCCCTCGCTCTGGCCCGACCCAGTTGAACCGAGCTCAGGCTCATCGACAACTTCGTCGGGGTCGGCGTTTTGATCAAATGCCGCATGCAGAGATACATTGAGGGTTAGCACGATCAGAAATATAATCCCAACGGAAGCAGTGCACACGATCTGGATAACGTCTTTTTTGGCGCCGTGGCTTGAGTCTTGGGCCACAACAATGCTGCTGGTGCTGTTGGGGCCCTCCGAGACCCTTGGCATGGGATCTGTGTCGCCGATAAACGACAAGGACAGGGAGACAGGCACGACAAAAAGGGTGCACCAGATGTAGAGCCTGATGACGTTGATGCCGTGCACATGAGAGGAGGAGTCACGGTGGTCACGTCCGTTCCCATTTTTCTCGGGAAGCTCGAAATAAAGCCCCCCGGTGAGGGCGGTGGCCAGTGACGAAACTACTTTTGGCGCCATAATGTGATCCTTGGTGGTACCTTCATCGCGCCACTCATTAAGAATACAAATAGATAAGTGAGTAACATATGTAAGTACTTATGTATTACATAATAGTAAGTAGCGTACATATTATATTACTTACTATTTAATACTTTTACAGAATGTAAGTAATAATAAGACTTAAGTTAATTAATACAAGGACTACTTAGCTAGACTCTACTTATCGGAGTCTAGACTCTAGAGTAATACGAATACAGTAAGACTTATTACACACAGAATGTACGTACTTAAAGTACAGTACTTAAGCACATAAAGGCTCATATGATAAAATAAATCTAAGAAACATAAAGGCTCATTTAAGATTACTTAGAATCTTCGAGTATTATGACATACTTACTTATTATTAACGGTACTAGTACTCTGTGATACTTAGGTGTACATACATACATACGAGTACAGTACTTACGAGTATCAGATACCTTAGATCCTACTTAAGTCTTACATACATAAGTCTTACTTAATTAATACTAGTATTAACGTAACTACAGTATTACATGCCATTGTACTCTTAGTATTATTACAGTATTAGCAGCTACTGCTAAAATGTATGTATTACCCAGGTCCCACTGTAATACTAAGTATGTAATACGAGTAGTATTACATACAGGGGCAGAGTTATGTTAGGATTCTAGCGTAACGTAGCGTATTTCCAAATATACCAAAAACTTGGTATATTGAAAATACGTTAGCCTAACGTAGAATACCAAATCCTGGTATATTTCCTAACGTAGGTCTAGCGTATTTTCTACGTTACGCTACGTTAGGAATTTGACTTAGCGTATTTTAATATTGTACGCTACGTTAGGATTTTTCTAACATAACTCTGCCCCTGATTACATAGAGTACTGTGTATTATTACATTGTTGTATTCTTTCGTGTAATGTATGTAAGTACTGTGCTCTACGCAGGGCCAGTTATTTTGCTTCACCGGCGCGGCGTTATTTGCGCGCAGCTCACACTTTGTTCGTTTATTAATTAATTTTA
>JACLAD010012557.1_pt1 | contig 10320 bp, 7 predicted proteins | sample 8027901 | NCBI WGS metagenome assembly JACLAD01 (sample SAMN15725071, study PRJNA655200) | protist metagenome | isolation source: fluorescence activated cell sorting (FACS) single amplified genomes of... | place: Spain: Blaines Bay Microbial Observatory, Mediterranean Sea | collected 2016-07-05
TGCACGTTCTGCGACGGCTCCGACCAAGCCGTGCCCTAAAATATGCTCTCTTTGCACTTCAGAGTCACACCAGTCCCCTGGATGGACATTGCGGAGCTCTGTCTTGATTTGGTTAATGGAAGATAGGATTTCGGTTGTGATCCCCGCTGGCTCCTGCTTTTGCCTTTTTGCCTTGCTGCTGCTGTTGCTCCTTGACGACCGCTTGCGCTTCATCGTAGCCGAGTGCTTCCGCCCTCCCTACCGCCTCCAAGCTTTTCCCTGTAAGGTGATGGCAAATAAAACAGTAAGTTTTACGTCATCCAGCAAGCGCTTTGGCCAAGCTTTTCCCCTGTAAGGTGATGGCAAATAAAACAGTTTGTTTTACGTCATCCAGCAAGCGCTTTGGAGAGCTTTGGCGAGTTTGTCCACATGGTAGGAGACGGAGAAATGGAGGAGAAATGGATGCTGTCCCTGGCCTTCCTGCCAGAACATTTTCTACACCTTGCCCAATAGCTTCACACGATGTCACAAAACAAAACAATGGTAGTGCTACTTCAGGTGCAAATTCTCATTTACATGAGGCACTTGTTGTTGTTTTATTTTTCGTGTGTGGATTAAATCATAATTATATCGTCGGCTTCTGGAAATTCCAACCAATTTTTTATTGTCAAGGCATCTTCTTTTTTCTTTATCTCCTTCATTTGCTCTTTTCTCTCTCCTTCGCTCGCTCCAAACGGGCTCAATCATAATATACCACAGTTGCGCCGACCCGAGGAAATGTCCATAGGAATCACCATTCGATGCTTATGGTAGCCACAGAGGCGCCTCTTTGTAGAAAATGCTTTTTTTAAATTAAAATTGAATTGAAATAGAGGAAATGAACCGCCGGCACTGCTAGTTTAAAGAGTTTTTGAAATGTTTTCTTTTACCCTAAAAATTCCCTTTAAATTGGTTGGTCTACTGGCATTCTTTCTTCTTTTTGTTCCAACGACAGCCTCGTTTTTTATTGCATGTTTTAGGTCTCGAGATGGCTTTGCATTGATTATTCTTGTTGGAAAAGCACCGTTTTCTTTTGCTAATCCACCGACATCCAGCTGTTCGCTTGCACTTATTTGGGTTGAAGATACTGTCGCACTGCTTGTCATCATCTTCTTCTTCCTCATCTTCTTCTTCCTCCTCTTCCTCTTCATTTTCTTCTTCGTCTTCACCGCTATCTTCTTCTTCTTCTCCCTCCTCTTCTTCGCCTTCACCGTCACCGTCATCGTCATCGTCCTCTTCTTCCTCTTCAGAGTGGCAATGCTTTTCTTCTCTGTCCCAAAGGCAACCTTTTCTCCGCCTACATTTTTTCACATTTTTTATCCGCCCGCAGACGTCTTCATTTTTCTTCGAGTAGCAGTGCTTTTCTCTTTGATTCCAGACACAACCCTTTCTGTTTCTGCACTTTTTCCGGTTTGAGAATTTATCGCAAATGTCATTTTCTTCTTCTTCGTCATCGTCGTCGTCGTCGTCATTTTCGTCCTTCTCAACTGTAGGAAAACGAGTCGGAAAAGGTGTTGGTGGTTGAGGTACTGGTGTTTGTGTCGGTACGGATGGTAAAAGAGTTCCTGTGCAAGCCCCAAGAGGCAGCTGAGCAACGTTGTTAATTTTTTCTGGCGTAATAAGTTTCGTGTCTACTGGTGGATCCGGCTGCAAAGGCAAAAGTTCATCAACAATGTTTGTGTCTTCTTTTTGGCCATCTTTTGGTCCGTCACGAAAAGTAAAAAAGTCTTCACAAAACGCATCTGGGCTTGCTGCGTCCGAATCATTGCTACATTCATCAAGCACTTTTTGTAAAAAATTTGAATTCCACCCACTGAAATAATCAGCATGAAAATGCCCTGTACCATCACTGAATTCATGGCGCCCACCGTCATAGTTTGATATACGAGTGTACAATTGTATTTGTGGGATGCGCACTGGGTGAGAAGCAGGGCAATCGCCGTCAAATCTGCCATCTTCCAAACTGTATGCGACGTGGCTTTTGTGGTCGGGGCTGTCCAAATTGACTCCATCCCAGCATGAGGGGAAATTCATGCTCATTTCAAGCTCGGCACATGCAGTGCGAGGGAAAAAAGAGTTGGTCGGTTTCGAGCAATCGCTTTTTTCGCAAGGGGATGGGCCTACACATTCTGCTGTGGCCTGTGCGAGAGGCTCTCCGCCTTGGCCCGCAACCATTTTGAACCCGTCAGGAAAGGCTGTCGTTTGTCCAGTCACCCATACATAGTATGCCGATGCAAACCAGATCGGGTCTCTGACGTACTTTCCGTTATTCACTGCATAAATGGTCGGGTGCCAATAGAGCGACATATTTTCTTCGACTGTCCCCGAGTTGCCCTTTGCGTTGACCAAGTCTTGGTACGTCGTTTCAGGCCGAAGACTGGCAGCAGCTCCATAGAACGTATGAACGTGGCCAGACAAGCACGTTGGATTGATTATTGGATCTGTTCTGACGTGTCCAAGGGGCAGGAAATCCATCTTGCTCGAGGTGCCATCGCATTCGCGCACCAGCGATCCTGCCAACGCAAGGGCCGCCAACAGCGCCCACATCTCTGTTGCTTGGTTGGGGTGTTGTGCCCTAGCGTTTTTGGGGTTTTAGAAGACTTTTGGTGTTTTAATTAAAAAATTGCTTTTTACTCCAACGCAAGACTGCGCTGGCTAGCTGCACCGTGCGACAGAGACCAGCTGTTATCATAGAGCGAGCATACAGGCGCCGTGCGACAGAGACCACCACCTCTTATCATAGAGCATAGAGGCGCCTCTATGATCATTGACATAGGCTGTTATTTTTTTAAGACGATCGAGATATTTTTTACTGTCTCCTGCCGCGTGCTTTTCGTATGTATTTTGTCTGTATCCCGGTAGGGGAGAAGGAAGAGGTGGCTCTATGACTTGAAATGGAAGGATCCAAGTGCAACCTCAAGTGGCGCGTCTGCTGCGGCACTCCCGGGCGTTGGACACATTCATCCAACACGAACTTGAAGGAGACGGTCAAACAGAACCAACCAACCCCAACCCGAACCTAAACGTTGGCGGGACGAAGCCGCGAGTGGGTCACGGTCGCGTCCGAGATCGAGTCCGGGGTCCGGGAGCGGCCCATGCTTGTTCCTGGGATGCACCGACCTGGGCCTCTCCGCTACCACAGTTGGTTGGTTTCAAGTTTTTTCAACTATGATGGCGCTGTTGCCGTGAGTATAAGCGGGGAGATGATGACATTTTGGAGGCGTTGGAGGACCTTGCGGTTCTGCGTTTGCTTTGTCCGTTCCGTTTGCTCCTTTATAGGTATGGCGCGTCCCTCAAATGCTTGTAAAAAACGCTTGTTTGGAGCTTTGTAAGTAAAAAAAGATCTTTTTCAACATTGAATACTCTCTAAAGCCCCCCACATTCTTGAATAATCATATCGTTGTACCAAGCTTGAATTTGCCGTGTCATTGGCCCAACAACAAAGTCGTTGTCCCGGTCAGCCCAATTGTCATAGAGAGAGTTTCCAATCTTCCGACCATCAATTTCGCTCACAGGGGTTACTCCGCCAAAAGTCCCCGTAACGAAAGCTTCTTTTGCCGCATAAACATCGTACAGCGAGAACTCTTTTTCATATGCTTTGACACCGTTCTGTCGGCAAAGGTCCAAAATATTCCGCCTGGTGATCCCGGGTATGCAATAGGTTCCATATGAAGTCCAAACTTCTCCTCCGGCTGTGACGATAAAGAAATGAGTAGAATTGCACGTCGCAACAGTTCCATCTAAAGTTATCCACAGGTCAGCTTACAAAATCCCAAAAACGCAAATGAAATGAACAAAGCAACGTACCTGGAGCAAGCATCAAACCCTCATCCGCCCCAGCCTTGTTTGCAGCGATACAAGCAGTAATGCAATTTATCTTTGAGTGGCTATTCAACTTTTGTTCTTGGCTATCTGGAAAGCCCCTTCGTACATGAACAGTGTGCAATCGAATGCCATTTTTCTGAACCGGAGAATCGATCGACGCGGGGGGTTTGTGCTCAGCAATACAAACGATGCTTGCAGGGCCTTTGTTAACAGCTGGTCCTTGGTAGGGGGTCCATTTCTCTCCCCGGCTCACCATGCTTTGTCGAGTTCATTCCATAAAGTCAGTAACGCCCTAGCATGAGGAAAGAGATACAGAAGAAAACAACAAATTGTTACTTACAGTCTGGCGTGGCAGTCGCTCTTCATTCCATTGGTTTCAACGAGTTTCGCCAAGTCTTGTTCAAGTTCTTTGGGCGACACACCGATATCAATGTCCATAAATTTACACGCCTCGTACAACCGCTGCAAGTGCTTGTCCAAGCAAAACCATTTGCCGTTGTAAAGACGCAGCCCTTCCCAAACGGCATCTCCAAGTAGGAACCCGCTATCAAAGACGGAAACCATTGCCTTTTCCCGCGGAACAAACACCCCACTCCCGGGCCCAGACATATTCATGTATATCTTGAGCCCCTCAAAGTTGCGCGGGTCTCCCCACACGGCGCCCCCAACCCCGGAACCTTGTTGAACGCTCATCATCCGGATGCCGGTCGATGCCGCCTTCGGGGACCAGCGCACGCGCGACATGGACACGGCCGACCGTCGAATCGCCGACATTGGGTTTGGCGGGGCTTCTTCCTCTCTCTCTCTCTCTCTCTCTATGCCTCTAGGCTCCTCTCTCTCTCTCTCGAGAGCAATGCTAATAAAACTCTCTCTCTCTCCTCTCCCTTCTCTCTACAAGGAGCTCTTGAGAGAGAGAGCAATGCTAATGAAACAAGAGAGAGAAGAGAGGATATGCTGCTCTCAAATTATACAAAATGAGTTTCTTTGGTTTGATCAATTGGCCCAACGGTAAACGGATTCTTTTTTTCTTCGACCATTCATTTGAACGATGCATCAAGGTCAAGCATTCTATCCATGGCAAGGGCAATTCCAAGGTGTTCGAATTCGTTCAGATCTTTTCCCTCGGTGAAATGATCACGTTTCGTTTTTTATTATGTCCAACGGTAAACGGATTCTTTTTTTCTTCGACCATTCATTTGAACGATGTATCAAGCAAGGTCAAGCATTCTATCAATGGCGAGGGCAATTCCAAGGTGTTAGAATTCGTTCAGATCCTTTCCTTCGGTGAAAAGATCACGTTTCGTTTTTTATGATGTTTTAGCTGTAAGGGGCGTCGCTGTGATCTGTTCATCAATCAATAGAAAAAACAAACAAATGTATGTTTCCATTTCGGGAAAAGTGTGTACACACACGTACTATGTGAGCGACGGGTCTGGCGGCCCCGGGGGCATGTTTGTCGAGTAGGCTCCGTACCCACCTAAAGCCTGAGGATACGACATTTGTGCGAATTGCATAAAGCGTCGTGTGTATGCCAGCTCGGCGTCCTGGACAGTTGAGAAGGATCCTAGCAACTCGACCACACCAGCTTGGTTCATATATGTGTACATGTTTGTGGTGTTGTCGAAATATATGGGTACGTTTCTCGATGCAAGCGTGATTTTCGGGGGGCTATTCCTGGCCGGCAACTCGTTTGTGTTGTTGGGCTCATAGCCACCACTAGTCCCTCCGAAAGTTGATTTGAACGGCGAATCATGTTGTTGCCGCGCAGCTGCAGACGCGGGTGATCTGGGCGCACCGTCAAAGAGGGACTGGAAAAGATCTAGGTCCGCACCATCTAAGCCACCAGATGATGTACCTTGGGCACTCCTATTTTTACCCGAGTTCATTGGAGGCGTATCGGGAGCAGGGATAGTGGGATATGTATTGTTTTTGAGTGGGGACGGGGGCATGAAAGAGCCCGGAAATAGCGACATTCCATTGGACGCTTTTGCACGTTTGGTTGCAGGCTGGCTCGCTTTCGGGAGTTTGCTCTTTACGCTGCGCTTTTTTTTCGCGGCGCCCGTCTTTTTGACTTTGACTGGCAGCACGGCGTCCATCTCTGGGGGTTGCACATCCATCGATGGGTCCCACGAAGCAGAACTAGACGTCTGTCTTGCCATTATTTTGGGGCCCGCTGCCCTCGGTCGCTGGGCCGCTTTCACTGGGGATCGAGATATGAATGAAGGCGACCCGGACGGCACTTTACCGTCTAGGTAGGCGTTAAACAAAGCCTTAACGTCTTGATTCGGCCTTGCAAGGATGTCTCGAGTCAATGAAATCTTTGGGGTGTTCCTTGCTTTGGTGGTGGTCTTGGCGAACTTTGTTAATTCGTTCTTCACTCGGTTGAATGCCGCGGGAATATGCGTGACAGGTACGTTTTGGACGACGACCGTGTATGCGCTTTTGAGAGTGGTGTTGGCCTTTTTGCGAAGTGGGGAGCCCGAAGGATTAAAGGCAAAGCAGTTTTCGCGAATGAGGAAGAGCTCGAAAAAGGCTTGATGAAGGGTTCGAATGCTGCCCGTTTTGAGACGTGACGACACAGACAAGAGGTTCATTGGCCTCGCTACAGTGGCCTGGTAAACCTTGTAAATGTGGAACTCGACCGGGTCTTTGAATATCTTTGCCACTGGGCTACGGTTTGCAAAATCCGCGAGCGCATCGGCGGCAGCCTCTGCGATCCTTGGCTCGAGCCCCGTCCGCGGAATGGCCCATGGCCCCGTGCTTGCATCCTCGGGCCGTAGCTCCCACGGAGAGAACGGCTTTGTCTGTCCGTCGAAAAGTTTGACGTGGATTGCTTTAAACGGGCTGGTGCGCCACCGAGTTTGGTCGCACGGCTCGACGCGGTCCACGACACCTTCTGTGCCGTCAGGCGTGACCACCGACGAGCCCTTGGGAAAGTCTCCAACCCGAAAGGCGTTAAACGTAGGAGGCGAAATGAAAACGTCCGGGCTGCCTTGCTCAGGCGGGGTCAGTAGAACGGAGAGGTAGAGAGGCCGGTCCGGTTGCACCTGCTCCCACTGATCTGTCCGAGGAATTGCACCTGTCCAGTCGCCGTGAGAGTCTGGCAGGGGGGCGGTCGGCGGCGCGCGGACGACCTGGACCGTCAGCTCTGTGACAATCGCGTTGTTCACTTTATGGTACGCGTCAAAGGAAAGCTCGTCGCCGTTGCCGCGATCGACGCGCAGCGAGTTTTTCTTGAACGGCATGTGGTATTTGATATCCTTGACTTGCACCAGGGCCACCGGCCAGTCTGGCTTTTTATATTCTGCGTGCATCCAAGAAAGGAAAAGTGGCGGGAGGTCCCGAAGTTGGGTAAATGCAAGCCCACATCGGAGGGCGAACTGGTTCTCTACTTGCAAGCAATGAGCTTGCGGGCAATAAACGAGAAATTCGCCCAGTTGCGGCACCCGTGCGTCTTGGGACAGCCATTGGCGGTCAAACCCGTTGCTCAGCTCTAGGTATTTCATTTCGACTTGCGTTTTAAGTTCATGGGGCTCGTCGCCAGGACTGTACCCTTTCGGAACAGCAGCCGGTCTAGCAGGGGTAGTCGTCGTCATGATCTTGCCGTTCTGGTCGTTCAAGATGGCGGCAACGGATTTCATTTTATCGTCTGCTCGTCTAGCCGCGCCCCTCCGCCGCCCACCGCTCGCGGAGGACGACGAGGACGATGAAGACGTCGATGCAGTGATTGGAAGGCCGCGACGCCGGTTGGCTATATCGGCAATGTCTTGAGCCTGGCCAATAAACTTATTGACAAGTGAATCCGCCTTGTTGTTGTTGTTGTTGTTGTTGTTGTTGCTGCTGCTGCTGCTGCTATCGTTGTTGTCAAAGGAGCTTCGCGCCGCAGACGGCCCAAGCTCTTCCGCAACTTTGTGTCTTTCGCGATAAATCCTTTCTTCCTCTTTTCTGTCCGCTTCCAGATCACCATCGTCTTCCACGATGTAGTTATCGTCGTCCACGGATGCACGCCGCGATGCGTCCACGTTCCGGTCGCCGGGTACAGTCAGTGGTAGAGGTGGTAGACCCCGGGCGCGGCGACGAGCGTTTTCTTCTTCTTCAAGGTCGTCGCGATACCTGACGCGAGGCGCTCCGGGCGCCATCTGCCCCCCACCAGAAGAAGAGGAGGGTGCGGCGGCGACGGCAGCAGCAGCAGCAGCTTTCCTGCGAGGCTGAGCACGAGCCGATGCGCGAGCTTCGTTTCGCAAACGGACCTCCTCGGCATTGCGCCTGATGTCTTCGTTTTGGAAATCAATGATGGCGCGTACCTCGTTCAGTGCTGCACGCTCTTTTTCCTTGTTTACCTTTTCAAGTTCGAATGTGGCATGGGCGCGGTCTTTGAAAGAGCTCTTCTTCGGCTGGTACTGGTATGCCACCCCAGTGGAGTCGCACAACGGAGTCGGGGGGCAAAGGTGGGGCGGTAGCTGCTGGTTCGAGTCGATTGCGTTTCCGTTTTCGTCATAAGTGAGGGGCGACTTGTCGCTCACGAAAAACTGCTGCGGAGGCGCAGCCAAATACTCGCGGCCTAGCCCCGTCCCGAGGAAGTTTATGCGCCCCATGGAGTCGGTGCACACGACATCGGCACCCGATTTCGCCTCGGGCAAAAAGGCCGCCTCGTGGAGAAACGCGATCCCATTGGGAGACAGCGCCAAGTTTTCGCTGACAGACCTTCCATTGTGGATATCCCAGATGATCACTTGCCCATCCATTCCCGCGCTCAAGCAAATCATCGGGTCTGTCGGGTGCGGCGTCAGCACAAAACATTGCTGCCGGTGCTGCCGCAGCGTGTGCAACAAAAACCCGTTTGCGTCCCATACACGTATCTGCTGGTCCCAGAACGCGCGGAGGTTGCGCGCTTGCGCGGGCGGTAGAGGCAAGCTCTGCGCCGTGATGATCAAGCGGTCGTCGCACGACCAGGCGAGCTGGTCCAGCGAGGGCACGCGCCGGGACGGAGAAGATGCCACCGCGACGCGTCCGCTCACCGAGGTGGCGAGAGGCGCCCCTGCGCCGCTCATCCTGCGGTTTCGCTCTTCGTCTGCGGTGGTCAATGTAAACCGGAGGACCGGGTCGGCGAAGAGAAAGCTGTTGCTCACGCCCAGGCCTGCAAATCTGGTCGTGTGCTTCCACTCCCACACCCGCACCATGCCGTCCTCCGAACAATTGGCCATTAGCCGATACCCGTCGTTTGACCACTTTAGGTTGGTAATTTGCGTAAAGTTGGTTTGAATACAATGCATGAGCCGCGAGTCGCCGCTTAGATAAATGCCGTTGACCAGCGGGGCGGCGGGAACCAGCGCGTTTCGACAAAGTTTTTTAACCGAGTCGGTAAACTCGAGCCCGACAAACCACACACGAATCATCCCCTTCATGTCTCCAGTGGCTACGACGTTGCCCCACGGGTGTGCTTCTACAATGTTTACCTCCTCAGGGTTGCCCGTCTTGGCAGCCACGTGTGGGAACACGATCGGCCGTTTGTCCTCCTCCGTTGTAGCCTCTCCGCGAACGATTGCCGCGTCGTAGATGCGGTCCGTGTTCCACACGCACAGCGAGCCGTCGTTGCTGGCGCTGAATAAAAGGCCCGAGTACGGGTCGAAGCGAATGGCCTCAATATTCCTCGTGTGCCCCTTGAGGACGCAGAGGGCACGGCCGCTGGGAACTTCCCATAAGCGCACCGTCCGGTCGTCCGAGGCGGACGCCAATATGGTCTTGCGGCCTTGCACGTGCTTGAGACGGAGGTCGGCCACGTTGTTCGAGTGCCCGCGAAGCGTCCGGACCAAATCTCCTGTAGATGCCGACCAAACCTTGATAAGCCAATCGTCCGAACCCGTGTACACAAACCGACCCTTTGGGTCTACACACACGCAATATACCACCGCAAAATGGCCCTGGATCTTTTTCAAAAATTTCATGTTGCGGAACAGCGATGAACGGGTCATAGAGTGCTGCTTGGTCAGTATGTCTTGCTGCGTCGTGTATTTTTGCACTTGCACCAACGTCTTGCGCAGCTTGGACGCTGAAACATGGACCTTTGCCAGCTCGGACTTTAGCAAAGATTCGCTGCGGCGTGCGAGCTGGTCTTCTTGCGACGACATTCCCTCATCGCCTGTTACGTTGCTGCCCGCTACTGCCGGGGCGCCGGACGACGACGACGACGACGACAACTTGCGAGCCATGCAATCAATCTTGCGCTCCAACTCACGTTGCTTATTTCTAGCTTGAACCAGCTCCGTAGCGAGACGCCGCCGGTCAGATGGACTTAATACTGGTCTTTTGCCCGCGTTTTGTGTAATAGAGTCTACAACGGTGTCCACAAACAAGGTATTGGAGCCGAAACGCCACATCAAGTCATCAAGCTTACCCGGCCGCGTCTCTCCTGTCCATGACTCAACCTTTGGCAGCAATTCGTTCTCTTCCAGCTCTTTCTCCAACGCGAGCAGCGTC
>JACLAD010016347.1_pt1 | contig 10311 bp, 8 predicted proteins | sample 8027901 | NCBI WGS metagenome assembly JACLAD01 (sample SAMN15725071, study PRJNA655200) | protist metagenome | isolation source: fluorescence activated cell sorting (FACS) single amplified genomes of... | place: Spain: Blaines Bay Microbial Observatory, Mediterranean Sea | collected 2016-07-05
AATATACGAAATATTATATAAATATGAGTAAATTAAAAAATAAGTTCTAATTAATTATACAATATATATGATAACATATTTTTATATATTTTAAAATTTTAAGTTTACGCATAATTTATTTTTTTTAATTTATACTCATGATAATTCCTACTCTCCAGAAAGAATTACAATAACTGAGACAATAATTATCTATCTCACACCAATGAGAAAGTAAATAGATGGTATCAACTTGCAGTTGATGAAAAACGGGCATCATAGGAAGGCGGAGAATAAATTGTACGAACCGGGTTACAACAACTTATTATACGACTTGCCAAATGCACATTTTAAAGCAAAACGATTATTATAAGCGCAAGTTTTAATGATCGCGGTTTGTATATATCTCTATATATATTTTACATATGCTGCAAATTTAATTATAAAGAGCAACAGTTGCTTGTCTTGTGTTTGTTACAGCGGTAGCAACACAATTATCCGCATCTGCACAATCAAGACCCAATGGGATGACACCATCAATAATAACTTTCTCCCAAGTCGAACCTCCATCCTGCGATTATAAGAATAAGTGATGTGTTAGAGAGGATAAATTTTTTAGGTTGTTTAGGGGAATTTTACTTACTGTTGTATGGAACATTCTTCCTTCCATAACTGTGTAGCGTAGCATATGAATGCGTGATGTGTTAGAAGTTATATCTATTTTAAATCTACGGGAATAGAATTTACTTACGTCCAAGTTTATTTGCCCCACCTCCAGCAATCCAACCTTCAGTTTTCGAGACCATGCGAGCTCCCATGGCACCACCACCTGCATCTGATCCTGTCACATTCCATGTCTTCCCACCATCATGGGTCACATAAAAGTATGCACCAGGATTAGCACAATTATGCCCTTCAGCAGCTGCAATGCAACTCATATCATCAAAACAATCAATGCCATTGAAATAAAAACATGCATTGTCTTTCTCAAATAATTTCTCAAATGTTTTGCCACCATCACTGTGGAGCGTAGCGTATGCGACGTGTTAGAGGGTATATCTTTTTTAGGTTTAGGGGAATTGAATTTACTTACGTCGTTTTGGTAATAGCAGCATGGTATGCAGTGATATTATTAGAAGATGGGTTGCTTCGTAACTCTTTTGGATGAATGTAATGATAGAAAACTTCACCAGTTTTACGATCTTGACGAACCTGTATGGTTTCGCTCACCTGCTTAATCAATACAGTCTTTTCATCACTGCCAAAATTAGAATTAGAAGGCCAAGATCCAGCTGAGACAAACCATGTATCTGCTGTTGGATAAGCTCCGTATCTGACTGGATGATTTGCATCTAAAACAGACACAGCATTTGATTCAAATGTTTTCCCGCCATCATTTGATATAGCAACCCCACCAGCAACACCACCAAATGCTCCTACTATACCGTAGGAACTTTTGCCAAAGCCTTCAACACTTTGACCCTCTGTGGAACGTAGCGTAGGAATGAGTGTGTTAGAGGGTATATCTTTTGTAAGGTTTAGGGGAATTTTTTTACGTACGTCCACCTCCGCCACGTGCGGCTTGAAAGGATTTTCCATCTGTACTATATTGTGCACCAAATAGACCATTGATAACAATCGATGTATCTGAGTTAGCCCCAGTGTCTAACAGCAAAAAACATTTACCGATTTCCATGTTGGCCCAAGTTTTTCCACCATCACCGGAACTCAATGCTTCTGCACCCTGTCCATTGCTACCACCTGTGATAAATGCGGATTTTGCTTCTGGGGTTGCAACTCCAATCAAAGCACTCGCAAAAGCTGTTTCAGGTTTCTTCCATGATGCTCCATATGCAGTGGTTGCTGCAGCTAGCAGTAAAAATAAAATTGTAATTTTCATGATATTAAACTTATATATATATATATATATATAATATTTTTTGTGGTTTTTTTGATACTAAAATGTAGGTTTATATAGTTTCTTTCTATAAGCTGATATATGTCTTGTTCTCTTTACTTTGACGTATGTACACGACATATCTTTTTTTTATTGTACGTACAGCGCTACATATATGTTAATGTAGATAGATCCAAAGGTTTACCTGAGGAGGAGAGAGAATTGACCGCTTATTTGTTATCCAATAATCCTTAATATTTTTGTCTGGTATTAATACACCTGGTATAGACGACTAGCTCTACTATATAGTACGAAGTAGTCGGAACACACCGAACTTCAATAACCACACAAATTGTAAGAAAAAGTGTAATTACAAAAAGAAAGAAAGAACAACTTTTGTGTAAAGGTGTGTATATATATTAAGAGATAAAAAAATATAAAAAGAGACAACACCAGCATAGTTATATAAACATAATAATAATAATTTAATACCAAAAAGATACGAATATAATTTTTTTTACAAGATATTATAATAATGTCAAATAGTAAATTAATCCCACTTGGTTCACAAGGTTTACAATCATCTAGAATTGGCTTCGGCGGTATGTCTATTGGCATTAAAAGAAACTGGAATGGAAAAGATTTATATGGTAAAAAAGTACCGAGTAAAAAAGGAATCCATGAATTAATTGCTACCCTTAAAGATAATGGTATAAACCATATCGATACGGCTCAAATTTACAAATCAATTCTATTATTATTAGGTTGTTGTTGTGGAACATATAGTGAATCTCTTCTAAGTGGTCCAATTAAAGACTTGGGAAGGGACAATTTTATTGTAGCTACAAAAGTAGCAGTACGAGGTAAAGATAAATTCAAACTTGAAAGTGTGAAAAAGACTTGCTATGAAAGTTTAAAACGATTAGGCATCGATTGCCTTGATTTACTTTATATGCATCGCATACCACAAAATGTACCAATTGAAGATTGCATGGAAAAGATGAACGAGTTAAAAAAAGAAGGCAAAATTAAATACGTTGGATTATCGGAAGCATCATCAAAAACGATTCGACGAGCACATGCAGTTTGTCCTATAAGTTGCGTACAAATGGAATGGTCATTATTTGCACGTGATTTAGAAGATGGAGATGTTATAGATACATGTCGTGAATTAAAGATTGGCATTGTGTGCTATTCGCCACTTGGTCGAGGTATGTTGACAAACACAGTTAACATTACAGAGGCATTGAAAGATGGAATGGATTATCGTAAAATGGGTGCTGTAAAATATGCAGCGTATGAACAAAATGGAGTCAATTTAGCTAAATTTCAAACGTTAGCTGATGCTAAAAATGTTACGTGTGCAACATTGGGATTAGCATGGCTTATTAAACATGGCAATAAATTGCTTGATGGTGCTGGAGTTGTTCCAATTCCTGGTAGTAGAAGTGCAAAACATATTGCAGAAAATGCTGCTGCAATTGCACTTGCCGATACATTAACAGATGGTGATATGGCAAAAATTGAAGAAGCCTTTCCAAAAGAATTATATTCAAACAAAGATGCAAGATATGGAAATGGACAAGGTGGCACATTATGGCATAACGACAATAATCCAGAGAAATGAATACCACTAGTTTTTTATTTAAAAAAAAATACGAGAGCGTAAAAGCTTTTATTATATTTTTTAAATAGTACTGGCATTAAAATCACAACTCCTTGGGAACTCTAGACGACTAAAAAATTACAGCTCCCAGAGGTCATATTTATATAATGTAGTACATACACACGCGCGCACATTATTATTGAAAAAACGCATACATGGCACGTATTGTGGGGTGTAAATATAATTTTTGTTTGTATTTAATAAGTGTTGGTAAGATATAATATCATATATATAGAACGAAAGATTAGAAAACAATTATAAGAGGAAATTAAAGTAAGCAGGAAATATATCATAGTATGATAAAACAAGTTTTGTATCATATTATATTTTGATAATATATTATATCTCCAAATTTGTTGTTATGTAAATATAATTGCATCAATCAGTACGAGAAAAAAGAATAAATAATAAAATTTATGTTGGTTCATCTGTTGGGCGATTTGTCCTATATACCAGATAACCGAGAAGCAACATTTCATGTGGTATTTGTTTAACGGAATCTTCTATATATTATACTATTAGGTGCGTGGTGCGGTTAAGGTTAAACAATCACAATCACAACATAACAAATATATACCTGGTATATTGGTATATTGTTAAAAATTATTATTAATATTATAATTATATTATTAGAGCTAGACGTGCATGCAGACACTGATGTATATTGTATATATTGCAATATTATATAGTTTATTTTTTTGAATTAATTATTATTAAATATACAACAACATCATAATATCTATATTTTTTAATACTAAAAATAATAATTATATATATACATACAAAAGAAAATCCACAACCGAATAAAAAAAGGTATATACATATATAATATAATGAATTTGTCTAACATCCTCGTATTTTTAACTGTATTATTAATAATAATATGTACATTTACAGTTTATGGACATAATACGAAAAAGAAAGTGAATCATTTGCCTGGTATGCCAGCATATAGTAAACGATCAACTAGTAATATGTATACTGGATTTGTAAATGTTGATGAAGCTACTGATACAAATTTATTTTATATGCTAGTAGAAGCAGAAGAAAATCCTATGGATAAACCATTAATATGGTGGATGAACGGTGGACCGGGTGCTTCTAGTTTTGCTGGTTTGTTTGGTGAGAACGGTCCATATCTTTTAAAATCTGATATGAAGCTACTACGAAATCCATATTCATGGAATAATATTGCAAACGTTTTATATGTTGAATTTGCACCTGGCATTGGCTATTCTTACTGTAAATCAAGTTACGATGGTACATCACCATGCCCACAAACATCTGGATCTTGTTCACCTTGTAATACATCAGATACTTTAGTTGCTGAACAGAATTTAAAATTTTTACAATCTTTTATTATTGGAGATAACAAAAACCAACCATTGTTTCCAGAATACAAAGGCCGTCCATTATATATAGCAGGAGAATCATACGCTGGAGTTTATATCCCAACATTTACACAATTACTATTGGAAACTGTTGAAAATGTCAAAGATATTAATTTAAATGGAATTTTTGTTACAGATCCTTGCACTTCTAATAAATATCAATTTGGATGGCTTGATTTAAATCCACGCTTTGCATATGAGAAAGGTATTATATCAATGGGAACATTAAATACAATTGAAAGCAAAGCATGTTCAAGCGGGCGTACATCTGTTGGTGATTATAGACGGCAAGTAAAGACGGTAGATTGTCGTAAGGCATGGAGGATGTACGATATTGCATTAGCTGGTATTGGAAATGCTGTACAGCCAAATCCAATATATAATTTACCAATGTATATCGATCCTCTAAATGCATTTGGTCCATCTGGCGGTCCAAACCTGCCTGGTTATTTAAATTTACAAGATGTAAAAACAGCATTAAATGCAAATGGAAGTAAAAACAAAGTATATCATATTGAAATTGGTAATAATGGATATCCAAATTACCATTCAGAATACAGTGCATGTAATAACAATCCAGATCGTAAGACATCAGATATGTTAGACATTTACAAAGAAATAATAATGATGAGTAAAGAGCAAAAGCCAAGTACATTAAATTTTAAAACAGTTATTGTTTCTAGCGGAGATATTGATCCAGTCGTCAATCTTCATGGTACAGAAAAAGCAATTGAAGCATTAAACTTGACGGAAGTTAATGGAGGAGTTCGTAGACCATGGTTTTTCAATGGAACTGGTACTGACATGGGAACCATTGTAGAAAAACCATGGGCATGGGGACAAACGTTACATACTAAAAATTCCGGGCCACAAATTGGAGGGTTTATTCGTAATTTCAATACAACTTGCAATGTTGATTTTCACTTTGTAACTGTAAGGGATTCAGGTCATATGACACCTGCATATGCTCCATTGAGGGTATTGCATATGATTAATCATACGTTAGTAAATCATAAATTTCTTTCCACTGTATTGCCATCTAATTTTGAAAGTGTTGATGATACAACGTTTTATGGTACAGAAGATTCTGCTGGAATTTTTACAAAATGGGTGTTGGAGAATATGAAACAGGCTATTTAAAACAATTTTTATAAAACGCGTGTAACAATATACGAACGAATATAATTAATTTTACGAGTATATATAAAAGTGATGGGTTAAAATCTAAAAAGTGTGTGTTATAATAATTATTCGTATATTTTTAATATTTTACTTCGTACGTTCGTACGTCGTAAAAAATTAATCCTCTCTCCTCACTCTCTCTTAGATTAGCATATACTACACAAACACTCTGATACTCATTCTTGCGACATTATTAAAGTATCGTAACAAATTCATAAAAGATTAATTGTACTATATATATAAACCTCGTAGATTAATACTACAAGAGACTCTTTTTCTTCTGGAAGAGCCTCCTATATATATATATAGGACCCTACTATATATCGATTACAAGTTAGTTGGTTGATTTTTTAAAAATTTCACACCTTCCACAATTTGCTCATCTGTTAACCATGCGAAACATAAACGCATGTAATCTTTAAATTGATCAGGAGGATCTAACGTCATTCCTTTTCCTGAGCGACCAGTCATTCTTCCATCTTTGCTTTTCACCCAAACAAAGTACCCACCAGTTGGTTCAAATGGTTCGAAACCAGCACCTCTCAGTTCTTCGCATAACAATCGTTTCTTACGACCAAGTTCTTTCGAAACAAATTGAATATGTTTTTTTAAATTTCCAGATTCAATGAATTCAGCTAAACCACATGAATTGAAAATGACTGGGTTGTTTCCACTGTTAATAAAACCAATACCGGAAATAGGTTTTAATAATGATGGATGCGCTTGTATCCAACCAACTTTAATACCTGGGCCAATTAATTTTGAAAATGTTCCGATAGATAACACACGTGGATCGGATGCATCATCTTCATAATACATTGGGACAACACCTGGTGCACCTTCTTCAAAGCTTAACAATTGGTATGCTTCATCAGCAATAACGTAAAATTTGTATTTACGAGCCATAGCAACCAAACGTTCACGCTTCGCTTGTGACATAATAATACCGGTAGGGTTGTGGTGTACAGGCACTGTATATACTAATTTACATTTACCATCCAATTCCACAACTAATTTTTCAAGTGCATCCAAATCCATACCATCTTTTTGCAATGGCACTTCACGTAAATTTAAACCACGTTCACGAAACATTTGGTGGGCTAAATAATATGTAGGGGCTTCAGAAATAGCATAATCACCAGCTTGTGCATGTACTCTGCAGGACAAATCTGTGCCCATGGAGCCACCACCGGTGCTCATTAACGTGCCAGGGTCTACATCACGCCCATACTCTTTGCTTAAAAATCCAGCAAGTGCATTTAAAAAACGTGGATGCCCAAGCATAAATGCACCTTGATCTTTTGTTCCATAATTCAAAGCAGAAAAAGAAAGTTCTGAAATCGCTTTTGAGAAAGATGAAGCTAAATTCTCTTTTAATTCTGGATAATTGATGATTTCAGGATTTGGCCATCCTTTGATAAAGTCTTGTTGACCTTTTCCAGCGTCTGGTGCGTTACTCATATTGTTTTTGAATATTGTAAAATAATTATTACTACTATTATAAATTTGTTTATTATAAATAAAGAAAGGTTTAGTCGATATGAAGATATTTCTAGTGAACCTTTTTGAATGTTGTTGTTGATATGTTTTTGTCAATACTTTTTGTTTAATGAAACAACGGGAAGAATAATTAATTATTTGTATATAATGTTTCAACATATACTACAAAAGTGTAATTATTATAAATATATTGTTCTCTCTTTGTGTTCTTATTGTATTATTCAATTGTTCTCTTTTAGTATATATCTTGTGTACACAAAAGTATAGATAATATATATTTTAATAATATATCTATTGAAAATCTATTCAATCTGCATAATATATATAGTAGCTGATGTCCAGACATTAACATAGAAATAGCACAGAAATCACTGCTGAAATTTAAAACCATTGCTTGTGTGTGTGGTGTGTGATTATTGGATGGACAGACGACAGGCTATACGCGCCTCCTACATACAGTAGCTGGCTAGAGCTAGCTAGCCGCCTGCTGTCCTGGCTGTGCTGTGCGCCTGCTGTGTTACGATGGCCAGATGGCATCTCCTCTGGCAAAATCACATCAATCAACAATCAATGAAATTAATAATATTATACGATCAAGACAATTGTACATATATATAGATATATCAATATTGACAATGATCAAAGGTTGTTTGGAAAATTACATAGATAAATGCAATAACATTATCTTATAATTAATATTAAAAAGAAGATGGCATCCATAGCAGACTATGGTGATTACGATATCAATACGATAGAAACAATTATTACGTTTTTATCGAAAACTGAAAATAATGGTATATTAAATAATGAAAATGTTGGTGAAAAGATACGTGAATATTTACAACAAGAAAGTAGTAAAGGTAATAATGCGCAAGGAAGCAATGATGCGGCAAAGATTAATATTGGCATTCATGGTGCTACTGGCCGCTTAGGATCTTTGATAACCAAGCAATGTGACGACGCTTCCACTCCAAACGTCACTGGCTATAAAATTGGACGTGATTTACAAATTAATGAAAATTGCAATGTAATAATTGATGTAACTTTACCTGAAGGTACAAAAGCATTGATTGAAAAATTAATGGCAAGTGGTTCGAAAATTCCATTGATCATTGGTACAACTGGTGATTTACCAATGGATACGATCAAAAAATATGCAAATGAAGTTCCTGTTGCAATTGTTCCAAACTTTAGTGTTGGTATACCATTGGTAACAAAGCTTGCTCAAGCAGCTGTAAAACAAATTCCTTCTAGTTGGAATGTGGAAATGACGGAAACACATCATACAAGAAAATTGGATGCACCAAGTGGAACTGCAAAAAAATTATTAAATGCTATGTCAGCAACAAATGCACCTGCAGTGGAAGGAAAGGAAATACCATGTTATGCCTTGCGGTTAGGGGATGTATTTGGTGAACATAGTATACATTTAGCAGGACCAGGTGAACGTGTTGAAATAACACATCGTGCAACAAGAAGAGAAGTATTTGCAATTGGTGCAGTACGTTCAGCAAAATGGATTACTACACAACCAGCTGGTTTATATGATGGATTGAAAAAAGTTTTGTAAAAAAACACACAAAAAATAAATACATATATAATAAACAAAAGAAAGGAAAAAAAATAAAAAGTGTGAAGAAGGAAAAAAAATGATAGAGAGAGAGAGAGAGTTTTTGCCCTTCCGCGCGTGCCAGCGTGGTACGTGTCAGTATATCAATATATTAAAATACGAATATTCGTGGTGGTGGTGTGTGTGTATTTTTATTTTTTTTGACGATAAAACTAATATATCTCATAATTTCATATTTTTAAATACGAATCGTAATCATATATATATATAATATCATAATATCATATATAATGATACATATTTAATATATCTGCTCTCTCCTTTTTTATAAACACTTATCTTCTGTTTCACACACACACACATACACACACATACACACACATAATTTGTATGGCCTACTGGATAATATGTACAACACACGACGTACGTAATTTTATGTACACATTATTAATATTTATTTTGCATATTTCAATGTCCACTCTTTTGCAGTTTGATCATGTTTTTCCCTATCTTTCATATATTCTTGTGCAATGCGTGCTTCCAATGGATCTGCTGGATTTGGATCTGTCAATAATGAACAAATAGATAATAGTACTTTCGAAATCGTCAATGCTGGGCTCCAGTTATCTTTCAATATATCCAAACAAATGCCTCCATTTGAGTTTATATTACAATGATAAACCTTCGTTTTAAATGTAACTTTTGGTGGTTTGAAAGGATATTCCTTTGGGAAATCAATGTTTAAGAAGAAAACACCACCTTCATATGGTGATCCTGCTGGACCCATTACTTGTGACACCCATACGTATAAATCATCATCTTTTGGTGCAGCAGAACAATTAGCCGGCGGATCTAAACTAATTTCAGCCAATTCTTTTTGGATACGGCGTGCACTTCCGGATAATGACTTATCCATCCATCTTTTTTTATCTTTCTTTTTCTTTTTCTTCTTTTTTTTCTTTTCTTTCTTTTTATCAGAGGAAGATGACGATGAAGCACCATCTACACTTTCATTATTATTATTTTTTTCATTATCCGTCTTTGTTTTCTTATCTTCTTCTGCTAAAGAACTCATTGTTGTTTTGTTATTAACTGTTTTCTTCTAATTTGTTTGTATATATATATGCGT
>JACLAD010017046.1_pt1 | contig 10310 bp, 9 predicted proteins | sample 8027901 | NCBI WGS metagenome assembly JACLAD01 (sample SAMN15725071, study PRJNA655200) | protist metagenome | isolation source: fluorescence activated cell sorting (FACS) single amplified genomes of... | place: Spain: Blaines Bay Microbial Observatory, Mediterranean Sea | collected 2016-07-05
GGTTCTTCATTCACATCGAGTCCTCAAGGTGCGAGGCCAAGGTCTCAGCCATCCCGCCAGAGGGCGCCGGGCTCCCCGGGAAATGCAGCGCTCGCGGCTCGTGGCGACGCAGCGACGGCACTGCAGCTGGCTGCGAAAACCACGGGAGGTACGGCGATAACCCGCGCTTCTTGCTGACACTTAGGAAGGCGTCAGCCGTGGCCGCGAGGCTGTGCGCCGACAAAGGGTCGAAGGCGTCGCTCAACCTCTCGCTCTTCGCGGCTGAAGGGGACAACAGCAGCCTGGCAGGGCAGGGGAGCATCGATGGACTATCCACCGCTTCCGCGTTGCTAGCCTCCAACAAGGGCGTCTACACCAACATGCCATGCGGAGTGCGCGTGAGCACGATGCAGGGGAGCGCGTCCGGGTCGCGACGGCCGGGGCAGCGGTTGCCGCCGGGGAGGTACACGCTAATTGCGTCCACCTTCCAGCCCGGCCGTGAGGCAGGATTTAGCCTGAAGGTCTTTGCCGAGGACGAGAGTGCAAAGCTCGTCCGTGTTCGCTAAGCGGTGGTTGATAGTCGTATTCTGAGTCAGTTTCGTGTTTATCTCAATCTTTTCATTTTCTGCATGCGCATGCCAGCGTTCACAGTGGAGAGAGAGAGAGAGACAGAGAGAGAGAGAGGCAAAGGCAGGGCACAGGGCAGGGCAACGGGAGTGGCTCCATCCATAGAGCTTGTCGTGACCCTTCAAAGCCTTCTGAAAAGGAAAACCTCAGCAGGCGGAAAAACGGACGACACTATTGATCTTGGCACCTAAAGAGAAGCCTCGCTCGTGCACGGGTTGTAAAGGCAACGGCGAGGGGCAAAAGGTGCCGGAAATGCAAGCTAGTTCCTCTAATCGCACACAAGGCAACCTCTCATTACAAACAAACGAACAAACCCACACATGGAGAAGTCCAGGCAAACCATCGCATGTAATACTTCTTAGGGGAGACCTCTCCTGTTCACAGCATCATTCCAATTAACGTTATTCTTTGCGTACCGAGAGGATGCGGTGAAGGTCTGCTCCTCGCAAGGTCGTGCTGGTTGTGCCGTGACAGGCGGAAGGACGGACCGACGGGTGGTGCAGGTGAAGTTGTCGTCGGTCGTCGGTGGTCGTGCCGTCGTGCCCCACCCATTGACCGTTGAATAAGAAAATACGAAAGAAAGGTTACTTGAAAATGCTACAGGTCGTGATTTTGCCCAAGCAGACTGCACAGATGTAGACCGCCCTACACATACACTCACACAAGGCCTAGCACACTACAGTACTAGCACACTCCGCTCATCCTGCACGCGCATCCAGACTCGGTTCTCCACTTGTCGTTTTCATCCTTCAATTATGTTCAAACTCCATACTTTTCTCTGATCATTCCAAGCAACTCTTCTTCCCTTCCCGCATATTCGATCAGGAGCTTGCCAACGTTTTTGAGCTTCTCCGGGCGGTGTGCTTCGAGGAGCGCTCGCAATCTCGTCTCGTACTCGGAGACTGGACGTTCCCATTGGGTTTTCTGGTGGAACGCGAGTGCGGTTTCGGCGTTGTCACATGAGAATCCTTATGAGATAAAGCGAAATCAAGCAGAGCAGAGCAGAGTATGACATGGGAGATAAGAGAGCGAGCGAGAGCTGCATCCGCTTACCTCCGACTCCTCATTATAATAGTACGTGGCACCCTCTTCTGTCTCGAGCTCGAGCCATCCAGCAGGAAGCGGAGCAGACACTCCCACGTGAAGAGGTGTCGTCTTCTGCACTGCAATGTCGACACTCCCTGGGCGATGCTCGTCAACATATGAAACGTCGCCCCTAAGCTCAATGGCCTCTTGCTCCTCCTCTTGCCCCCGGGCTCGGGCTCCAACAAGCGCACTGGAGAGCACGAAAACACCAGCTGCGACCGCAAATATTAAGGTCAACTCTCCCAGCAGCCTCCCGTTGACACCCTTCATCTTCATGTACAACAAAGCCCCAAAGATAGCATTGGTACAGGCTGCAAGAGCCAAACCATAGCCACTTGTCGAAGCAATATGAGTCGTGTCAGCGACGGGGTATGAAAATCAGCGGCAATGGATTTCGCTCATTCTCCTCCGATGCCGCGCCTCAAGCGGTTCGCACTTGCACACTTACGAGACCTTATGCGTCCACTTCCAAGCTGTCCGCGCCAAAGTTTGTTCTGACACTTGCCCGTGAGCGAATTCAGGCCTGAGGATACCGCTGATGGGCTGAAGAACTACTGCAATACTGAGGATGACCCCGACAATATGGTGGATGCCCGAAAACTTGATCCCCGTTGCCAAAAGGGCCGTGCCTGCGCCGACCGTTGCGAGGAAGGACCCAAGAGCCTTGGGTGAAATTGATTTCACGGGTGCCTTAAGTGAGTAGGACGTTGATCATCTGCCGTCGTGAAGAGTAGGACCGCACCTGAAGTCCGCGATGAAACGCAAACCAAGAGGAGGGAAAGTGATCACGGCCGAGAGCGGCGATGCTTATACCTGTTGGCAAAAACAGGAGCCACCCGAGAGACATCAACACGATATGGGCAAGGATGAGTGCTTCCTTGGTCTTGGCATCTCTCACGATGCCCGAGCTCCTGCTGCTGTTGTTGGGTGACCCTCCTTCTTGACTGGATGCTCCATCTTTGGCAAATGCTGTGGAGGTGGAATGTGTCAGTAATAGCGATCGAGACTTCACCCAGACTAAAAACGCACTGATCAAAAATGTTCCAGAGTCACTGTGCGACCCCAAGGCGTTTTCCCCTGCTCGGCCCAAGGCCCAGATCATTCGGGTAGCAGACTGGCCGTTGTTCGCGATCGCTGCGCCACCAATTCGCCACGGCAGGATGAGCTCCAAGGTCTCGGTCTTCGTGGCCGGGTCGTACACGTAGGAGCTGCGCAGCAGTGAGGTTGCACCCGTGTACATGGGGCTCCCATCTCCAGATTTCATGGCGCGTTCGGTGAAGGTGGCTCTGTTTCCATCGCCGGAAGGCTCCGCGATTATGGCAAAGGCGCCCGCCATACCGTCCGAACTGCCGGCAACGCCAAATCCGGTCCACGCGGACTGTGCAGGCCAGGCCAGGTACATCCTTGATATCCTAACGATAAGCTCATCGTCGCCACCGTAGTAGCTGAACGACAACTTGCTGTTAGCAAAGTATTCAGGGTCCGAAAACTGTGGGGGCTTGTTGACTACCGTGGTCAGCCTCGGCGATGATGCGATGCCCTCGTCGTCCTTGTCCTTGTACTTGACCAGAAATGGTTGCCCTTCTGCAACGGCCGCAACCAACGCTGCTGCCACCACCACTAGCAAGGCCACGAGGCAACTTACATTCGAATGCATAAGTACGATGAACAATTTAAAATAATGAAAAGCATGCACGCCTTGTTTGACGTTGGGTTAGGAGGAAAAAATCACCATGGGAAGGAGAGCGATCCCTGGTCCGGTCTGAAGGGGGCTTGGGGAGGAGGCGCAACACCCATCGACGAGTTTGAAATTTTATGTGACGAGAGGAAGGCGTCAAAGCTCATGCGTCTCGCCGAGGTTTCGACTTGTGGCTTGGGCAGTCTCGAGCATTGTGTGGAGGCGGCCAAACCTCGAAAGGAAGGCGAAGCCTCAGCCCTCGCATTGTCCCTCGTTAACGTGCTTCCACCCGGTCCTCTTGGATGCGTCGTTGGGAACGTGGCCGAAAGCGTTGTGACGTTGTCTATCGCTGGTTGGAACAGTGGCAGTGCTAATATGAGCGTGGCAAGTGGCAAGGGAGAAGGAGTTCGAGATGAAAGAGCAGAAGCAAAAGGAGGCGCAGGAGTAGGAGTAGGAGTAGGAGTAGCGAATTCTGGATCAACAGCCGCAGCAGGAGGAGCTGGAGGAGCTGCAACGAGGACGACGACGACGACAAAAAGCAGGACAATTCACTCGAAGAAGGAGAAGAGCAAGAAGCCGACGGTGACGACAACAAAAGCGATGACTGCCATGACCAAGAAGAAGGGCGCAACGATCTTAATGACTGAAGCAACAAAGAAGAAGATGAACACAAAGAAAACGAAGAAGAAAAAGAAGAAGAAGAAAGAGAAGAAAGCCGTCGTTCACAAGCTGCCACTCGATTTCACCCCACTCAAAAATCTGCGATCGATTTCGCTAGTTGCGTGCAACATTGAATCCTGTTCAATCTTTGCAGTCATCACGAGGGCGTGTCGTAAACTTTTGAGGCTCGACCTCAGCTACAACAATCTCTCCGCCGACTGGGACGAGGAGGAGGACGGGCCCCTGCTAGCCAGTCTGCTTTCAGTCACAGGGACGCTGAAGGATCTTTCTCTCGAAGCCTGCTCAATTCCGTCATTTGGAAGACAGCTCGGAATTACTCTGGGGACAGGGCTCTTGCGTACGTATTGCATAGAGTTAATTGGGTTGGGTTGCAAAGCTTGCGGTCACTGATTACCTTCCTCCTATTTTCCAACCCGGACTGCGCGCATCCCGCACAACAGGACTCAATATATATGGCAACCCCGCTCTTCTCGGTCGACCCATAGTAGGAATGGAAACTCCATCGAGGTACTCGACACCTCCTCCACCGCCACCCGGGCTCCTTCTTCTCAAGCGCGTATCTCATCTGAAGGCGAGCGGTGACGCACAGAGCATTTTGTGTGTCTGCAGGAAAATGCCGTGCCTGGTTGAACTCAACGGCAAGGCGTGGACGGTCGCGATGGCGTCTGATCCAACGGGACTTGCAGAAAGGCTATCGCAGGACTACTTGCAGATGGTTGGGTCGGCAGCTGAGGACAACGCGAGCTGCTCATGCGGAGAAGGAAATCCTTGCACGAGCCCGTACTCGTGCAAGGACTGGGAAAATCGCTTTGCAAATGCCAAGGCGGCAAGGGAAGCGAAGGCGGTGAAAATGTGATTGACACTAGCACGGTGAATTAAGACGTTACTCGAAACGATGCTTCTGTTAACCAGCTCTTCAAGTCCGTAGGCGAAATAAGAAAACCCACCCCCCACCACTATTTTGATGCATTAGGCGCACGAGTCACTGCAAGACCAATCTGTTCATATATATATTACTATTTGCATCACTTTATGTGAGGATCTTTCCATGCTTCCTCATAAAGCGCCTGCATCTCGCGCAGCAGCTCATAGTCTGGTAGATCTCCGAAGGCGATGCGAAGGAAGATCGCTTCCCATGATGGTTCCTTATCCGCTCCTGTCAGCTCGCTTCTTGCATTTGAGTCCAACCACGCCTTTCCTTCGACAACCCCCTTTTCAAATGCACACCACTCGTCCCGCAGCTTTGTCGAGTCGTTGACGAGGAGCCCCATTGCAAGTGAGCCAACAGTTTCTCTAATCAAGTGATTTGACGGGTGGTTTTTGTCCGTTCCAAGAGCTTTGTTGACCACAACTTCTTCTTTTATCGAAAGCAGCTTGGCCTAAGCCGCGACAGCGCGTAAGGTGAGTGAGTGAGCGAGCAGAAAGGAGGATATCGCACCAGGGATGAAAGTGAAGAAAAGGAGAATGATAAGCTCGGAAAATGACACAACATTCCAGAGCAAGACAGGCCCAAAGTCAGATGCCTTCGCTAAATGGCCTTACCTTAAACTTTTTGAATCGCTGTTTGATTGGCATCAGTACGCCACTATCTTGTCTCTTGGCAAGCTGGCGCAGCACTCCATACATCGGCTTGTGAAACACTGACTCCTTCCCATAATTGGCTGTCTTTGCTCGCGACTGCAGGAACTTTTTCATCGCCTCGCTATACATGCTCTTCCTTATTAAGCTTGCGATTAGTTCCAAGCCAGCAGCGTCGTTTGTAGAACCGGTCGAGCTAAGGCTTGACGATCCCTCCCCGCGAAACCCGCTTGGAATGCGCACAGGCATGGAGAGGCGCGCAAGTGGGTGCGCCACACGAATCGAGTCGTCACCCTGGCCCTCGCCGTCTCCATTCTCCCGCTTCGCAGCTCCTTTCGCGTTCTTTTTTCCAGCAACATTCACGATTCCGACAGATCCGTCAAAAGTCGACAAATTTCCGCAGACCAATACGTCAAATGGGCTGAGAATCTCTGCCTTCGTCCCGCTCGTTGCTGCCACGTGCTTCCCGTCGATAAAGAGGGGAAGGCGGAGGCGCGAACAGTACCACACCATGTTCCAAAAAATAGTCGAGTGCGTGCTCCGCAGCGTTTCACGTTGGACTGCATGCAGCCCCTCTCTGCATATGACACCCTCCAATTGCCGGCGTAGGGCCTGGGGCGAAAGGTACGTGTATCTATCGGCAAAGTTTCCGGGCTTCCAGCAGAAGAGCTGTGGGTTAGCTTTCTTGTTGCAGACAAGGCTATTTTCGTGGATGGAGGTCGAGCACAGGGTGTTAGAAACGAGTGAGCTCTGTGCCTTCCTTTCGTCCAGGATAAACAAAGGATCTCGCAACCTTACCATCTGGAGTGGAGCTCGTCATCCTTTCCGCAGTCCCATCCTGCCAAGATGTCTTCATCACGAATGGCGCACTTGAAAGCCGGGCATTCGGAATTGCTGCATCTCATTTCGCTACACATGATGATAGAATGATATTCTCTTTTCCATAAGTCGGCATCTTCGCTGACGGTGGCTTCGATTGTCGAGGGGGAGGCCCGAAGGTCATGAGCGACTCGAGATTGCTGTGCAGCTCGCGTATACTGGCTAAAAGTGACAGCGTTGGGCATAATGCCAGCCCTCCTGATCTCGCTGAACACGTTCAAAGCTCCCGACGCCGAACGGCCGAGATAGCATGCAATAAGCAGCGCGCGATAACAAGCTTCGTCTGCCACAGAGTAAGGCGTGTCAACTGCTGCAGCAGCCTTCTTTGCTATCGAGCTCGCGTTGTCTTTGCGTCCTCTTTCGCTTGAGCCGGTCTTGATCTTCGGAGGACTCCTTGACGGTGGTGGTGGTGGTCCAGGGGGTGGAGGAGGCACAGCTCCACTATTTTCATCCTCCTTTGCTCCATCCTCTTCCATTTTCTTCTTTTTCTTCGCTGCGACTCTTCCCTTGACGCGAGCTGCAAACGCTGCCGCCACGGCAATCGTGCGCAGTGAGTTGGGCCTTTCCGCAGGGATCCCTTCTGCAAGATCGTATATGCATCGTAAGCACCGTTGAAGCAACAGGTATGCCTCAGCACTCTGAATTGCAGTTGGCTCTGCGATCTCGTCCTCTTCGTCGTCTTCCCCCTGTTCCTTGCTGTTTGTGCCTTTCTCGCCACCTCTTTTCTTTGTCACTTCCCCTCCTCTTTCAAGTGCAGATACGATCATCGATGGAACGCATAAGGCCCATGCACCGTAAATGTGCCGAGCGTAGCTCCTCGCGTGCTCAACGGCGAGCTTAATCTTCCCACCCTCGTTCAAACTTCCTCGGAACGCCCTTTCGCTCACGAGCGAACCTTCGTGCTCGTCGTACGTCCGAACGAGGAGTAGAGGAGAGATGTCATCAACGGAAGGCGCTGCTGTCTCAGATTCGACTCCTGAAGCTCCAATCCTTCTCTTCGCCTTCTTCTTCTTCTTTTTCCACGACTGAGTTTTCTGCCCCGTCTCCTTTCCCGCCCCATCCAAAGCCACCGGGTCGAGATAAAGCGAGCTGTCAAGCTCGGGCCAGATGCCGTCGTGCACGGCTTGGTCAGCAACGGTCCGTGCGCAATTTTCCAGCCCGGAGGCATCGGGTTTCGACACGACGTGTAAAAGACTCGAGGCGCCGATTCCCATGGACATGGAAGATCCTCTCCTGCTCCGAAAATCCTTGCTAAGCTGCTTCCGTCGCCTTTTGAGTCCGGGCGAGTCTGGAATTGGATTAGAGGTAGTGTTGAGAAGAATGTTGAGTCGCCCTCCTTCGTGTCCTTGAACTCTGTCCACAAGGAGGTCAGCGTGCTGCCCCATACGAATTCTGAACGAGCGCATGAGATCAAGTGATTTGGCCCCGCTGTTCGTGCCGGTCGAAAGAGATTTGCCGAGGCCACTGCTATCAGCCCTCGCCATCGGACTCGGCTTCCGAATAGCAAAGTCGGTGCCTTCCATCTTGCGCTCGTGCCTCTTTTCGACCCTGATTGCGTCAAGGCAGGCGTCAAAGAAAACGATTCGAAAGTCGATACCGCCAGTATCGTGCATGACTCCATCGGCTGCACGGCCATTGCCTTTAGACGGAAATGTTCTATCGGCGATGAACTTTGCAAACATCTGAGTCGACAGGAATTCCTTGATGAACGGATCCGCCATTGCTTGTTGCTTTGCCTTGGCCTCGGCCATTGCATACACACGCTTCCTGTGATGCGCATCTTCTTTCGTTGACGCTCCCCGAGCAGCACGTATTGCGCCAGGAGAATGGAGGTCGAGGTGGACTGGGTTGTGGGATTCAGCATACAGGAGTGGTGTCCAGAATGATGGAAAATACACAAATGGAACAAGAAAAGATGAGATAGCATGCGACTCGAGATCATTATTCGCCCTCAAACTAACCTGGCATCTTTCGTTCTCCTGTCTTTGTGTCGCAGTAAGATGCAAAGCCATCGATGTTGAACATATCCGAGAGCTCGTTCACTTCAATCATCAAGGTAGATGCACTGCTTCGCCGTCGGATTCGGAGCCGGCGCATGCCACTTCGCTGATCCCTAAGTCGTTCTTGGAGCTTTGCGATATACGCTCTCTTTGCACGTGCGCCGGCATTGTCCTCTTCAGGCGTCTCATGTTCTCTCTCACCCTTCTCCGCGCCCTCCTCCTCCTCGGCGAACTCCGCGTCCTCCTCTTCGACTGAGCTCTTCTCATTGGAGTCCTCCATTTCAATACTCTTGCGCATGCGTTCAAGCTTACGTTCGAGCTTCTTGACCTGCTGAGAGAGCCTCGCGGCAACAATCTTGGCGTTGGCGATCTCGGCAATTTGAATGTTGTTCTCATGCTCAAGGATAGTGCTTTTTCTTCGGCGCATCTCCTCAAGCTGCTCTTCGCTGTCTTCGTCGTCATCTTCTTCGTCCACTTCTGCATCTAGGTCGTCCTCTTCGTCGTTTTCTTCTTCATCACCGTCGTCACCATTTACATCTTCCTCAGCGTCTTCCCGCACTGCTGATGGTGCTTCGCTCTGCACTGTCTTCAACGCATCTGCAACCATTTTCGAGTGGATAGCTTCAGCACGAGAGACAGTGCGCAGCCTTGTCGCGGCAAGGCCGGCCATAAAAGCAACATCGAGCTCTGTAGAAGATTTTCTAGATCTTCTTCTTGAGTCGGCCGAGCTTTGAATTCCACTCGCAGATCCAACTGAACATTCGGAAGCTATGGATCTTGTGCTTCTGCTCGCTTGACTCAGGCTCCGTTTGCTCTTTTGTGCTCCCATCGTTGGCAACGGAGGCAATGACGCGAGGGCGCTCGCTCCTTGTGCTGCAGCAAGCTCGGCAGGAGCTGATGCGAGGCGTTCATGCGAGATCTTGAAAGTACTGACTTCGTCCCTCAACCCAGCTTCTGAAGCTTTACCAGAAGCATCTGTCTTAATGTCTCTCTGGAAACTTCTTTGCGCTGACCGTTTGCTTGAACCTTGCCACTTTCTTGAGCCACCACCGATGGCATGGGAAGGGAGAAGAAAATAACGATAATGTCCCATGATGTCTGCCATGAATCGCAGCGCTGAGTCCTGTACAACACGTGAGGGAATTACCCTGTTTCAGAAATAGTTGTAGTTGGAAGGTCTTTTGTGAGCGACGAGTAGAGAGAGAAAGAGAAAGAGAGAGAGAGAGAGAGAGAGAGAGAGAGAAAGAGAGAGATTCACCACGAGCGACTAGCAGCGACATGTTCCTTACGTCATCACCCCCCTTCGTCCACTCCTCCACCCCTTACACTTCTCAGATACTCACTCATCAAAAGTCTCCCCGCTGTTTGTAAATGCGCCTTGGAAGGCCATGTCGTCACCTTGTAATCTGGCCTCGCGAATCTTTTTCGCATCCGACGTTCTCTGCTTCGGAGCAAGGCCCATGGCTTTTTGTATGGAAAATGCTGCATCCTTCTCGACTCCCGTGACATCGACGGCTTCCTCCACGTTGCCCTGTAGGCTGCCGAGTAAGCAAGAGAAAGCATAAACAAGAGAACGCGATTGGGCAGTTGAAATGTGTTTCTCATTGCTAAGGCTACTCACCGCCTGAAGAATTGCCTTTAGTGAGGCCTCGAAGTCGTCAGCTGCTTTTGGCCACTGCGGCAGCGCAAAATCCTCTGATGACCAGGTCTGATCGTTGAGCAGGCCATACTTGAGTATCATCGCATTGTTACAATCGGTAAGTACCGAAGCGGCTCGTGATGTATGAGAAATTCGGTTTTGA
>JACLAD010008994.1_pt1 | contig 10307 bp, 8 predicted proteins | sample 8027901 | NCBI WGS metagenome assembly JACLAD01 (sample SAMN15725071, study PRJNA655200) | protist metagenome | isolation source: fluorescence activated cell sorting (FACS) single amplified genomes of... | place: Spain: Blaines Bay Microbial Observatory, Mediterranean Sea | collected 2016-07-05
AGCAGGTTCATTTGCGCAAGTTACGTTGCTTCAAAAACATACACGCACACATATATGCATACATTTGCATAGCATTGAACTGTTTTCCGAAATACACCCAGCAATGCTAGCAAGAATTGCATATTTTTCTATTGTTGTGAATCTTGTTTCTTATCAAAGGTTATATCAGAACGCAGTATTAGCCCAGTCTGCACATCAAAAAGAATTGGTCAGACGTAATAGATGGTCAGATATGATGATACACGTTAGAGATCTTCGAAATTTCTGCCTCGATATTGAGGAGCGAAAGCAAAACAACGGAGCAAACGTTCAACTTTATCCTTGCTCAGTTGCTTCAACTCAAAATCTTCACCAAAGATGGTTTGTTTGTGTATATTTCTCATATGTATACACATCTCTTAAAGATATTTTTGAATATATGTGGCTGCAGGGATTTCACAGAAAACGGAGAGCTAGTTTCATTATTGCATGGAAAATGTATGGACGCTATACAAACGAATAATAACGGTGGAAATGTACAAGTTTGGGATTGTTCTGGTGCAACAAACCAAAAATGGGAATATACACCTGAAGGTTTCTTCAAGTCACTATACAATGGTAAGTGTTTACAGGTTGCCGGTGTGGAGGACATACGCGCTAATGTCCATATGTGGGACTGTGACGTTAATGACTTGGTCATGAGATGGGAGATGAAAGGTATTTAATTTTTTCATACTGTTCCTGGGCCACGCGAAAAATTGAAAATTAATAAACTCGCTGTAGATGGGAAAAGGCCAGATGAGTTACCAGTGATAAAAACGGCGGGTGGCTGCACGTGCAAACATTCATGGGCCGTGGAGCAGGCTGTTTTCACATACCCAAACAACTGTGTCAACGCAATTAAGATGGAAAAGACTGCTTGGTGCTTTATTAGCGAAAAAAATTGTGCCGGTAAAACAGGTACGTATAAGTGGGATTACTGCACGCCCTTGTCCAAAAACCAAGTCGTAAAAGTTGTGACAGGTGTGAAAATACCTGAAAATATGACTGAAACCTATCGCTCTCCTCAAAAATGGGGAAAACATGGAGATATGGTCAATTCAGCTTCTTCGCAAAATCAATACACCAATCAACAGAATCAAAACGATTTTGCGTATAACAACAATGCGAACACCTACAGCAACGCAGACAGCATGGCGTCTAGTAGCCCTTCAAAATCTGCATTACCTTCGAAATCTGGACTTCCCGCATCAGCCTCTGATGATTATCATAGTTCACAGATTACGGCAATAGATGATAGACTTGGAAGACAAAATCCACATGTTGACAGTATAAATAATGGCGTTTCATCCATTTATGATTCAGGCTCCCGTGCTGCTCCAAATAGTGTATCCATGAACTCTGTAAGCTCCATAAATTCAGGCGTGAGTTCAATAAATTCAGGAGTGAGTTCAATAAACTCAGGTATGAGCTCTATAAATTCAGGGATGAGCTCAATAAATTCGGCTGCATCAATCTCATCATCAGCATCAGATCAATTGTACTGTGCGCATGGATATCTGGAGGGGAATCGTTGTGTTTGCAAAAGAGGTTTTTCAGGCATGTATTGCGATGAATGTGCTAAGGACTTTTTCAATTATCCCAGCTGTTCTCCTAAAAAGTCGTGCGCTTGCGTTCATGGAAATTGTGATTATGCAACAGGTGAGTGTGTGTGCCCAATTAATAGGAGGGGAAAATTATGCGAATATTGCTCCCCTAATTTCCATGGATCTGATTGTTCACCAGTTGGTACAAGTTCTGGAAAATTAAAAGTAGTCTTCTTTCTCGGCTTGCTTGGCGTTGCGGGGGTTTTGGGCTTTGCTCGATCTCGAAATTTGATTTGAAATTGATTGTACCTCAATGCATCAACATTGCATCTGCATAACATATTATTAGTTGAGAGTACAGAAATATGACTAGACATTTTGACCTTATGATCTCTACTTTATTTTACAGTATTTTGTATGTTTATGTCTTGATTTCCCCTTCATGGTACAAAAGATTTTTATCCCACAAATCTCCTAATAATGAATCACCATGTAGCTTTATCTATCTCGAGCACGACTCTTCCACTGATCTCGCGCTTTTCTAGAAGTTCGTGTGCTAATTGAGCTTCCTCTAAGGGAAGAACCCTATCTATATTTGGTTTAATGCCATGTTTGTCCAAGTGTTGAAGAAGCCTGGGAATTTCATCAGCGCTACAGCTGTCTGTACCAATTACGCTTAAAGATTTAACAATCGAAAGACCAAGCGGAAACGATGCATTTGAGTTTGTAATATTGCCGATAAGAATCATCTTTCCACCACTCCGAAGTTGTCGCAAACTGGAGTTAAATGTATTTGATCCAACACATTCGATTACAATATCACATTTCAAGGATGATTGAGTGGTACTTAAATCAATTATTTTCTTCGCGCCGATGGACTTTAAATAGTCTTGTTTACTTGACATGTTACTGGTTGCTGCCACAACTTCACAGCCGAATGATGATGCTATCTGGACAGCAGCAGTGCCTACGCCACCGCTCGCTCCAGTTACAAGAACTCTATCACCAGCTTTCATTCCACCACGAACTACTGCACCTTCCCACACAGTTCCGTATGTACTGACCAGTGGCGCCGCTTCAAGAGACGACCAGGCACTCCCAGTATCGGGAAGCGGTACGAAGGCGCTGTGATGTGTTGCACAATATTCAGCATATCCACCATCACAAGTCAATCCAAGAAATGTTTCCATGGCTTTTGAAGAGTCGAATGGCGCAGGCCAGCCAAGATCTTGAGCCCAGTGTAAGCTAGCGACTTTTTGTCCAATTTTGAGTGGGCATTTATCCCCAACGGCATGCACGACTCCAGCAAACTCGTGTCCAAGTATTGTCGGCTTTTTGATAAACGGGAAGCCACCACTCCTATCAATTAAATCCCTTGATGCAACCGCACATGCGTGCACTTTGATACGCGCAAATTCTGGCGGTAGACTTGTCCCGTAAAAAGGTATGGGCTGCTTAGACGTGAAGCGCAGCGCGGTTGACGGACCTACGTGTATTGTATACAAGTCATAATGTCTGCCCGAACCTGAACACATGCAACTATTCTTTACCTGGTTCATGCAATACTATGGCCTTCATTGTTGAAAAACATCGAGAGGAAAAAAATCTTTGCATATCTATTGCTTCTTTTATGTTTGGAAGGCAGGTACCTATGAGGCCCGCCTGCTGCAGGGGCTACTACTTTTTTAAGCGTGTGACTTCTCAAATGCATGCATACAATCGATCCGCAATGTATCAAAATGTATCATAATCTATTATTGATGGGCACAACCGTAAGTTGTATTTGAATAAAAAAAAAAAAAGACCATAGTATGGAAATTGCCTAGTTAGACTAAAAAATCAAAAATTTGCTCCTTGCAGGTTGTTTTTTTCAATTTTTAAGTCGTAATAAAATGGTAGTTCACGCAATATTTACATACAATAGTACTAAAAATAATTACTCCATGGATCCACTGAGTGTCGTAATTTGCAGGACTTTGTTTTTAACCATTCAAAACGTCATATTGAATATTTAATACTAAATAACGAAAACAAGCAAAACGTCCGATGCTTCCTCATTCGAAATGAAGGAGTAGATAACTTGCTAGATAATCATGGACATTGCGCAATATTGCGGGTCGGCTTCGCTATGATCGTTCTTGAATAAAGATATTTTACACCAGTCTAAACCCTAGTGAAAATTCACCAGGATTTCAATGTAAATTTCAATTCAAATTTAAACAATATAAGAAAACCACTAGTCGAAGTATTTTCGTGTAACAATGACCGGGCGTGGGTACGGTTGGTGAACCAAATCTTTTTTTGGAATCTTTTTTTTTTTTTTTTTTTTTTTTTTTTTTTTTAAACCGTTCAAATTTTTTGAACAACCTGATTCTGATATGGAATGAATATTCATTTTTAATTTGGTATTTTCCTAGTAAGATGTCAAATTTGTATGCGCGCATACATAATTAAAAAACATGTAGAGAGATAAAGCTAGTTCGGAGGGCGTAAATTCTGTTTAGATTTTTTTAACGATCATTATTATTCGAATGTTTTAAGTTGTTCAACTGCACTACTGCACAACAGGCAATCTTCCTTACCAAACTTACCCCCGCTCACATCAAGTGTCAAGAGTGCTTGTTGTTGCTGTAGCTCTTGTTGCATGCATGCGTGCAATTGCGCAACGGAGCCGCGAGGATTCATTTGTTTCACCCAGACATGTGAAGTCCCCCTTAATTGCTCAATGTAGCGAGAGAGTCTCACAAGCTGAGAAATAGAGCAGACAAATAGACATCTGGACGATCTGTTTCCCAACAAACTTGCAGTTATCCCAATCTTGCAGCTATGCCACTCTTTTTGTTTTTTGTGTGTGATTTTTCATTGTAGACCTAGCATTCAACGCTTTTTCTCTTTGAAGCTACTTCACCCACTTCAGCGTTGAAGATATGAATTAATTCATACAAGGGATATTTGATTGATGCTCTAAAGATTTTCAGTCCTTTGTGACGGCAAATCTGTGGACCATACAATTGAGCTTTCAACTCCCAACGTTAAATTTGTGACAGCAAAAAATTCCCTCTACATTTTAAAGCTTGTCGCTTTTCACGTCCAAGTTAAAAGATTTTTAGAAAATGAATGTAGGACATATCCATATATTTGTTGACAATTCTAACAAAGAGAACCTGTCAGTCAATAGAATTAAAAAAAAGAAAAAAAAAACTACTCGGATTCCTAAGAATAGAACTGTTCTCAAAGACATTACAGACAGGGTTGTGCCTTGTGAGGATGATTCAAGCTCTGACGTTTTAATGACCAATGAAATTCGGAGGATTAGTTCAGAGGATGTAAATGCAGGAAAGGTAAAACGTAAAGGGATCCAATCAAAAACAAAAAAAGAATATTCCGAGCGTCAAGGCAAAAAGCTAATAAAAAATCAACAATTTAAGAATAAGCGTTTGAGCAAAAAAAATAGCTTGAAGAGTAGAACATTTCCGCAAAATATGGGAAGACTTATGATCAGATAAATCATTCCAGGACAAGAGCATATTTCCTTTCTCTCTGTGTACATCCAAGTCTGTTGTTGCACATACCCCAGATACATGCAAAGGGGTGCACCCATGTTGACTCAGAGCACATGTAACATGTGATAATCAACGTAGACCGCTTTAGCCAAAAAGTAATATTGATAAATGAAAAGCGTAGTTACATATTTTTTTTCATACGATCTTGTAGGCTATAAATGCGGTCTTCGACTGATTTCACAACGCTGACATATCCATTGAATTCTGTTTGTGTGCATGATTCCTGCAATAACACATACACATGTATGTAAATACTTTCCACGCTGAATTAAATATATATATTTATCCTGAAATATGATCATATTGCTACAATTACCTTCAGCAATTTCGAAAAAGATCAACACGAGCAACGAACATGAACTCTCAATCAAGCCGTTCTCATGCAATTTTCACATTGTATCTCGAGCACCGTTGGTCCATACCAATACACGCAGGTAAGAAGCGGATCAAATGTAAAAGGTACATGTCAAAAACTAGTTCGTTTAATCTTGTTGACTTGGCTGGATCAGAACGACAAAGCAAAACGGGAAACAGTGGCAAAAGCTTGGAAGAAAGTATACATATCAATTTGGGACTATTTGCTCTAAAGAAAGTAATTAATGCTCTGCTAAGAAATCAAAAAGGTGACATGAATCAAAATTCGTGTGTTGAAAAATCTGCTCATGTTCCTTATCGAGATTCTATGCTAACTCAATATCTAAGAAATTCCCTTGGAGGGAATTGCTTTACACTAATGATAGCTTGCTGCCACACGTCTGAAGAGCATCAAAGCGAAGCTCAGGCAACAATATCATATGCAAGTTTTACTGAAGCCCTACGAAACAAACCTTCTATAATAATCAATGAAAAAGTCAAGAAATATGACCCTCCTGAGGATGAAATTGAAGACCATTTAAACTACAACAGGCATTGTTGTTTCATCACAACAACGAATTATGGTAGCATTTTTGCTAGGTGTGCAGGAACGCGTGGTGCTCCTTTGCTTTTGTTCATTCATGGCTCAGGTCCAAAAAACTCCTCAGCACGGTGGAATGGCACTGTGAAAAATTTTCTTTGTAAGGCAGAGCAGCAGAATAGAAACGGCGACACTAGAAGAAGTGAATATTTTTTAGTCGCAATTGATTGCAACGGATATGGAAAATCAGCTGGAGATCGGCAGACAATTCGGTCATATCCTGGCGCATTCGTTGAAGAACTTGTGCATGCTTTAGGATATAATCATGCGTATAGTATCATCGGGGCTAGCCAAGGAGCATGCGCGACCTTTAACGCTATCTTACAGAAACCAAATCTTGCGAAGACATTGTGCGTTGTACGCCCGGTTGGACACGATGTCAAAAGGTATGCGGCGATCAAACAACCCTCATTATTGATATTTGAAATTGAAGACGCGGGTCATCCCGTGAAAGTAGGAAGGTTGATGAAAAAATATATGCCACAAAATACGTGCAATTATTATGAGTACAGCTCAAAAGCTTTCCCAACCTGGTATGATGATAATTTTGTGAAGGTATTTTTAGCATTTCTTCGCTCTTCGAGAGTCAGCGTAAAATGTCCATTGGGCTCATGGACTGGCACAAGCATTCCAAACATCAAAATTGTCGGAGGTTTCCGTATGTGGAAAAATCCAGAGTCCAAATCAAAGGGTATACCGTCGAGCATTGAAACACATGCAGCAGTACCGTTGATATCGACCACAAAAAGTTGCAATTTTCAGAATAAGGAAAGTGAAATAGTACCAACCAAAACAAGGGAAACGGCTTGTGATAATGAATGTTTGACTTTCACAAGACTTGAAACATCCTTCACAACAACAACGGAGACATTATCCCAAGGCACAATAACAAACCCATGGGTTGCTTGCATGTCAAGTAGAGGTACCCTTCAATACAAGAAAGATGGCTTGCGTATAACGGTTAAACCCCCAGGAGTCACTGTTTCAAATGCTCCATCGGAGGATGCGAACCTGTTTGGAGTAACCAGCATGGACGAAAACTATTTAAACCAAGCAAATAGGTCCCATGAACTTCAGCAAAGGCTTTGCATGTTGTGTGGCTCCCACTTTGTGTTTCCTTTGAGGCTGCAAAAATGTAGGCATATTTTTTGTAAGTCATGCGTCTGTAAATGTCTAAAAACAACACGACAATGCCCATTGCGAGATTGTTTAGAAGAGTCATCCACCAAAAATTGCAACAATGTTTTGCTTGATAAGGAACTGTTTGCAGAAATTAGCAGCTGCCGTTATGCAGAGGGCACCCTTTTATGCATGAAAAACGCAAAACAAAATGTTGCACCAGCTCAAAAGCTTTGTGGTCTTTATGATATCATAATTGTTGTCGAGTACGGGAACACTGCACAGGAATCCAAAAATGGACTCGGGAAGTACAATGTTGAGGCATTTTTCAGTATCAAAAGCCTATGGTTTAACAAAAAGCGCATCAAAAGCAACAATTTTTCTGTAATCTCAAAGAGAAGTGCAATTTCTAAAGTTGAGTTTGATATTAACCCACAGTATCCAAAATCGGCCGTCAGAGTAACCAAATCACCGTTTGTTCTTGCACGGTGCATGGCGAGCAGATTTCCTTGTAATATGAAAGTCATGTGGAAAAATAAGATTCTACCGGACATAAAATTTCAACATCAAATACAACACGAGAAGGGTCGTTATTGTAGGCGTGTTGCGTTGGTGACAAAAGCGGGCAAGAGTTGGAGTAAACAAAGGGAAATACTTTGTAATGGAGACTCGTGGATTTTGGAGCTATAATGTTAACGATACAAATATTTACAGGAAGAAATGGTCGCAAAAATTCATCGAAATGTATACGATACAATTTTTACATTTTACTCGTAAGTGATGTTAATTTTAATTTGACGGCTCGCAATGAGCAAATACCGCAATCTCAGTAAGTTTCACGGGACACTCATAACTTCGTTTAATGACATCTCCCATCAGTTTAAGGACACCAAATGTCCTCACCAACCTAACCACTCTTTTTGCCGACCACCTAAAAAACGGCCCTTAAAAACATGCTGTATTTACTCGTACCCGTGTGGAGAGGATGTTCCAATAGGTTTCGGACCAGTTTGGGCAGGACGTTTTGTTGGATTGGTGAGGACATGGTATAGTGGCCTTAGACTGATGGGATATGTCAGGTGACAAAATCGGATTTTTCTAGATACTATGATCGTGTTCATTTGTTATGCGCCCATTTCGCCAGAGTTTGATAAGCATATAAGCTAGGAAGGATGTGTGAAGCACATACGATCTTGCCGACAGTATCATCCACGCGAAAGAGGTGGCTAAAATTGTGTAAATGAACTGTAAACCCCAAAATAACAGCTTTGTTTTCAATGAATCCGCGTATAAAATTTCATTCGTTCCCACAAACGCCAGCTTTTGCCCTATGCAGTGTGAAATTTTGTATACGGCCCCTGTTTTGTTTCTGTAGAGCCATCGAACACTTGTTGCAAGCTCTTTGTCCTCTTTGATATTTCTCCTGCAAATTGCCTCAACAATGAGAATGTACAATAATTGCCACCCAACGTAGTACAGGATCCCGTAGCACCAGAACATATATGTAATATTAAGTGGAGAACTATTACATATCCATAAATCTGCCCATGCAAGCGCCGCTGGAAGCCAATGTAGTATCGCTGAAGTGATTAAATCAAAGTCTTCCATTGTTCGTGGAAATCGATTGGGTATTTGCTGACCCCAAACAAAGATTGCGCATAATACTGGGCCAGTGGCACTCATTAAATGACATTTGCGTATCACGTTCACAACAACGTTGATTGTTTCAATCTTTCCCTCAAAATATTTCGATGTAATTAGCAACATAGAAAAAACCAGACTAATTGCATTCACAGTATAGCAGAAGTCAAAGAAGAAAAAGTGCCATTTGTTTCGATAGTAGTATACATATTTGATAACGTTGGATATCAATATATAAGTACTAATCGATATCATCAGCATCAAATGCTTATCATGAGATATTATATTGTATTGGTTGTCATAGTTCCGAACATGAATTTTTGAATGAACATCTGTCTCGGAGTTGTATACTGTTACGTAGCCAAGAGTTTGAGAAAATGGTGATAGCACATCATATTGGTTGTCATAGTTCGGAACATAAGTTGTTGAATTAATATCTGTCTTGGAGTTGTATACTGTTACGTAGTCACTGGTTTGAGAGAATGCTGATACCATGAGCTTTGTGCAATAAGGTGGGTAGCACAATATCGGCATTTTTATTTGCACTTGTCTCTGCAGGAACCAAAATATTTTCTCAACCATTTGAGAGTTCATAGATTGCGAGCGGCGCAAAAAATTAGCAAAGAAAATATGCAAGTTTGACGTATTCAAATCGATGAAATGTAAAATATAAAATATGCACACGCCGTTCTGCTCATTTCCCCAAGCAAAATCTGAGTTTGGTCTGAATATGAGATATGATGATCTTGTTCGCGTGCGCGCGCATCTCATGGGATACCGACCTCCGCATATATCTGTTATAAACGTTACAATGTAATGCATTGCTTGGTGGAACCATGGTACCGGTATACCGTGCTGTGATGACAACGGGTGTTTACCATAAAAAAATTTAACTAATTGATCTTCACAAGATATATCGGGTTGCTTGCTGAAGTTGTTCAAAAAAAATTATTCAAAATACATATGTTATTTGCTTGCTTGCTGAAATTGTTACCTGGTTAGGCTTCTGGTAATTGTGGTATTTGTGATTAAGGCCGGTCTTCTACAAAAGTACTTTTTTATTAGAAATGATATTCTGGTGTGCCACAGTGGGTAGTCCTTGGCATTAGGCCCTTTTGGGCCTTAGGGCCCCAAAATCGTGGCCCTTCCTCCTCCTCCTTGGGAAATTTGAAGACCAATCATAATGAATGAATCTCATTTTTTCATGATCAAATGAAGAAAGTCTCATATAGAGAGAATTCTAGAAAAAAGGATATGAAGCCCGCCGAAAATGAATGCTTAATCACTACTAAGTAAAACATGTCAGAATCCTGCAGCCTGCAGCAAAATGAATGCTTAAGTGTTAGTATAAATAGTGTGGTAAGCAGTGTGTCCCACTAGCTAGGTGCACCGGTGCCTACGATCCTCCGCCTTGAGTCCCTATTGCCAAGGACTAGATGTGGGCACCAGTAGTGTATTTTTTCT
>JACLAD010005144.1_pt1 | contig 10303 bp, 12 predicted proteins | sample 8027901 | NCBI WGS metagenome assembly JACLAD01 (sample SAMN15725071, study PRJNA655200) | protist metagenome | isolation source: fluorescence activated cell sorting (FACS) single amplified genomes of... | place: Spain: Blaines Bay Microbial Observatory, Mediterranean Sea | collected 2016-07-05
AATCGAATAAACATAAATATCTATATGCCATTTCTAATGGATAGTGAGGTGAATTTTCACTGGCATCTAATACCCACGTACGATTATTAATGATATCCTCGGTACTTAACTCCTGTTGTGAAATATGTTCAATACTTACGTTAGAGGCTTGAACCTCTGAGATGACTACTGCATCTACATGAGTGATATGAGGGTCACTATTGCTACTACCATTATTACTATCATCCTTATCGTTATTGTTACTTGCTGCCATTATTGATGTGTTCGCTTTCCTTTTATCTTCCTCCACATCTCCTTCCATCATAGGAGGTGCCAATGCTCTATGTTGGTGATTACGGCCTTGTAGTGATGCATTATTGAGTGGTGTTAATTGCCTCGCTACCCATCCAATATCTGCATCGTCATCTTCGTCTCCAGCTACTACTATGCTGTTTTGCGGTGGTAAATTGTCTGATTTTGGTGCTACCGGCATTTCTGATGAATCATCAGAAATTATATGCGCCGCATTGTCATCTTGTTTGAATGGCGCTGAAGGGGGCAGTAACGTATCATGATGGATATCTCTATCTTCAGGATGGTTATTATAGCTGCTTTCATATGCTGATCTCATCTCCTGTGAGCGGCTAGCTTTTGCTTCGCCAGTAAGCAATGATTTAATTAATTTGAATAGTTTAGGGGCTCTATAGGTACCAACGGCTAATGATATCAATGAACATGGTGCTAATAAACAGAAATCATGTATAATAAGCAGAAAGCTTGCTATCACTCCTAGATGCCATTCATATCCTATGAGATGCCTAATTGGATATCTATAACCAGCACATATAGAATTCCATCTATAATAGCTGATAGCAATAATAAGAATACCAGGAAGCATGATAAAATCCATAAGTAATCGTAATAGTGATTGTAATACGATATGATATAAACGTAAAGATAGATCTATATTGTGCGTGAATTCAAAGTCGCAAATTTCGTCATAAACTTTTCTCCATCTCACTTGTGTGAGAAATAATATTGGTAACAATGGTAGCAAAATGATGATATCCAACACTGTGATATAGGTAGATTTGAGAAAAACAAAAATGAATGAATAAGTGAGTGAGTGAGTGAGTGAGTGAAAAGGAGCAATATGCATAAATTTAAATATATATATATATATATATATATATGTCTTGAATCAGTTACTATGATGGTGACTTCAATATGTGGCTGAGCAGCAAGCATATTATATGCGTATACACATACATACACACACACATATATATATACATATATATATACCTACCTAATAGCCCAGCAAAACTTACGATGGTCGAAAGTTCCTTAAAACCCTTCTTTTCCTTCAACAAGATAACTCTAATTGGTGCCCAACGGTATTGAGTAATCCATATAGGTAGCAATGTGATCGTTGAGACGAGTATATCTACACCATGCAAAGGTACACAAACATACAAATGTATACATACATGTAAATATATATCATCAGTATGTATATGTACATATATATTCACATGATTGATTGGCATGTGTATGTGCATGTGTATGTGTATGTGTATGTGTATGTATGTTATTCATAGATATCACTTGGCTATGTTCTTTTCTTTCTTTGGAAGAAGGGAGAAGAAAAAAGAGAAATATGACTTACTAAGTTACCTGCAACTGCAAGGGTGCCATATTTGACTGCTTTCTCCCTATATAGTGTGCTATACTGATAGTCCCAGTGATGTGGCTTCAGATATGATATATCTCCTGGTCTGTGTTCAGCCTTGATTCTTGTGCTTAATTTTGACATAGGTGTATGTCGCAATGGACTGATGTACGCCAATAATACAAATGGACTTACCCAAAAATCAATGACACCATGCATGAGCAGATTCATTGTAAGTTCCCACTCTTCTTCGTAGATGTCGTAAAACTGTTTGATATCAGTAAGAGGCACTGCAACATATTTCTTCTGTTTTTCTTGGCGATAAAATGCGAATCCATTCCATCCTGCAGACCATACTGTCGGAACAATCATACATACAACCATAGTAAGTATTGTCAAGGGCAATTTATATAAGGTCTCTATTCCACAAGTCCATAACATTTGTAAGAATTCATTGTCGTCATCTTCATCTCTCGTAATAGTATTCATATATGAAAAGTCCTCAACAATATGTTTAACCAGAATTTTCCATGTATAGAATTGTATACCTGTAGGGTTTATACAATATAAAGGAAATAAGCATAACGCCATCATATCAGCCAAGGAACTTCCTAATATGGTCAAACATTGTTTGCGATATTGATGATCAATAGCCTCATCAAAAAAAATCATACGACAAGCATGAATTCCTCGGATTGGCGAAATGAAGGTAAGTGCTAAGATTCCTATCCTAATTATATCCAGTAGCTATGTATGTATGATATAACATGGCAGGGTAAGTTTCTATCAATAGATGTTAGAATGAATGAATGGAACAAGTTAGGTACATACATACCGTTGTTATAGCTGCCATGAAGGCATAACCCCCTTCCATGACATTCTTTCTTTCCGTGCAGAGCTCATGTATCCTGTGGTATGGTAGCGGAGGCAGACAAGATAGATAGATAGATAGATAGACAAGAAGTCAGCAAATGTAGTGAGTTACAAACAAACGAGCAAACCAACAAACAAACAAACATATAAATGAATAAATAGATAGATAGATAAACAGACGATGAATCGGGCAAGCATTGTACCTATGTGGTAAAGCACATGCTATGATCAAAGCCACAATGCGACAGAGATGAACAGTATAGTCTAGAACTGTCACAATAACATCCCCTATAACTCTCAGGAACGATTGAAACTCAGACATGACTAGAAAAGTACCTACTACTTCACTACTGTGTACTTATTCACTGATCGGACTGAACTTCTTCTTGAAAGTGAACCTGCCTGCGCTAAAGGTTGATACCAGTTGCTGAATACCTAGGTAATGCGAAGGTAAGATTGTTGCTGTTGTCGTAGTAGGTAGTAGTTAGTGAAGGGAATGATGGACGTGTCCCACAACCTTTGCTGCTATCAGCCAAGCCGAAAGCAATGATGATTGAAGCTGCAGAAGATTCCCTTCTATTCTTCCTTCGTCGTTGCCCCATTTTACGACTGTAAATATATATCCCAGCAGAATAAAGCGGCACTCTACCTAACAAAACTACGAATTCCGAGTAGTGGTAGAGGCTGTACCTACACTTGGTTCTGTCGGTGATTTTTATTCATTCCGCACAAAAATCGAACCTGCACATTAATTGAACCAACATCTAACAAAAATGCGAATTGATGCAATCAGGAATAGACAGGTCGACAGGTCACTCCTTTAATTCGTAGTTTTATTACATATTGGTTCAATTAATGTGCAGGTTCGATTTTTGTGCGGACTGGAGATGTAAAAAAAATCGGCAAGTAGTTGAGGAGAGTAGAGGATGATCATTTTCAAAAAAGTGTTTTGTCAACATCCTCCATCTATCAGCAGTGAGGAATTGTAGAGAAGGAAGAAGGTGGGAGGGAACTGGTACTTGAGTAGGCAGCAGTATATATAGCACGACAAGAAATAACGGGACGTGAACGACAGAGACAGTTGCTCATAAAGAAGTGGAGACATTTGTTACGATAAACTTATTATTGTCGTGAGTTACAAAATAAGAAGGGAATCTTTCTGAGGATTGTTTCTTCTTTTCTTTCTCTCTTCATTGTAGATTGCTAGGTACTGTTTCTTCCTATCATTCGGTATTGCCATAGCCCCTTTCTACCAAGGCAACAAGTATAATTAAGTCGTATAGTTTGAAACAAATTGTATCTTCTTCTGACGGTTCAGCAACTATTCTACTCTCGGTTTACGCATTGCTTTTGGCCTGTAGAAGAAAATGAGACCTGGAAGTAGTGGAATGCGCACTGGTATGCCTCCGGGCACAGGTATGGATAGACCAGGAAGTGGTAGGAGACCTCCAGGAAGTGCTCGTTTGAAGACAGGTAAATAAATACATAAGTGAATGAATAGGGGATAACATGAAATTCATTTTATTATGTTATGAATATCATTCATCTCCCTTCCCTTCATCATTTTGAAGTATATACCTTTCATTCATGGCCATATTCTCACTAACTCACATACACTTATATATATATATTTATATACATGATCTATACGTGATGGCAGGAGTTGCAACAGGGGCTGTCACCCAAGCTGCGGTAGGAGTTGCCCTCAACACATCTATTAATGTCTCTGACCGCCCAGTAACAGGACAAGGCGTGACAGGTATGAAAGGTGGAGGAGCTATGCAACCAGGCAGGCTTGTAGAGGATGGTAAGTAAAGTAACTGTTTGCTTCTGTATTCTTTAGTATCTTCTCAACATTTGCCGGTTATCCCATATATTATGTGCATACAATTGTGAATATGAAATATTTATGCTAACGCTATTTATCTCCCTTGCAACAAAATACAACTCAAACGCAAAGCTTCCTACTATGTTGGACTGATACGAAAGAAGATCAATGATGTGAATGGCGAAACAAATAGTCTCAGAAAAGAAATTGATCAACAGAGTAGAGATAGTAACCAATATAGTCAACTTGAACGTCGATATGAGACTCTCATAAAAAATAAGGAAAATTTAGAAGGAGAGCTTGCAGACTACAATCTTGCCCTGGATAAGACACGGACATCCACAGGTAGGTAGGCATAGTCATTTATTTATTGGCACTTGTTTATATGTATACATATATGTACATATATATATATATGTGTGTGTGTGTGTGTGTTTTTGCTTTCAATTCGTTAGATATGTATTGATCGTGCTCCACGAAGTGTGTTTAAATTGCTGAGGGATGTCATGAAACGAAAAAAATAATCGACAATTCACATTAATGATATCGCTGTATAAATTAACACACCTAAACAAAACATATAGATCCCGAGGATGTTAGACATATGTGTATGCAAGTAACTGAAAGAAACCGACAAGTTGCACTAGAGGTAGATAAAATTTTCACGTCAAGAAAACAAAGGGAGAAAGAAACAGCTCAATTGGAAGAGCAGATTGAAAATTATTATCGTTCGATTCAAAATCGTATTAATGATTTGGAACCTGCCAAGTTAAGAGCATATGAGGATTTGCATGTGAAACAGAAGGAGCTTAATGAACGAGCGATTGCATCTGAAAATAAACTGAATGAGATTAATGCTAAGATCGAAAGATACGAGAGTAATGAGAAAGGGAATTCTTATCGTAAGGAATATTCTCAATTGGAAAAACAAATAAATAACTTATCCAAAGGTATGTACATATCGTCATTAATTCGATTGTGCTCTCTCTCGCTTCATCTTTTTTGTTTGTTTGTTTGATTGCTGCTTGTGTTTTGTTATTACATTGATTCGTATTTTTGATTGATACTTCATCTCATTTTTGATTGTTACGATATATCCATCACATTTATCTCATATCAATCAATGATATTGATTCATTGATTCATGTATATATATATATGTATATGTATGTATTATCTATCTCTCTATCTATAGATGCTTCCTCATTAAGGGAGGAATTAGCGATTACTAATTTGGATCCCAAGGAAGCTCATGCAAAATTTGTCGAAAGAGTGAAAGATAACAAACAAGCGACAGAAAATATGAGTAATAAAATTGAAGCAACTCAAAATGAGGTGGATCGACTAAGGTACTCATCATATGTACTTACCAATGTCTATCTTCGTTGTGAATGTATCTATTGAATTCATGTGCTTATTCATTACTTCATGAACACACACAATACAGGAAAACTTTAGATGATATCGAAATGCCTAATGGAGATGATAACTCCTCCAGTAATGATGATGCTAAATATGAACTCTTACAAAAGAGAGATCAAGATATGTCCGCGTTTATGGATAATTTTGATGCTTCTAGAGATGAGGTACTTGTGCAAACAAAGACTACAAAAGATGTAAGTATTGCTAATATCTACATATATGTGATTAATCTATAGATTGAGCTTACATACTTGATATTCAAAATTTACGAAAAATGAAATTTTCATTTATTATTTTATTTATGGACGCTTATTATATGTGTGATGATCATCATGATAATCATAATTATTACTATTACTATTATGATCACCGTTATTGTTTTTATCATTGTTAGACTATCGTGGCTCTATTAGAGCATATTAGTCAGGGTTTGGATAGCTCTACCTCACTACCAACACAAGAAGCCTTAGGAGAGATGAAGGATAACAAGTCGTTTAAAGAAAAAAATTTAGCAACTGCTGAACGTACCATGGCGTCTTTACAAGCTGAGCATCGAAAGAGAGAAAAAGAGATGGAAATTCTCAAGTAATGAAGAATAATGCATTTCATACATTCATATTTTTACATATATATATGTATATGATTGATTTATGCACATGTATGTATGTATGTATGTATGTACACAAATTATTCTTTCCTGGCGTCAATATTGCCTGTCTTCACGTTCTTTTTCATAACTTTGATTTTTCTTTATATTTTTTTTCATCATATACTTAGATCTTCTGAACCCAAATTAGAAAGGGAACTAACAGGTTTAAGAGAGTCAATGAGTAGAATGCTTGCAGATATCGAGGAGTTTAAGGACATTGATGGATTACGCCGACGTTTTGAACAGACTCAACAAACTCTACAAGAACAGCGTCGTGGTTATATTAAAAGACGAGATGCTATGCGTCAACAGGTACAAGCTGTTTCAACTGAGCATGAACATATCAAACGTACTTTAAATAATAATGATACCGCTAAAGACCTGGAGGATATGGAGAAAAATCTTAGACAGAAGGAACGCACCATTTTCGATCTTCATGAATTCGTTGAATCTAAAACTCGTGAAACTGATTATGAAAGTATTAAAGGTGGATGTTTGAAAATGCTAGATAACTTGAACAGATTAGTAATAAAGAATGCGGATGAAAGTGATTCCAAAGCTCAATTGAAATACTAACTGAGTAACTGGATTAGTTAGTAGTAGTAGTAGTAGTAATACCTAGTTCTGCATGCTATTGCTACATGGTGTGAGTAATCGATAGATGTGACAACTAAGTATGTAGTATCTGGATTGACAAAAAGCAGTCAAGAAAAGAAATGGCAACCATTATGATGATGCAGAATAATCTTTCCCGATAGTCCGCACGTTCATGTCTTCTCCTTCGTTATCATTATCATACATCATACTTATTTGTAAGGAACGCACTAGCCGGGGAGGTTCTGCATCTTATTGATATTGAGGACTGCCAAGAGTATGATCCTGAAGAGATGGCAAAAACCATGATTAATTTGAATAAGTTGTATGATACATTGAACTTGAAAGAAGACGAAGTAAAACTCGCACTCGATCACTTCAAACGTAGATTAATCCCACAATCCCTACTCAAGTTCGAATGGGGATTGTGCAATTAATCTACGTTTGAGGTGATCGAGTGCGAGTTTTACTTCGTCTTCTTTCAAGTTCACTGTATCATACAACTTATTCAAATTAATTGTGGTTTTTGCGATCTCTTCAGCTTTGGACAACGTCAAATTATGAAATTGTAGGATGCTTAAGTAGCTACCTAGCTCATTAATTTTATTATTGGTTATATTTTATGAATTATTATATTATTATGTGTACATTTTAGAAGATTAATCAAGATTATATTTTTACGACCACCAGTAGTCGATTTATATATAATTTCTACTAAAACTACGAATTTCATATCGAAGCAAATTATTATTCACACATTCGTAGTTTTGTGAGAAGTCTTGTTTTTTGGAGGTGCAAAAAATATGTGCAAGAAGGTTGAGTAGTCGTCGTACAGCATTAGCAGCAGCACAGATAGGTCCAGTCTGCACAAAAATGGAACCATGCACATTAATGGAACCAACATCTAACAAAACTACCTTTTTTTTCTCGAAATTCGTAGTTTTGTTAGATGTTGGTTCCATTAATGTGCATGGTTCCATTTTTGTGCAGACTGGAGGTGATTTTTAACAGTCGAGGCTCAAAAAAGCAACCGCTCTTTTATGTTTTACCTCCGTTATTACTTGATTGATAATTGAATGAATAATAACTATGCTGCTGGTAGGTCATAGGTACTGAAGTATCTAGTGCAGTACCTATACTCCAGTGCTTAGATAGAGAGGCATATTAAACTTTTTCTAATTTACGCGGCACTTTTTTGCACCATAATAAGTGAATCCGTAAACTTTTTCCCGTAGACTTGCCCATTTTTTGCCCAAAAAGTTTACGCGGCCGGGACTTTTACGTACCATAAAAAGTGGCCTTATTTATGTGTAGAGGTTTTATATATTGCATGCATGCATGGACGATCACGCTACCTATTTTCCTGCGACAGGTAACAGCAGTGTGTGTACCGTTGTGGCACCGTTGTGGCAAGGATACCCCTACTGTCTTGCAATCATAAACACAGGAAGATAAGCTGCAACTGACCGACTGGCTGACTGACTCACTCGCTCACTCTACTCATTGTTGCTGCTTCTTATTTTTTCTACGAGAAAGAGGGCTTACCTACCTGCCCAACTACCTTACAATGAATGTGTGTTCGTTCGCTATGTCACACAGCATAGCACGCCTCATGTTCTTGCTACCCAGCTAGAAGAGAGAAGAAAGGTAAACAGCTCTAGCAGCCTACGATTGACTATAGTAAACGAACGACAAGACTAGACAACACACTCTGTACTTCCTTGTCATCTCCTACAATCAGTTGACAGCAGAAGTATGTTAAGCTCGGCAATCGAAGGAAACATTGATATCCATGATGGGTCTAAACACCTTTCAAGAACACGTCAAAATAACCATGCTCATGCCTTAGATAAGATTTTACAATCATTAGCTCATATGTCCAAACATAAGGTAACTAATAGAGAAACAAGAACAGTGATCGCTGATCTGTTTGATATTAATAAATTGCAAGCCCTTCGACAGATTTTTGTGGAAAAGAATATGTCTGAAAGACATGATGGTAAGTAAGTTTTGATGTATGTATGTAATATAGATATGTATTTTGTTTGTTCTCTTTTCCCCCTTACGTATCTTCCTATCTTCTTATGTGGACTACACTGTTGATATCACTCAGTCCTGAACTAATTGTTGTCGTTTCCTACATATATATATGTTGTATATATTATCATTACTATTTTGTTACATACATACTTAGATGATTGCTGTATAAGTGCTGATGATTTCAAGGAAATGTTATCATCATTAATTGGTGAGCGTGAAGTTGAGATGATCTATAATATGATTGATGTGTCTGATACACATAGAATATATTGGCAACATCTAGTAAATTACTTGATAGCCATTGAAAGCACTAATAGACAAGCAGAGGGGTATTATACTTCACAATTCAAATTACATGAACATCAAAACAGAAGAGGGGGCTCACATATACATAAGGATTTAATCACTCAAATATGTCATTCATCTCGAAGCCCTGAGTGCTTGATTACTGGGGGAAGGGATGGACAGATCACTCTATGGAATCCAACCACATTAAAGCCTATGATATGGACTGGCCATAGAGATAAGAGTACTGTATTACTTCAAGAAATAAATGCGAAGGCAAGTAAAGAGCAACGAGCAGTCCTAGCACGGTCCAAAACAGATCAAAGCACAGGGAAAAAGAATGCTATGATCACGTGTTTAGATAATATGTCTATGAGTGATCACATATGTGTTGGGAGTGTAGATTGTGCACTTACAGTCTATGATAAGAGGAACTTAGAGGTTACAGGGAGATATACATCAATGAAGAATGTTCCTACAGCGATTACAGTCTGTTATCCCAGGCAGATTACATCATCATCATCGTCCTCACGTGGAGGTGGCAAGGATATGTCACCAGGAGGGATGGAACTGCAATCAAGATCAAAGACTCTTCATCAAGGTGAGTGAACAATTAGTATATATATATATGTGTATATGTATATGACTGCATTCTCGTGAGCTTCCTAAGATTGTAATCGTCATAATTTTCTCTTTTCCTATGTGGTTGGTACTGGTTGTTCCATTTGTACTCAGGGTCAGCGATGAGCAAAGGATCATCCACCAACGAAAGTGACAATAATGAGGAATCTGGACAGGAAAAATGCATCTTAATACCCACTATTGTTGTCGGTGACTCTCATGGATGTCTACATATTCTCTCTCTTGATACTGATTTTCGAAGCTCAGTGGAACATGCGCAGAAGTTGAAAAACGAAAGTTACTTCAAGCAAGGTAGAGTAGGATGTCGCATTATATATAT
>JACLAD010000419.1_pt1 | contig 10299 bp, 12 predicted proteins | sample 8027901 | NCBI WGS metagenome assembly JACLAD01 (sample SAMN15725071, study PRJNA655200) | protist metagenome | isolation source: fluorescence activated cell sorting (FACS) single amplified genomes of... | place: Spain: Blaines Bay Microbial Observatory, Mediterranean Sea | collected 2016-07-05
AGGTGCCAAATAGAAATTACATTTTGAAGTCGTTTTGAACATTTCACAACCGAGTGTTTCTATTTAACAGTTTTATTTTGTGCAGGCATCAAAGATAAAGAGGTTCAAGTTGATATGCGGGGACAAAAGTGGAAGCTTCTCTTGCGTAAAGAATGGGCACACACTTCAGCATCAGGAGCATGGAATACAATGACGTATGTAGAAAATAAACGAATTTATGTTAAACAATACTTCCCAGATAACAACTTTTTGCTTATTGATTAAAATAGCTATGTGGACGTTTATCGTGGGGAGAGTGAAGATGGGCGGTTTAAGTTTGAACACCAAAGTGCCAATCACCTGGACTTTTCAAGATAATTATACCAGTACTTGTCTATTTTTTAACTTGGTCTAATTAATTAATGTGTACCTTTACAACTGTCTTAAGAATTGAAAACAAGATTTCCAAGAATGATTAATTGCATAAACCAAAAGTTCGAGACTTCATTTTCAAATTAGTTAGGTTATCGATTCAAATTTGCACATTCACACATATTGTACTCTAAAAATATGAATTCCGCGCACCTAATTGTATGTGTGCGAGTTCACATTAACTCTCTGAACAGACCATACAAACAAAATCGCTGAAAGTGATCCATTTAACGCCGATATCCCTTTGGGCGAAACTGTTCGAAGGTGGGATTGGCCGCAAAGCCCGACCGGCGGCCCAATCCTATTATACATACAGTACACAGAACAATTGGAAGAGCCGACTCTCAAACTTGAAACCCATATGATAACAAGCCGTTTGCACATGTCAATCATTTTCACCTACCGCCCCGTGCTGGCACGTGTTCCCGGGATCCAAGACCCTTCCTCGATCCCAACGAGGAAGGTGGTGGCATTGCCTTAGAAGGTCTGAGGAATGTTTTACGAGATAAACAAAAAGCGGTAAAAGTAGCAGTATTGTAGCCAATTTCACAAATTTACATACTGCGATGATGCCACTGGAGATTTTGGTTTTTCTGAATTTTTGCCAGCAACGAGGTTGCTCAAACGACGGTAAAATCTAGGAAAATTATTCGTCAAGATTATAGACAGTCTAAACCAATGAACAATGCCAAAAAACGCACTCGTGCACTCGAGCCTCAAGGCGACCAGGTTCAATGGCAGATGGGGTCACAAACTGAGCTGCTGCCCCATTGACGGGATAATATTTCGGAGTTCCTGATTGGAGCGCTACTTTCAGAAAGCTTGCCAACTTGCCGACGGGCCTTTTTGATTCGAAACACAGACGATGAGAAAACAGTATCTGAGAACAAAAAAGTACATACAAATCTTCCGGGTCCCTCTTCAGGGCTGCTTGTGCAGGCGAGGATATGGGTAATGAACTGGACATGCGTGGTGTTGTCCAACCACCTAGATATGTAGTGTATTGTAAAAATAAATTCTAGACGCCGTTGATCATGCGGTGGTTTTTACAGACTTGAAGGAGCTGCGGATTTTAAAATTGGGGTCATGGGTTGCACTGGGGGATTTTGCGGATTTAAACTAGCTTGGAGTTGTCCCATCACTATAGGCGGCACAACCTAAACGATAACGATAAAACATACACCACGTGAAAATACAAAAGGGTAGTTTTGCTCGTTTGTAGTTCAAAGGTAAGACCTTCCGCTCTCCCCAAAGATTTTTTAACTTTATTAACTTGTCCCGATTTGGTTGCCTATAGGCACGCGATGAAGTAAGTACCAACACCATTAAATCGCTCGCATTTCAAGTCTATGCAAAATCTATTGTGAAATGTTTCGCGCACGTTTGAGCTGTTCGAAGTGCAGTGTAGAACATGTAGGGGAGTTGGACGTTAAAAGCTGTTTTGATACGAGTTCCAGGGATAGGCTGGCCGGGGACCGATGACTAAAAAAACAAAAAAGCCCAAACGTTTGCTTCTTGGTATTTTTTTATTCGCTTTTGCTTGTTTTATTGTATGAGAAAATTTGGTTGCTATGACCTGAACTGGAGCAAAGAAGATATCGTTTATGACGTAGAGAATATTCAATTGTGCATCAAAATTTTTCGTCGCTACCAAGCTATTTCTGTGATAGGTGTAGTAAAGTCATTGATTATTACTTAAATTGGTTTCATCTTCTAATGGACAAGCACGAATTGATTGATCACCGAAGCTGAAATGCTACAGCCTCTGCCGCACCCTCGTGCATCATTATCCATTTATTGGCTCCCTGAATTGATTCCTATCATGCACGATCATAATCCGACGAATCAGATTTCATAAGTTATACGGAGGATAGTGTTGTGCAATCTTTTGCCTAGAATAGCCTGACCTTTGTACCATTCAGCGAAAGGAGAATATTTTCCAACTGGCGCTGATCAGGAGTTGTCAGGGCAAAGAATTTGGGCATGGTTTGTAGAGCTTGTTTGTATTGATTGACCAATTCTGTAATCTTTTCGGTAGAAAATTGCTGTGCGATACAATGACGAGTCCAAATGTAGTATGAGTGGTTCAAACCACCAAACAAGAAACCGAACTGTCAAAACAACAAAATGAAAGTTAGACAAACAAAAATCGTCGTTCAATGCACACAGGGAGGTCGTAGGGGGAAACGACCAATGAGTATTCATTCAAAATTTAGGGGGAAACGGACATTTGGGTTTTCGGCTTCTCGCGCCTTCATCATATTCTCAAAGGCAACACCATTTTTCACTGCAAATTGAGCAAGCTTGTAGATTCGATTTGCTGCTTCTCGATCCTGTGGAGGTGGTGTAGGTTCGGGAATAGGTCGGTAGCCAGGTGGAATCACCGGTCCTGTCTGTACATTTGGAGCAGTTACAGCAGGTCTAGGAGTCCCAGCATTCCAAGGTTGCTGTGGAAGGTGAGGTCTAGCAGTGGCTACCATTCCTCGAGGTGGTAGTTGTGGTTGGGTAGGACGTGGGGGAAACTGGTATTGCTGAACGACATAATGGTGGATTGTAAAAATTAGTGTTGATGACCTGCGAAACTATCATGTGATTATGTTACGTACCTGGAAAGGTTGCTGAAATTGATTGTGTTCTTGAAATTTAAACTGGCGCTGCGCCGGAAATTGTCCACGTGGAGGACGTTGCTGATGTGGTTGAAATCCTGTAAACTGATTGAACTTCTGTTGAAGTGGTGCTCGAGCCCCAAATCCTGGTTGAGCCACGCCAGATGGCACCGAACCGTTGGCAGTAATCTGGGCAGCTTTTGCTCGGGCCTGAGCTATCCGTGCCTGAAAAACGAAGAGTGCGCGTGCATGTATGAATGCATGTGTGCATTTATGTGTGTGTATGTGTGTATGGGTGTATATGTGTGTATATGTGTATATATATATATATGAATATGGGTATGTATATGCATATGTATGTGTTCTTGTGTACTGTACCGCGAAGTCGTTCGGCGAGGGCGCATTCGAGGCCATTGGGTTTGAGGCGACAGTACTTCACATATTTTGGAACAACAATACGATTTGAGGCGACAGTACTTCACATATTTTGGAACAACAATGTAGTTTAAATAGACAATACGAACCATTCGATCTAACATTTGTTTATTTAAACTACAATATAATGTTACTAACTAGGCTTTTTTGGGATAAAACAGCAGACTTTGTTGAGAACCCTTTTGTGGCTAAAAAGAATCGCAAAAAGAAAATCGAGTGGCAGCGATAGGTAGATAGATAGTCCGAGTGAGCTCACACCCCTCATACCCCGACCATGTACACTTACACACATGCTCGCTACCGCATACCATAGAGACACACATAGACTAGACACACCTCTACACTGTTTTGTTGATATTGGCGTGCATACTCCCTGCTTTATTGTTTTGTCGTTTGAACTCCTTTGTCTTTACCCTTTGTTCCAAGGCTTCCTCTCGGCTAGTGCAAAATCATGACCAGCATGATCAACTCACTGGCCACAAGCCAAATGAAAAAGTACCTGGGCAAGTACCTTGAGGGAGAAAGTTTCGAAAACGTCTCGATCGGACTCGGCACTACCGAACTCAAGAATCTGGTGTGTGTGTGTTGAAGCGGTGACGTGATTTTTACTTTTACGATTTTTATTTTTGCATCCGCAATCGAAAATGTTTGTCAACCCTTCTTGGCTTTTTGTCTCATTGCTTCTGCACAGCAACTCAAGCGCACGGCATTCGATGATTTGGGTTTACCTGTCCAAGTGTCTACTGGACATGTGGGCACTCTTCGAATCAATCTTGATTGGGCGAACCTCGCAGCACTCGTGGAGTTGGAGGACGTGTATGCCGTGATGAGTACCAAGGTTGTGACAACACGCGCTTAACCTGCATTCCTGTTTTTTGCTTTCGTATTCAATCGTGTCAATCACAGGCGGACGTTAAGTATGACCAAAAGAAGGAGGAAAAATCCAAACAAGCGTCAAAAGAATCCGTTTTAGCAGCAATGGAGGCCGAGGATAAGAAAGCAGCTAAAGAGGAACTTCAGAAATCCAAACAAGAGCAAAAACCTGGCTACTTCGCTCGTTTGGTAAGTTTCGCTTCAACATTTTATACCAAATAAACCTTCTAATCCACTGAATACAACTGAAGATAAGTCAGATAATAGAGAACCTCCGCTTAGTAATCCGGCGTGTACACATTCGACTGGATGATTCAAGTTCTAAAATGGGCTGTCCATTTTCAGTCGGGATATTTTTGGAGGTCAATGTGCTCGAATATTTTGTATGTGCTCATCAACTTTGAATACTTATTCGATTTTCTAATGCAGGAACTTTCGGTTCATGCAACCGAAGACCATAGTGCAACGGCGATAGAAAAGCGGACATACCCTGGACGCAAGGTAGCAGTCCGGAAGACTTTATCAATAAACCGTTTTGCAATTTACATTGATGTTGGAAGCGATGCGCCCCTGGCAAACCCTTTGACAAGTTCTGAACACGCAACTGCGAGGTGTTATATTGTGCACGCAATGCTTGTTACTGCCACTACCACAAATTTGTTTGTTGGATTCGTTTCAACATTACCTCCTTGAAATGTATCATTATCTATTTCAAATAGATCCACACGTCTTCAACTCAGTCGTGTGTTCACGTCGGTTGCCAATCCTCCAGAGTCACATAGTTTTGTTCTTGAGCCGCTTGGAATAGACGTAACATTTCTTCAAAATCAGAATCCAGGTATTTTTATCTCTTATATCTTCCAATGGCTTATCTCGTAGGTCGAGTATGTTGATCTTGTCGTTGTAAAAACAATCTTTTACTGCAGGCAAGGAGGTACCCCAGTTTGAAGTACAGGTTCAGTTTAGACCTCTCATACTGTCGCTTACAAAGCCACAGTATAGCTGTATCATGGTTTGTAAAAATTTCTCTGTGTTGTTAAATTTTATCTATTTTAGCATGTTATATCTTATTGCAATCTCAGGCGCTTGTAGACACGCTATCACACTACAAAGTGTACGCTCTATTCCGAAGCTTAAAGGGCGATATCGGTTCACGTCGCCCGACAGAAAAGGTTGTTGCCATTTGATTCAACTTGAAACTTTTTACCGATGGATTTTTTTCTGTTGAGCATTTGACTGCTGTCTATGTCTTTTATCGTGTACCCATTGGCAATCTCACCATTGCTGTCAGTATGTGTTTATCCAATAGTCTCATTTTTTCATGTAGGAATCTATTCGTTTGTGGTGGCAGTATGCATATAGATGTGTGGTAGCGACAATTAAAGAGAAGGTACTTGTCTGATTTGACGTGCAAAATTGAATGATTTCAACGATAGCAAGGCCTTTAATTTTCAATTCTTATTCTTTAAATTCGCGATCATGCTGTGCTATTTTGACTAGGCACGTCGGCGGTCATGGATACGATTCAGCAATCTTGTGCAGTGGCGTAAAAGGTCAAATATGTTGAACTCTTTTGCAGAAGTATGATCTTGAATAGTCACATCTGTTTGCTGTGATAACCAACATTTCAGATACGTAAAGGCCTACGTTGAGCGCTTAACTGGCGTGAAGAATGATGATGTTTTTAAAATTTCATGCCATACTGCAAGTTCGAAAGAATTCAGGGGTCTACATGAGGTTGGCATGATTTTGCTTTCTCTTTTCACTGGATCATTATTTGAAAGATTCGTTGTATATTGCAGGTATTAGACGTAAACGAAATCAAGCATTTTAGAAATCTAGCGAAACAACAACATCGTCAATTAGTAGAAAAACAGAAACAACAGACTCAAGAGCGAAGTTTTTTGAGTCGTTGGAATCCCTTTTCAAATACTCCAAAACCAGAAGTGAACAAGCTTTCACAACTTATCCTTGACACACAATACGATGAGAAGGAGCTTTCTGCGTACGTAGATTTCAATAGGACTTCGTATTTTGCAAGTTGAATCATCTTCATATTTAGGTATCAGTTAAAACATGCAGACGACATTGTTGGAGGTTTTACTTTGGAACTTCCTTTACTTCGATTAAGACTAGTTGAGGATGATGGTCAAAAGAGTATTTTAGAGGTTGGAATCTTGAATCAAAGTTGAATTTTGGTTTGATTTTTTTGATGTTCGAACTCTTCATAGGTGGATTTCAAGGACACAGGAATTCGTGTGTGTAAAAGAAACGAATACTTGGACGTGCATTTGTTCCTACGAGATTTTCGAGCAAGAGACGAATGGAGCGAGCATTCAATATATCGAGATATTGTGCGAGTGTCGCCAGTATTGAATCCAGTAAGTGATACAACTTGTTTTCGCGATGCTATTTTTGATCCACCTTAATTTTCTTAGGCAATTTTCAAAAATCCAAGCTCGAATACAAGTCGACTTTTCAATCTCAAACTTGCATTGCCCCCCCTTGATAATAGTTCCAATCTCAAGCTTGGTTTGACTTGTGTGCACATTTATAATTCAAAGCTTGAACATTGTTTCGAAAAGTTTTGGTTCCTGATGTTCGATTGGATTATAACACTTTAGCTCTAGATATCCAATCTTTGGAATTGAACTTATGTCTACCTTTCCTTATGCGAATTTCTGAATTCTTTGCAATACAGCCTGTGAGACAATGAACGAATTTTAGCACACTTCATTCATGTAACAGTTCAATTTCCAATTCAAACTCTTCGTTTTTTGTTTTGCTTGACAGGTCAATCTACATGCTATCGAAGAAATGTTTATTGAACAACTCGCAAAAGCACGAAAAAGTAGCTCTGCTGCACTAAATGATGCACTTGAGGCACACTCAACTCTCGACTTAAACATAAAGTGGCAAGCTCCCAAGGTTTGATGCAGCACATGATCCTCCCCCAAAGATTTTTTGATTTTAGTTGTGCTGGTTATGCTAATTTGATGTATGATCACAGATGATTATTCCAGTTGACCCAACAAGCGAGAAAACTCTAATTGCAGTTTTAGACCTCGGTCATTTTTGGGCAAAAAGCGTCGCAGCAACCAAGGTTTGGTTTGGCCAATGCACTTTCTTAATAATAACACCATTGTAATTTTATCTGCTCTTCGGCAAAACCAGGTCGGCCGGGATCAGTACCTCAACGACGAGTACATTTCTCAAGATATAAAAGAAAAGTACCTTTACGATGAAATTCAGTTGCAGTTATCTGATGTGCAACTTCTTCTCTTGCCCTCATTGCCTTGTCTTTATGGGAGACGTACGAGCATTGGAAACCCGCGACTTTTAGAGCAATTTTCAATATCGTTAAACGTTTTTATGAGTATTGGTGGTGGTGGAGATAATCCTGCACTAGCTGGAATTAAGGTGCAGTTTGTGAATTATTTGGTTCAGATCAATTTTCGGTAATTTCCTGATTGAATATTAGGTTCAGGGTGTTGTTGAGCCGATTCAGCTTAATGCGTCCACACGGAAGATACAACAAATTAAAGAGCTCGTTGATACTTTAAGCAAATCTTCTTCGAATTCAAGTGCCACAAGTTCAAACCCTGATAATGGTCGCAAAACAGCAATCGGCACACCAAATCTATCAGTTCGTGAAACTTTGCCCCAGAACCAGCGTGGTATTTACGACAGGTTCTTTAAACTATGAGTAAACAGATTTTATGTTTCATTTACCAAAGCTGATACCTGCTTAGATTTGTACAATATGACAAAGACTGTAATGGCCACTTGAGCTCAAAACAAGTGGCGTTGCTTCTTCATGAGTGTGGTTTTGTTGATGCTGATGGAATCGGAATTGGCATCACCGAGGTGCTACTCGCAGATGGGCGATCTAGAAATGATAATATCAGCTTTGATGAAGTCGTAGAGGTTATCTTCCAACACTGCTTCAACAAACTTTTTTTCTGACTTCGCTATCGTCGTTTTTCACAACAATGTTCTGTATTGCCAGATATATCGTGCATTGCGAGACAAAAGGCCTGAAGTATCCTGGCCAAGTAGCAATGACGAGGATTTCGAATCATTCATTGATTTTGACGCTTTCGGAGATGGGGGAACTGCGATGTCGAATCAGTCGCGCCGAAATATTGCTGTGGGTGGCAATTTCATTAAATCGCGCATTTTATTTTAAGCGGTTGTTAAAGCCATCAAACCACCAACTCACCCATAGGCTTTTGAACGACAGTACATGCATGATAAGTTTGGGTGGGTGGAAGCCGATTTTGAAGCGGTGGTTTCGAAAGTTGGTTTGAAAGCTGATTTCAAAGTGAAAGCGATTTCTATTATTATATCTGAAGACATTAATCATGCCAAGCCCGAAGTTCGTATGCTGTCTTTAAGATTTATTTTAACTTCGCATTCAAATTGTTTTGAGATTCCAATCACAATGGAAACAGGTGCTCATTTCTGTTGAGCTTGAGGGCCTGGAAGCGAAATACACACAACGATCATTCGACAAACTAGTTGACGTGACACTCGCGAATTTTTGTATCAAGGATGAGTGTCAAACGCAATTGGTATCTGGTAGTCAGCAATATATACTCACAACAGAAAAAATCATCAAACGACGAGGTTCCCAAAATGGATATGCATCAAAAACAAACCTCGTATCAATGCGGATGAACATGTTTGAACCGTTATCAGCAGACTACGAAGTAAGAAACTTCAATATATATATGTGTATATTTGTTTTTCATCTGATTTATTTGGTAAAATATTCGAATTGTACAGTCCGCATCAGCAGACATGGTTTTGAGTGTCGATCTGAGTCAGTTGACATTGATTGTAAATCGAGAAACAATTGCCCGGCTACTAGACTGGAGTGCAAACCTTTTGCCAAATACGCAAGAAATTCAAAGCACAACGACAGCAGTAATAAAGGTTGACTCAGCTGAAAAAAAAGATGATGGGGCTGCTGTCAACTTGGGAACTCCGAAGCAAAAATCATTGAAGAAGGCTAACCCATTTCACCCTCTACACTGTACAATAGCTATTGATTTAATGGTGTGTTCCATCATATGGCAGATATTATTCACACATGTTTATCAATTATACTTTGTGCAGGTTGATACTCTTGGTGTAGTTCTCAATACTCCGAAGGGAGAAGTTGCTTCCGTGTCCTTTCATGGCATGCGAGCAAAGATAAAGCAACGAGCTGCGATGATGATTGTAGAAGGTGAGCTTGACCTCCTTAGTGTCCAAGACTGTACTCTTGAACCTAGTGCACCACATCGATATATCCTTGATCGGTCGATTGACAAGCTGACAGACGAAAGCTCAGCTGCCTTGACGTTTCAGGTAAATGACCAGACAAAATCAAAAACGAATATTTTTATCTTCTTTTTGTCGTAAGTTGAACTCATATGGATTTGATCTAAAAAACTTTGATGTAAACATGTAGCTGCGCATGTTCAATGAGGAAACACAAGTCCATCCTGGCTATGACATGGATATCGACGCCACTATCAGAAGCATGCGTTTTGTCTTCCTGAATCGATTTTTGAGTGAACTGACAGCTTTTGCTACAACAGGTTTGAATTTTTTAAACGAGAACTCAACCATGGCAGGCATGAAAACTTACAATGCGTCGATTAAAGTTCTGCACATTCTTCGAGCCCATGACCTCTATAGATGTTCTTGAACGGAACTATATTCCAAGATGCTGAATGTGATTAATTTTGTGTACGATGTTGTTCATTTTTACATGCAGGCCCTGTTGTCCAAAAGCAAAAAGAATTAGCCAAGCAAAAAGTTATTGAGGTAACAATTGTATGGATGAGCAAGGATAGTTTTGCCAATTGTTGTTCAGTTTACACACTTTCATTCCAGGTTACCGACACAGAAACCCCCAATCACGAAGATGCAGATGAAAACGCAGAACAGAAAAGCAGCAACGAGGTTGGCTCTGCGTCGCCAC
>JACLAD010003344.1_pt1 | contig 10299 bp, 13 predicted proteins | sample 8027901 | NCBI WGS metagenome assembly JACLAD01 (sample SAMN15725071, study PRJNA655200) | protist metagenome | isolation source: fluorescence activated cell sorting (FACS) single amplified genomes of... | place: Spain: Blaines Bay Microbial Observatory, Mediterranean Sea | collected 2016-07-05
AACCAGCGCCAGCTTGAATCAGACTTGGATATCCCGATTAGTCGGGTGTCTGATATCGTGCGCGGTAAGCGCGGGATCACCGCTGACACCGCCTTGCGCCTTTGTACCTACTTTGGCACCAAGCCAGAGTTTTGGCTCAACCTGCAAGCCACCTATGACTTGCAGGTTGCACAAGACGCTGATTGGCAACGCATCAAGGCGCGTATCCGCCCCCTTGATCTCTCGACAGGCGGAGCAGTGGCGTAAGTTGTTGCTCTTTCTGATTTTCAAAACGCAATCACATAATGATGGGGTGGATGCCCTTCCTGCCGGTTCACAACTGAACCGGATGCGCTGAAACTCGGCGCAGGTAATGGAAGGAAGGACGAAATGTCAGAATTATCTATGGTTGGCGTGGACCTGGCCAAGCGCGTGTTTCAACTGCATGGCGTTGCAGATGATGGAGCCGTCGTGTTTCGCAAGAAGCTCACACGTCCGCAATTCAAGCGATTTCTGGGTGAAACGCCAGCTTGCATGATCGTCTTCGAAGCTTGTGCATCTGCCCACCACTGGGGCCGGACAGCGATCCAACTGGGTCACGAGGTTCGTTTGATTGCGCCCGCACATGTGAAACCCTTCGTCAAACGTCATAAGAGCGATGTGATTGATGCAGAAGCAATCACAGAAGCTGCTATGCGTCCATCGATGCGGTTTGTGTCCGTGAAATCCGAGGAGCAACAGATCCAAGCAGTCGCATTCCGCACGCGTGAGCTGCTGGTGCGACAGAGAACTCAACTGATCAACGCATTCAAAGCCCATCTCGCTGAGTTTGGTATTGTGATCAACAAGGGGCCACGTGGTCTGGCGAAGCTGGACGATGATTTGCCTGAAATCGTGGAAGCAGTTCCCACCGACATAAAACCGTTGATAGAGTTATACGCGCGGCAGATGCAGACTATGCCCGGCATCGGGCCGATCTCCGCGCATGCAATCCAGGCCTACTGCCCGCCCATGGGGCAGTTTCGGAAAGGTAGGGACTTCGCAGCATGGCTTGGCCTGGTGCCGCGGCAAAACTCAACCGGGGGCAAGGTTCGATTGGGCCGCGTAACGAAGATGGGGCAGCGAGACATAAGGCGATTATTGATAACTGGTGCGATGGCCGTGATCACAGCTTTTGAACGTCGAGAACATCAGGGTGATTCATGGCTTGCCAAGATGCTTAAGAAGCGTCCGCGCATCGTGGCGGCCGTCGCGCTTGCAAATTGTATGGCGCGGCGACTGTGGGCCATGCTATCGAAAGAAGAGAACTACGAAATTCGGGGCGCAACCTAACGGACGCGCCACGGATACCGGCAGGCACGGAGAGGACGAAGGCTGATTAAGGAACACTGATCGACGAGATAGAAACGGGAAAACCAGGATAAGCCCTAGGCTTTCAAAGCCGCTAAAATGATTTGGTCCCGGTTCGCGCATCTCCATAATGGCTCGCGGTCAGTGTACCGCACTCAGAAGCCGGACACATGACTGCACCCGATCTTGTTTTCAGAACCAGCCAAGCACTCAACGACCTAGGGCATCCACACAGGCTTATGGTGGCCGGAATAGCTTTCCAAGCTGCACGCATCGGTTGTTTTAAAGATGGCCTTATGGTATGTTGTAGTTATTAAGGTTCCGTGTCGCACAAGCTGTGTAGAAAGCAGGTGTTATGTCGAAGACTTATCGTTTGTTCATAAGCCATTCTTGGAAATATGGCGACGCCTATGAAAAGATGGTCCAGTTCTTAAATGAGCAGGGAATTTCCTACTACGACCACTCGGTGCCGAAAAATGATCCGGTGTATACCAACGGTACTGACAAGCAACTTAGGGCAGCTATAGATGCAAAAATAAAGGGTTGTAGTGGAGTTATTATCTTGGCTGGAGTTTATGCCAGCTACAGTAAGTGGATTAACGCAGAAATTGGTATCTCAGGTGCCTACACGAAACCAATAATTGCAGTAGAACCTTGGGCGTCGGAGAAGACTTCAAAAGTGGTAAAGGACGCGGCTGACAAAGTCGTAAAGTGGAACGGCAAATCCCTTGCGGATGCGATCAAGGAGCTATTCTAGAGGTGTCGCGGAAAGCTCTGATTGTCGGCATAGACCACTACTCTCATGCCGACGACCTGTTTGGTTGTGTCAATGACGCCTACGCGGTCAATTCTGCTGTCGAACGACACGCAGACGGAACCGTAAATTTTGCAACCAAGATACTCGCATGTACAGGTGAGTCTAACCTTGTCACACGACGGGATGTCCGCGCTGCTGCTCAAGAACTATTTGCAGGCGACAGCGACATAGCGCTGTTTTACTTTGCAGGCCACGGCTACGTTAAACAAGTCGGCGGATACTTGATCTGCTCAGACAGTCAAGATGGCAACGATGGGCTATCGCTTAACGAACTGGTTGTTATTGCCAATGAATCAAAAGCCAAAAGCCGGATTATCGTCCTCGATAGCTGTCACTCAAGCATAGCAGGGAACGTAAAACCGGGCGAAGAACATACGACTATAAACATCGGCGTAACGATCCTTACCGCATCCACAATGAAGCAATATGCGGCAGAGGAAAACGGCTCTGGGCTTTTTACTTCGCTGTTCGTCGATGCATTGAATGGTGGAGCGGCAAACCTCCTAGGCGACGTTACACCCGGCTCAGTATATGCTCACATCGACCAATCGCTTGGGCCGTGGGATCAGCGCGCCATGTTCAAGACGAACGTGTCTACATTTACATCTTTGAAACGCGTTCAGCCGCCAATCTCGCTAGATACACTCAAGAAGCTGCGCAATTATTTTGAAGCACCGGGGACTGAACACCATCTTGATCCAAGTTACGAGCCGGACAGTCCGTCGCCCGACGAGGAGAAGAACGCTATATTCGCCGATCTTCAAGAAATGGTGAAAGTGAATCTCGTTCGCCCCCAAGGCGAAACGCATATGTACTTTGCGGCGATGAACTCCAAGTCATGCAATCTAACAGTACTAGGGAGCACTACTGGAAGCTTTTGGATGCTGGGGTAATTTAGTGCCGGAACTCAGTGATCCAACAACGCTCTATCTGACTTTTGCGTTTGTGGTTCCGGGGCTTGTGATCACCTATTTCCGCTCTCAGTTCACCACCGGACGAATGCAAAGCCATTCCGAGGCTATCCTAAGTTATCTGGCTCTTTCTGCGTTGTATGGTGCATTGATTTTGCCCACCGTCGAATGGCTGATGGATGTCTCGAAAGACGAATACCCTAATACTCTCTATTGGGTCTGTTTGGTATTTGTTGGTCCCGCGATAGTGGGTAGCTTGTTAGGTTATTCATCTCGCACTAACGCTCTAAGGCGTCTTTTGAACCATTTTGGGATTAATCCAGTTCATGCTGTTCCGACAGCTTGGGATTAGAAATTTGGGGGTATGAAAGAGCAGCTTGTTCTAATCACTTTGAAAGACGACACGAAATTTCCGGGGTACTGTGGTCAAGCTTCTTTCATGTCATCGGACCCCGCAGAAAGAGACCTGTATGTCGAAAAGATATACGCTTGGGGCGAAGACGATGCGTGGATCGACAACGGCGGGCATGGCCTTTGGGTCAATGCATCTGAAATCAAAACTATCGAGTTTTTCCAAGTTGAAGATGAAGGGAAGTATCATGACTGATTGCAAACCGACGCCCCCAAAGCCCGCTCCGCGTCCACCAAGCAAGGGCTCAATCGAAAAAGGATACTAACCAAGTGGACCGGGAGCGGGTCACCAACCGTCTACGGGCAGCGGTGCACCTTCGTCCCCCCAAGCCGTGGGGGTGGCGGGAAGAAGTAGTAGTACGTTCTTTGTGCGTAAGTCATAACTTTTACAACACCCCCCCTGCCCTTCTATATTTCAAACACTTGATTGTTGCATAAGTCCGTTGCGATTTATCAGCTCTTAGATTTGCGCCGCTTCGTGATCTGAGCGGTCCCTGATTTTCGGCTACCATGTTTGTCCACGATCCGTTTGGCCGCAAGCGCGTGCTGCTTGTTTTTTCTTAAAGCATGAAGTCGCGCGCTTGCCGACTGTCGGGCGGCCTTTTCTTCGACAATTGGCAAAGGATAATCGTTCAATTGCTCATCTAAGGCCCAAGGTTTATGAATAAAAGCTGCCGGAAAATCGCGTAGTTCTGGCACCCAACGCTTGATAAAAATTCCTTCCGGATCCTGATCAAGGCTCTGCTTGATCGGGTTATAAATGCGAATTGTATTTATTCCAGTTGTACCAGATTGCATCTGCGATTGGGCATAATGAATACCAGGCTCATAATCGGTGAACTGCCGCGCCAGATGTAAAGCGGGCAAGCGCCAATGCAGCCAAAGATGATAAGCTCATTAACATCGCACGCATGCGAAAATTTAGCCAGCCCATGGCGGTTAGCGATCGCATGCAGGCATCTACCATCGGATAGCCCGTCTTGCCGTGCTTCCAAGCGCTTAAATAGGTTTGGTTCACCGGTTCTTGACGCAGCATATCATAGTCCTGATGCATGTTTTCAAATTCGATACGTGGCTCATCCTCTAACTTTTGAATGAAATGGCAATGCCAATGCAAACGGCTCGAAAAAGAACTAAGCGTTTTAGGCCAATTGCCCGACCGGTTTTTGGGGTTGCTTGCGAGCTCCTCGCGCCGAGCCTTTAATGCGTGGGTTACTTCACGCATGGATAAGGTTCCAAAAGCCAAATGTGCAGAGAGGCGCGAGCAGGCATCTGCCGCAGTTAAGGGCGATGACATGGCTTTTGAATATTGCTCTCCACGATTGTGCAAAAAGCTTTTCAACAGCTTTAGGCCTTGCCGCCGCCCTCCCTTTTGGCGCGCAATGCAGCCATCCTCAAAAAGATGGAAATCTTCAGGCTGTGGCATCGGATCAGAGCTGAGGCTTATCCTTGTTAAACCTGTTGGCGCTGACAGGCAGGGCTGCGCCATGTACTGGTTGCGGCGCTGCGCCCAACCAGCGCGCTTATTCAAGCCTCGGGTCACGCCAATCCGCCGCAGCTGATGCCACAGCACGCCAGAATCATGACACCAAGCTTCAACGCGCTGATCACGAGTATAGGTCCAACCATTCCATGTTTCTTGATGCGACCAAAGCTGATCAAATTGTAACTTTTGATGAAACGCGCTCAAAATCGGAACGGGGTCACCCACACGTAAGATCAAACTTTGACCCAAAGCCTGAAGATCCTCTGACAAATCTTTTAGGCATTCCTGAAGAAAACAGAAATGCCGATGGCTCATATCTGGTTGTTGCCAGAGTTCAGGCTCTAAAATATACAACGGAAGCACTGGGCCTGCTTGCGCCGCCTTGGTCAAAGCAGCGTTATCAAATACCGATAGATCGCGTTTGAACCACATTAGAACCGGTGTCGCTTTGTTCTGCTTTGCTTGCGTCACTTAGATACTCCAGCATTTTACTTCACATTCAAAATTTATTGCGGAAAACCGGAACCGCAAGGCGCCATTGCAAGGGCGCTTCATTGTGTCGCGCAGGCTATCAGAAAACTAAAGTAAATTTTAAAGCGTTTTCGTTTATTTATGAATCATATTGGATCTGTCCCAACAAATGTACCAAACCCACTATAGGATTTAACTACGTTTGAGGGGTATCGGCGCGTTCTGTACGTATCTTTTTGATACGATATGTTAGGTCTATCCCAACACTGACTTCGCCGAATTCTTCGAACGGATTCGCGACAACGGAAAGCTTTTCAAGGTCGCGATCACAACCGTCATTCGAAAACTTGCCATCGTTGCAAACACAGTCATCTCAGAAAATCGAAAATGGAAATACGTTGGGTCTTGATCAAAAACATAGATGCTACCCTATGGGCGTTCCTCGCGAGGCAAAATAATCCGTCAGTTGCCCTTGTCCTTGCTTCTCTCCACGTTCGCCACGTGGCAAGGTTCCAAGCTTCTTGGAACCCCCCCTCCATTTGGGCGATCAACATCACCGGCGGTGCGTGAGGTATGTTGTGGGAAATATTTTTGTTGCTATTTTGGTAACACATATGTTGCTATAGTAATAAATGAAAATAGTAGAATACCTTAATGCAGAAGGAGAAAGCACTTATAAAAAGTGGTTTAAGCTTCTGGATTAACAAGCTGTGTCAAAGGTGGCTATAACCGTAGCGCAAATTGAAGCGGGCAAACTGTCCAACGTAAAAAGCGTAGGCCACGGCATTGCTGAGTATCGCATAAACTGAGCGATGGTTATTCGCATTTACTTTGGCCGCAACGGTGATAAGTGGTTCGTTCTACTGGCTGGCAGTACAAACTGCCTACAGAAAACAGACATCGAGGATGCTTAGCAACGCTGGGCTGATTACCGACAACAGAAAAAGGAGGGAAAGTGATGCCTCTTACACGTGAATTCAAGGATACTGTGAAAGCCCGAGTTGAAGCCGATGCAGAATTTCGTGCTACCTTGCTTTCCCACGCCGTTGAAGCGCTGCTTGAGGGCGATATGGGCACGGGCAAAATAGTCCTGCGGGATTACATTAACGCAACCGTTGGGTTTGAGGAGCTGGCCAAGGATGTTGGGATGCCATCAAAGAGTTTGATGCGGATGCTCAGCGAGGAGGAGAACCCAAGCGCAAGTAACTTGTTTGCGATGATTAGTCAGCTATAGAAAGTAACAGGCATTCACCTTAAGGTGAACGGTGGGGATTATGTGAAAGAGGCGATGGTGTAAGCCATCACTCTTTCTGATTTTCACAACGTCAGGGCATAAAAAGCATTATGCACCCAAAACCTTACAATCGAGAAACACCGCGCTTATATCTTGTCTCGAGCATTTACTATCATAAGATGAACCAACATAATTTTTTAGAATGAGCATAGTTGAAGGTATTTATACCTCATACCTAACAGGCGCAGCAGGGCAAAGCATGACAATGTTGAGACAGCGGTCAAAAGATGCAGTGCCGAAATGTTGAAATGTTCGGCCAATTGTTGTCTGGCCAAAGAGCTATTCCCATTACCTATTTTACGGGCGATCAAAGCTCATACCCTGAACCTCTAAGGATTGAGCCACCAAAGGTGTCAAAGTATGAAGTGCAATCTTGACCTCGTGCGGGAGATACTGCTTGCAGTAGAGGATTACAAACCCGAACGCGCAACGAACACCGTTTAGAAGGGGAACGGTTAACAGTGGGTTTTTGGAAGAAAGACTTTTCGAATAATGAAATCGAACATGCACTAGAGCGGCTGAGGTCACTTCGAAAAATTTCAGATAATGGCAACGTTAACTTTGATGGCATGGGAGATTTCGACAGGTACATCGCGTTTCTCGTTTCAGCGATCGGCTGAAATTTCAGAACTGACGTTTTGAAGGCCCACGTTATACTTAGGGCTTTGTTATCACCAGATTTGAAGAGCGACTCCCGGCAGATAGACTTTAAAAAGTTTATATAGGTTGCGGCATAAGTATCAAAGTGAAGACGTTCAAACGTATAAGGTGATTTTTCCATTATGGAATGCACCGCCGTTCCTGGTTGGTGTCAGGAAGATCCTAGGCGTAACAATCAATTTTTCACCATCAAAAATCACACGTCTTTTTAGAAACATTAACCGCGAACGTAATGACCAGAGATCGGATCGTCGTTATGAGACATTTTTTTTCGTACGCTTTGAAATCGGATCTTCAGGCGTGCTCCACTTGTGTTGCTCATAGTAGCTCATAATCCAGCAGATGCCCATGAGCGCGCATCTGGAGTGCTCTACGAAGTTCTCGGGTTCTTAACTTAAATAATGACAGCGAAAAATACTTGCGATTTTCGTCCGGAATTAATAGCAAATTACCTTTCGCCGATGTGTTGATAGGTTCGCAGATCACTACGCATGACGTAAATGGCTTATTGACCCATGATGGCTTTTGGCATGAAAATTGGGTGGGTGAACCTAATAAAAAAATGCTGTCCAAAGAAGATCTTGTTTCTTGGGAAAAGCTTTATGAGCCGCTTTCTAAGGGCGTTCTACAATCGCCTTGGTCAAGCTTCTGCAGATCTGCTGTCGTCAGATACTTCAAAGCCTTCTCAAACCCAAACCTTGAAGGGTCCTTCCTTGATGGGTGGCGGCTTTTTGAGAATATCTCTGGGTCTAGACGTGAGAACATTGAGACAAAACTCACCCGAGCGTCACATATCTTCCAAGACAACGTCGAATATCGGATTGTTGGTAAACACCTAGCGTTGCGTCGAAATCTTATTTCTCATGGTCATCCTATAAACACAGAAGACGAAGAGACACTTGCGTTTCAGATGCTCCAGTTTGTCTTACCTTTCCTGACGCGGTTCATTCTGAATGGTTTTTTTGCAAAGCCGGAAGAGTTTTGGGGGGTTCTGGACCTCCCCGCAATGCGATTAGCTCGATTGGTTAAGATAGAAGAACTACAGCGCGAACTGAAACTCTATAACAAGGCTGCGCAGTTCAGGGAAGAGGCCGATACCTTGTCATAGGATTGGCTTGGTGCATAATTCATAAATTACGGAACGATTTTTTTCATACAAAATCAGTGCCTTAGGAAATCTGTAAGTATGTTCCGTATTGAACCCCCCAAATCGGGGCCAAAACTATGCTAGTTGGCCTCATTGGAAGGTTTGTTTGTAGGATTACTCTAAGTAGGAACATTTAGCGAACTCTTCAGGCTCTCCATTCTTTGGCTGCCCTGATGTATAGTGGTCATGCGATTTTGCGGTCTGCAGCCCCGGAATGCCAGTCAAAATCGCCTGACAGGATTATGTAGTCCCACCCAAGCGGTGACGTGAACGGCACTAGGACGGGATCGTACAATGGGTTGGTCTTTGCGAGATGGTTGGCGGCTTTGTCCATGTAGATCGTGTTCCAGAATGTGATGGCCGCGATGACAAGATTGAGCGCCATAGCGCATTTCTGCTGGGCAACCTCGGAACGATCACGAATGCGTCCCTGTGAGTGCGCAAAGACGGCGTGGGCCAGCGAGTGCCGCGCCTCGCCCTTGTTAAACCCCGCTTGGCATTCCATTCGTAGGTCGGCGTTCTCGATCCAATCGAGTATGAAGAGCGTCCGCTCAACGCGCCCAATTTCGCCAAGAACCAAGTATAGCCTGTTCTGTTAGCGGTATGCTCCGAGCTTGCGCAGGATCGCAGATAGTTCCAGAGACTTGTCGCGCAGGCTGGCAGCTAGCCGCATGATTTCGCCCCAATGCTGCCTGATCACCTCTTCATTGATCGGCTTGCCCATGATGGAAAGCAATGTTCCCCATAACTTCGGCGGTCCAAAGCTGGTCAGTCGCCGGTCAGAGAAATCGCGCAAACGCGGTACGAAGCTCATTCCCAACAGATGGAACAGGGCAAAGACGTAGTCCAACACGCCGTCGGTATCGGTGTAATGAACAAGGACATCAAAGCTGGCAGGGCAGGGTTTTTCAAAAGGCCGTCGAGCACAAACAGCGCTTCGCCCGCGGTCGCCCCAATAACGCTAGAATGGAAAGATCCGTATTCGCCAGACAGGAAGGAATAGATCTTCAGCCCAGGATCGGGTCCGTATTTCGCGTTGACCGTGCAACTGCCGCGGTGGGCTGCGAAGAACTGGCCGTCTGATGAACTGTGTTCTGCGGTGCCCCAGTGATGTGCAAAGGGCCGGCTATGGTATGCATCGACAATTCGTCCCAAGACATCCGAGAATGTTTCGGGCCGAAGGTACCAGGTCTTTGCCCAGGTCAATTGGGCATGGCTGACGCGTGATGAAGCATAGGCCATGCGCTCAAGGCCGAAATTGGCGGTCCCAGCCAGGATCGCGGCCAGCACTGCAGCCGGTTCATCGTGATGTTTGCCGGTGCGCAAATCCGTTAAGGCATCAAGGAAGCCTGGTTCGCGCATTCACCTCCCAGAGCAATTCTGTGATGCGGATATGCGGCATGACGGCATCGATCGCCCGCTCAAGGTGTATCGCAGCCGGAGGGGTGACCGCGTCATGCGGAGTGATTTTCAGCCGATCGGGTTCAATCCGAACGCCCAGAATGGCTTTACGTTTTAAGACACGGTTTACCTGGGTAAGCCGCTTTTCAAGCTTTTCACGCCGATCTGCCGACCAGGCCTCCGGATCGGTCTCGAAGCCGGCGTCGCGCATGATGACTTCGGCCTTGTCGCGCGGCATGAAATAACTGTCGAAGCGACGATACTCGCGGCTGCCATCAATCCAAGCATTTCCGGCGCGCAAACAGTCCTTCAGGGTAGAGATAATGGCGGTTTCGTAAACGCGCCGTTTCGGCTGTCCATTCTGCACGATCA
>JACLAD010016101.1_pt1 | contig 10298 bp, 11 predicted proteins | sample 8027901 | NCBI WGS metagenome assembly JACLAD01 (sample SAMN15725071, study PRJNA655200) | protist metagenome | isolation source: fluorescence activated cell sorting (FACS) single amplified genomes of... | place: Spain: Blaines Bay Microbial Observatory, Mediterranean Sea | collected 2016-07-05
CAGGCTTCAGTCTGTGGGGAGCTTGCTGGGAGGGCTTGGGCAGCTTGTAACAACCAGCGAGAGACCGTCTTATGATGGATGCCGAGAACCCGGCCAATGGCTCGCATCCCCATCCCTTCGAGATAGAGTTGACAGGCCTGTTGCTTGGGGGCTGGATCTTTGCCTCGTCGTATTGTTTGAAAGATCCGTCGGCAGGCTTGTAACATTAGCGTTGGACACCACGGCTGGTGCAATAGCGAATAGAGTCAGGATGAGCACAGTGAGGGCACTGCATTGTTTGTTCTCCAAATCTTGGAGATTCGTTCATTTGTCTAAACGACGCAACTGCACCAACCCCGCTAGCTTTATGTTATTTATGATTAGTTTGTTGTTTGTTCTTAGAACCCAAATCGAAAACTAGCACTAACCAATAGAATCATTAGTTTTATGTTACCCTCTTTAGCTTTACAGGGAGAACAATTTACATGCATTTGACCCCATGATATCATCTTTTTCCTGTGGACTTACTTTCATTTTATGAGCGTAATTTACCATGGAATCCATCTCAATCCAAGGATGGTCTGTAGCAAACATTAAATTCTTAGATCCAACAAATGCTTTAGCGAATTCGATAGCCTCATCAGATGGGCTTACCAAATCAAAATAAATATTCTTGAAGTAGCTTTTGATCTCTTTTTTTATATTAGCATTGCCTCTTCTCTTGACTTCAATTTGTTCTTGAATCCGCCCCATAATGTAAGGAAGAATTCCACCCAAATGTGGTTGAACTATCTTTAGCTTAGGATACTTGTCAAGTGTTCCACTGAGAATGAGCCTCATCAACGCAATGGAAGTATCGACCATAAACCCCATCATTGGGATCAAGCTGTAGTCTTTGATAACCTCTCCCCATGCTGGAACCGTTGGATGTAAAACCAGAGGAATTCTCCTCGCTTCTAATTGAGCGTAGAATTCAACAAACTCCTGATCATCTAGGTTTTTTTCATTGATATGTGAGCTGACAAAAGCACCTTTGAAAATATTACTCTTTTGCAAACAACGATTTAACTCTGAAATTGAATGTGTAGGATTATTGATCGCAATGTTAGCAAGCCCAAAGAATTTTTGAGGATATCTGTTGCAGAGGTTCTCAATGTAATCATTACAGATTTGGGAGCCTACCAACCGGAGTTCCTCATCTAATAAATCTGGAGTGGGTATATTCACACTGATCAGTCCTGCATCAATCCCGGATTTCTTCATTTTTTCAAGAATCAAGTCTGGCTCATATTTTTCCAAATCTATGTAGAACGTATACATTCCATTAAAATAATCGACTGCGTATTTGTTTTCTGTAATCTTTGTACCCCTTACTTTGGATTTACTTTTACATAGCAACTCAGCATAGTCTTTTGGAAAAACATGAGACTGTACATCCACAACTTTTATTTCCATAAACAAACCTTTGTGACTTCTACCAGTTAGATTTCTTGTAAAATATTAAGTATACGAAGGAGACATGAAATACAGAATTCTTGGAAAGACAGGCTTTGAAGTAAGTGTTATTTCCATGGGTTGTTGGGGCATCGGCGGCCAATAGGGTCCAATAGAAGAAAACCAGGCGATTCAAACGATCGATGCTGCCTTTGATGCAGGTGTCAATCTATTTGATACCGCAGATTCCTATATAATTGGCCAAAGTGAGTTCTACACTGGCAAGGCATTGAAAAACAAGCGTGATCAAGTCTTTATTGCCCCCAAGGTTGGGAATTGGGGCCGAAGAATCGGTGACCCTGTTGGCTTGAAAACCATTCACAGCATAATCAATTGTTGCCACACCAGTTTATATCGACTTGGAACAGACTACATTGATCTCTGTCAATGTCATGTGGGCATTTCAGAAAATCCTGAAATTTTTGTGGAAGCTTTCGAGCTATTGAAGCAACAGGGGAATATTCGCCATTACGCGATTTCTACCAATGACATGCCTTCTCTCAAAGCGATCAATTTGGATGGTAACTGTGCGGTTTGTCAGATCAACTACTCCGTTTTGAGCCGAAGAGCAGAAAAGGACATCCTACCCTACTGCTTGGAGAATGATATCGGAGTGCTGCTACGGGGTCCAATCGTTCAGGGCTTGCTCTTAGATAAATTCTCTTCAGACACCCGCTTTACAGATTCAGTGAGGCTGAAATGGAATCCGGATGGGGATCAACGTGAAAAATTCTTGAGAGAACGTGGCCGAGTCAGTCAACTCCGCCAATTCGTAACCGCAGAGAGGAGTATGCTGGACTTGACGCTACAGTTTGTCTTGGCCAATCCAGCCGTCACCTGTCCCATTCCTCCCTGGTGGTATGGCTAATCAATAAGGTTCGCACAGAATCGAAGATGCTCTTCCTCAGATCTTCCAATGAAACAATTCCCCTTCGATTATTGACTCAACCCCCACATAGTTTTGTGGGGTTACCGATGCCAGGAGCCGGATGACTAAAACTCGCAGCTGGAGTCCCAATACAAAAAGGGTGGGGTTGCTTTTGCTCCACCAGGGGGGCTCGGCAAGTGGTTCAAGGTGGGCATCTCAGTGAAGTACATCAACCTGTCTTAGCACCTTGATCAGCACGATGTTTCAACAGACAACTCACCGCCTTTTAGGCCTTGCGAACGATACTCTGCTGGGATGCGGGGCTGAACTTGGTGTAGTGCTGGGTCATCAGGGAGTCTAGCGGTGTGTGCTGAGTTTAATCGAAAAGCCCGCATTTAATTCGAATATTAATTTTTTGTCTTCAAATTCCGGGTTTGCCATTATGCAAGGGGATCATTTCCATAGCAGATTTGTCGACCCCCGCCTTCGCCATCAGTGCTGCTGCCTCTGGTGTTTGCATTAATTTTTGTACTGTTTGCGGGTCATCCATTTCTACAACTGTGAACACTCTTTCTTTTTCGGCACTCCAGCCATAGGCCAAAACTTTTAATCCTGCAGCTGCTCTCATCTTTTTTGCTTCCTCAGATTCAAATAACTTAACCCAAGCATCATAGTCTGTCCCGTCCAGTAATTTTGAACTTTGTATCTGAATCATAGTTAATCCTTAAAAAGGTTTTTTAAAATGCACAATAACTGACTCAAATGAGTTAATTACTCCAAGTTGGAAATATTTAGATTTTTCTCAAGGTTGCTTTCTCCTTTTCAAACGCCAGTCACTGGGGCATCACCAATCCAGAGGGTAAAATCCTCGACTTCTGTTTGCCTGCTCTGCAAGAAATGCTATTGGATTTACTCATAGTTGCAGCAAGCTTTAATTCCATAAACTGGTTAATTAGGCGGCCCAAGCGAATCGTTGGAAGTGGCCGTTTCTCGTCCCAGTGGAATCCTCCCAATTTATTCCAAAAGCGTGAAATTCGCTATTTGTTGCTTTTGCTAAAGCAAGCTTCGTATTAGCTGGGTGAGGTACGTTCTCAAGATAAATAGGATCGCCAGCTTCTTCATCAGCACCAGGCAAGCCTTCAATTGATTGATTCACTAGTTCACCGGCACTGACTGAGAAATTTAACCCTTCTCCTTCGAATTTAATTGGTCTCTTCTCAATGCCAGCAAACTCAGTAACCAATGGTTCAAAAAATTCCATCGGTCCCCCTTCAGAACCTGATGTTATCTTCTTTATAGCTTCGGTCTGGTTATCGTCAGCGTGCTCGTCTATTATAAGTCCTACTTTCAAATTTCCCTCAGCCATGGGGCCAGGTGAATACAAGAGCACCACGAATGACAGCCCATCAAGCTTGAGGCCATCTTTTTGACCATTTTCAATTTGAAATGCTAATGCTGCTTTACACTCTCCCTCTGTTGGTTTAGCAGTAGCATTTGAAGTAATACAAGGACAAAGGAAATCACAATTACAGGTTTCAACATAATGTCCTTCAATATTCCATCCCATTGTTTTCTCCTTTTCAGAAATTACACGACAAAAATTGTTGCAAGCCCCCAAATGATCAACAAAATCCCCAGTCCATATCCTAACCAAATCTTTTAGATGAAAACTGAACAGTAGACAAATACGTAGCACCCAAAGTTAATTAGATTTGTATGAAGAATCTGTCAGGAGATTGTTAGCAAGCAAAAGACCCTTCCATCAAATGGCCAGCAGGCATCAACTTTTCAGCAAGAACATAAAGAGCTAATCCTCCAATTCTGCGGGGGGAGTTGATTGATCATCCATATTGGGCTCTCGATTAAGTTCATTAGATTCTTGGGTCTCTCTACTGGATTCTTTTGTATTAAGCTCCGTAGAATTGGAAGGATTTAATTTATCTTTGGGCGTCATGGAGCTCCTTTCATTGTGGGTCGTGGCTAATAGTTTGTTCATCCATCCAGCTATCGAGACTCTGCTGGGTGTAGCGGACAAGCTTCCCTAGTATTTTGGAGTAGGTTGGACCTCGGCGATCGAAACGCCAGCGTCTAAGGGATTTCACAGAAACTCCCAAGTATTGGGCGGCTTCAGCTTCGTTGAGATATGAGGGGGTTTGGGGCGCCATTGGCAACTCCTTAGTTAAATTGATCAACGCAGGCCATGTTTGTCCTGCACGAACAAGATAACTAAGGAGAGTGGAGAGCGTTAGGCAATTGATTAGGCATTGCGTTGCCTAAATTGGGGCCTACGAGATTGTCTGCTTAGTATGTTAAATAATTATTTAATATTAGATACTTGATTGTAGGTCAGTAGTCCAATGCTCAGATCTCATTGCCTGACAGATTGCCTATCGCATTGCCTGCTTAATGATTTCTGAAAGAACATCGTCTTCATTCTCAGGCCCACCAGGTCGATCAATCCCGAAGTGGGCGTTCCAATCTTTTTCTTTGAGGGCTATTCCTGTTTTGCCCAAAACGATGTGGATCCGCTTTTTGTATTTAAGCCAATTGATCGGCAAGGCAGTGGTTCTCTTCAAGGCACTATCTCTGGACATTCTGAAGTGTTGACACCAAATATCTGCACTTTCGATGTAACCCGCTTGTTCTAGGCTTTCGGCAAGTTGCTTCAGTTGCTCAGGTTCATGACTCCAAACCAAACAGGGTACACCTTCCCTTTCAGGCTTTTGTCTCGAAGAGGGCTCTTTCTGCTTGTACAGATCGAGGTCAGCTGAGACCAGCAAGGTCGGAGCTGGTATATTCTCAATACGACCGCAACTCGGTCTGAGGAGCTCCAGAACCCTCTCATCTGTTTTTACCCTTAATTTATTTACTAGGTGGAACCCAAAACTTTTGAACCGGTAATTCTGAAATCGTCTTAAAACTAACTGTCTAGATTCTTCAAGGAGTAGCCCCAAATCTGGCATTTGATGGAGCTTTCTATCAACAATTCCTACCCCCATCCAGGCATAACTTGATTCCAAAGGTCGACAATCCAACACAAGCTCCGGACATTGGAAAACGATTAAACTCCTAGAAATTTTTGTCTGTCGAACAGCTTCATCGAGGGAAATGAGTTTAGTGGGGTCAGTGTTGTAAGGTAGAGTTGTATCAGGCATAAGAGCTTACTTAGACTGATGCTGGCAGAACAAACAGAGCTTTATTTTCGATGCAGAAAGCTCCGGTTGTTTGGGTTGGATTTCATTAGGGGACAGATTGAGGGCCATTCAATCCCAGCCAGTTTGCTGGTGTTTAAAGTGCTTAGGCTGGTATTAGGGGACCTGGAATGTCTACAGAAGCCGAGAACCCCTAAAAACTCTTATCTTGTCTATACTGAATCACAGGGTCACTTGCCGTAAATCCAGTCAGGAGCAGCGTCAGACTGCGCAAGTGCATCCATACCGAATATTTATTAAACAAATGGCGCTGGTATGCTCTGGAATGGGGGAGCTCAAGATAATTAAGCGAGTTCTATTTCTTTTGCATGGGAGCTTCTCAGACTTTTGGAAGTGACAGTTGATTGCTACCTACTTTCAAAGAGAAGTATCGCTTCAGGAAAGTTACTTAGAACAACCCTGTGAGGGTCAATTTCACTATGGTGATGACTGTAAGGGACAAGTAATTTCTGAAGCTATCGGAACTTTTTGGGTTTGTCCAGCCGTTGAGAAGGAATTAGCAGGGTGAGGGTAGCCTTTGTGGCCGTTTTACCTAATGAATGTTAGGTCTCTGTATTTTAACTGGCAGTGAAAAGTTGGTTGTACAATAACAAAAATACAATCGATGTTGGCTGCATGTGTTGACAGGATGGATTTTCTTTAAAAGCAGGTGAACTGCTTAGTGGGTTAGGTTGTCGAAGTTCGATCTCCTCAGTTTCACCAGAACTATCCTGATCAGTCACTCTCAAACCTTTCAAATCGTAATTTCCTTTTTTCCAAGTGGAGTTGCAACTGCTCTTTAGGCAGATCGGTCAGCTTTGCACAAACTGGTATGTCCATCTCACCAGATCTATCGCCTATACCGAGCCTAGAAGAAGATGCACCAGCCTCAGTATCTTTGACCACCTGCTTATTATCAGGAGCTCCAGAGCAAGACATTCAAACTTCATCACAGTGCAGCACCACCTCGGCTTCGCTCAAGACCGTTTGTTTTGCAGCATCAAGCAAAGCCATTTTTTTCTCCTAATTTAGAATGCTTCATATGGTTTAATGTTATTTGTTTTGAGACTAATTGTTTTCTGTCGTAGCGCGCAATTTTGGCAAACTTATTCGATCATCACGCGGATACCCTCTTTATCACTCTTGAAAGCTCCATCAATTACTTTTTGAACCTGGAGACCCTCATTAAAATCTGGGTTTCCAGATTTTCCTTGGCTTATGTTTTCAATAAACAAACGAGGGCCTGCAGGCATAACTTTGAAAAAAGAAGAGATTTGATCAATAGCTGGGAGTGTTCGATCAATGCCCCCAAAAAGTTGATCAGGTATAGGTAACTCCACCGTATCTTGCTCATCCCTTCTGGTGAGCCACATTCTAAACGGTTTGTTCTTGTCAAAGCGAATCAGGCCTTGGATTGTACCTTCGGTGCCAGCAAGCTCGATTTGGTGCTCCTGCATCTTCTTCCCCATCATAGTTACCCCCGTGGCGTGTAATACAGCTTGTAAACCGCTTTCAAACTCCAAGAGTAATGCAGCTGAAGTATTTGCCAGATTTTTAGGAATGCTTTGGTGATCTCTAGGCGCTGAGAATGATCTTAGATTTGCCGACACAGCTTTGACGTCTCCAAACAAATTGCGAACAAGGTGTATTAAATGTGCTCCCAAATCGCCCAATATACCTGCTGCTCTATCTCCATCAAATCGCCATCCTTGATTCTCGATACCGTAACCCGCTTTGTAACCCAAACTAACATACATTGGAACACCAATAGTCCCTCCATCCAATAGTTCTTTGAGATAGACATACAAAGGCAACCAACCCCAGGTGAAGTTAACCATATTGACTACACCTTGTTTTTGAGCCAATGAAGCCATTTCTTTCGCCTGTTGGACTGATGACGCCATCGGTTTTTCACAGAATACATGCTTCCCATGAGACAGAGCTTCAATTACCATCTCATGATGTAAATCATCTGGGGAACCCACAATAACAGCATCCAAATCATCAGATCGAATAAGCTCTCTGTAATCCGTGTAGATCTTATTGATGCCATGTTTCTTGGCTACCTCTGTAGCTCGATTTAATCGCCTACCACAAACTGACAGAAGCTCCGCATTCTGGTGACTTTGTGTATTAGGAATTAGATTCCACTCCGCAAATCCACTTGTACTGATTACTCCTACACGAACTTTTTGTGTCATCATCGAATCCCGTCATAGGTGTATATTTTCAATCTGAAGATTGCAGGTATTGATTTTACTAAAAAAGAAAGGCTGATCATTTGATGGCACCCCACTAGGAGCTACAATTATTGAGATTGAATTTTTAAACTGCGAAAAACTTATGAAAGTGAAGTATAATATATTGCTTATCTAAAATTGGAGAGTGGAGTGGACCAACAGATGATTATTTTGAAAGAGCTATAGAAACATTTAAAAACTTGTTTGAAACAATGAGTCAGTTGCTGAATCCCAACTGGGTTTCACAATATCTGTCAACTATTTTGATAAATGGCTGATTAGTTAAAAATTCCGCAGTTGGTTCTACGAATTCTGTCTTACCAAGACTTCAGAAACCATAAGAATTTTTAAAAGTTCTACTATAAAATAATCAATATATTGTTTACCCTAAGATTGCAGGGTGGAATATCTATCACCTCTAAGGGATTATTATATTCGCAGCTACGACACTTTAGTTGATTTAATTACTGAGCACGAGAAACAGAAAAGTAAACTTGAATAATTAACATTAATAAACAATTTTTCATCAATGATTACGTAATCCATTTTCAAGAAAATTTCGTAACGTATCAACCTGATTAAGTAACTCTGGATATTTGCGAAAGATTGAATCGTCTGAAGACGAGATACTAAAAAAGTTATCGCCACCCTTCATATTCTTAAAAAAAGAAATGTCTTTAACGAATTTTTTTTCGAAATCTCTTTCCCCTAAATTACTTATGTAAAATGATCGGATTTGTTCAGCTAAAGGAATTTCATTCAATTTAATTAGATGCAGAGATAGTAGAAGTAGTTCAGAGCACAGTGAAATCTCAACGAAGTCATATTCATCGGTCTTTTTCATAGCCTCTAATATACGATGGGTGGAATCTAGTTTAGCATCTAGAATCATCTTTTTCTTATATAAATTTTCTGAATTTTCAATTGATTGCTGAATTGCCTTGGTATATGTCTGGAACAAAATATGGCCTCCAATATCAATACCAGCTCCTCGATGGGAATTCTCATATATTTCACAGAGAGTAAGTTCAAGAAATTCAAAAATATGAAAATCTTCCTTCTTGTTGATTAATTTTATATATTTGAGAATGATTGAATGCTGGTAACCCATTGTTCTTAAATAAATTATTAGATCATTACCGCGAAAAGCATTATCAATAATTAGATGCGTAATGTCATTCAAATTTCTACGGATTAAATCGAGATTCAAAAAATCTTTTTCGAATACTGCCTCATCTAAAATAAATGATATTTCTCTAATCAAGGCTGACAATGAGCTGTGGTCTGAATGCTTAAGGATATCTGTAGAAATTAGTTTTAAAGCAAAAAATATTTTTCTTTCAAAAAAGACTTGCTCCCTACAAATCTTATCAAAAAATTCTCTGTCTGCTTCTACAAAACAAATGTCAGATTCAATTTCTTTACCGATATAAAAAAATTTGTTAGGAAATTGCTTTTTATTTTTGATATATTCCCGGTAAATGTGACATAATACTACCAAAATTTTGCGTTTTGGTTGTGGGAATTTCAGATAATAAAAGAGGTCCTCTAATTGATTAATTATTTCAAAAATTGAACTTTGATAATGACTAACAATAATTTCTGATTCAGCAATTTTTGCCAAACTCAATTGCTGAAATTCAATGTTGAGTTTGTTAAAATACAATTCGAGCTCATTAATAACAGTCATTGGTCTGATACTTTGAAGAACTTTAAATACATAAGGAATTGAAAGAATTAAAGAAGTGGGAAGTAAGAAATAGATATTAAGTACCATGTTTGCGTAAGATACTTGATCGACAGAATTGATAATAATAGCGTGAATACTAGAAAAAATGATTAGCCAAAGAAAAAATAAAGAAATCCAACTTCTAAAATATATTGATATGATCTCAGGAACGTTTTGTGCTGCAACTGAAATGACAATTATCAATGATCCGAATACAAGTATTAAAATTCCGAACCAGGCTTCTGGAAGTAATCCAACATCTATTTGATTTTCATAATTTGTATTACCAAAAACTTTATGAAAGACCGTATCAATTGAAGCAAGAATAATTATCATTAATGTTAATGATACCAAAAAAGAAGTGGTCACTCTTTTTCTTCTGATATGAAACAAGTAGAGTAAATAATATTTATTAACGATGTTAGAAGCCATATTTCCTGTTAGTTCTTTATCTGTTCTGAACTAGTCCCAAAGGCTTTGTACAACTGTGAGCTGATTTGAAACCATTACTTCTATATTTAACGTTTTTATTAACTCAGACAGCACTGGAAGGAATTCAGAAATTTCAGACCAATGGTGTTGAACTCCTTCTTCGTTTTCGTACATGTGATATAGATGAAAAATCGTTCTTCCTGTTTCTTTGGGGTATTTTCCTTCAAGCCAGCTCCGGTTTTCTTCATACTCTGGTCCCTCCGAAAAAAAGTAATGAAGTAACTTCAATGGCCCTTCCCTGTGGCACTTAGCAGCCATAAATTCCTTATGACTGCTGAGATAATCTCTCATGGCTTCCGCGGCTT
>JACLAD010001601.1_pt1 | contig 10290 bp, 7 predicted proteins | sample 8027901 | NCBI WGS metagenome assembly JACLAD01 (sample SAMN15725071, study PRJNA655200) | protist metagenome | isolation source: fluorescence activated cell sorting (FACS) single amplified genomes of... | place: Spain: Blaines Bay Microbial Observatory, Mediterranean Sea | collected 2016-07-05
GCACTACCGCCCCTATCTTCACCACCGTCTTGGCCCCATCGACGCCTTCCCCGACTCCGACTATGTCAGACGACTCAACCGACTCTCGGCAACTCATGTCAGCCGCATCGTCCCCGACGCCATCTCCGCCGCTTACAATGCTCTCCGTTTTATCGCACTCGAGCTCATCCAGCGGCCATTTTTTTTGTTAGGCTATCAGAAAATGGGTACTAAGTGGTACTCGAGCAGGACATACATAGGCAGAGGAGCCTGGCCTGAGCTTAAGGCTGAATCCAAGCTCAAGGGTGAATCCCGCTCCAGGCACGCCGCTCCCCCCCTAGCTCAGTACCTTAGGCAACCCCCCCGGAGGAGGCCACCGTAATGGCACAACTCGACCCCCTACTGATTGCATTCGCCGCTGACCACACTCCCCTCTACGACCTAGCTACGAGCTACGAGATCGGGTAGGTGCATCGATCGATTCGCGGAGGCCCAGCAAATGGCCGACCCACGCAGCGGCGGCTGGCGGCCAAAAGGCAACCGCAGGTGCTTGTCTGAGGGGAGGCAAATGCGCTACGCTGGTTGCCCTCACGGGCGGAGCCGGGGTCTAGTTGATGTTTTCCCCCTTGTCTGAGGGCCCTGACGCAATCCCAGCCCCCGCTGATTGCACCGACTGCTTACCACGCTTCTCTCTGCGGGCTGCGGGTTGCATGTTAGACCCGCTTTGTAAAGCGGTACCGCTGTGGGCGCAACAGCAGCACCACGACAGCGATTGGCCAACGGCAGGCCCTAGTAGGCGACCGCGCATGGCCTCGCTGCTGCATCACTGCGACCATGGAGAGGTAAGTGGTGCGGTCGTGAATCGCCCCCACCTATATACTCCCGCGCGCGGCGGCGCGTTCGCCACTTGGACTTGGCGTGGGGTCTAACGCGCAGCTCTCTTATTCGCCGCCGGCGCCGGCGCCGCTGCCGCCGCCGGCGCCTCCTCGGTGCCGGGGCGCACGGGGGACATATTGATACTCGTCAGGTGCAGCACCTCGGTGGTCGGCTCTTGGCAGAGCGGGCAGCTGGTCCATCGTGGTCTTGCCGCAGAAGGCTGCAGCACGGCTACTTTGCCTGTGTCGGCGGGGAGCTTCAGCGTTGGCCCGCGCTAGGATTTACATGCGAGTCGCAGCACTGGCTAGCTCCAGGGCGCGAGTGGGAGGCCTTCGTCTTCTGCCGAGTTATCAGTTGCTGCATGAATGTGAATTTTGTGTGGCTGCGAAGGATCGGTTGCGTCGGGTGACCACTTGACTTTCATCACTGAGAATACGGAGAAAGCCGCGAAGAGGAACTCCCATTCCTGGCCAACCGTAGCCGTGCGATGCTTGATCAGATTGGCCTGCTTGCACTTGTGCATGTCCAGGGTTTCCCCCCGTGGGTCGACTGTCACCTTCCACATCACAACCGAGTTTGGTGGGCTTCCATGCTCGAGGCTCTCCGCCGCCCTGCCCATGAAATACTCAGCATTGACTTTCTTGAAAGAAGTTGGCAAGAACATATTCGCTCGATACTTTTTCTCCGCGGGGTTCGCAGCATTCGCCTTGTCCTCAAAGAAGCGCCGAGTATTTGGTGTGTCGTAGAATCCACCACCGCGCCAGCATACGCCTCTTGGAGGAAATTCAACATTATTACAATCTGCACGAGCGCGAGTGAGGTTTGCATTCAACGCCCACGCAATGATAGCCGAATCGCGTGCGCACGATGCTCGATCTTCTCGCAGGACTTGGTTATATATCGAACAAAACTCTCTGTTACCAGCTGATGCAAAGGGTTTGGCACTTGTCCAGAGACGTTCTGCAGCAACAGCTACTGTATCTTCCATTTCCCACTCCTTGCACAATTCATTAATGAATGCAATTCCAGAGGCCTTGGCAATCTGCTGCGCTTCACAGAACTTCTCGATAAGCCGCCGAACAGCCTCATATAGCCGACCTCGATGATGAGATTCCAGCCGTCTATCGGAATTGCCTATCAGCTCGTACTCGCGCTTGAAATTCGATTCGCCAAAGCTTGTGAGGGTGTGCCCGGGTTCGTCTGGCAGACTATAGTCATCTGTCATTTCATTCTTCTCTTTTTCGTTCTCGAACTGCTGGAAGATTGACATTTCCTCTTCATTGTCTCCTATGAAACGTGCATGCGTTAGAGGAGCATTGTACTCATCGTTTTATACCTTCGGGCAGACCCAGAACTTCGCGCACCGAAAACTGTTGGCCAGCATTAGATACGTAGTACCGAGTACCCTGCTCATTCATTGCAGCCAAACTCTGGACGTCTTTGAGATGACAATCATTGAATTCGAACCGGGCTAGTTCATTTGCCGATTTGAGCAGCACGAGCACTATCCACTTGTCTTTGAGTCCAGGGTAGTTGTCGGTGCAGAAGTTTTTTAACGCTTCGGCCAACTTTGAGAAAACATCACAGCAGTGAACGCGGGTGGCGGAGCGCACAACGACACGCAAATCTGCGCGATCACTCTTTGCGTATTCCACGAGGTACTCCGCGCCATCATCCGAAAAGAGCCGCAAGCCGAGAGGTGTGATCCACTTGCTGAAATCATCCGTGGCGGTGTTCTCAAAAAGATTGGAACGCAAATTTGCCGGCGCAACTTCTTTCATAAGATGGAGCTGCACACGTGGCCAGAAGCCGGCGGGTAAACCGGCTTGGTCATTCAGCCGGTCATTCAGCCGCCACAAGCGCCCAAGGCAGTACTTCTTTGCTTCAGTGGGATTCCATCTGTGCGTGGGAACTACACCACAGAACAACAATATTTCAAGGCTGGTCCGCAAGTACCACCATGCGTGACTGTACCTGAAGAGTCGGAGGGGAAAAACGCCGGGAAAAAATACTTTCGAGGATCTGCCGCTGCGAGGTCATCGCCTACCTCTTCTTCCTGCTTGCCGTCTTCTTGCTGCTGGGCATTAAAACCCAAGCACACACCAAATTCCTCGAGCAGCTGCATCAACACTGAGCAGTCACCGTTGCAGTCGGTCCACTCGATGTGGCTAGCAACTTCCTCAGCGCTCGAGCACACAGAGAGCGGAGGCTTGCCATTGATCCATTCGGGGCAGAGCACTTTACCCAAAAGCCTTTCGCAGAGGACCGGCGGGTCGAGAAACACCCAGTGTTGCAGCGAGCCTTTGTCAACAAACACGATCTCGCCCAAATCGTGAAGGTAGTTCGAAGCTTCGAGAATCAAGTGCAAGGCCAGAGCATTGTGACGAATTTCTGTCTTCACCCAGCGCTCATACTCACTCCAGCTCATCACAGGTTGCGCTCGGCGTATGGTTGGCAAGATGTCACGAATATCTTTGCAAATCTTGGGCATCCGCACCGCACCCATTTGCGCAAGTTCCTGCTTACAATGCGTATGCAGCCAGCTTTTCAGCGAAGCAGTGCCCGCGTCCTGCGCTCTCCTGCAGTGCACGGCGAACACGGTTCGCTCCAATACCAAGTTTGGTATTCCTGCCGAGAGCTTTCGGTATATTTCCTGCTCGAGCTGTTCCAACTTCTGTCGTGCCGTGCTCCTGTCTTGTACAGAGTCTGCTCGGCTTCCAACGAGGACAACATGGGCGCTTCCGGAGCAACATGCTTGAATGAACCGCAACCAGTAGAGAATCTGACCCCTCTGTTTTTGTATGCTGTGTTGCAGATTGACCACGATTGCGTACAAGCCATTCAATGAGGGCAAGAACCAAGAGTGCTGGAAATGGAAGTCGGGCTGTCCTCCATAGTCGCAGATGCACAGCTCGATAGCGCCCAGTTTGGTGCAGACTGTTTGCATTCCAATGGTCCGCTCTGTAACTTTGTCTGGTTCATCCTTTGCAACTGCCTCTGCGCACTTGCCAAAGCCCATAGCATAACTGTCAGATTCACGGGACAAAGCTTTTCGAAGCATGGTTTTACCCGCGCCCTGATCCCCGCACAAGTGAAGCTTGAAATGAGCATAGGGAACAGTGCCAGTTTCTATGAGCTTGCCATGCTCAGCCCACCGCTGAAATTGTAATTTTCCCTTGTCAGTGAACTCGTTCCCACTCTCCCATTCAAGTAAGACATTATGTGGCAAAGCGTTCACCAGGAACTTTGTAGCGGGATCGCTGAGATCATTATGAGTGATATCGAGATGCGTAAGAGCGCACTCGGCGTTTGATTCAAGCGCATCGCACAGAAGTGCGATGCCCTTGTTCATGATTTTGTTCTTGGAAAGCAGTACAGTGTCTATTCTCTCGGTATTGTTCAGCATTTCTCTTGTTCTTGGAAAGAGATTGTTGACATATTCAGCAACCACGACTCTATCTTGAAAAACCATCCAGAAAGCCAGCGCACCCTTGTTGGTGAGGTGGTTTTCAGAAAGAAGTAATGTGGACATCACCCGCTTGGTGGTATGATAATAGGAATAACCAGAAGTCAGACCGACAAAGGGTACCCAACAAATTGCAGCCCACTCACATTCACTTTGATGGCCTCGGCGACATGTTTGGCGCCCTTGGCGCCGAGGTCATTGGCTGCAAGGTTGAGGGTTGTCAATGCCCTGTTATTCTTGATGGCATCTGCAAGGGCGATGACACCCTCAGGTTTAGCACCATCAGGAGGAGTTGTCGTCCATTCTCCCCCAGTTGGTTTGAATCCTTGTTGTCCATTGTTATTGAATCCAGTCTCCCAGCCGTCAGGCGGGACAAGAGCGCCGATACGGTTGTTGCTGATATTCAGACTCGTCAATGCCCTGTTGGTGCTGATAGCAAGACCAATAATCGCGGCATCCGTTCCACTGAGCTTGTTCTTTGCAAGGTTGAGCTCCGTCAGAGATGAATTAGCTGTCAGGGCGTCTGCCCAAGCGGTAATCCCTGCCTTGTCTTTCTTGCTAAACATTTCGTTGTCGGAAGCATCCAACTTCCTCAATGCCCTGTTATTCTTGATGGCAGCACCCAGAGCAATTACACCTTCAGATTTGGCATTTGGCGGGGGAGTTTTGCTCCATTCGCCGCCTGGTGGCTTAAAGATCTGATAGTCCTCCTTGGAATTCTTGCCAGTCTCCCAGCCATCTGGAACTGAAAGATAACCAATCCTATTGTTGCTGATATCAAGACTTGTCAACGCCTCCTGCGTGCGGATGACAATAAAGCGGATTGGGTGCAGACATGCGATCAGGGTACTTACATTTGCTTTGATGGCCGTTGCGAGCTGCTTGGCACCCTCAGCCCCAAGTTGATTGCGAGAAAGGTTGACGGACGTCAACGACCTGTTATTATGTAGGACACTCACGAGCACAACCGCATCTGCCGAGTCCAGCCCCTTGCCACTGACATCAAGGTCTATGGTCGCTTGAGTGATCGACCACTCGTCGCAGATAATGAACTGCACGTTGCTTTGCTGCAGGGCGCGCCCAAGGGCTGTTTTGCGCAGGACATCGCCAATACCATTGCTCTTGATGTTCATCGTCACCAGCGTGGTGTTGTGCTTGAGCTCAACGCACAGTACAGGCAGATCCTTCACGTCAAGCTTCCCGCTCGATACATCAAGGTCGCTGCTGCAGCCACAGATTGATTTGAGAGCCTTGTTTGCCTCCCATGCGGCAGTGATCACTTCAACGCCCTCTTTGTCAATGCTGTTATAGAGGAGGTTAATTGATGTCAACGCCCTGTTGGCGACTATCTCAGGCGCCAGCATGATCGCACCATCAGCGCCCAAGTTCTTGCTGCTCATGTCCAGCACAGTCTCGTCGCCCTTGTTGCCGCAGAGAGACTTGAGCGATGCATGCTCCTTGAGGATGGTGGCAAGGTTCTGTGCCTGCTCTCCACCAATCTTGTTGTTGAGGAGGTTGGCAGACTTCAACGCCCTGATGGTGGTATGGGCGGTGCAGGTGTTAGCGAAATGTATATCCAGATGGCATGGGGACTTACCGGCACTTAGGCAGGAAGGCAGCCGCAATGATCGCACCAGAAGCACCCAATTCTTTGCCGCTGAGGTCGACTTTGGTCATGTCTGTCTTCATCATGGCTGCTTGCTTGTCGCCAAAGGTGATGGTCTCTAGCGCCCCATTGGCACCGAGGCCAACGGCAAGTTCCTGAGCGAAGCCTGGACCATCGTCCTCATCAGAGTCGTAGCCATTGTCAGATACATCCAACTCTGTGAGAACTGAATTGGCTGCAAGCATGCCCGCGAGTGCTTTGCCAGCCTCTTTACTGAGCAGTGCATTGGCACTCATAATAAGCGATACCAACACCCCGTTATTCTTGATGGCATCGGCAAGCGCAATAACCCCCTCTGGCTTGCCTGGATGGGCTTTCTGTCGCCTCCCATCCTCATGAATGAATGGTTCTGCTTCATCGTCGCTACTGTCAGCGTCAGAATCCTCCACCCAGCCCTGAGGGAGCACTAGCGCACTAATGTTGTTGCCGCTGATCTTCAGACTCGTCACTGCGCTATTGGCAGTGACGCCAGCAGCAAGTTCCTTGGCAAAGCCTGGGCCGTCATCGTGGCGGTAGCCAGCTTGATCCGATATGTCCAATTCTTTGAGTATGGAATTGGCTGCAAGCATATCCGCCAATGCTTTACCAGCCTCTTTGGTGAGCATGGCATTGTCTTTCATGACAAGCTTGACCAACGCCCCTGACCTGTTATTCTTGACATACTCAGCAACCACAGAAGCATCTTCATGATCAAGAAATCTGCTTGAAAGGTCGAGGGAAGAAACCCATCCAAGTGCAACGACGAGCTCTGAAAACGACTTCTCGCTGTCTTGCGTGATTGGACGGAGTCTGTTGCGGCGAATCAGTTTGTCAATTTCTTGAGCTTGCCCGTCAGGGACCCGATTGTCGCTGATATCCAAAGAGTATAATGCCCCCATGGTGGGGATGGCATTGCTAATAGCCATAACCCCTGACATGTTAGTCGTTCCACGCCATGCTTTGTCAAGACCCATCTTGTTGCCGGCAAGACTCAGTTCTTTCATAATACTGTTGCCACGTAGAGCTTCGGCTAGTGCCTTGGTGCCAGCTGCACACAGGTCGTTGGTGCTCATATTCAATTTTGTCATCGCCCTGATGGCGAGATGAATATTAGTTATCGAAGGTGGGACAGGGGATGGTCTTGGTGTTCTTGTACTTACGTGCACTCAGGAATGGCTGCAGCGAGAGCTTTGATGCCTGCCATGTCAGATATCCATTCAGTACCACTGCTGTTCCAGTATCCTCCGAGGCCGTTGCTGCTGATGTTCAGCGACGTCAACGCCCTGATGGCGGGTATGGACGGTGCAGTATGGACGGTGCAGGTATGAGCGAATGTGTCTGTACAGACAGCGTACCGCAGCACATGCCACGCACACGCACTGATAACACTCACTTGCACTTCGGGATCGCAGCTGCAATGTGCTTGGTACCCTCAGGCCTGATGTTGTTGTTGCTGAGATCCAAACTCGTCATTGCCCTAATGGCGAGAAAGACAGCATCAGCAAATGTAAGGCAAAGGATATTCTGGTTCTTACTGGCACTTGGGGAGGAAGGCAGCAAGGATGATGCCAGAAGCACCCAGATGCTTGCCGCTGAAGTCAGCTTTGCTCATAGTGGTCTTGATCGTGACGGCTGTGCTCCAGGATTTATTACCGCTGATGGTGAGCTTCGTTGTCTTCCCACTAGCAAGCAAGACACCAGGGAAGCAAGGCCAACAGGGACATGCAGGAGGTCCAATCATCAGCTGGATGACAGCAGATGGTTGCCAGCTTGGCCAGCTTGGACACATCCGCAGTCCTTACCAGGTGGCAAGCAGCTCTACAGCTTCGCACGCATCCCCAGCCATCAGCTCCAGCCCTGAGAGGTCCAGGCTCGTTTGCTGTTCACGTGCGCAACGCTCTATTCGTACCCTTGCCGCGTTCATGGCGCTCCAGCGTCTTGCTCACGCTCCTGAGGGGTAGGGCTATACATTACGACAGCAAAGGAAGCGGTGACAATGTGAGGCGGGCGATGCCGCGGAGCAGGGCTGGCGTGAAATCCCGTGGTGATCCCGCGCTAGGGCATCACGTGGTGGCGGAAGGACATATCGAGCGTGCCGCTTTCGAGCAAGCAGCCGGAACGCAGTTGCTCTCTTCTCGACCCACACTCACCGTCCGCGCTCCGGGTCGCCGAAATGCTGGAGCAATCGGGCAATCGGCCCAATCGGCCCAATCGGCGCCAGCGCAATCGGCGCTGAAAAATGCGCGAGAGCCGGGAAAAAACGCAAGGCCTGCCTTGCGGCTTTGTGCACGAGCACACCATGTACGCGCTGCTGTCCTCCCATTCGAACAGCCCCCCCATGGCCGATGGCTACCCTGTTGGCGGCGGAGCGGAGCGGCGCAAGTCAACAAGGGGTTAACCCCATAGTAGGGGCAGATCGGCGGCAGGGGCAGCTAGCGGCAGGACAAGTACTTCGGCTTCTGCGCCTGCAGCCCTCTGCGGTGACCCCTGCACCCGCAGTCCCTGCATCTCCCACCTCCGCGTCTGAGCATGTGACCAGCCAGGCAAAGGCGCAACCTTTGTACCGTCGGCCTTGCACCTTTCTACCTCATTAGCATCACCTCGGCACCTCGGCGATGGCGGTGAGCACCCCAATGTGCCAGATCTTCAACTGCTGGAATTTGGTTTGCAGCCACTGCCACGTGCTACCGGCTGCAGCCCCCATCAGGCACATCCCCAATGACGCGCGGATGCAGCGATACGTCCATCCCTTCTCAGATTTTTTTACCGGCGCATCAGTCCTGGTGAGAAGTGGGGCCCCATTGCCAGCCACCTTCTTCATCGCCTCCTTGACCTCCGCCGAGCCGGATGGAGACGCCGGTTGCAGCGCTTGTCAAGACCACAGCAGTGCGTCGCCCACCAGCCCGGGGCCTCTCTCTGGGTGGGCGAAATAAATGAGCGGGTGAGGGCCGCGCCAAGCGCCCGTTCGATTTCCGGCCTCCTTTTTGACGCGCTCGCCCTACAGCAAAAGTTGTTTTTTCGGGCTACACAGAGGCCACGGGCTCGGACCAGGAAAAAGCTGATATCCTATTTAGCCGGGCGCACCGGCTGAAGCGGGTAAATAAAAAAATAGCCCCTAAGATGCCAGCAAGCCAGCAAGCCAGCAAGACCGCACTTTCCTTGACGCACAAAACTTTAAAAAGTGCGCCAGCGCGCTAGCCATGGCACTGGCATCACTCCCTCGCGCACCGCGCACGACTGCCGCGCACCGAATGCAGAATGCAGCAGCTCGCAGCTCGAGCTCGAGCAAAACAAAAACAAAAGCGACTGAAAAAAAAAGACAGCACCAGCACCAGCACCCGTTCTTGTGTGGCCTGTGGCCTCCTTTTCAACTAAACGCAGTACTAAGGACGACTAAAAGGAGCAAGGAGAGAGCGAGCTCAGGCTCAGAGCTCGCTCTTGTTCTGCTGCAGCTGCAGCTGCAGCGCATCCAGCAGCTCACGCAGCCGGCTGGCGACCTGCTGCATGCGCGGCCGGTGCACACGCTCATGCGCCCAGCAGCTGCGGACGAGCGCGGCGAGCGCCGGTGAACAGAGCTCGGCAGGCGGGAGCCGAGGTCTCAGACCGTCGACGACGAGCTGGAAGAGCATCTGCTGCCCCCCCCGTCCGCACCCATCTCGCGCCCGCATCGACGGTGCCCGTGCTCGCGGTCGAATTGATGCTGATGCTCGAGCTCGTACTGCTGCTGATGGTATTGACCATCTCGCCACCGTCATCGTACGGCCTCTCGCCTGATAGGATGGCGCAGAGCATAACACCGAACGCATACACGTCGTCGCTCTTCGCCGCAACCAGCTGTGCCTCATCCGACGCCAGCGTGTCCCGGCGCGCGTGCATCATCTGATGCTGCGACACCGACCACGCGGTGCCCGTCTCGCCGACAATGATCTGCGGTGACATGTACTGCGGCGTGCCTACCACTGTGCTCGCGTCGTCCTCGGAATCCGCGCCTGCCAGAGCGGCGGCGGCGGCACGCTTGGAAATGGCAAGCCCGAAGTCGCACACCTTAGCGCACAAGCTATCGGTGCTGCTGTCGCCATCGCCACATCCGTCACCCCGTGCGAGGGTGGCGGCGCACACCTTGCTATCGAGCAGCACATTCTCAGGCTTTAGGTCGCGGTGGGCGATGTCACGTGAGTGCAGGTAGCACATCGCCTCGGCGACATGCAGTGCTAAGCGCGTGAATAGCAGCATCCGGCCTTGCGGCGGCTGCTTGGACGCTGATGCCGATGCCGTAGGTGGACCGGTGAGCGCTAGCTGGGCAAGCGACAGATCGCACCACTCC
>JACLAD010010415.1_pt1 | contig 10287 bp, 8 predicted proteins | sample 8027901 | NCBI WGS metagenome assembly JACLAD01 (sample SAMN15725071, study PRJNA655200) | protist metagenome | isolation source: fluorescence activated cell sorting (FACS) single amplified genomes of... | place: Spain: Blaines Bay Microbial Observatory, Mediterranean Sea | collected 2016-07-05
TGAAAATGTAACGGTTACTTATGAAAAATTTTGGAATTTTCAAAAACCGTTATAATAAACATGGACTGGTATCACGTACTTAGTCTAACTGTATAGTTATTTTTTAGCTACTTGCATTTTCAAAAAATCGTCTGACATGCCTAATGAGACCATACCATTACCATTACAGCCAGCCACTAGTAAAAATGGCCCCAACGGATCTCGACCGTAAATTTTTTTTTTCAAAAATTAAATGGTGGGTGCGTCTAGTTAGGTGAAACGGACCACATGTCAGCTCCTAACTCGAAATTTGAAATTATATGTCCTAATGGTCCTAATACTAATACTAATACACCAACAAAAATAAAAAGAATGATAATTCGAGAAATCGTAGAGATGTCCCATGGAAAATATTAGATATGGTTGGGTATAGAGGTCAAAGCTCTGCAGATTACATAATTTAAACTGTGATATATTTAGTCGTTGAAGACTAAAAATTATAGTTTGAAATTATATGTTATGTATCAACCTCGAAAAAGTTTGTGTTACGATTGACAATATTGAATTCATCTCCCCCCTTTTTCCAACAAAAAACACATTTCAAGGACTACGAATGAATATATGTAAAATGGCAAGGTGGCTGTGTAGTTACAATATAGAGGAAAATGATGTGATAGAATGATATATGAGGGGTGCGCTGAGGAGCTATGCGTCCACCTAATCATGATTTATAATTTGCATCAACATGTTGGTCATTCAAAGAATCTACCAGATTGGAGCAAAGTTCTTCAGCAAATCCTTGTTCGGTAACTTTCATATCTTTATCTATCATTATATCTGTTCGCTATATGTGCGAATTACATTTTGCCGTAAAGAGCAAGAGCTACTTGGGACCCAAATCCAGCAGCAAATCTTAAAGCATATTTACAGTGATACTTCCCCCCCCTACTAAGATTGATATCGGAGCCCAGAAAAGGATCCACCTCCGGCATGTTCGCCACAGGTGGAACACATCCAGAAGCTAAAACTTCTACCGCTACAACATCCTCAAAAGAGACACCCATTGGATGTCCAGTAAAGCCTTTAGTATTGCAAATTAATAGGAACTGTAGATCATCACGGAACACGGAACGCAAAGCCGTTAGTTCATTCCATGCACATGAAGCTGTTGGTGATGCATGAGTACTAGTTTCATGCGAAAAGTATACTCCCTGACGAGCAATTTCTCTATAGATAGTAGAAGAGTTCGTGGATGTGTCGTAAAAAGTAATATATAAGCAACATGGATTGTGTGAACATACCTCCTACTTATTCCATGGTCTTTTTCAATAGCACTTATAAAGCGCTCCATTTCTCGTGAAATATGTTTCATGTCCATACTGGCCCCATGGTAAGCAGAGTTAGATATGAGAGTACCCAGTAATCGACATCTGCAGGGTTCAAATCTAGGAGGTTTTTGGCTGCAAGAGTATCTTCGCATGGCACCCTCCTCTGATTCAAGTATCATACCAATGCCTCCAGATCCTAGAATCATCCCCGTTCGACGCTTATCAAATGGTAAAGCAGCTAATCTTACATTCGCACACGAAGTTGCGGCACCCAAAGCGCGAAATCCATTCCCTAGCCAGGGCATTAAGTTGTCACTGGAAGCATTATCGCCAGCGATTATGATCATTCTTTCTGCTCTCCCAACTTGTATCATATCATATGCTAGAGCAACTGCCTGAGTCGCACCTGCACACGCCGCATTTGTTTGCATATTTGGACCCCGAGCCTTGACAATTTGAGCAAGTTGCGCATTTCCCAAGACTAGCACCCTGAATAAGAACTTGCGATCAAATTCATACCCAGATAAAGATCTATTCGAGGAAGAAATAAAAAACTTCTCGAGATCTTCTAATGCCTTTTCTGCCTCCAACGATAATGAAGACACATTGTATGCATCTAACAATCGATTTCGGAGGCTTTCAATTATTTGTATTATATTTTTGGTATCAAGTGACCTTGTCGTAAAGTACTTAGATACCTCTTCAATAGCTGCATCCAAAGCTGGAAATGATGTTGCATATACCACACCTGTGCTATTTTGTAAATGATCAGGTAAAAGCCATCCACTCATTCCTTCGCCAGTACCAGTGACCATACCTGCATCTTTTAGAGCTTCTAACCCCGCAGCAACCGCTACCTGTACACTACGATCCATTGTGTTAACAATACTCGCTGAAACTCCATAGACTGTGAGATCAAATTCTCCGATAGACGCACACAAATTTATACCTTCATCAAATACAGTAATTGGAATTCTACTGGTGGTACCATCTTTATTCTTTCTCATTTGTACAACATTTTTATCTAGCATATCTATTTTAACGTTTTCAGGTATCTCTGTGATGAAATTCTCCCCAGCAATGATCCGTTGAATTGAATCGACGCCAGGCTTGAACACACAGGAGTATCTTCCAGGTAAAGCTGCAGCAACTCCAGTGACCACAACATTTACATTCGGACGGCCTGATGCCCATACATATGTCTCATTTCTGGTCAAACCTTTCAAAATGTTGCCACCAACAAGATGTCCAGCTGAATCTTGTGATCTATCGAGCAAGCCATAATTACAATTTTCAGGCTGCATGCGCTTAAGAATTTGTTCCTGACCTTCGTTGCATATACGTGACTCAATGTACATTATTTCGGACTGAGGCAATGCAAGATTCTCATATCTCACACCTACAATTGTCCCCAAATCATGCCGATGTAACCGTTCATAAACTCTTCTATTCGAGGACGTGACAGACTTCAAGAAGTAAGTTCTACCGCGTAAGTGCGACAAAGGAAATATTGGCTCATATGGAGCATGAAGGTGAGATGCTTCATTACAAATGGATACCAAACTTTTAATTCGCTGACAGCAAGATAGTCTGGAGGAAAGCCTTTGAAATATATTCATACTATTTTGCATACGTGCAAGGGTGAACTTATTTCCACTATGACGCGGGCAAACGAAAAACATCGTGGAGCTTCCAGTACCATAGGAATAGAGAATAATTTTTTTATCGTAGATAGAAGACCCAGAAATAGATATAAGATTTGCCAAATTCATATAAAGCGATGCAGTGTTGGTATTACCAAGGCACCTGGCAAGAAGACATGAGGGCAGCGCCTTTTCCTCATACCACCCATTGAAGTCGATGAACTCTGGACTTGCTTCCTCTGTGGTGGAAACTTCTTGCTCTCTTGTTTCTCGAAAGAATTTCTTCTCATTTAAGTGAAATAAACTGTCGAAAGATTTTCGCAACAATCCAATTTGAGGACAATCTAAAATAAAATGATCAGCATTTTCAGGACTAGTGACTTCAACGTGACCAGTTTGGCGAAGATGATTGATTTTATGCACAAAACGTGTATAACAAAAATGTAATGCTTCTAAGTATGAATGCTCGTATGCATTAGAATCAGTTTCGTTAACGTTACCAACTTGATGGATTTTCGTCGTATGTGACACCTTGGTTTTCAAACCAACGGGAAGAGGTGCATCTCGGCCGATCAACATTGCAACAGCTCCACAACCAGTTGGTGACCCACACAGGCTACCAGTGTGACTGGTACCGTCCACAGTCACGACCAGGGCAAATCTGCCATCCCATGCAGTACTGTCCACCCAATGAAGTGCATGATACAAGGCAGTGGTCCCTCCGCAAGAAGTATTCAAAGATGTTGATCCCTCTAAATCAGAGTTCCCAACATCAATAAAGAAGTTCATGAGTGTCTTGGAGATAGATTCACAGTCCTTCATCAAGGTAGCAGTTCCGACTTCGAGTCGACCAATATCATCAAACGAGATATTGTAGTTGTCAATCAAAGAGTGAACTACGGTCAAAGACATGGAGTTCACATCCTCCCTGTCACAGCACAAAGCGACAGTATCCAGCTCTATTGTGCAACCATCTAACGTTATACCTGTATCGATGGCAATTACAGTTCCTGGTAAGACAAAAGTGAACATGAAAAACAAAGAATAAAATGAAAATTGAAAAACCTGCAGTTCCGCTGGACACTTCATAAGCTCCTGCTTTCTTCATTTCCAAATTCGTTGGCTGCGTATTGGGAACATAAAGTGTTGGAAAATACACCTCCATCGCCAAAATCCCGACGTGATTCTCCATCTCTCGGAAATTACTCTATATCGCTTTTCAAAATATGTCCATTCGCCGCGACAAATTTTGCGACTACTTGACGGCGCTCACTTCATGGGGGTATTTTACCTACGATTTTTCAGAGAAGAGTGTCGCGACATATTTTGAGTGTTTTTGGTGGCACTTATTTCATATCCAGTCGGGGAAAAAACCTAACCCATGGAAAAAACCTAACCAATCTAACAAAACTACGAATTTCGAAAAAAAAAAAGTTGACTTTTTTCGAAATTCGTAGTTTTGTTAGATTGGGTTAGGTTGTTTCCATGGGTTAGGTTTTTTCCCCGACTGGATATGTATTTCCTTGTCATGGGAAATACTATATAAGAAAAGTACTTCCTCCGGCCCACTTTTTTGGCCGCTGAGAGTAAAAAAAAGTACTTCTAGAAGTTGAAAAAAGTACTTCCAGAGTAAAAAAAAGTACTTCTAGAGTAAAAAAAAGTACTTCCAGAGTAAAATAAAGTACTTCCACGGTAACAAAAAGTACTTTTTTTTTACTCTGGAAGTACTTTTTTTTATTCTGGAAGTACTTTTTTTTACTCTAGAAGTAGAGTCAGGGTCTACGTTTTCAACCCCAAAAATGCCTCTTACAAAAATGGGCATTACTCGACCCACGCAAGGACAATTGAGACATGGAACACTGCGTTATGTAGCCAAGAGCAACAGGGAGATTGGGTTTTCTCAATTTCTCTTTTCTTTTTCTCCTTGAAAATTACTGCCTCCAAGAAAATTGTGTGCTTCAAAGTCATTCGAAGGAGGCGCCCTGTTTTCAACCCCTCTCATACTTAGGCCTATTTCTCGCGCTACAGAGGTCGATGGGAGAAGAACTGCATATCGACAGAACCGCTAAATGATGGAGGACAAGGATGATTAGTGAAATTTTCTGCTTTTTCTCTACTGTCGACAGAAGTTGCACCGAAACCCTTTCGTTGGTATAGACTTTGTTCTTATGAAGGTGACGATAAATAGAACTTCAAGTGGATAGATTTGCTCCAAATCAGTGGTTGTACATAGTCATATCAACTGTTTACTATAGTTCTTAACGATTATATGTTGGGTATGAGAACAAATTTCTCATTTTTAGGACCAGAATTTGAGCTTGCGTACCTTGAGGTGATGTCAGTATAACGCTGATAGCAAGAAGGCTATATTATTCTTATCAAGAACTTGACTACCACTATTTACTGTAACAAGGAGTTTTGTTGGAAACCTTCGTGCTTACTATAACATTCCTATGTGTTTTTGTTGGAAAGTTAATAGTCGTTAAAACACCTTTCTTCCTCAGATATGTACCCACTAGAGTCGTCTTCAACTCGCCATTATCCCCTTGAACAGTGACTACCTGGTTGAGAACCGCATCTTAGACCCAATGGTTGCTTCTTCGAAGTGCTTTGTCATCACTGCCATGGCAGTTTGATCATCTTTCTTCTTCGTGTAATATGGAAAATATTTACGTGAGAAGGAATCAACAAATAAATACATATAAACGTTTTTATCGATAAGGGAAGGCACTCGATTACCTCCCCCAGACACATCAAAGAACCACAAAGCATCTTTCTTAGTAGCTCTGGGTCTCCTCGCATGTGATCTCCTGATCGTGGGCTTCCCTTGGGCACAAGCAGGACATAAATCTGGCTCAGGGTCATGCCGCAACAACTTCGCAGGCACAATCAACCCTCTATCTCTATAGATAGGGCTCCTTGCCATCATCATGATTGTCTTCATGTTGTAGTTGTAATGCCCAAACCTACCATGCCACAGTGTACGGCAGTCTGCTGGTCTAACGGATGCCAAGGTGATCATTCCCAGAACCATATTTTTTTTGCACTTTTGGGTACCTACAAAAAACTTCCACTTATTGAAATTTCCGCCCTGGTGTCAGGGCAAAAATCAAGCGAAATAGATTTTTGGAATTTATTAGCAATTAGAAGTAGTACAGTGCGAACTACTTTTAAGATTCTAAATCTATGTACTAGTACTAAGGTTAGTCTACCATCAGCCAGAACCGATTCTGATGCTTTTGGTGCATACAATGCCATCATGAATGTTCCCATGAAACATATCTTGCCTTTACATAATACTTCAACTCTCGTGTTCAAGAAAATTGATGATAATGAATACAAAATGCTATAATTCTATCACCACTGCCAGTATTGTCCTGTCTCATGAAGAACAAACATGGTTCATAGATCAAAAAAATGTAGGTCCCCCTACACGAAAAAGACATCGAAATAGCTTTAAAGATCAACTAAAAGAGCTCAGATCAAAATACCAGTGAGACCTCTGCGAATAGGAAATCAAACCAATATCATGGTAAACACTATCGATCCATATCCCTTCCATGCACTTTAAGCCGAAGTACCAAAAGAATTATCATGTCTTGTTTTTTGACATTACAACTTGATAGTCTATGATGACCGTTTAATTACTTCTGTCTCCGTTTCCTCCGTCTCTCTGCAACAGACTTCTTATCATCACTTCCATTGATGTTATCAAGATTTCTCTCAGAATCTGATCTGTTTTCCACCCAATCACGAGGACCTTTTGCAGTCTCTATTTTCGGCGCATTTCGTAAAGTATCAAAACTTCTACCTGCTGGCATCAAGAAAGCTGCATCTTCTATATTTGTGACAGATAATATTTTACCCAATTCTGCTTTTATCGCCTCTACTGTGAGATTCAATATACGCTTTTCTGAGGCTCTCAACTTGACGGCCATTCTTTGTTGTCTCGTAAGCGTACTGAACACCGAACGATCCATCATAAAATTTTCGTCATCACTTAGAGTTGTGGGATACTGCTGAAGATAACTTTCACATACATTTATAATCGTTCTAAGCACCTTCCTTTCCAGAGATGGGGAGATTGGCTCATTAAAATCTATCCTCTCTACTGGTTGCGTGCCGATATCCTCAGGTTCTACCAACAGTAGCCTCAAGAAATCAACAAGCTCACTCGGATATCTGCTTTGCTGCAATGGAAAGCGCACAGATATTGCATCTCGACCACTTTTTGCTAAATAAGCTCTTTTTGCTACGTACAGTGGGTCTTCCTTTGAAAGACCTACAGTAATGTCTACAGAATTAAATGGATTTCTCTCGAGCGCAAATCCATATAGCAATAATAAATCTGAATTGCTCTTTTCTCCATAGCTAATAAACACCTGTTCAAATTTCTTGTAGCTCCTATCAGAATATACTGCCACCTCTTGTTTTTTGTTCAGAAATGAAGTTATACCGCCAACTGTTTGAGAATCGATGTATGTACTACTATATGGACTATGGTTCAAGAGATCGGCATACGGTACCAATGCCAATTCCTCTCCCTCTCCTGTATATTTCGAAGTTAGTCTTGCAGCTCTACTGAAAAGTATTACAAAGGACCAAAGAAATAAATCAAATGTGTACAACTGCGTTGGAAACAGTTCAATGTTGCGAAAAAATGTAGTTGACTGCAACTCCTCAAACTCCGTCTCTATTTTCTTACGTAGAGACTTCGCTGCGGGATATGTTGGTGAGCCCATTAGCATTTCTAACTCTCCGTCAGACCAAATGTAGGCTGGATTCACCTCTTCTTTCGATGGTAATATATCGAAGTATGGTTTCCATCTTGACCGCCCACCCTTCAGCTTTTCACTCATCAGCAATACAGCGATAGCAATATATTCATCCATGTAATCGGGAATGATGGCCTTGCCAAGAATTTTCTAGATTAAAAAAACAAATAATATCAAAATTGAACGGCAAAATTACGTTAGAATCTGCGATGATGTCACTGCATATCGGAATACCTGAGCAACTTCTCGCGTTAAACAAAGATCTAAAGGAATTGTCAATAATAACTCTCCCTCCCCAATACTCTCCTTAGAAAGGATGCCTCTCCCACAAGATTCTCCGTCGTCTTGGGCATTACTCGAAATTACCTTAAAACAATCATCAACAAATTCATCAATTATTGGAAGAAATACGTACGACCGTCAAATCAACGATGAAAATGTCATGAGGACAAGAATAGAACATAAGTGAGTAAATAGTCAAAAAAGGCAGGAAATGGATCGTTCGTTTACCAAGGGATGTTGTGCTCTGCCCCAAGTTGACCGCGATTTTACCCATACATCATTGGCATCTAGCCATTCTATGAACTTATTATTAGCCACAATATTGGGATCTCTATCGAGATCTTTCAGGCCCCTCATCACTTCCCTGGATTGAACTTGTGCCATTTCAGACAAATCATTCTTTTCCCCCAAAGATTTTTGCATGTTATCTAACAAGTCATCAGGATCTGATGAAGCACCAGAGGAACACAAGACTGTGAATTTTCCGTGATATCCGCACTCATGTAGTCCGTGGAGAGAGAACCACGCAGTAGCCTCTGTGATTAAGAGAAAGACGACGAGGCCTGGTGTACCTAGCATGTCCAATCTACTATAATGACGGTGGACAGAACTAACTAACACCTATTACTTCTACGCGGTGCGTAAGAAGTACGATGATATGTAGTCCTTAATATATGCGTGGCATGATGTCAGTTTTTCGGCAGTACTCATGGATTCCCTTCATCATCACGACAGCAGTCCCTTGCGGGCTCATACAAGTCATATATATATATATGTGCCCAAAAAATGGTGACCACGCATTATGCTATGATGTCCAGAGTGTTGCAGACATGGTCATGGTCATTTCAGAACATGATCACAAGATCAACACAAACCTTCATACAAACATTAAAATTGATGATATTCTTGACACTCTTTTGAAGGCCGATCATGCCATCCTGATTTGGCGCAATTTCATCACTTCCTTCCTTCATAATTTTCACTGTGACAACTTGGTAACTTCAACGATTGTAGTAAGGTATTGGAATGATTAGAACACATCATTTTTATGAGTACTTCACGTCTGTTTTCGTCTCATATGCCATGTAACATACTTTTACTTCATATATATAGAAACAGGAAAAAGTGAATCGTTAGAACTTTCAAATGATTGGGTACTTGACATGTATTAATGGGGAAATATTTGAAGTATCAGAAATATTTGTTTCCAGTAATAACGTGTAGTCTTGTGACTTTATATTGGCGATACTATTTGCATATACGTACGATGATTTTAAAGACGTATGATTTGCGTACTCGAAAGTACGCTTATGGTGAGATGGCGAGTTATTGTTTGTATCATTTATTTTTCTACAACTTGTTGGGAAATACACGACAGAAATTGTTGACATATTTATTGATCAATGCGATATCGGCAAATTACATATTTATTCATTTTGCGATTTCACATACGCATTTACTGGTCGCCAAAGATTTACTGACATGGGTGGAATATTCTGCATATCATACCACGAATGTGGGTAGAGGGAATGTATTTATAACATGGTTGATGAGCATTTTGAATTATCAAATAGAACATCATTTATTCCCGACCATGCCACAATGCAATCACAAGTATATTTCCAAAGGGGTCCAAGAATTTTTCAAAAAACATGATTTGCCATATGGCGATGGATCTTATTGTGAACTTCTCTCGAAAACATTTGATAATTTATACCATTGAAGTTGTCGCAGCGAGCGCCCTAGCGAATATAAAATTTCTCCGAATGGAGCCTGGTATTTATATATTTTATTGATATTGTATAGTTACAACTATCGGCGAAGTGTTAGGGTTTAAGTCGCAAACTTCGATGACTAGATTTACGTTGAAACTCTTTTTTTTTTCGTTTACTCTGATCTTTTCTTGCTTTTTCAACGAAAAAAATACGCTCAACGTACTGCATACACATAGAATACTCTGCACACATAAAAATGCGATGGACAAGTAAATCAAAATTGTCAATGCCTTATGTTAGGCTATCCACGGTAAATTTTCAAAATGAGATTTAGACATTTAATTTAGGCTCAATATACGCAGAACACGCATACAATTTATATTAGTTAGAAAAAAAATTAAAAAAAAAGTCGTCTTCAAGGTGAAACGGACAAAAAAGCCGTTACAAAAAAATTTTAAAAATTAAAAAACGGCTACTTTTTCGAAGATAGCGCGTCCTAAATACATCAACAATGTATTTTATGCTCATATTACTATTGCTACATGTCTAAACTATCCATAGACGT
>JACLAD010002614.1_pt1 | contig 10279 bp, 4 predicted proteins | sample 8027901 | NCBI WGS metagenome assembly JACLAD01 (sample SAMN15725071, study PRJNA655200) | protist metagenome | isolation source: fluorescence activated cell sorting (FACS) single amplified genomes of... | place: Spain: Blaines Bay Microbial Observatory, Mediterranean Sea | collected 2016-07-05
TAGCCTGCAGGATCCTGTAAAAGAAAAAGCCCGGCAAATTGTGGACCAGTTGATCTATGAATACAATGAGCAGGCCATTGCCGATAAGAACCTGGTATCCTTGAATACGGCGAATTTCATTGAAGACCGCTTACAGATCATTACCCGGGAACTGGATTCGGTAGAAACAGGAAAAGAACAATTTAAGAAAGAAAACCAGCTCACAAATATCGAGGAAGAATCAAAGGTTTTCATCGAAAACGCAAATGAATTCCGTAACCGGCAGCTGGAGGTGGAAACCCAACTGGAATTGGCAAACACGATGATAGAGTACCTGAAATCTGACGATGAAGGATTGTTACCTGCCAATCTTGGTTTCCGGGAAGAAGGAGTGGTGACTATCATCCAGTCCTACAACCAACTGGTGCTGGAAAGAGACAGGATCCTGGCAGGGTCAACAGAGAACAACCCGGTCATCGTTAACCTCAACAACCAGATACGGCAAATAAAGGCCAATGTCCTGCAGAGTTTAAATAACCTGCGAACCTCCTTGCGTATTGCCCGTAATGATCTTAATGCGCAGGAGGCTAAGATTGATGCACAAATTGCGGGGGTACCTTCCAAGGAAAAGCAGTTCAGGAACATTGAGCGCCAGCAAAATATCAAGGAAGCCTTATACCTTTATCTGCTGCAAAAACGGGAGGAAACATCCTTATCCCTTGCCGTAACGGCGCCCAAAGCCAAAATTGTTGACGTTGCAAGAAGCTCTGAAGAGCCTGTATCGCCAAAAACAAAAATTATATATCTTGCTGCCCTTATTCTAGGATTAGTGATACCTTTTATTATTATATATCTAAAAAACCTGCTAAACAACAAGGTACGTAGCCGTAGTGATGTGGAGGCTGCCACTTCCGGAATTCCTATTTTGGGAGAGATCCCAAAACTTGCCGGAAATACTCCTGAACTTATTGAGAAGAATGATCGTTCTATCCTGGCAGAATCCTTCAGGATGCTTCACAATAACCTGCGGTATTTACTTCTTAATTCTCAAAATAACACCAATGGCACCTGCATCCTTGTAACTTCTACGGTAAAAGGGGAAGGAAAGACCTTTACCGCCTTTAATCTCGCGGTAACCCTGGCCAACAATAATAACAAGGTTTTGATTGTTGGAGGTGACCTGAGAAACCCGCAACTCCAGCGATTCGAAAAAGACAGTAGAAGTGCTTTGGGAGTAAGCGATTATCTTATAAATGATGACCTTAAACTACCAGAGCTTATAAGAAGATCTTCCCTGCACCCAAACCTAGACCTTTTGGCTTCGGGGAGCATTCCTCCTAACCCTTCAGAACTGTTGGGACGGGAAAAAGCAGGACGTATGTTCGGGGATCTAAAAAGCATGTATGATTATGTCATTATAGATACGGCTCCTTCCATGCTTATTGTAGATACCTTCCTTATCAACCAGTTTGCCGATCTTACTCTTTATGTGGTTCGTGCCGGTTATACGGAAAAAGAATTGTTGAATTTTCCTATGGACGCCATCAAAGAAGGAAAGTTAAGCAACCTTGGCATGGTCATAAATAATGTGGAAGCGACTCAGTTTGGCTACGGGTATAAATACGGTTATGCCTACGGCGAAGAACAGGATGGCTTCTGGAAAAAACTCAAAAACAGGGCTGCTTTCTGGTAGAACGAGTTAAGAGGTACGAGGTGTGAGGTACGTACGAGGTTGGAGGCTAGATAATTAGAAGTTAAAAGTTAAGAAGCTCCTCTCCTTTGGGAGAGGCGGGGGTGAGGGAAATATGTAGAGAATGTCTGTAGTCCGGTATTTGGAATCTGGAATTCCACAAATCACAGAACGCCATTGCGAGCCTGGCATTCCGCAAGGCGTGGCAATCTGTTGTTGTAGTACCAAAAAGAAAGATAAAATTCTCAATTTTGATTTTTCTTTATTCTTGGTTCTTTTTTCTTTACTCTTTTACAATTCTGCCAATTACAGAAACGTCATTATTTGTTTTAGTGTCACACTAAGCCGCTGACCATCGGGAGCCGATTAGTCAAAGTGGTTTCCGGCAATTTGGACTGAATATCGAATTAGAAAAACCAATTCATTTATTATGGAATGGTTTTTTTTATTTTTACGGCAATAATTCCATAAGCTATTGTCATTCTGAACAGGCCAGCGAAATGGTATCCTTAACCGTATTTTAGAACTCTTGGCTCTTGGCTCCTGGCTCTATGCTCGTCTCTCGTCTCTCGTCTCTCTAAAATTAATACTATTTAATAAATTTTTGTAATTCTGTTTGGAAATCCACTTTAACATATCAGGTATATTTATGATATGGACTATAAACTGAAGTATCATTTTCTTTATCTGGTTTTATTCTTTTCAATTTCCAACGCATTTTCCCAGGTCGTTGAAGAACAGCAGCAGGAACTTATTGAGTACGAGGGAGAGATCCTTGACACAGTACAGGGCTTTAGCCGGTCTACCGATTATTCGGCTGAAGTAAACCTTCGCGGCATGGCTTCGACAGGAGAGCGCCTGCCTTTCTGGATGTGGCATAACCAGCGCGGCCGTGTTTCTGAAGATTCAAATTTCTCCGGCTGGATCACCGGAAAAGCAATTACCTACCTCAGCTTAAACTCCTTTATAGAAGTCGGCGCCGGCATTCTTTATCAGGATGGCACCAGTGAAGAAGCTGTACCCGATGAGCTTTACGCCCATTATGAGAACAACTGGCTAGAGGTTACAGTTGGAAGAAAACAGCGGCCAGCCAGGTATTACGGCATAAGTGCCTCGAATGAAAACATTCTCTGGTCCCTAAATGCAAGGCCGCTGCCGGGAATTCAGCTAAGTACTGCCGAACCCGTCTTTATCACCGGCAACAGGGGTCTGGGTTTTGAAGCCTCCTGGAATGAATTTTTACTGGGCAAAGATCGCTATATGGAAGATGCGCGACTGCATCATAAATCTTTTCATCTGCTCTACCGTACAAATAATAATTTCCAGATAAAAGCCGGATTTATGCACTTTTCATTCTGGAATGGAAGCACCCGGGAAGAGCAGCAACCGAATTTTCGACAAACCTATCTTGACGCCGTTCTTCTTAAAAATCCTGCCCAAAATCACCTCTCCAGCTATGAGATCTATTTAAGCAAGGAGTTCAGGGATTTTCGACTCGAATTGCTGTACAACCACATCGCTACAGATCCAAGTGGGCGTCACCTTGCCAACACACCTGATGGCCGCTACGGTATCTTCTATGAAACAACGAATCAGGACCGGCTTCTCAATGCCCTTATTTATGAGTACTATTACACCCAACATCAAAGCTATGACCGCAGCGGATGGGTGGACAATTATTTCAACCATTCCCCTTACGCTTCCGGCTGGAGTTACAAGAATCGCATTTTGGGAGCTCCCTTTTTTAGTTACGACCCACAAACGCAGGAAGTGGTCAATAATAAATTTACTGCACACCATCTTGGGCTGCGCGGCCAGTATTCCACTCTTTTTAAAACCTACCCCTATGAAGTTCTTCTTAGCTATTCAAAAAATGACGGGACGTATCCACAAAGGTTAAGGCCCAAGCAGAACGTCTTCTCTACTTATTTTGACATTGGAATCCTTCAAAGCTTTGTAGACGTAAACCTGCAGTTAGCCACTGAAATGAATTCAACCAAAGCTCCCATCTATGGAGCTGCCATACATTTGAAATACCAGTTATAGATAATGTCCTCTCTCTCCTGAAAGCGGTCGCAGCGTCAATTACCAAATATCTAAATGCTAAAAACATTATGTCCGCAGAAATGCTTTTTGACTCCCTTTGAAGCCGGCGTAAACAAAAAAGAATTGCACCAACGACCGCCTCCATAGGCTTGGAGTGACATTCATCCCTCTCCCTAGGAGAGAATCCGATCTTTTTTAGTTTTTTAAGCTCCCCTCCTTTTTAAGGAGGGGGTGGCGTCGGCCGCAAGGCCGGGGACGGGGTGGTTAAGTCTCCTCGTCCGCAATGTCAAACCGACCCCAACCTCCAACCAAATAACCTCCATTAACTTCAGTTGCAGGGTCAAATTACTTGATATACAAAAGAACCTTCTGGATCCCCGATGGGACGCCATAAAAGAGCCGTCACTTCAAGCAGTTTTTCCGAAGCAAAGCTTACAGCAAGTTCTCGTCACTTCGGGTGTCCCGATGGCTATCGGGATGTATCGAGAAGTCGAGAACAAGGCGATGTCCAGTATATCCGGGGTAAAGAACAAGCTCAATCAACTCCCCTGTTCTCGATACAATCCACAAATACTACCGCATTTCCAGTTCACTCTGACGGGGCTCTTTTATGCAAGAATTTCCTTTCTTCAATTTGAGGATTACTAAAGGGAAAATCTGCCATACGATCTACCTCCTTAACAAAAGAATACAATCAACTGATTTCTATGTATTTCAGCTAAAAAAATGAAAAGTCCTCATTTTTATAATTAAATTTCATTCCTCTACAGCACAATTTTACTTAAGTTTGTTAAAATTTTTAACTTCTCACGAATCAAAGGATTCGATGTATAAAGATGAGTTTCAAATCTACGTCTTGCCTTCTGCTCATGTTAGTTGCTCAGAATCTGTTTTCACAGACTTTTGATGCCACAGGAGAAGTAAATGTGAAAGCACTGGCATCCACAGGAGACCGGCTGCCTTTCTGGTTGCATAGCAATCAACGGGGCAGGGTATATGAAGAATCAAATATTTCTACACTACTAAAGGGAATGATGATCTATGAAGATGCCTTTGAAGATCTTCATTTTGAAGCAGGAGCGGGAATTCTCTTTTTGGATGGTACCACCACTCAAAAAGTTGTTGCAGATGAAGTCTATGGCCGTTTTCAAAATTCCTGGACACAGCTTACCCTGGGCCGGAAACAGCCGGTTGCCGTCTACAATGGCCTGAGCGCAACAAACGAGGACATCCTGAAATCCTTAAATGCACGACCGTTACCGGGGGTGGAGATCAGCACGAACGGACTCATATTTCCCTTTAAATATGAACAGGGACTGGGTTTTGATGCAGGCTGGGGAGAATATCTTATGGAAGAGGAAAGGTTCATGCAGGAGGCAAGACTGCATCACAAAAGGTTTAGCCTCGCCTATCGAACAGCAGGGAATTTCCAGGTTGAAATTGGATACAGGCATTATGCCCAATGGGGAGGAAATGCGAGGGAAGGAACTACGCGTGAACTTTCTCAAAGCTACTCAGATGCTATCAGTTTAAAACATAATTCGCAGCACCATCTCACGAGTTACAAAGTTCGCTTAAGTCAGGAATTCAGGAGTTTTGCACTTGAACTACTATACGATCATATTGCTACAGATGAAAGTGGACGGCATTTCGCCAACACGCCGGACGGCCGGTACGGTATTTTTTTCCATACGCGGGAAAAGGACAGGATTATTAATTCGGCTATATACGAGCTTTATTATACCCAAAACCAGAGTTATGAGAGCAGCGGTTTTATTGATAATTATTTTAATCATCACGTTTACCGCTCGGGCTGGACCTATATGAATAAAGTTATTGGAGCTCCTTTTTTTACCTATGATCCTGAAGCAGATAGAATAGTCAACAACAAGTTTACTGCTCATCATGTTGGGATTGGAGGCCAATTCTCTACCTATTTTAAAACATACCCATACAGGCTTTTGCTTAGTTTTTCAAGAAATGACGGCGTTTATGAGCGGCGGTACCGCCCGGAACAAAATATCTTCTCCGGATACTTTGATATGCGCATTTTAAATGACTTCATCGACATTAACCTTGAACTGGGCACTGAAATAAATAACACTGCTTCTCCCAATTTTGGTGCCGGAGTCCATCTTAAATATCAGCTTTAACTCCCATACCACTAAACCGTCAATTCGAGAACAGAGATAAAAAATTATCTAGCGAAAGTAGATGATGTATAGGGGTCTTCAATTTAATTTATTATTTGTTTGAAGGTCATTTTCGGCCTACGAAAGTTTATCGGAAAATTTGAAATGAGAGGGGCGTTAAAAATTTTAGGCTGTTTGAGCGAAACGGATTCATCTCGCTAGAATAGATTCGCCCGCGAGTTCCTAAAATTTAGCCACCGAATGAAAAATTTAGATAAGCTTTCGTAAGCCTAGACTTTTTTGTTTCTTTTTTGGGCGATGCAAAAAAGAAAAGGTGATCTTATAAAAGGGAATAAACTCGCCTGTAAAATTTAGGTAATATAAGTTACGTCAATGGTAGTGGTTTAACAAAGCGGGAGCTTTGGTAAAATGTATCGAGAAGAAGAAGCGAAAACAACTCACACTTGCAAAATCTCCTCGCTCCCATACCATTGAGCCGTCAATTCAGGTGTCCCGACTGCTTTCACAAAGTATCGGGAAGTCGATACGATCCATAAATGCGTTAGTATATCAGAAACACACGAAGTAACGGCCGTAGCCCTCTCCTTTAGGAGAGGCGGGGATGAGGTCAATCTTGTTCTGGATTCTGAAATAAATTCAGAGTAAACTATTCATTAACTTTTAACAGTTAACACCATTACTTCTTCACAGCATCACAAGATCACAAGGTCACAACATATAAGGTCACAACATCACAGTTTTACAGTAGAACAGCATCAATACCCACAAAATTCTTTCTTCACTATTCCCTCTTATTCCTTACTTTTGCCGAACAAATTCCTGTAGGAACCCTATGAGCATCAAACATCTCCCCCTTATATTCCTTAGCTTCTTCTTCTCTACCGAAGTTTTTTCCCAACTTACCGAAAGCGAAGAGGGATTACTGGCGCCGACTTTAGGTTATCCTGACGGAATGGGCTATTCCCTTGAAATAAATATCAAAGGTCTTGCTTCAACAGAGGAAAGGCTTCCATTTTGGCTTCACAATAACCAAAGAGGACGTGTTTCAAAGGATGGTAATATTTCTTCCTGGGTTTCAGGAAAAAAAGCCCTCTTTCTCAGCGACGACAGCTACCTTGTTTTTGGTGCCGGAGCCTTGTTTAAAGACGGAAAAGGTGAAAGTCTGGTCATCGACGAGCTATATGGGCATTTCCAAAATTCCTGGATGTATGCTACCTTAGGAAGAAAGCAACGCCCTGAAGGTTATAACGGGATCAGTTCCTCAAATGCCAGTATTTTATGGTCCTTAAACGCCCGTCCCATGCCGGGAATCCAGGTGGGAACAACCCACCCTATTTTCGTACTCGGAGATCAGGGATTGGGTTTTGAAGGTTCCTGGAATGAATACCTCATGGGGAACAATCGAGTGGTAGAGGGTGCCCGGCTGCATCACAAGAACTTGCGTTTCGTTTTCCGGGCCGGTTCATGGCAAATGAAGGCCGGCATTCAACACATGGTGCAATGGGCCGGGGAATCCCCCAGATATGGCCCGCAACCGGATAGTTTCCAGGACTATCTAACCATCATCACCGGGGGTGCAGGTGGAGCTGATGCCACAGAAGGAGATCAGATGAATGCCCTGGGGAATACCCTTGGCGGCTATGAATTCTTTCTTAGTAAAACGTTCAGGGATTTCAAACTTGAATTTTTCTACAACCATCTTTTTGAAGACGGAACGGGAACTCGTTTCGTAAACAAACCGGATGGCCGTTACGGCATTTATTACGAAACTGAAAACAAAGATAAATTTGTGAATTCTTTCATCTATGAACTCACATACACGGAAAATCAGAGTTATCAAACCCTGGGCATTCACAAATACGATAATTATTTTAACAACGGCGTATATAATTCTGGCTGGACCTACAATCAAAGAACAATAGGATCACCTTTCTTCATCCCCAATAACAATGGAGTGGGAATACGTAATAATAAGTTTACCGCACATCACCTGGGAATAGGAGGACAGTTTTCTAATTACTTCAATAATTATCCATACAGGTTCCTTTTAAGCTACTCCCGTAATGACGGAACTTACTTCAATAGATATCGTCCAAAACAGGACGTATTTTACGGCTTTTTTGATCTACGCCTGCTACAAACATCTTTTGATGTGAATGTACAGCTGGGGGTAGAGTATAATAATTATAATTCTCCCATCTACGGTGGCGGAGTTCATCTGGTTTATAAGCTGTAATGAAGTGATGCAGTGATGCAGTGACGAAGTAACGGAGTAACGGAGTAACGGAGTAATGCAGTTAATATTTCTACTCAAATTCAAGCTGTATTCTCCCACAGAAAGTAATTGCAGCGTTACAGGTCACAAAAATCACAACATCACAATCTAACGTCACCTCGAGCCGAGTCGAGAAGTCAAGACTGTAATGAAGTAACGAAGCTACGGAGTAATGCAGTTAATTTTTTCAATCAAATTCAATTTATATTCTCCCACAGAAAGTAATTACAGCATCACAAGATCACAGCATCACAATTTACGTCACCTCGAGCGGAGTCGAGAGGTCAAGCTTGTAATGAAGTGATGAAGTGACGTAGTAACGTAGTTAATATTACTCAAATTCAAGCTGTATTCTCCCACAGAAAGTAATTGCAGCGTTACAGGATCACAAAAATCACAACATCACAATCTAACGTCACCTCGAGCCGAGTCGAGAGGTCAAGCTTGTAATGAAGTGATGAAGTGACGTAGTAACGTAGTTAATATTTTACTCAAATTCAAGCTGTATTCTCCCACAGAAAGTAATTGCAGCGTTACAGCATCACAAGATCACAACATCACAGAATACTGTCACCTCGAGCGGAGTCGAGAGGTCAAGCTTGTAATGAAGTGACGAAGTAACGGAGTAATGCAGTTAATTTTTTCACTTAAATTCTAATTGCATTCTTCCACAGAAAACAATTGCAGCTTTACAGTATCACATGATTACAACATCACAGCATCACAACATCACAAGATCACATGGTCACAACATCACTCAAAATAAGACCTCAACACCTGCCCGAACCTGTACATATCTTCATAGGAACAATAGAAAGGCGCCGGGGCAAGCCGGATTACATTCGGTTCCCGCCAGTCGGTTATAACTCCGTTTTCCATCAGGTAATTGAACAGCTCTTTTCCCTGCCCATGCAAAAATACCGATAACTGGGTGCCTCTTTCCTCCTGTTCTTCCGGAGTGATAATTTCAAAATTTGCCCCCACTTCTGCAGCGACCTCCTTCAGAATGTGTTCCAGAAAGGCCACTATTCTATTCCTTTTTTTTATAAGTTTTTCCATTCCGACTTCAGAAAAAAGCTCTAATGAAGCCAGGTACGGGGCGAGCGCCAGCACAGGAGCATTGCTAATTTGCCACGCGTTCACATTCGGCTCCGGCTGAAATTCCGGTTCCATTAAAAACCTTCTTTCTTTATTGTGGCCCCACCATCCCTCAAAACGCGGAATATCCTTTCTTCCATGATATTTCTCATGCACAAAACATCCCGAAGCATTCCCCGGACCGGAATTCATATACTTGTAACTGCACCAGGCGGCGAAATCCACTCCCCAGTCGTGCAGGTTCAATGCTACATTTCCGGCGGCATGTGCCAGATCCCAGCCTACATAGGCTCCCACTTCTTTTCCCGCTTTGGTGATGGACTGCATATCCAGCACCTGTCCGCTGTAATAATTCACTCCGCCAATCAGCACCAGGGCACACTCCTCACCTACCTCTTTGATCTTTTTTAGAATATCCCCGGTTCGAAAATGATGTTCTCCCTCCCTTTTCTTTAGTTCTACTACAGCATCAGGACTGAAACCATGAAATCTCACCTGACTCGCGATCATATATTGATCACTGGGAAATGCTTTTTCTTCACAAATAATTTTATACCTGGTTTTCGTTGGCCGGTAAAAAGACACCATCATGAGGTGCAGGTTAACCGTGAGGGTATTCATTACGGTCACTTCGGAAGCTTTTGCTCCCACAACCGAGGCAAGTTTTTCAGCAAAGCGCTCGTGATAATCCCACCAGGGTTTTTCTGCCTTAAAATGTCCTTCCACAGCCAGTTCTGCCCAATCTTTCATGATCTCATCAACATATTTCTTCGCAGATTTCGGCTGAAGTCCGAGGGAATTTCCTGTAAAATAAATGGCATCTTCGCCATTGATCTTCGGAAAGAAGAATTGATCGCGGTATTTCCTCAACGGATCTTCGGAATCTAATTTTTGGGCAAATGAAAGGCTATTCTGAAATGTCATTTTTGGAACTTTAGGTCATAAAATGTGTTGAAGCGAAAATACGAAAAATTGAGACGAAGAGATGCTGTAAAGATGTAATGAAGCCAATGGGATGAATCTTTAAACTACCCCAAC
>JACLAD010014573.1_pt1 | contig 10276 bp, 4 predicted proteins | sample 8027901 | NCBI WGS metagenome assembly JACLAD01 (sample SAMN15725071, study PRJNA655200) | protist metagenome | isolation source: fluorescence activated cell sorting (FACS) single amplified genomes of... | place: Spain: Blaines Bay Microbial Observatory, Mediterranean Sea | collected 2016-07-05
TCGACCCATATCCTCGACAGTCGCGGCACTCATGACGGGAAGAAGCAGCTCTCGGAAGCCGAGATCAACCGAGTGGCGCGGCGGTTCGAGAACCAGTGGAACGAGCGCTACAGCCCCAAGCTTGGTCATACGTCGCATCTGCTGATGGCATTCCCGGTTGGAACCAGCGGCGAGGAAGTGCGCGATATCACCCAGGCGGTCTGCGAGAAGTTCTTTCAAGGTGAGGGGTCGCAATTCGACTATATTGCTGCAATACACCAAGATCGCGCGCATCCACATGCGCATATCGTTCTGAACCGCCGCAGCAAGGATGGCGAAATGTTCTTTCTCGGGAGGGATCATCACTTCAACTACGACGCCTTTCGCGAGGCGATGGTCGAGGCGGCCCAAGTTCATGGGATCCGCCTTGAGGCGACGCGCCGTCTGGATCGCGGCGTCACGACCTACCGCGCCGAGATCGATGAAATCTACAAGGCTCGCGACGAAGGCCGTCCCCCAGTCGAGCGCCAGAGAACCGGTGCTGACCTGGCGGCCGCTCTGGAAACCGTCCGGCACAAAGCTTTGATCTATCGCGGGCTCGCGGCGGAGGCGTCCCGTTCGAATTTCGAAGACGTGGCCGAAGCGCTCGAGAGGGCCAGCACCATCCTTGCCAGAGGCGGTCAGATTCAATCTGACGGAGCCATCTACATGTCCCAAGACGAAGCAGCGTTCGACACGCTGATCACCGAGTTTTCTCAGAACATTCGCCAGATCGAGGCGGCGATCGACAGGGCGCCGGCGGCCGAGCGGCCGGTGATCGAGCGCAAGCTGACCGACGTTCTGGCCTCGGTCGCGCATTTGAACCCGCTCGGGGATCGCTCCGCCGCCCTGGTCGATGCCCCATCCCGGGACGGCATCTATGCAAGGCCGAACTTAAGTGAAGAACACCTCGCGCGTCTTGACGATGGAGAGGTGGCACCAAAGCTGGCCGAGGCGTTGCAAGGCACGGGCATCGATGCCGAGGCTGTGGCCGCGCGCCTGCGGGAGGGGGCAGGCAATGCCGCTTTGGAGCGCCAGTGGCTGGCACAGGATCTGCAGGGGATTGCCAAAGCAAGCGACCTCGATCTGGAGAAATCTGCGGACCGGGAAGAAGCGCTCGACCGGCTGGAAGCCGTGCATGTTCGGTTGGGCGATGTTCTGACTGGCGTGCGCGTCCTGCGCGCGCCAACCGAGGTCGACGAGGCGGATGACGCTGAGGCTGTGCTCGGCGAGCGGCTGACGACACCTAGGGGCGATCTCGCGCAAGACGGGTCCGACATTTTTGCTCCATCGGAGCGGCGGGCGTTCAGGGCGCTGGTGGCGCAGTTCCGCCGGACGGATTTCGATCATCCGTTCTCCGACGACCCCTCGGTGCGGCGGGCGGGCGCCGTGGAGGTGGAGGAGGCCCGCGCCGCGTTCGATGCCTACGCGCAGAGATCTCCGCAGCATGCCGAACTGGCCTCGATGGCTTGGGAACAGATGACTGACAGTCGAATGCCGCCGCAATATGCGGTATCGGCGCAGGACCGCACGCTTCATGCTGGCGACATGGACCTCGCCTTGCGGGATCCTTCGGATCATCTCGGTCCGATCACGGAAGAGCTCCGCATCCTCGCCCGCTATCGCACGGAAATGCCGGATGACGAATTCGGGCAGGCCGTCGAGGACGAAATCAACCACCTTCGTTCGCTCGGCGCGTCGCGTGCCTATATCAGCGAACGCAGTTTCGAGATCGAGGACCAGGCGCGACAAGACTACGCCGAGCGCCGGTATCTGGAAGAGACAGCGCCAACCGTCATGGCCTTTGTGCGAAACGCCGACGTCGAGGGCCCGCTCTCCGAGGCAGAGCAGCAGGACATCGTCCAGCAGATAAACGAGCGACTAAGCCCCGACGCAATCGACGCGCTGCGGGCGGGAAATGCGGACGTCCTGGACAAGTTCACCGAGGATCCGCTGCGCCAGCTGGAACTCGCCAAGACCTATCTTCAAAGCAGCGAGGTCACCGCGCGTGGCCCGGCCATGGAGCGCGTTCTCGATGCTCTGGCCGAAGAGCAGATCGAGGCGCAGCGCGCGCGCCACGCCGCGGCACATGGTGAGAAGGGGATCACCCATGGATAAAGGCAAGATTGCCCTAGGAGTTTTGAGCCTCGTGCTGGTCGGTCTCGCCATGGGCTATGTCGTGGCGACCGGCTTTGTCATGTTCCGCTATGGGCTTTCTCCCTCGCGTTTCGACGTCACCCTGCTTGCCCGCGAATATCGGGGTCTGTCTCAGTCTGCACCGAAAGACTTCCTCTGGGTGAACCTCATCCTGGGCGGCTTCGGCCTGGCATCGCTGGTGCTGAGCGTCACGCTTCTGGGGGATGCATTGACCCGCTTCGGGACGACGCATTGGCAGACTCGCAGCGAGATGAAGAGGAACGGTTTCTTTGCCAAGCCCGGCGGCGGCTTCCTTCTGGGCAAGCTCGGCTCCCCGAATTCCAAGCGCCCGTTCCTTGTCTCAAAAACCTTCCCCCACGCGCTGATCGTGGCGCCTACAGGCCGGGGCAAGGGCGTGGGGTTCGTGATCCCGAACCTTCTGACCTACAAGGGCTCGGCCGTGGTGCTCGACGTGAAAGGCGAGAACTTCCGCGAGACCTCGCGCTTCCGCGCCATCATGGGGGACAAGGTTTTCCGCTTCGCGCCGACCGACTGGGACCGACCGACACATCGCTATAATCCGCTGGCGCGCATTGCTGCCATGACCAACCCCGACCGGCAGCAGATGGAGCTGAAACTCACCGCGAAGCTCTTCCTGCAGACCGACAATGAAAAGCTGAGCGGGCTTTTGGCCGGGGGTATCGACCTCTTCGTGGCGGCCGGCCTTCTGGCCTTCGAGCGCGGCGTGCCGACCATCGGCGAGATCTATCGCATCACAGCCTCGGGGGGCGACAAGCAGAAGGAATACCTGAAGCGTTCACAGGAGGTGAAGAACAAGTCGGCCAAACTGATCTTCGAGCGTATGGCATCGACCAACAACGACACCCTCACTTCCTACCTCTCCCTCCTGATGACATCGGGTCTCGACACTTGGGACAACCGCGCGATCGACGCGGCCACCGCGACCTCTGACTTCTCATTCCGGGATATCCGCCGCCGCCCACATGCGATCTATCTTGTGGTCGAATCCGAGATGATCCGACCGCTTGCCCCGCTGATCCGTCTCTTTTTCTCGGACCTGATCGCTTCGCTGCAAGCACAGGAACCTGGCGATGACGAACCTTGGCCGGTCATGATCATGCTCGACGAGTTCGACCGGCTCGGGAAGATGCCGATCGTCGCCGAGAGCATCAAGACGCTGCGCTCGTTCGGCGGCAACCTCGCGATCGTGACCCAGACCATCCCCGCGCTCGATGAGATCTATGACGAAGTTCCTCGCGAGGCCTGCCACGCCGCCGGCCACGGCGCGGGAGTTTGGCATACGGCTCGCCGCAGCGCGTCCTCCACCGCTCGCACTTACATATCGGGCTGCGCCTCGCCGCATGGCTCGCTCATCGGATGTTCGCGCACCCCTCGTGATGTTCCCGCGAGCACCACCGAGACCCGAACTCGCGGGAACAGCAGGTATCGGCGGGTATGCCTGAGCCGGTGCCGGCCCAGCCGGCGCCTCGCCGTTTTGATCCGGTCCACCCTTCCCGTCGCCGTCTGTGGAGTCCGACTCAGCGTTGTCGGGCGCAGCCGCGGGCGGCGACGCGGGCTCGTCGACCCAGCTTGGAACCAGCCCGTTTTTGGAGCCGCCGAATGTTCCGGACGTTCCCATCAGCTACGCTTCCGCTTGCTGGAGAGTTTCATCGCCGCGCTCGCTGCAGCCTTTAGCGGTTTGTTATCGTCCTGATCGGCCCATCCCTTGAGCGTCGTCGCAAAGTCCGAAGCTACGTCGGTTTCGCTGAAGACTGACGCCCAGCCGCTGACCGCCCAAGGGCCGAGTTTGGAGACCGGAAGATCCTGCACGAAAGAAAGCAACGGCCTCTGCAGGAAGGGATGCTGACGCGCCATCTCGGCCAGCCCCTTCGCGCCCACGGGCTCTTGGGCCAGGTCCTCAGCATCTCGCACTTTAGCGCGTAGCGCATCGAAGACCTGTTCCGCTTCGATCGACTGAAGCCGAGCAACTTCCGCCGCAGCCTGCTTCACCTGTAGCGGCGAGCCCTGAAGCTTGGCGACGAGTTCGTCCAGTTCGCCCAAGGATGTCACCGCGCCAAAGACGCTTCGCCTGTCTCGGGTTACGAAGACGTATGGTCTGAGATCGTTTTCGGCGAGAGGCGGATCAATGGCTGCCCACTGCTTCGCCCATTCGATGTTTGGCCAATCGGGCAACGAAGTCTCCGTTGACGGACCAGTCGTTTTTCCGTCCGCCGACTTCGTCTCCAGGTCGGAGGGAGGGGCCACGACCACGGCTTCGAGCGCCGCGAGTTCCTCCGACGCCCCGGTGTTCGCAGAACCGCGCGCCATCGCGTCGTAAAGCTCAGGGGCGAAGCGTTCTGCGAGCATGATCTTGGCGAGTACCGAGATGTTCAGTTCATCGCGGAAGCCGCGCTCCTCCGCGATAGCCAGACGAAGCATCATCGTGTTGATGAAGCGCTTTATCTGCCTCGGGTTACCTCGCGCGCCGTCCGCCAGGATCGGAGCGATCCGCCCGGCCAACTCCATCGCTCGCTCTACCTCGACTGGCACGCCGCCCAAAGCCTGCTCGACCGCCTTCCGGTCGAGGCCAGGGCCTTTCCACGGGCGGCGCAATACCTCGCGAGCCAGCGCGGTCAATTTCTGGAACTCGTCGGATTCCTCGCCGAAGACGTTCAGCACCAAGAGCAACGTTACATAGATCCGCGTCTCGGCATATCCGAGCGATGGAAGACGGAAGGGGACCTGGATCAGCTTCTCCAGGTAGTTGCGAGCATACGAGGCTGGACCGGTAGCCACAGGCAGGTCCGGGAAATGTTGCCGCACGGCGTATTCGATCATCCCCTCGTCCGCTCCGATGACAAAGGCCGCTCGTGGTACGAACAGAAACAACCTGATCGCTTCCAGCGTTTCGATCGCAATATTCGGAAGGCATCGGTCGAGGTCGTCGACAAGAACCACTAGGCGATCGATCTCGGCGTCCTGTAGGAGTTTGGCAAACTCCTCCCGGAAAGCGTGCATCTGTTCAGGCGCGCTTTCTTCAGCGACTTCGCGCAAGTACTCGTCAGACCCCTTGACGAGCGCAGCCAGATTCTCCGGCGACACGTCTTCGGCTCCCTTCCCGAGGAGACTTCGCGCGGCTTCACCAAGTTCCTTGATCGTGTCGGGATGGGGAATCCCGGTGGCCAACGTCAGGCCATACGCTCCCGCCTTGCGCGCGAGCTTCATCCAGTCGACCCGTTTCAACACCCTCTTCGCCTGTTCAGCGACTTTCTGCGACGTGGGGCGCTTGCGGCGCAGTTTCTCGACGATTGTTTCTATCAGGACCGCCTTCGCGTCTTCAAAGCCCTGGAACAGCCAGCCGTTGAACCGCACACAGAGCACGCGGTCGTCGTTGGAGAACGCCTCCTCCACCATCATGAGGACGCTGGATTTGCCGGCGCCCCAGTCGCCGTGGACGCCGACGCTCAGGGGTTCGTCCGACTTCTCGCCCACCAGACGGACCACCGTCTTGGCGATCGCCTCGTAGTACAGAAGATCGACCGCCGTCTCGTTGTCGGCGACGATCATCTGTCGAGCCTCACACGCAACCGTCTGGCGCGCTCCTGAAAAGCCCCAGCACCGCCTTCGAGAATATCACACACCATTTTCCTAATCTCTGCATTCTCCAATCCCCCGGAAACATAGGTAATCGGTGGGAGCGAATTGTGGGGATGCGGACCAGCTTCAGCAATGATGATTTGGTCCGCGTCAGTATTTATGACCAAGTTAGCATTGTGCGTGACCATGATCACCTGGCGATGTGACTTTGCCTCTGTGAATAGCTGTACTAGTTCGTCAAATACCGATTTGGGGTCTAGGTTTTCTTCAGGTTGATCGATGAGAAGCGGCCGGTCATCCTTGTCGTCCAGACCAAGATAAAGGAGCAGAAGGACAATGCCGCGCGTGCCCGGGGACAGCTTCCGGATATCGACACCATCGTATTCGATCCCGTATCGGATCTCGATGTGATCAGTACTGAACAGCCATTGAGCGAAGCGTTTCGACCACACGCGAAACTCTGCGTGGTCTGTTCTTGCAACCGGTGAATGGTCCAGAAGATCGCTCTGGTATAGCCGCCGGAACTCTGCCATCGCCGCGATTACCGCAGCGGAATCTCCAGTTTCCCAAGCGGATTTCAGTACCTCATTTGCCTTTTGCCGAAGCGTTCCCTTCCCGCGGAAGGAGCCGGTCTTTCTCAGGTCGATAAGGCCATCCTCGGCCACATCTGCCCATTGTTCCACGTCGGCTGTGCGTGCGACGGAGAAGGAGAGTTTCTTCAAGGTGCCCGAGGATGCGCCAAGCCGCGCCATCAATGGCGCGTATAGTTCTTCCAAAACGGACTGCTCGGCGACCAGCGCATCAAAAGCCCGGCCATAGGCCGCCTCACGATCGGCCTGTAGCTGGCGGGCGCGTTCCTTGGCGCCCTTGGCATCGTTCAGCTTCTCCGTCAGCGTCTGCAGTGCCGCTGTTTCGGTTGCGATGTTGCTGGATAGCGCGGCATAGCGACGTTGGGCATACTTGTCGGCGTTGACCAGCTTTTCCAGCCGCGCCATATCCGCTTCCAGCACCGCTTGCGTAAGCGTGGTGAGATCGGTGTCGTCGGGAAAATAGGAGGTGTCCGGGTCACCGGGCTGCGGCGGCGTGCCCTTGAGTTTGGCGATTTCGCCATCGACCCACTTCACATAGGCGCTCAGATTGTCATCGACCGGTCCCGTATAGTCCAGCAGGAAGGCGGCCCACTGCTCGTCCGTCATTCCACTGTGCTCATGCCGCGACTGAGCGTGGCGAAGCGCTTCAGGCGCCTGGTTGCGGCGCATGTCCTTCACCTCATCCTGCATGGCGAGAAATGTTTGTCGCTGCCCTGTGTATCGGCGAAGTTTTGCTCGTACCTGGTTAGCCGCACCGGCCAGCTCAGTGTGTCGCTGAGCTCTTTTTTCGCTGCCTTTCGAAACCAGTTTGGCGCGGTCGGCGGTATAGGCATCAACCAGCTTCTTTTTCTTCGCTACCTCCGCCTCGTAGCTGGCGACGAGCTTTTCCTTCTCCAGCTCAGTACTGATGCGATCAGAGATTTGGGCGACAGCTTCGGCTTCCCTGGCGCGAGCGAGACGATGCCGTGATGCGCGCTGTTCCAACAGCTCCGCAAAATTCAGCGCGCCGTCCCGGGTTTCATCAGGATGCGCCTCGAAAATCACACGCTCGATTTCCCGGAGCAGCCCGTCGGTCAGGCCGTTTGACGAGCAAAGCTCCTCGACAAACTGCTGAGACAGATATCGCACGCGTTCATAGCTGAACGGCCCGTTGGCGTCCGAGCCATTAAGAGCGCGCGTTTCGGGGTCTCCAGCCGCCCACTTCACCCTTACTTTTGCGTCACCCACAAGTGGGCGAGCCCGAACGAGGAAGGAGGGGTTTGTCCATTCGTCTGCTTTCCAGGCATCGTCAGGGATCGAGTCGCAGCCCGCTGCGATCATGTCTGCCAGCGCCGTCTTGCCAGAACCGCGGGCCCCGATGATGGCCACCAGGCCCGGATTGAGCGGTATGTCCGACGTCTTCATCCATGGCGCATCGAGAACTTCGATTCCGGCAATCACCTGCGAAGGCGTTGCCGACGCTGGCGGCTCGCTCCCGACATGCGCCCGGTCGCTAGGGTCGATGCATGCCTGCCGCAGCGCGTCGAATTCGAGCCCACCCTTTATCCAGGAGAAGCGGTCCCCGAACGGAGAAGCAACACTCTCGAGATCATGTGCGTCGCTTCCATGCAGACACGGCTTCAGGCCACCATACACTTTACGAATTTCTTCGGCAGACATTGAGGGTTTGCGGCCTAACCAGAATTCCCGCTGCGCTTCGCTGCTGGCGAATATCACATGGGCAAAGCCTTCGATCTCACGTCGGATGGTTTGATCGGCCGCCTCTCGAACGCCCGATGTTCCATCGTTCGCCCCGCCTGCCACGCCGATCAGAATGTTCTTTTTCGCCCAACCGCTCTCCGCATACACTTCCCGAAGCTGCTGGAAATTGACCTTGAACTGACTGGCGCCATAGGCAAGTGCGGCTCCATCGTCGGTGATTTTCGGGTCCGCCTTCTTCCCCAGCCTGATCAAATCTGTGCGTGTGCAGTCGAACCGATCCTGCATTGCGTTGAACTGCAGACGAGACAACAGCCGTTGCAGTTCATCCAGATGCTGAGGATCTTCGGGACTAACAAATAGGTGCAGATTGACGAAGCCGCCCTTCGAAGTCGCGACATCAAGCCTAACCTCCACGTTTGGGAAGATGAGTGCTGCGTTCGGAAGTCGACCAACATCCCGGTGTCGTAGGACTTCCCGATAGGTGTCGGTCACGTAGTAGTCAGTGACGGCAATCGCCTCGATAATCGGCGTCGCCTGTTCAAGCGCTGTAAGATAGTCGTCCCATGCGTTCGGCCCGCTGAACTGATTGTTCATAACAGTCCCAGGCGCATGGATATGCGGCTCCCACCTCCGCCACTCCGATCCACGATTCAACATAGCCCTACTCAAATCCTCTCCCTGAGTCTTTCCTCAGTTCAGCCTTTGTCCTTGCCACTATTGCACCCTGGAAATCATGCACACATCCACAATCAGATGACAGACACCATTGTGAACCTTTCGATGCGCAACTGGGATCACCACACCAGATCATAGCATGGCACCTCCACATACTGCTCAAATGACCGCCTCTGCTAAGTTCCTACTCTGCACCCGAGCGCAGGGTATGTCTGGCAGAACACGCTTCCTCATGGCACAATTTTTGTGCCTTCTAGAATCAAGAAACGCGAACAACTGAGCACTGGACATAGAGATTTGAACCGAAATCAACTCGACGAATTAATGACAATATGCCTAGAGGAACTGTACAATCAAGACGGTCCTATTTTGGCCCAGGATATCGGTGAGCGGGCAATATGCGGGTGCCTCGCTAGGGTCATGGGCCCGAAGTTTCCTCAATACAATGTGGATATCGAGTACAATCGGAAAGGGCCCGGCTTAGAACCGAAGGATATCGAGATGCCAGATGAGAACGGGGTCTTAACAGCCAATCGCATTTTTCCAGATATCATTGTGCACGAGCGGGGGAACAATCTTCGCAATCTCTTGGTTGTTGAAGTGAAAAAATCTACCAGCGCCGTGAGCGATGAACACGATCACGCAAAACTGCAGGCACTATGCTGGCAGTTTGATTACCGACACGGATTGTTCTTGCGTTTGTCGACAGGACCTAATGCCCAGCTGGAGCGGGTTCAGCGCAATTGGTTTGAAGGACCTGCGATTGAGAATCCCTGATTGGTCGCCCTTGATGAGTTGCGGCGCCGCAAACTATTCCAGACCGCTCTTCCGTTTTTCCGGACGCCAAACGATCTCACCGAGACAATAGAGACACTACATCTTTTCGTCATTCCTAGCTCATAGATGAACTCGCAATTCTCATGCATGCTCGGCAATAATCGCCCTTGTCGTCTGAACTGCCGAAGTCAGCATCGTTCGGTCCGCGCTCGCGATACCCAATCCTTCAAAATTCAGCGCCAGTTGACCTTGGCCACCGCCGCTTGCAGCAGCACGAGCCGCGCGGCCGCGGACCTTCGCTGCGCTGACAGGGTCAGTTTTCGCCGCGTTAGGCGCATTCGGGTCGACTTCCCGCGGTCCCGCAGCCGCACGCACCTCCTGCAGCTCCTGCTTCAGCTTCTCCACTGTCTCGCGAGTCTCGGACATCTGTCGGTCCCGCCGAAGGCCGTCCTCGTCCGGATATGGGAAGCTTCCCGATTGACCGGCGTGCAGAACCTTTAACACCGGATCCTCGAAATACTTCACCCTTCTTGCGCGGATGGGCATCTGCGCGTCGATCACAAGGATGACCTCGTCGAGGTCCATGCGCCGGGCCTCATCCTCTGTCAGAAGCGGGGTATCTTCTGTCCTCTCCGAAACGCTGCGCCCCTCAAACGGATTGCGTCCAACAGCGCGGGAGCGGGTCACCACGCGCTTGGTTGTCTTGCCCACGGCCTGGCTCAACTCTTCGATGGTCTTCTGCTCGGACGGAGTGAGGTAGA
>JACLAD010008995.1_pt1 | contig 10267 bp, 9 predicted proteins | sample 8027901 | NCBI WGS metagenome assembly JACLAD01 (sample SAMN15725071, study PRJNA655200) | protist metagenome | isolation source: fluorescence activated cell sorting (FACS) single amplified genomes of... | place: Spain: Blaines Bay Microbial Observatory, Mediterranean Sea | collected 2016-07-05
TCCCCGTCAAACATAATGCGGATCTCGTCTAACATTACAAAAATGATATGTTTTCCATATATTAAATGATCGATGTATACGAACAAGTATACTCGCTACTATTGACTGTGCAGAAAATAAGAAATGTCGAACCCAAAACAAAGCAACAAATCACACTATACATTTTAGTAGTGAGACCCCTTATCGATAAATATATGGATCTAATTATCGAACTTCTCAATATATGTGTGTAATATGCTTACATTGTCAAATAGCTTGCGCAAATACAATGGAGAAATATATTCGACTGCACTATTAGTCTTTATCTTCGTTATTAAAGCGTTATCGAGGATCTGCCTAGTAACAGGTGATAAAATTATATCGTCTTTTTGATACATTACATAGTTGCGAAAGGTTAGCCAGTCGTACAAATGGCCATCTCCTATGATTACTGGGACGGTTTCAATTACGTGTAATGTAATAGGGCAAGTGAAAACACCTAAGATTTTCTTAACGAAATATTGTATTTTTTTATAAAAACTAGTGTATTTACTGATTATTTGTCTCATGATACAAATACTTTCATTTTGAACACTATAACGTACCCGGAGTAGTTCAATGAATGTACTAGTACTTTTCCACCATACTTGTATTTTGGTAGCACTTATGCGTTTTTTAATCTTTGTTCTTTCTAAAAAACCTCTGATATACCCCTGCAACACAACAATACTACTGAACACGGATGGGGTATCCTCCAGGAACATAATAGAGACAAGACCTAGCATTTACCAGTGCAATATATTTTATTTTTTTCCATTTATTTAGGCTTTTCAAAAAAAACATGGGAAGGGACGTACAGTGTGTTCTTTCTTTTGGAATCGATTTTGGGCCATAGCTTTCGAACATGTTCTTTAGATTTACATGCCAATAGAATTCTCTTGAGCAAAGAATAAGGCATCTCATTTTTTTTCAGAGGAATTTTTTCAAAAGAAACTTCTGAAGTTTCTGGTAGCTCTTGTGCTCTTATCGACACATATTTGTATATGGATTTCGGTCTACCGGTCTGCGTTTGTTCACGGATGAAGGTCTGAAGTGGAAACAGAAAAGAAACGGAAATAGAAGCATTCATTGTCAAAAACAAAAAAATATATAAAAATGCAAATTAGTTTTGTTTTGTCACCCACCCAACGTTCGAAAACTTTTTTGAAATAGTAAGTTGTTAATTTGTTTCGCAGATTGTGATTTTTAAAAAATTATAATATTTATATTGGATTCATGTAATTAAACTGCTAAACACTATTAACTAAGAATTTATCTAGTTAATTTAAATAAATTTAAATTTTTATGATCATGTTTTTAACGTGACAAATGGCTAATTTTTTTACTGTAACTTCGGAAATTTCAATGCCTTAATAACTATCATGATATAATACAGCAACAGTCTTTATTTTTCTTGACGATTGTATTTTGTTCTTGTCTATTCAAACTAGTATGACATAGCGGGCAAATCGATTTCTTTTTCACCTTGACCCATTCTGCAACACAATGTATACAGAAGCATGTAGAACAACAGTCCATTTTCCAGAGACACGCGATTCTGTCCAAACATATTGGACAAACGTCCGCATCTATATCATCGTCTTCCATTTTCAAATGTAGTAATTTTTAAAAACATTCATACCAACGTTGCACGTGCAACCAACACAATGAACGAACAAAACAATGAACGAATGACATTTCAACAATTGAACTCTTCATTATCAAGAACATCGCGCAATCTTGCTCGTAGTATTGAAAGTTTTGAGGAAGTTTGTAAGCGGATACCAGAATACAAACGGCAGCAGCTTATTAATATCCTACCTTTCTTGAATGTATCTGACACAATCATCAGAAATAGTGGCACCAGTTTGTCTAGAATAGATTGGTTGAGTTTTCGATTATTCGGCAACCGTAATAATACTGCGGTAGTGGAGATTGAGTTGTCCCCTTCGGATCCTCAGTATCGTGCTAATTTTAAATATCAAGGCCAAGGATTGCTAAACGAAGAATACAAGGCTATGAGAAGAATTTTTAAAAATGGGTTAGATGATGATGAAGATACAAATATGAATTGCAATCGAATGATTATGGAAAGAGCGTTGGAATATTTAGAACTTGAGGAGGACTTTACAAATGATAATGAAGTGTCCACGAAAAGGTATGTTTTGTCAGAAGATGGTGGAAGGGCAACACCGCACGGTGCGCAACTGTTGCAGGAAGCAATTGATTTAGTAAAGAAGAAAGTTGGTGTGTTATCTGAGATTGTAGACGTTGTTGCCAAAAGAACATTCGATTTTCATGAGCAGAAACCATACCGGACTAATTTTTGGGGAATGAAGGTCATGATAACCATACTAAACCGATATATGAGGGCGCCCGTTGACTGCAATAAGATATTTAGCAAATCCAATAATGAAGAAGCAAATGTTATAACTACAGATTTCATCTGGAACTGGGCATATAATTCTTCAAAAGATCTAGATCTGAAACAGCAGTGCCTCGAAGAGCTTCAATTACTTTTCCGTAAATTTGGAAGGAAAAACAAGGATTACATGCAACCGAAGATGGTATTTTCACATACACCTTTGACAGTAGACAAGTCAATAACATCTGCTAACGGGAGACCTATCATTTCAGATAGAGAGATTCTTTGGATAAAGGTGTCGGAAACGAAAGAGATGACTGCAATTGTTCTCACGAGCAAAACTAGATTCAAGAAATATAACAATAACAAATACAACTGCATTGGGGAATTTGCCTCCGAGTATCTGAGAAATTGCGAGCTATGCGACGATGAGGGCTATGTGATTTCTGCTGTGGTTGTGCATGAAACTGGTGGTTTGGAGTTTCAAGGTCGCCTAATTAGCATTAATTGCCATCAAAAGTACTTGACCGATACAACTTCGCAGATTAGGCTTGAAAGAACCAGGTACGAAGAGATTCGGATTCGTGGAAATCAATGTGCTTTTTGCAATTGTACGGAAGCTGAACATAACTGCAGAGTCAATGGTAGGTCTACAATTGATCACAAGTTTGAATACGATTTCGTGGTTGATAAAAAAATAGAATATAACACCGGGTTTTGGGAAAGGAAGGGTACAATTAAGAAATGGGTTTCAGATGCCTGCTCTCGCGCAAATCATTACGATAGATGGCAAATAATGACCAAGAACAACACGCATCAGTTTTTATGCAGAATGATGGAAGACGCGTCCGAAGATGATGTACGTGAGATAAAAGAAGATAGAAAATTTATTTCAACGTTGAACGGTGTAATGTGCCTTGGGACGATTAAAAACGGGGTGGTCGTATCACCCCAATTTCACCCTTACAGGTGCTCTCGCGATACCGACGCAGACTGCAACTGCATTAAATGTAAGTTTCCCAAATTTTATCAAGATGTCGCCACATCAAACTACTTGAACATTTATTTCGATGAAATGAGATTGTCAAAATATCTTATACATGGTTTTCGTAAAACCGAGCACGACCGCAAGATTTTCAACATGCACCTTCCACCCTTCAGCAACATGGTACCACTTCGAAGGAATAGATCAGACAATACCAAGGCTAGGTGTACCTGTTGTAATCGAGAGTATAAGAATGGAGACGAAATTGATGTATGTCCTGAAACAGGTGAATATTGTTCGGTTTGGATTCTAAAACATAACGCGTATCAGAATGTCAATACGTTTTGGCTTGATCAAATTTTTAAGGACCAGGACATCACTGATATGGAAACGTTGAACTTCATGAAGATATTTGCGATTGGTAAGATGTTGTTTGAAAATGTTAAATATGAGAATTGGCAGGTTGCATTATTCTTGAAAGGGGAAGCGGGAAGTGGAAAATCCATACTCTCCGATATAATAAAAAACATTTACGGGAACAAAGTAGGTGTTCTCTCAGACAAGATGCAGGATAACTTTCCTCTTGGTTCGTTGGTTCAAGATGGAGACGAAAAATTAGCAGTTATTGCTCCCGAATGTAAAGATCGATTTGCATGGGCTCTTGGAGATGCGTATCTGCAAGAAATGATCTCTGGTGGCGCAATGTCAGTTGCAAGGAAAAACCAGACTTGTTGGCAGGGATCTTGGAAAATACCTCTTTTTATGTGTGGTAACTATTATCCTTCGTTCCGCGATACAGCCGGGTCTGTGGCACGCCGAATTATGCCTGGGGATTTTAAGAATAGAATCAAAGGTACCCATAAAGAAGACGCAAAACTACCGGACAAGATACATTTGTACGAGCTCCCCTATATCGTTATGGCATGTGCTGGGCTATATCTCCATTACGCGAATTATATCGTCGATGATATTTTTGAGGCTGTACCCAAATATTTCACCGACCTTCGTTGCCAAATTGAAGATGAAACCAACGCCATCGCGGAATTCATGCGACCCGAGACCGCAGAAGTTGTCATACACCCGGACGCGTACATGACTTGGGATTCTTTTTTAAAGTATTTGAAACTATGGTGCAAAAAGAAGAGCAAAAAGCAACCTGAGTTAGGGAAAAGAGACGTGTATCGAGGGATTTTCAAAGCCCATAACATAACGATGCCAACGAGAGCTAAAAAACGCTGGCCCCCAGGCAATAATGAAGCCGAACCTGGTCAAGAGGTACAATTCCAGCACGATACGCAGTATTTGATGGGGGTTGGACTTTTGAAGCACTACAATGAGCTTGAAGTGCAGTCTCAAAATTTACGGCGACCACAACCAGACAGGAACTTGTGCGCGGATATGATGTACGAAATTCTGAGATTTTCTTTGAACGACGAATGGGAGAGATATGGTACTTTTGAATCCGCGTTTTCCCAGTTCAGTAACACGTTTCTTCAGAATGCCCGGAATAAAATGCAAGCATTATTCTTACAAGACCAGCAACTGTATCGCCAAAGAAGGAATGGAGCTAACAATCGTGGGCAAATCAATAACAGAGTTTCGAGAACTAGGGGTACCTATACTAACAACGCCATTAACATCAGAGAGCGGATGGACTTTCTTGCAAATTTAAATGGTAGTTGCGATCCACAAAATAGTCTGGTGACTAATAATCATAACAGATTCCGATCTTCACAAGATTCTGAGATCTTATTTGATGAGGATATCCCCCAGCAACCTGTTATAAGCAGAAAGCGAAGCGCGTCAGTCAGCCCCGGACCTGTTGAGAAAATAGCTAAAACGCATGAGAACCGGGGAGGTGGCGAAAGTAACTTAGCCGATACCTGGGACGATGAGAATTATTCTCAAGGAGAATACGATTCGCAGGACTCGTTCATTAAAAATAGCTCTGATTCTGAATCTGAGTCTGTCGACATGGAAGATTACAATAATTTTAATATTTTATAGAGACTAATTCTTAGGTACAGCAATAATATAGTTATCTAGCAAAGTAACACGTTTAATACCATCCTGCATATTCATTTTTTTTAAATCCTCGGTCATGTCTTCACTACTTCTTTTTTTTCGAGACTTTTTAATTTTGTGCCTACTTCCTTTCGACTTTTTGGTATTGGATAAAGAAATATTTTTAAATGTTTCTGTGATACTACCCGGGCTTGAATTCTCTTGAGTCGCCAGTTCGCTTCTCAAGAATTTTATTTTTTTTTCCAGAAATTGTTTGTCCCGAATACATTCCAGTATTTCGCTCTGGAGCTTTGTAATTCTAGATACCCGGCTTCCAAAAACACCACCGCTCTTACCATTCAATAAATTCTGAATATTGTTCATCATGGACTCGACTTTCTGCATTGACTTGTCTTTCTGCACATTGTTTTTATTGGTCTCTCGCAATGCCATATTCTCTGCCTCAAGTTTCTTAATCTTACTTAAAATCATGCGTAACTCCCTATCTGTGCTATGTTTCTTGGCTTCCATTAATAGCTTGTCTCCTAAAACAATCAAATTGCAACGCGATTCAACATCTAGGCAGGACCACTTTTCAAAAACCACATGGAATTGTTTAGTGACCCTTTTACCAAAATTCATGATGTATTCATGGTTCTCCTCGTCTGTATTCGTTTTTACGTCTAGGTTCAAGTTTTCTTTGTTACCAGAAGTTGTCTCTGAGAAAAACTTGCTTTCTTTTTCTGCTTTCTTCTCTCTTTCGCAATTGTCAGCAACTTCAAAAATATCAGACGCGGATGAGTCGCTCAGTTCGCCATCAAAAAAATCCATGTTAATGTAGCGTCGATATATTTAAAATTGTTTTTTTTTGCAGCACACGAATATAACGAGCACGATTAGAACACCTATACATTCAATTAACAAAATTGAGAATAATTAGAATAATTTCAAAATAAATTCAAAATTGCAAAATATATAAACTAGATAAATGCTCGATAAGAGCAGTTACCAAAAAAAAAAAAAATTCAAAAAAGTTTGAAAGTTACCGTAAAAATACACAGTCTATTTTCTTTTTTTAAAATGGTTACTAGGATATAGTACAGCATTTGTTCGCCATAGCTAGCTGCGTAGTTTTACTAGTTAAGGCTGATGTAGCGCTAACATTTTTAATGCATATATGCTTTGCAAACGGGTATAGTTTCTCCAATAATGTATGTCTACTCATAGTTTTACTACTAGTCAAGACGTAACTGTGTAAATTAAGCTCTTTGACCATGCTTTCACAGAATGTTTCCATAGAACCCCCCGATTCATCTTTGCAGGTATCTGTTTTTGAACATACTAGTAATATTGGGACAGTAAAGTCGGGTATCCCTTTCATTTTTTTTAAGCCATCATTTTTTTTGCTTCGTATTGTGCTCACTATATTTCTAATGTAATCCTTTGCATCCCAGTCAAGCGTATCGCACGCAAGCATCACAATAGCTGCGTCGATCCCCCGCAGATAGTATTCAATGATTTTTTGATAGTGATCTGATCCAGCTGCATCCCAAACGTTCAGTTGGATATTTCCTCCAACTTCAACAATTCCAAAGTTTACCCCGATTGTGCTGATGCTTTCACTATTAAATTTTTTGCCAAGCAGCCTTTCAAGAAAACATGTTTTTCCCGACGCGGGTGGTCCGACAATTACAATTTTCAGTTTCTTAGAGTTTTCCATTTTATTGTTACTTACAATTGTTTTCCTATAAAAAAAGATTATTTATTACCCATTTCCCAGATGAGGCATCAACAACAAACATTCTTTGGCGGACTCACATTGGCATATGATGCTGACCTTCCAAACATAAGAAAGTACACCTACCCAAAATCGCCGTCAATAGCGATTAAAAAACCAACGCGTAGACTAAGATATAACCATTTCGTAAACTTAAATCTAAACCAATTACAATGCACAGATGTGCGAGTGTCTCAAGAAAAGAAAACCCAAAGCACAGACGATGGGTTGATTTTTTTTTTTGGCGGAATGGATGAAGAATAATTTCTTTTTGTTCTATGGGAAAAAAAATATATACTTATAGTAAAGCTCTACACGCAATATAATACAAAAATATAAATGGAAAATTTGAAAAATCTAGTTATTCAATATGAAGCGCTACATGGAGGAAAGAAACAACTGCATGTAAGACGTTTTGTAAACAATATTATTTTAGGAGGACACAAGGGGCCATGTGCAATCAACCCCAGTTCAGGGAGATGCAAAAAATCAAACAAATCTGACGGAAATTGCTATGTAAATCTTGCTACGGGGAGATGCAGGAAAAAACGTAATAGAAAACCAGATAGAAAATCAAATGTAACAAAACCAAAGCCGAACGTCCAAACAAAACAAAAAGCCCAACCAAGGCCCAAAACTCAACCAGGTAAACAAAAGAACCACACCTTCAGCAATATGACCCTTCCAAAGACAAAGGAGCCAACTAGCCAACCCAAGCCAAAAGTCCAACCAAAATCAAACCCCGTTTCAAAGACCCCAAAACCTAACAAATCGAAAAGATACAGCTGTAGGCCCACCTCAAAAAATGGCGAATATAATGGCCATAAATGCGTTGAAGACCTAGCTGGAAAATATTCGACCAAAAACGAATGCGAAATGGCACGTTGTGAAGAAAAAAGGTACAACTGCGAAGAAAGCTTCAACGACGGGCAAATCCGTGTAACAGAATGCGTGCCACGCGCTAACGGTAAGTTCAACGGGCTTCAGGAATGTCAAAATACAGGCTGCGAAAAACAAGAGGCTCCGCAAAGTGTAGACTCAGAATACACAAAAGTTAAATGCAGAAAAAAATGGTGTCAAGATCCCAATCTTTCGTGGAAAAAGTGTTACAGGAAAAACGCTTTTAAGCTTCACCCAGACAAGATTGGCCAAGATCCCGTTGCTCAGCGTCAATTACGAGAATTAAACAGCTGCAACATGGCTCAAAAAGAGAGCTCGGAAATTTGGTAACCAAAGCCCGAGCTTCGCTCCAACTGCATTTGAGCTTACGTGCGAATGGTGTAATATTTTTCTTCTAATTTGTTTTTTTTTATTTAAAATTGCAGCTTGCTTTTCAAACATATTTGAAACGGGATGCTTTGTTTCAGCGCGCAGACCATCCTACCTTGTGTGCGCGCTTCCCACTCTGGGTGCGGTACCCACCCAGACTTGATCAAGTTGTTGGCAATCTCACTATTTAAGAGCGGTAACAAAGTCTCATATGTTGAAGTTTTCAGCACGCGTTTCATGTACAAAACGTACGAAAGACGCAGCATTGTTGGCAGCTGAGGAGTTCCCGTGACTGCTTCAATCATAGACAGTAAAGGTAAAACTATACATTCACAAATTGTTTTTTTGTACCATGCATTGGAAAGCTTATAGTATACTAGCTGCCATCGAAAGATACGAAACTGTTCTCGGATCCACTCTTTGACCGCCGGTTTCCCGTACAAATAAGCTGCACGTCGAGCGAATAGTCGGCGTTGCAGAGGATACATCGAACCGTGCAACGTAATGCTTTGCTCAACATTATCAAACGTGCCGTATTGCACTCTGCTGCCGCAAGATGGCAACAGTTTGTATAGTTGGTATGCGAAAGTGACAACGGAAGCTCCAATAAACAAGTACATTTTTTTTAAATTGCCTTTCTTTTTTCTACTGTGGCGCCATAATATTTTTACTCTTTTTGACGATGCATGAATACGCAAGATAAAAAAATAGAAAAAAAATATTTGATTTAAAACAAATGAAAGTTATTGCTTACTACCAAACGTTCACAACGAGCATAAGATCCGTTGCGGACCAATTAGAAAAGATCATCGTGTCTTCTGTACATTTCAACATACCGCAAAACACCATCCATCTCAATGATGATCCTTTCCCACTCACACCAAACACATACCCGTTCAATGTCCCACAGGCGACTTGCATAATGTTAGGGGGCGCAGGAGGAGGTTTTACGGATCTCTTTTTGGAATACAGCCTGTTTTTTCCGATGTTGATTGACGCACTGAGTCGTCATGAACGAATCGATGAAATAGTCCTGGACGTGGAAGAATGTGTTAGCATTACAGACGTCAACATGCTCATCAGAGACTTGCGTAGTCATAACTACACTGTGTCAATGGCACCTTGCGCATTTTGCCTGTTGACACCGACCATACCAGGTTTGGGAGGTTTTTTGTACAAAGACATCGATGGAGGCTGTGATACTTTCTACGTTCAAGCATATACCCCTGATACATTCAATTTGGAAACCTACAACCGTATCAAGATTAATTTTCCGCATAAAAAAATTGTGATGGGATGTTTAACCTCTCAGCCTCTCCCGATCCCCAAAGGGTTAGAAGCAATAGCGCCATGGGACATTGGTTCCTCGCAAGACGCTGTACAGTGGGTGGAAAGGGTTCTGACACCACCCCAAACGTACTTGCAGAAATTGAAGAGATGGGCTATGGTCGTTGGAGGTGCCTGGAGGAGGAAACAAAGAGCAGTTGCACGTTTTTTGTGTGAATACATACCTGAAACGATTGTGCTTCTTGTTGTCTCTTACATTTAAGAAAACCAACCCTGATCGTAGCAATCTGCCTAAATCATGGATGTTGATCTCGTTACCCCAAAAAAACAAATGATTAATAAACAACTGTAAAAAAAATGGTCAACGATGATAATCACACGGTAGAAAAAAGAAAAAAAAATATTAAAAAAAAACAAAACAAAAAGCGCTGTGGAAATTGCAGAAAAAAACTAAGCGTGGTGGAGCGAACTCTCGCGTGTAAGTGTGGAATACGATTTTGTTTTCATTGCAAATCGCCTGTTGTCCATAAATGCCAGTACGACGAGGCGAAAAATAACAGGG
>JACLAD010004550.1_pt1 | contig 10260 bp, 6 predicted proteins | sample 8027901 | NCBI WGS metagenome assembly JACLAD01 (sample SAMN15725071, study PRJNA655200) | protist metagenome | isolation source: fluorescence activated cell sorting (FACS) single amplified genomes of... | place: Spain: Blaines Bay Microbial Observatory, Mediterranean Sea | collected 2016-07-05
TTCTCCTATTGTATTGCACAGTGATTGTGTAAAGAAAGCAATTCCTTTCGTCATATTCCAATGTTATTGTGGGCTTAGCACCTCCCCAGTCACGTTTCATTTTGTCAATATACGTGATCTTGACAATATCATTGTGATAATCATAATTTCGATCCTCAGCTGAATGTTCTTTAGTACGCAAAAACGCTTGTATTTTTTCCAAGAAGATTCTTCGATGTACTTTAAGTCTTATCGTCGTCAGGCCTTGAGAAATGTGATGGGAACTTCTCCACAGATAGTAGGTAATCCAAAAAATAACTACCCAAATTATAATATTTATAATGAACCAAAGAAATGGAGAGCGGTATATAATTGAGTTGTAAATGGATTTGAACCATTCTGATTCTTTCACACTCCAATCAGGACCAGTTATTCTATCCATGAAGTTGAACGCAAGAATACCAGCAAAAATAACCTGAAGTATCTGAAGAGATCCAGCTGCTCGCTCATTCGAATCTTGAAGTAAACACATTCTCTTTGTATTGAGATCTACTGATTCATTCAGTTGAAATAATTTAGACTCGGACACGACGGCAGACATCTCCCTCAGAACATCGAGAAATCTGGAGCTACCCGAAACGTTTTTTTTGAGATCCATTGCTCTTCGTACTAATTGATTGCGCATTCCTGCAATCTCCAATCTTTCATAAAGAGCACGTCCCGCTTGTTCTGGTGGCTCTGGTGGAATTTCAATGACTTCCAAGGCCTCTAAAAGATAACTTAAGATTTCTTCCATTTGAATAATGTCTTTGGCAAGACGACACGTTCTGTATCTTATTCTTGCCAAGGCTTTTGGGTCTCGGTCTCCTTCCTCTATGATTCTATTGGTTGTTCTCATATCATCGTTTGTTATCCATAATCGAGCAAAGTAATTTTGAAGAAAAATGTCGATTGTTATAAATTGCAAGTAAGCACACAGCAGTGGCTCGTGGTGTCGTGAGTTGGGACCTGCAACCAGCAGCCCGAAGGCACCGAATATGAGCGTGTCATGTTCAGAAATATCATATGCAGCCTTTGTATCACCTATTACTTGTTTCAGTTCATTCTCGTACTCACCTTTATCCATATATTCCTCAGCCGTGAGATGAGGCGTTATTTCGTTGGCGATTATAAGATTAACTTTGTTCCTATTCTCAGCGTCGCCAAGAAATATAAGCTGCATCATTTCTCTCTGATATTGTGATATTATAGAATCTACTATATGAGAAGAATCTTGCTGCACGTCCACCAACAAACGTGAGAGATGGTCAAGAGATATATTATCTTTGATTCTGTCCATTACAGCTTCAACCTGCAGTCCATAGAAGCAGGTACCCTCGGCATTGAGGGATACACCAAATGTCTCGACTTGAACAATATCATCTCCCTCTGACAAATTAATTTCAGCCTCAAAATTGATATGATTCGTCAGGGTATAATCCAAGATATCCACAGATGTAAGCTCTGGGCTCATTTCTATGGGCTGATCGCCACCATCATCAACAACAGGTGAAATAAAACCACCTTGACATCTTTCAGTAGAACCTACACTGTTATTCAATTGCACAATTTGATTAGCTCCAAATGGAATGTATTCGGCAACGATTATAGAGACAGAATTGAGAGTAATGACTTCATCAAGCTCATCACGAATGCCATCACCACTAGCTCCTGACTCGTGGGCTCTATGGGCGTTACTTAAAGTGGGTCGCCCACCATATCGTAAACATTGAGGGATGTATGCAGAGGAGACATAGGAGACATCTTCTGTCTCAGTAATCGTTGATTTACGACTGTACCCACTTTTGCTTACCAAATAGTACGCATTGCCATCCCAATGTGGGGCGAGAAGTTCACGAGTGCCACGAGCATAGACAAATTCATGCACAGCTTCTTTCTCTTTTCTGCTGATTCTTTTGACAAGTTCCTTACCTTTCTCCGAAACTTGATAACAAGTTACCGGTTGAAAAGACTTCGACGACATTTGAAGACCATTTATTAGTTCCTCTTCACGGAGAAACTCGACGTCTGATTTACCTTCCTGTGAGACATTCATCCATATTCTACGATTTTGAATAAAATTTGAACTTGGGGCATAATCAAAATCGAGAACTCCAGCAACAATGCCTTCGTATAACAACACAACCATTGCAGCTTTTCTGATCCATTCATCTTTTTCATCGGTACCAGGTGTTGCTCTATGAGAGTACAAACTAATCATATATAACAAACGATTTTGGTTCTCCGTTAGACCCTACAAAGACAAAGAAAGATAGTAAGTTCAGCGTAAATTGAGCAAAATATGCTTAGAGACTAACCGTGTCTTCATCTTCCTCAGATTCAGATTCAGTTTCACTTCCAGATGAGACAGCATCGTCGTCCTCAGCTTTACTCATCTCTTTTACCTGAATTTCTTGACTTGATGTGTCGTTTTTTAACTGTGGCTCTGTGAGATTATAATAGATGATCCGAAAAAAACCGTTTTGTCATATGAAGTCTGGAGACCAAAATTGAAAGAAAAAAAACTTTTTAAGAAAAAATGGGGATCGAATCCAAATTTTGAGGGTCCAATAAATCCATATTATCATATTAGAAATTGGAAAAACAAGACAAGATCAAACTCCAAATTCATCGTCTGATTCTCCTGTCTTTCAGGAGGAGTTAGATGAGATTTTTGATGATGTTGAGCCTACCATGTTACATCAGAATATAATCAAACCTAGGTGCTGCCTTTTGGTAATTTGGGGTGTTTCTTTTAATCTCTTATTTGTAATTGTGTCATTAATACATCGCCAACCCCCAACATCACCTCACAAGGAATGGGGGTAAATAGGAAGGAAAAGTGTTGCGGGATGCCGATGATACTTCATCAGATTAGAGAAAAGACACGAAGGATGTAAGAAACTGTTTTTTATTTTCCAAAACGGCTTCCTTTGTGTTTATTTATTGAAGATAGGAAATACTTATGCTAAGGAGGTAGTGTTGGGGGCCCCCACGAATCCCCCCTAGCACGAATCCTTTCCAATTCTTTTTGGCTGCTAACACACAAAGTACTAATCTTGAACGCGTTCCCACTATCTGTCTGGGGAGACCCGATGACAACAATCACCGGCGTAAATGCTCTAATAGATATTTCCTGAGCTTTTCCGATTTTGGTTTTCTATTTTTTTGCATATCTTATTACAATAAATTCTTAAAGCAAAGCATTGACAATAAAGTTTTAGACAACGAGATTTCTTGCAATTGCACACTATGGGCTCGTCATTGCAAGACAAATCCGATTCAATAGCCTGTGCCTCATTTCCCGCATAATCTCTATTGGACGAGGGGCATTCTGAATACTCGGAATCAGATGTGGTGAAGTCTCCGATTTCAGAACTACTATCAGTGAGTGCTGGTAATGATTTTGCTGCAGGGTTTTTATGTGAAGGTGTAACGAGGGACGTTACTATATTATTCAGAGATTCTACAACAGCATCAGCAGGAAGTTCTCTAAGTTTCAGCAATAGTTCTGCAAGATTTGACCTTACAGGTGTTTCTGAGCCTCTCAAAGTAGCCTCAGGTGTCGCAAGATACGTGTTGATCATAATGGGATGTAGAATGATTGCAGTCACCACAAGCAGGCGAAGACGTTGTGAAGAACGGAAATTATATTTCGATTTTTTAATTTTTGTTCTTTCAACAAAATGCCCTACTTTGCACGTCCTGTTTTTACCACTGAAGCTCTGGTGGCAGGTTCAAGATTTTAACGATTAAATTTCCAATGTTGTGTGTGGAGGTGGATTCCAAATCCAAAATCAATGCAAATCCATGAAATGAGAATGCTATATAAATCAAAAACCTGAAAATAAAAAATAACTCATACATCGACTCAAGGTTTTGCTGGCTACATATCGAGATATCCAATAATTTGGCCATCATTTTTCATAATAATGTAACCAAGAATTCAGAGAAGCAAAGATCGTCCTGAAACCTTCACCATTCGATAGAACGGACACAAATTGATTAGTGAACTCTTTGGAAGAACGAAGATTCCTCACCCCTTCGTGGAGATATGCCCTCCTAAAGCTCGTGTTTTCCAAGTAGTTCGCAGAATTTTCTTGTTTTGGCGAAGAAACCAGCGATCAAGTGACAACTTGAAGGGTGCTCCACAGGTCCAACCTCTCAGCAACCCCCGATCATAGCCACTGAACAAGCATCTTCAGAGGTAATACATACATGCCTTACACAATTTTATGTGTTCACTTTTGGCCTGCTCTTTTTTACGGGAAAATAGAGCGTTTAAATGGTGTTTTTGATAGAAGAGCATGCGATAACGCAAGCAAGACTCAATCTTCAACACAGATATCTTGAATTCCTTCAGCATTAGATGATTATGGGTATGAGAGTTCAGACGTCATTGACTGAGGGGATTTTGGATCAAATAGCATGGACAAAGAAGCTCCAATGGATCTACACAGGGAAAGCTGCATTATCAGCCTGATCGAGACGATGGATGGAGACGAGAAAGTTGTGATGGTAGATACAGCCACTATGGATGATGGTAAAGAGTCTAAATGTAGCAAAAATCATATCTTGACGTCATTCGTGCAGTTTTAGGGCGCTGACACCAGTTTGCATCCCTAGAAAAATCCTGAAATGGAGTTTACATGAAGAGAGTTAGAGGGCATTCTAGACGCTAATCTAGAAATATGAAACTGTTCGGTATCATGGAGTATCTCTCGAAAAGTTTCGACCATCATGTTCTTAAAATATACGATATTTATGCAGATATGGGTGTCGAAGAGTTGACAACAAGCAGGTATGGGGCTTGACTGGGAATCTACCGAATCTTGAACAAATGGAAACATCCAAGTTGTTCGAAGTACTGAAGAGGTAAATAATATGCTACACTAGGTATAGCAAAAAAAGTTTGAATGTCAAATATGGGGGCAGTTTACTGGCTTGAGAGACCCATAATGGGTCTATGTGACCTAAAAGGTGTAGACAGTGCGTTCAAGTAGACCCCCAAAATTTTCGAATTGTTTAATGATTATACCAATACAGACTGATGTCACTACATTATACTTGTCAGAAAGCTTATTACAATGGCTTTTTACACCAGATGGTACATACTGAACTCTATAAGCATCTGATTATTCTCTTGCTTTACGACAGCTCATGGAAGCACATGAGCTCGGTGTCAATTTGCAACAGAAGGACTTTATTCACATTTTCCGACGATTTATCGAGCCCTAGCGCAGATTCTATTTCAAAAAAGTTAATACGAGCATAGCATGGATTTAAATAATGAAAAACACGGTCCTAAAAGTATGTTCGGTAGATAAAATCATACTTTTATAGGCAGTGTGGCATGAAGAAAGCAGGCGAAGACTCAACTTATGGAGCCGAGAGAACCTCCCAGCATAGCAGAATATGCCCCAAGTTCTCTATAATAGGTAGGTGAAGGGTGTGTTTATATCCTTGATGCATGGGGGATTGCCATGATATGATAGCAGCACACAGAATACATTGTCTGTCGTCTAACGGCCAAAAAAGTATCCGTTGCGTAGTTATTCCCAAGTTTGGGGTTGTCAGAGAGTTGTAACAGGTCCTGGGTCTCTATGTATGCTATCCTACTCTATGTATTTTCTCTCTTATGAACGTTATGCCTCCTGCTGTTGTCCTAAACTTACCTTTGAAACCGTTTGGTCCGCTCTTTCTACCCAAGTGAGGGGAACAGAGAACAGGTGGCCTTGGAAGCACCACCAAGGAATGTGTACCAATATCAAGAATTGAATTGATGAAATAGCTACTGTGCTCGTAATCTATCTTACCGAGTAGCTCTTTGAAACATCACGTCTTGAACACTTGCTCCTCTCATTCTGTGATGCTCCTGAGTCAGAGTTGAGCATTTTGTCTGGAAAATGTGATACCTGAATTTCTCATACTTATACAGTAGTTATTGTTATTGCTAAGTACTAAAAGTGTAAGTATTGAGCGAGAAAATTTTAATTTCTTACAATACCCCCTGTTGGAGAAATCTTAGTATTTATTATTTATTATATATATATATATATACATATACAAATACAATTACAATATTTTTGCCTTGAGTGCATAATCCAATTAGTATGGGTTTAGTGTAGTAGTAGTAGTATTTATTATTATTATTCCAAAACATTGTGATAGCCCTGGAACTGTGATGCACACATGCCCAAGGTGTCCTGGGTACACACTTGCCCAAGGTCTTCTGTGTACACAATGCCCTAGGTCTATCCAGTTAACACCTACAATAACCAATTTAGAATTCCTCCTAACATGGGACGACGATGACGACCCAAAGTGGTATCGTTGGAATTCATCTCTGGGCGAGAACGAAAAATTTAATGAACATTTGGACGAAAATAAGTTAAGGAAATTTATTCCGATTAAATATACTTATCCAAAAGATCACCCAGAAGAAATAGCTCGACGTCCTAAGAGAAACTATCTGTTGCTTGGAAAAATGTTGTTATGTGCCTATTATTTTTGTACTTGGACGAAATGCCTAATTCTATGGATTTCTGATTCATTCACTTTTGTCTATGTTATACTGCTCATTCTGGTGTGACTTTCCACGGGGATGATGGTCCGCATTCTGCGACCTATGGTATGATTGCAGATATTTTTACTAAAGACCTGCCCGACGAGTCGTATGGGAGGCATTCAGTGTCTGTACACTGAAGTTTTACCTATTGTTGTACTTGTACTTGTACTTGTACTTTTAGCTTGTAGCTTGTAACTCTCGTGCTTTATTGTACAACCCTTTTTTTTTTTTGCTGTGGCAATGACGTACGTACATATTTTTGTCCGTTAATGTTAATAGGACCTATAGCATCTACACATATCCTTTTCATCGGTTGATATGAAGCTAACGTGAAAGGTACGGTGTGTACGAGTGGTTTTAACCGTCTCATTTTTTGACAGCATGGGCAACGTTCTATAAATGTAGAAACGTCGTTACGCATACCTTTCCATGAGTTATTCAAATATTCAATGATAATAAGAAAATAATTGAATACATATGCAGAGAGAGCGGCGATGAAAAAAATGTGAAAAAAACAGTTCCAGTTCACATTTTCATATTGAATATCTTCATATGTGTGGATATCCAATATCCGATATCCAATATCCATATCCAATATTGGATATCCATATTGGCTATATGTAATTAAATACAAACCAATTTTGGATTTCCAATTTGTAGAAAGTTGATACGAGGCTTATGGGAGGCTCACACACTGCACAATAACAATCAGGTTCTTTTCTGTGCATATAACTTTTCTAGTTTTATATGTTTCTACACCTTCTCTTATGATGTGCCTCATTCCCTCCTACTTTCCTGCTTTTCATTGTTCATTTCCCACGGACATCCATCCTCTCGGACTGTAAGAAGTAAGGTCCTGCTTTGAGTTGGCTTCAGGTTTTAGCATGACTAATGAGGTGGTTCATCAGGGAAATGCCACCCGTAGTTCCTTTTCAACTTTGCAGCATCTCCTTCAACTCTCTTATTCGGAAAGTTCGGTGGACCAACAAAAATCTGCGATAGAGCTTGCAAGACTGATTGAAGGGACGGTATTTCCAGCTGTATCGTTTGGTCCATTAGCACACGCTTTGAGTCGCCTAGTGCCGAGTACAAATCGTACTGTTTCTTCCTACTCCGCAAAGGCATTGAAATTACTTCTACTGGATGACGCTTTAAGACCTCAGGCTGTACACACTGGTGTTGTTTCTGTTGTATGCGCATCAATTGTGCAGTGGGAAGATGAAGTGTTGTGTTTACGTGAATTACTTGGATCCCTTCAAACACTGTGTTGGGACAAAGCATGCATCAAAAGTGTAATCCAGGCAAATATAATCGAATATTTGCTAGACTTTGCACAAGCACCTGATCAAGAAGTATCAGTATTAGCTCTAGCCACTCTTGCTAACATTCTTGTATTTTCGGATACTATTCTGTTATCGGACAAAACGACCATTGAAGAATTATCGCTAGGAATACCTATTATACTGAAAGCTTTACGAAGAGGACAGCAGAGGCCACAGCGATTTTATGCTGCTGCTTGTGTAGCTAATGCATCAGCACATCCTTCTTTGGCCTTGTTACTGAATAAGAATAACGCGCTAAGTCAGATGAAAGAAATCGAGAAGCAAAGTTTGGCTAATTTGCATATTTTGGGTAGTAAGTTAAGTGACTGTGCAAGAACTGCAGTATGTAGACTTAGCGATTACAGAGAGGGAGAACCTAAACTGGGTAATATGAAATATAGTTTTAAATGGGGCACGAGGCCTGTTATGGAGTTATCGTTAGCTGCGTATGGACAGCATAGCCAAGCAATTATGGCATGCTTCGGGATTTGGTTATTAATTATTTTGTTTACTTTTATACCTGTTATATTTGGTTCATGATACTTTCACAGAAGATATGATTTATTTACGTCTATCCTGAGAATAATCATTGAATGCCTCGAAGGAATCGGATCACAAGTTGATCATGCGGCATATTTCCAAGCTTCACCCCACTCGTAAATTATATTTCTCCTTCAAAAATATATGATGGGTTGTTGATTATGTGAGAAGGCCATATTCACCAGTGTGGGATGTACAATGATCGAGGAGTTGTCTACACGATTGAATTCCATGATTGTTGGAACAGGGGCAGAACTTTGTGAAAAGTCTCGAATCAATTTTTAATCTCCCTGTATATATTCCAATAATTGATTGATAGAGTATTCATCAATGATTTCTTAAATGCCAATTGAGTCGACATTGAGACCACTGTTGAAAATAAATTGTGTATAAGTGGCAATTTTCAAAATGTTGCATTCTAATCTCCATGATAATCATTCCAAAATTTCTTGAACCATCACATCGTAATAAAATCACCGTTCAAATGAAAAGCCTTAGTTTTTCTTTCGTCACTTGGGACTTGGAACGCTTAACTGAGGGTAAAAAGATGTCAGGATTGTTTGACATAATCCTTCGAAGGTGGAAGGGAGACAGTTTTATTAATCTGGCACAGGTAATAAGGAGAAGATTCCATTACGTATGGCTTTGTACAGAATTAGAAGCTATGGTAACTGATGAGAAATTATGCCACGAAATGAATAAAAATCAAGTGGATGTAGCCCTCACCTATATTTGTCTTATTTTATACTACGTGTACACTTTGTAGTGTGACAGAATATGCACATATATATTCATGGATGCTTCTATTCTCCTCATTTTGCACAGCTCCTACACGACAGAAAGAAACGAAATGTGAAAGTAATACAAAATGATAAAGATAGCGATCAGAGTGTCATACACATTAGATGTGTTGGATGGAAGTGGATGGTAGTGACCTGAAGAATAAGTGCAGCAACACCAATCATTTTATCAAATTAGACTAAGACTGGAGCTAGATTGAGATGCGTAGTTGAAGTCATAGCCTCTTCTTTTACTACTGCATACAGGATTCGCGAGATTATGTTTCCACATAAAGTCTCGATGTTGGGTTATAAGATTAGCGTGAATGAAGTATAGTGCTCCCCTGATAATGAATATTAATTTGAATTGTAAGTCGACGACTATGCTACATACATGTCTCTACAAGAGGAGATATTATACTAGGCAATCATCGTGCTGGAAGGTAGGATGCAATGTTCTCTTTGATCTTTAATGCTTTCTCATTAATTTGTCCATGGATTAGATTACATTGCATGGCACCAAGTCAATAAATCTAGATTGTAAATTGTAAATCGTGAATGTGAATAATGAGTACTCTCCTTGCGTCGACATGGGTGCACCTGAAGACAAGGTGCCATCTAGTGGTCTCAGGGAGAATATTCATTGATATCTATTCTTGATAATTATAATGATAATACGCACATCAAAAAATTTGTTCACAATAATTGCCTGTCCTTTACAATTTTATAATCTTATGGCTCCGTCTACAAATTAATTAAGTGTCAGATCATGATTTACAGTTACAGCAACAAGTGCTTACAATTACAGTAGGAATGACTCGACTATGATATGCTGTCAAAAAAACTCCTCTTTTTTCTTTTTTCTTTTTTTTATTAAAACGAATTGAGACTGAGGTATAGTAGATAGTAGATACAGCATACAGCAGTAGCAGTAGCCAGTAGCAGTAGCAGATAGCAGATAGAGATAGCAGATAGCAGATACTAGGTTCCTGATTAGGGTCCAGAGCAGTGCACCACTCAACGTGAACGATTC
>JACLAD010000420.1_pt1 | contig 10256 bp, 11 predicted proteins | sample 8027901 | NCBI WGS metagenome assembly JACLAD01 (sample SAMN15725071, study PRJNA655200) | protist metagenome | isolation source: fluorescence activated cell sorting (FACS) single amplified genomes of... | place: Spain: Blaines Bay Microbial Observatory, Mediterranean Sea | collected 2016-07-05
TATGTGTATCTATGCATGTATGTATGTATGTTATGTATGTATCTATGTGTGTGTATGTGTATCTATGCATGTATGTATGTATGTATATATGTATGGTCATCAGTGGCACCGATTGGAAGAGAATAAATAAATGTCCTGAAGGTTACAATAGCTGTCGTTTATGTGCACTAATTTTAACATAGATGTATAGGATTTTGTCTTAGTTGTAGTATTTGGGGAATTCTCGAATTTGAAATCTTTCTTTTAGAAAATTGATGCTATCCGCATAGGAGTTCCTAAAATAAAAAACACTGTCGAGGGCATCAGACTACTCCTCTTGGGTAAAAGTAGGAAAGACATAAAGATATAACGATATGAAGATATGAAGATATAAGAGGTTGGGTGTTTGTTATCTTTAATCGCTACGGTATAGACTATTTATTGACCTGAGTTATCCGCTTGATCCCTCTGATAGGGCCGGCATACATGCTGTAGTACATGACACACTTTCTGTACCCTTTTGCCACACTGAAAGTTCCAGTGTGAGTAGTCTGGACCTGGCCGACCTTCCATGACAGTGAATCTGCGAGACTTAATATTGAAACTCGATATTCCTGTTGTAGTATGACCTTTGATCCGTACCTTGAGCCATATTGGGGACGAGGTATGCATACAAGGTACATCCCTACTGTATATATTCCATTAACATTGAACCTATTCTCAGGTATGATCCTGTAGACACCGTGGTTTAATACCTCGAATCACAAATAGAAAATATCCATACAACCTATTGCACTCCATATATACAAAGTACAAAGCGTTTGTACTTTCAAACGCTGATTAAAACAAACCAAAATAAAAATCTATAAATCGAAGACAATATTCACAATCATATCATATTAAATACCATGCATAATAATTATAAGAACGTGTAGCAATTTAAAACCGGGCTAAGATGTATCCAACAAACGGCAACAAATATTGTAGGCGATCATACACTGTAGCGATCGTCTACGCCGTTGGAGACTCTTCTTCCGAAGAAAGGTTTGTAGAGGTATTTGTTGTAAGGGACACAGGAGTATCGCCAAAATGACCACAGCGACCGCTTGTGAATCTAGCCATGGGCGAGTCTGAAACAACAAATTCTATAGGCAATTCATCCAGCTGTTGGGCGAATGGACTTGAATGTCTTTCTGAATCATCGAGCAACAGTTTGGGCGGTCTAGATGAGTTTGTATCTTCGATCTCAAACTCTTTCAATTTGTCTTTGACTACTTTTATTTCAGAATTGACACTTGGATCCGTAATATGGGTTTGGTCGGGTTTGATTTCAAACCTCGTTTTTATGTCTACGTTGCACCTTGCTATAGAAGACTCTTTTCTAACTCCTTTTACTATGTTTACAGCCTGGTGGCGAGATGGTGGAGCTTCAGGAGTTTCAATATCACCGAATGAACCCTTTGAAGTGTGGACTACGGTTTCTTCAGATGTGCCAGACAGGAAAAAACGGAAAGATGGGCAGCAAGAGCTAGGTCGGGTAGTCAAAATTGATATCAAGGCCCAAGACGCCGATACAAAAAATAACAAATAAACTATGCAAACCTATCTTCACTAAGCGTCATTGTTGTCGTTTGTCTTGCACTCACGGAGGAAAGGTCAAGGTCATCCATGCTATGTTGTATTGAATTTCTTATGTTTGAACTGTACGTAGCATTGATATACACTAAGGATCCCACTGTCGCCTAAAAAATTAGCATCATCAATATTTTGCCACTAAATTTGGTCCAATCTAGAGCAAGTAAATATTTTTTCACGTACAATGGCAACTCCGATGGCAGTCATATAACTCATCTCGGTATCCGCGGTAAAACCGCACCTGCACAATTTAAGGGTATTCTCAACAAACTAAAAACCAAAATAATGACAAACAACTAATATATTTGAAAACTATCAAAAGACCATAATATTGCAAAAAGTTGTTGTATTGTTGTCCCCATTGAATATGCCTCCCCCTTCACTCGAATTTGAAGCAAGCAAGAAAACTAGCCCGAAAGAAAATGTTTATTATTTGAGAAGAAAAAGTATTCTATGGCATTGGGCCCATGACGCACCAGGACAAAAACCGCAAAGCAGGTCATGTTGAGAATAAGTACAACAAGATGCCTTTTCACGGACATATACCAGGCGTACATCTCCTCAAAAGGACTCATTTGAAATCCCGTTGAAGGAACTGAGAATCTGTGGGCTTGTTTCACAGCAAATACACCAAGCAATAACAGAAAGCCCACAGCTGACGTATGATACAAAATCGGCAATGGTTCCATTCGCAAAACTCTATTGAGTTGCTTTGCGAAGACTCCTCCAACACTGAACATCAAATTTGCGCCAATTAGATACACAATACCTGTGAGCAAGAGGATTAAAGAGTATTAGCTACAAAGATAAATATTACAACATTAAAACTATCTCGAACAAGAACATGCCTGGCGCAGATACTTGAGCATCAAACATTGCGGCAAGCGCCGCTCCGGCAGCTATTGGAAATAAAGCTTTCCAGCTTGTTGATGAAATTTTTTGCCTATGTTTAAATAAATTTACATGGAAATATATTTGCTCGAGCAACAACGATCTTAGATTGATTCTGATATATACGGACTCGAGACAGCCAATTATCAATTGTGCTGCAAAACATGGCTCTGTCAACTGTAAAGTTATTGCTAGTGATGCATTAAACTCGCAAAATGCAGCTCGAAGTAGCACATATCCCTGTAGGAATGAACATGCGAGAGATACGTGAGACCCAAATACGAATGACCCGAAGTAGCAACATCCATCATGTGATGAATGCAAAAACGTTTTGGTAAGAAAGTCTTTCTCACCAAAATACATGCGCATGCACTCGTTAAAATATGGCTGCGCTGGCCATTTTGAATTCCGGAATCGGAAAAATCACCACCACAATACCACGAGTAGTTTACTAAAATCGCGAGACCGGATAACTGGAAAGCATGAAACCAAGACAATTTTCAGTTGCAAAACAAAAGATAAAAGATATTACTCAAATATTACAGGTGAAAATTGCATCACAAACCACTCCAGCCGCAAAAAATTGTACGATTGCAATCGTTAACGGGTCGAATATACCAAGATCTAGGAGCATCTTCGTCGAAGAATTGAGGTAGCAGAAAGTTATACAACATATTAAATATAGGAAGCTAGCGCAAAGCGCGCATGGTTCGCAATGCTTCTCGTCTTCTTGTACAAGGGCTTGCTGTTCAAAACTAAATATACATCACAAACAAACGAACAAATAAACAAACAAACAAACACAGCCGAGTTGTCCACATAACAACGCTGTATATACATGACAAGGAAATGCACAGAAACAACAAAGGCCCTACACTAAGGAACACAAACCTATATGATCGCAACCTCATCGTGAGATAAAATAATGCCTTGGCTTCAGTCTAAATAAAATGCATGGTGTGTATGTGCACACAGACATACATGTGTATGTTTAACGGGTATGTGGCAAGGTAAAGGTATGTGTAGTGTGTGCGTGTATGTACATATATTTATATGCATATATTTATTTATGTGCATGTTTTGTTACGTAAATGTGTGACCGTATATATATATACATGTATATAAATATACGTTTATGTATGAGACCACTTTGTCGTGTCGTCATTTTTTAAGCAAGACGATTCAATTTTAGGAATTCCATAATAAAAATGTTGTTGTGTTTTGCATGTTTTTTTACTTTTTTTTTTCTGAATTTTGGGAATTCTCCTGGTGATTTGATGGTACTGATGATACTGATAGTCTGTCTACCAAGTATATGTTATATGCGCTATATATATGCCATATATGCTATGTTTTATCTGTGTACGTTACATGCTACATGTTTTATGCGATATATATTTTTTCATATGGTATATGGCTTATGATTATTATATTCTGATACTTTGCATCAATAGTACATCGTGAATGTTGTCATGATGATGAATATCGTTTTCGCATTATTTAATATACCATTTATTGATGGTTTTTCTGCTGATATTGTCGGAAATTCGACGACCGTTTTTTACGGCGGAACTAGTCCGGGCAGTTGCGATGACTATGACCTTCCGGACGCACCTGCCCGAGCATGGCGCACGAGCGATGGCCGAGTACGACTTGCTGCGGCATGGGCAACTCTGTACATTTCACATGGTGCTAGCCTGGACAACGTAACACATAGCTGCGATGTGGCATTCAATTCTACTATGTCGGGAATCAACTCTTTATACTCAGATCACGAGTGGTTGGTCGCGCCATGGTTGTTGCAAGATGGTCAAACTGTCATTGGTTACATGCATCAAGAATATCATGGATGGCAGCACAAAAATTGTTCCGTTTCACCGAAAAAGCACGGCCTTCAACAACACTGTTGGATGGTAGCCATGACATCTACAATTTCGTCTGATGGCGGTAACACCTTTCAACATACGCGTCAGCCCCCTGGACATCTAGTCGCTGCTGCACCATATCCATACGTTCCTGATCATAGTGAATTCGGTTACGGCGACCCTTCTGGTATTATCAAACACCAGACGAATGGATACTTTTATATGACATTACATTCACGTCGGAAACTTTCACTTTTGGAATCCGGTACTTGTATCATGAGAACCAATGATCCTCGTGATATTCGTTCATGGCGAGGTTGGAATGGTTCGGATTTCTCCGTATCGTTTGCGGATCCGGTTTGCACGAATATTTTGCCATTGGTATTTGCGTTATTACATTTTTATTTTTGACGTTTTGGAATCATGAAATGTCTGTTTATTTGTCGTCGCATGATTATAGTACTCTGCCTCCTTCATGCCAGGCTCCGAGGCGGTGCATGTTCTTGCTCCTCTCCCGTCACTGTCATTCACAGTACTCTCTGTTAAGTGGAGCACGTTCTACAAGCAATATCTTGCAGTTGGGCAGGGCATGTACAATAGAACATCCGCCTATATCTTTGCAAAAAGTGATGATCTATTAAATTGGGGGCCGCCTCAATTAATCCGGTACAGGCTAGAGAATTCACCAGGCCCTGGAGAGACTTTCGTTTCCGAAAACTATGCTTCCATCATCGATCCGACTAGTGTCGACCCCAATTTCAATACGGTTAAAGTTTGAATTGAGTTTGTACGGGAATATCCCTGCCATAGGATTTTCTTTTCGTAAAGTACACATTTTTATTTTGTTTTAGGTTGGTCAGAGAGCTTTCTTTTTCTATACTCGTCAACGTTATGGAGGTGAATGTAGGTCTCCTGGATGCCGAGATCTGATACGCCAAAATATCATTTTCAAGTAAAGCGCGGAGGTGACATATTAAGTAAATGTCTAATCGTACACTGCTCATATCAGCGATAACACCTCCACGATACCATGTGTACTACATTCTTATTTGTGTATGTGACAGAGGTAGGTAATAAACGTCACTTTAGAGTATAATTGCATTTTCGAGAAAAACGCTTTTAAAGTTATTTAATATATAGTTGTTTTACCATGATACGTGTACTAAAATAGTTGTCATTTATCGCCTAGATAACATTTTAAAGTCTACACACCGTGGTTGATCTAGGAATTCCTATGTAGTATGATCATACTTAGTCTGTGCAACTCTACTAATAATAATCCTTAAAAGCTGTAATTAACTTAGCCAGTTATACAGCTGTATATATACGATCCAAATATTAGCTTTTTTACAAATAACTTTAACTGTAATTTAAAGAAGTTTTGAAGTTATCAGTTGAGTAATCAAATCTGAGAATATCTCCAAAAATGTAATTGGGCTCTACAGTGACGTTTAGTACCTAATTAGTACCTACTAGTACCCCCTTCGTATGTATAAAGCAGTACATACTGTACAGTAGTGCATGTATTGCTTTGAACCCCAGCACACTGGGGGTAGGCAACGACATATGTAGAAGCGGTGTTTATAAAACCAAAAGATTATTCGATAACTCTACATACATGTAAATTGATACCAAACTATTCCAAGCGTAAGATTATTATATACATGGCGTATGGGATAGATGCTCATCACATTGTATGTACTAGTAGTAGCCTTTGTTAGGTTTATCAAGTACTACGTTTAGTGTACTCGTGGCTGCAGAGATGGAGACTGTTGCAACCACATAGATTTCCACTCGTGATAACCTCTCCGCTGGTATGCTGTAATTCATACGGGTGTACTTGATCTGGCGACTCATCGCGGATGCAAAACAAATTTTGAGTGATCTGCACATCTCTGGAAGCCTGCACGAGTACAGGGTAGACATACGACATATTATTCCGTGTTGGTATCGAAATCGAGTTGTTAAACAAATTTATCGATTGATGTAGTGCGGATCCGTTAGGTGCGTCGACATTACTAAAACAAAAATTATGGCAATGCATATCGTCAATAGATTGTTAATTGTTACCCTGACATTGAGGGTTCAGCAAGAGCTCAAATTAACCTGCCACGTATGGATATTGGGCATCCGTAGCCCCAACTACCTGACAACGAACGATGACCACGTCCACAGCCATGAATAAGATTACGAACCAAAGTCAGATTTGATCCGAATGGACTTTCGCCGAAGCTTTGCCAGTACCCACCAGATGAAATAGCTGCCTGAGAAATAGAAACACTGTCAAAATATTTGCTGTAGACACGTATAGTAAACATTTGGAAAAACGAGGGATACTTTTCATTGATTGTTCCAAAGATTGTCACAACAAGATATCAAAGCACAACACACCGCCGATAAATTAAATATGGTATTGCCATCCACATGTGCATTATTTGTTTGCAATATAATTCCACTTGCTCTACTACTTGCAAATGTATTATTGGCAATAGACGCAGAACTTGGAACTGCCGACAAAGGTTCGACAATATCACCTTCCTGAATAATGTGTTGCCGAAATATATCTGTAACTTTGATATCAATGGTAAGATACTCTTGGTTCTCCTGCGGTACACAGTCAACTATCTCCGCAGCAGATATAACAACATCTAAACCAGTTGCTTTTCGCACGTTTACAATATCACCAACTCGAAAAACAGGTTTAGCAAATAATGACGCCCACAAAGTTTTGTCGGTGTTCTGGTGCGGACCAACTAAAACCCTAACAATGTCCTTTTTGATGACATCAACACTGGCAACTAAGGCATATTGCGAGTGAACGTTCAAACAGTCGTCGCCATTGGATACCACAACATTATCAACAACTTCAATGTGGCCACGACATGATGCAATATGAATTCCATCAGCGTTTGCTGCAATAGCTAAGCCTGTCTTGGGCTCGATGCGAACTTTCAAGATACGAACATGGGTGCAGTCATGTGCTAAAATAGCCATACCAGGGGAAGTATGGATGGTCACTGCGACAACGCTAACATTATTACACGAGCGAAAAATAAAACTGTCAAGCAGCGGGCGTGTATATTCCAGTGTATGCCGCAGAACTAGTCCAGTTCCTTCGTGCAACTGAAAACCGCGATCAGGAAATGATACAGTCGCTACATCTCGTGTGACCTATGGGCGTCAACAAAGTAAATGTCGATAAAACAATCCATTTTAATACTTAAAATATCTCCAAATGTTCACTGGACCTTATCAACACGAAGTTGCAAAGCATCTGAACTATTCCGGATTCGGAAAAGCCAATCCAGGCCCCCTGCTAGCGGCTCCGTTCGAAATCCGTCCAAAGAGCTATCCAGTGCAGGGACTACCTCATGCATGGCGCCAATGCTTTTGATCCAAGGATACTTCTCCTTATTAAAGGAGTATTGTGAAACGTTCACTCTCAAATTAACACGGTTGTCATCCGTGTTGTGGTCGACTACACCGTAACTAAAAGGTGGTCGTTGGGCGTCCAATGTCATGTTAGTAATAAAAATATTACTACAGTTGCTCGCTAAGAGAAAAGGGCAGTCGCCTCGATTGTCAAATATCAAATGGGCCCCATGTCCAATCAATGACAGATTGTTGACCTCAGACACTACGAGAGAATCGGACTGCTCTAACATAAAAGTGCCATTCGGTGGCAAAAATTGTATTAAACAGTCGGACTTACAAGCGCGGAGCATCCCCTGCAACCTCCGGGAGCAATCTGCTGTATGGGAGCAGTTTGAGTGTAAAGTACGCGTATGCGTATGTACATGTGCATATGTTTGCTTGAACGTGTTTGTAAAGGTGTGTGTGTGCCCACAAGTTGCAGTCAGCCAGAGCACAGCGACCGCCATATTTTTTAAGTTTTGGGTAATTTCCAAAGGATTTGTAATTACCATGGATTATTGTCTTTTTTTGTTTTGACAAGTTTTCGGAGTTTTGACCACATACATACATACATACATACATACATACATACATACACACATACATACACACACACACACATATAAAACCAGCAACATTTTGTCGACAATGTCATCCAAACGAAGGCGGCCCGATGATTTGACAAGTGTTCACACAGAACGCAAAGTCTCTAGGCTTGAAGGTAAGCGTTGTGTGCATTTGCATACCTACGATAATATATGGTCGAACGAACACTATAACGTCGACTTATGGTGACATCAAGTTATAGTCGTTATCCCTGCGAATAAGCAAACTTGCATAGTGTGTTGATGTTTATTTTAGCTGTGTTCACGGTTTGCATGTTCATTGCAGACCAAGACGCACAAAAAGAATCCATCGAAAAACTTTTGGAGAAGGCTGATGAAGTAGAGGTTTTCGCAATACTAACATAATATTTGTCTGATTGAATTGCTCATGACCACGATCCCTCTATGCTTGGCTTTTATCAATAGATTCGAGAACTGGATTCAACACGCTTGAAGCAATTGCTTTTTGCATTTGAAAAGAAAATCACGAAAAACCAAATGATGCGCATGAAATACGCAAGTAACCCTGCCAAGTACGGCCACTTAAGTCGCGTTTGATGCCACTCCTTGCATGAGCAGTGGTGCCATGTGGCTTTGAATTTATTGCCACTGATGTTGTTGTATATAGATTTCTGGACTCGGAAGTGGAACTTGATCAGGCCATCGATGCTCTTCTGGAAATAGCTACAGCGCCCGAGTTATATGGAGAAGTACGTATTTGACACAAAGATACTGAAGTCTAGTATGAAACGTCAAGACATGCATTCTTGTGTAACTTTATCCATTCCGTACCACATTTCCACTAGCTTCTTCGTTTGAACGGACACGTTTCAATGCTAGGACTTTTAAGTCACGAAAACACGGTAAAGAAGACATAAAACGTATTGCGATCGTCGATTAGTTTTTACCCTCTCAACATCCAGTCTTGCATCGATCCAGACTCCTGCTTTTTTTGCAATTTAAGATATTTTTTGTTCAGGACATTGCGCTCGACATCGTTTCCCTACTTTATGAGTTAACAGCTGACGACGCGCTGCCAGCTTGTGAAGATCCCGATTCTTTTGTTGACGCGCTTGTATGTTCTCAAGCGAAATACACATCCCATACGCGTATTTTTCATTTCAAATTTTGTTTCCAAGGTCGAAAATCAAGGCCTCGAATTGCTAGTACAGAATCTATCAAGGCTTGACGAAACTAGTGACGAAGATGCGCAGGTACACCAACGCCTTTCACAAAATTGTGCAGCATAAGCATTTGGTAGCAATTGCTCTTTTTCGATGCGTCGAGGACACAAGATTGAATGTATTGTTGTCTGCAATGTATTTTTAGGGAATCTGGCATTCTTTGGGTATCATTGAAAACCTCATGGAAGTCAAAGCAAGTTGAATTACATGCATCTGAACCACGTCGATTTTTATTTCGATTGACTCTTCTCATCATTGTACTCGCTTCGCACAGCCCGAGCTGGGGAAGTTGCTGACTGAGAAAACAGATATTTTGCGATTCCTTATTTTGAGATTGCGGGTGAAACGCTTTGACGCTAATAAATTATACGCGTCCGAGGTACGAATTGGTGGTAAAACTATTTCTGCCAAATCATATTTATAATTTTTACTGGAATCATTTTACTATTATACATGGGATTTATTTTTGTATTTGGGTTTGCAGATTCTTTCGATCTTGTGTGCCAGCGACACTGCTGTTTGCGCGAAAATGGGTAATTTACCCGGAGGGAAAGATGGGATTGATCTTTTACTCCAGGTATGTTTATCCCTGTTGCGTACACATGGTTGCATCTAATGGGTGCCAAAACATGGGCAGATTGTCTCTCACTGGCGCCGGCACGATCCAAAGACTACAGACGAAG
>JACLAD010013746.1_pt1 | contig 10246 bp, 7 predicted proteins | sample 8027901 | NCBI WGS metagenome assembly JACLAD01 (sample SAMN15725071, study PRJNA655200) | protist metagenome | isolation source: fluorescence activated cell sorting (FACS) single amplified genomes of... | place: Spain: Blaines Bay Microbial Observatory, Mediterranean Sea | collected 2016-07-05
GTGAACTTGTCGTCCTTGGGATCGGTGGGATCGGTCATCACTTCACCTCCTCAACGGGGGCATGGCAGGCGCGGCGCAGCATCGGGTAGCCCTCGGCGGGCAGAAGCTCGGGGCGCACCGTCGGGCACGGCCCGTGCGCCCAGGCGCAGCGCGGCGTGAAGGGGCAGCCCTTGGGCAGACGCGACATGTCCGGCGGCTCGCCCGCGATGGTCGAGAGCGTCTCGTCGTCGCGGTCGATGCGCGGCACGGCGCGCAAAAGCCCCAGCGTGTAGGGATGGGTCGGCCGCTCGAACAGCTGGTCGGTCGGGCCGGTCTCCATGATCTGGCCGCCATACATGACGAGCGTGCGCTCGCAGGTGTCGGCGACGATGCCGAGATCATGGGTGATCAGGATGATCGCGGTGCCGAATTCCTGCCGGATCTCGGCCATCAGCTCCATGATCTGCGCCTGCACGGTGACGTCGAGCGCGGTGGTCGGCTCGTCGGCGATCAGCAGGCGCGGCTGGCACAACAGCGCCATGGCGATCATGATCCGCTGCCGCATCCCGCCCGAGAACTCGTGCGGGAACATGGTGATGCGGTTCTTCGCGTCGGGGATCTTCACCGCGTCGAGCATCTTGGTGGCCTCGGCGATGGCCGCCTTCTTGCTCATGCCCTTGTGCAGGGTCAGCACCTCGGCCATCTGGTCCGAGATCCGCATATAGGGGTTGAGCGAGGTCATCGGGTCCTGGAAGATCATGCCGATCTCCTCGGAGCGAACCCGGTTCAGCTCCTTCTGGCGAAGGTCCAGCAGGTTGCGCCCGTCATAGCGGATCTGGCCCGTGGCGCGGCCATTGCGCGCCAGGAGGCCCATCGCGGCAAAGGCGGTCTGGCTCTTGCCCGAGCCGCTTTCGCCCACGATGGCGAGGGTTTCGCCCTCCTCCACCGAGAAGCTGACCCCGTTGACGGCGTTCACTTCGCCGTCGCCGGTGGTGAAGGTGACGCGCAGGTCTTCGATATCGAGGAGTGCCATCAGCGATCCTTGGGAATTGTAGGCATTACCGATCCTTCGGATCGAGTGCGTCACGCAGCCCGTCGCCGACGAAGAAGAAGGCGAAGAGCGTGACGACGAAGAAGAAGAGCGGGAAGGCCAGCTGCCAGATCACCCCGTACTGCATGTTGCTCGCGCCATTCGAGATCAGCGCGCCGAGCGAGGTGTTGGGCTCCTGGATGCCGAGGCCGAGAAAGCTGATGAAGCTCTCGGTGATGATCATCTGCGGCACGAGAAGCGTGGCATAGACGATGACGAGGCCCAGCAGGTTCGGCACGATGTGGCGCAGGATGATCGTCATCGGCCGCACGCCGGTGGCATGGGCGGCCTCGACGAATTCCTTGCCCTTGATGGTCAGCGTCTGGCCGCGCGCGATGCGCGACATGTCGAGCCATGAGATCAGGCCGATGCCGATGAACAGCATCAGGATCGAGCGGCCGAAGATCACCAGCATCAGGATCAGCACGAACATGTAGGGCACGGACATCAGGATATCGACGGTGCGCATCATCGCGCCATCCGTGCGCCCGCCCTTGTAGCCCGCGATGGCGCCGTAAAGCGTGCCGACGATCACCGCCACGCCCGCGCCGACGATGCCCACGAGAAGCGAGATCCGCGTGCCCTGCACGGTGCGCGCGTAAAGATCGCGGCCCGAACTGTCGGTGCCGAAGTAATGCCCGGTCTCGATCGAGGGCACGCCTTGCGAGGCGTTGGCGCCGATCAGCGAGAAATCCACGTAGTCGGGCTCGTATTGGGCGATGAAGCCGCCGAAGAAGGCGAAGATGCAGATCAGCACCAGCGCCACGAGGCCCGCGAGCGCCGCGCGGTTGCGCATGAAGCGCTGGCGCGCGTCCTTCCACAGCGAGCGGCCCTTGACGTCGGCGGCGGCCTGCGCGTCGAGCAGGCGGTCGGCGGTGCCGGGATCGGGATTGAGCGACATGGGACCCCTCCTCAGTAGCGGATCTTCGGATCGATCCAGGCATAGAGCAGGTCGACCACGAGGTTGAACGTGACGGTCAGCACACCGACGAGGATGGTGATCCCCATGATGACCGAGTAGTCGCGATTGAAGGCGGAGTTGACGAAGAACTGGCCGATGCCGCCGGTCGAGAAGAACACGTCGATGATGACCGAGCCGGTGATCATGCCGACGAAGGCGGGCCCGAGATAGGACAGCACCGGCAGCATGGTGGGCTTCATCGCGTGGGTCCAGATGATCCGGCGGGTCGGCAGGCCCTTGGCGCGCGCCGTGCGGATGAAGCCCGCATTGAGCACTTCGAGCATCGAGGAGCGGGTGATCCGGGCGATCGAGGCCATGTAGGAGGTCGAGAGCGCGATCACCGGCAGGATGATGTATTCGATCTGCCCGCCCTGCCAGCCGCCGCCCGGCAGCCAGCCCAGCCACAGCGTGAAGATCAGGACGAGGATCGGCGCCATCACGAAGTTGGGCAGCACCTGCGCGCCGATCGAGATGCCGACGGCGAGGTAGTCGAGCCAGGAATTGTGCCGGATCGCGGCGGCGGCGCCGAGCGCCACGCCGACCACGAGGGCGACGATGAAGCTCCAGAACCCGTAGGTGAGCGTCACCGGAAAGCCCTGGGCGATCACGTCGTTCACCGTGCGGTCACGGTACTGGAACGAGGGGCCGAAGTCGAAATGCACGACGACGTTCCAGATATAGGTCGCCATCTGCTTCCAGTAGGGCTGATCGAGCCCGTAGCGCGCCTCGATGTTGGCCATCACCTGCGCGGGCAGCGGGCGCTCGGAATTGAAGGGGCCGCCGGGGGCGGCATACATCAGCACGAAGGAGATCACGACGAGCAGGAGAATCGTCGGGATCGCGATGGCGACGCGTCTGAGAACGTAATTGAGCATGGGGGATGATACCTCGTTTCCGCGCTTGCGGAAATGGACCGCGCCCCCCGGCGCCTGAGGCCAGGGGGCGCGGCTGTCTTGCGATCAGGGGTTACTCGCCGGCGACGCGGTAGAGCTCCTTGGCGTACCAGTTGTTCTGGGCGTTCTCATAGGGATAGCCCTTGATGGTCTCGTCCATCATGAACACCTCGGCATAGTGGTAGATCGGCAGGATCGGGAATTCCTGCGTGATGATCGTCTCCGCCTCGGTATAGAGCGGCAGCGGGTCCTCGGAGGTCGCCGCGTCGGCCATCAGCTGGTCGTATTCCTCGCTCGAAAAGCCCGAGTCGTTGTAGGAGGACTCGGTCTGCATGATGTCGAGGAAGGAAGACGCCTCGTTGTAGTCGGCGCACCAGCCGGCGCGCGCCACCTCGTAGTTCTTCTCGTGACGCTCGGTCAGGAAGGTCTGCCACTCCATGTTGGCCATGGTGGTGTCGACGCCGAGCGTCTGCTTCCACATCTGGCTGATCGCGGTGGCGACCTGCTTGTGGGACTCGGAGGTGTTGTAGAGGATCTCGAGCGACAGCGGCTCGCCATCGGTGCCGTAGCCGGCCTCGCTCATCAGCTCCTTGGCGCGCTCGTTGCGCTCCTGCTGGCTCATCTGAGCCACCTCGATCGCCGGCACCTCGAAGCCCGCCGTGGCCCAGTGGGTCAGCGTGTAGGCCGGCTTCTGGCCGCCGCCGAGCACGTTGTCGGTGATCACGTCACGGTCGATCGCGAGATAGAGCGCCTCGCGCACCTTCACGTCCTGCAGCGCCTCGGGGCCCGAGTCGGAGACGTTGAGGTTGTAGTAGTAGGAGCACAGATCCGGCACCGAGACGGCCTGGTCGGGATATTCCTCCGAGAGGCGCGGGAACTGGCCCGCGGGCACGTCGGTCTGGTCGAACTCACCGGCGAGGTAGCGGGTCAGCGCCTGGTTCTCGTCGTTGATGACGAGCGCGGTGACCTCCTCGATGATGACGTTCTCGGCGTCCCAGTATTCGGGGTTCTTGGTCAGGGTGATGTATTCCTGCGGGACGCGGTCCTCGAGCACGTAGGCGCCGTTCGACACCATGTTGCCGGGCTGGGTCCAGGCGTCGCCATGCTCCTCGATCACCGCCTGCGGCACCGGGAAGGTGGTGGTGTGGGTCACCATCTGCGGGAAATAGGGCAGCGCCTGCGACAGGGTGACCTTGAGCGTGTGGTCATCGACCGCCTCGACGCCCAGCTCCTCGGGCGACTTGTCGCCGGCGATCACCTCTTCGATGTTGGCGAGCTTCATCAGCCCCATGTACCACTGGTACTCGGAGGCGGTCGCCGGGTCGGCGGCGCGGCGCCAGGAATAGACGAAGTCATTGGCGGTGACCGGCTCGCCATTCGACCACTTGGCGTCGTCGCGCAGGGTGAAGGTGTAGGTCAGACCGTCTTCGGACACCTCGAAGCCCGTGGCCACGCCCGGCATCACGTCGCCCTTCTCGTCCTGGTTCATCAGGCCTTCGAACAGCTGGCGGCCGATATGGCTGCCCTCGACATCCTCGATCAGGTTGGGGTCGATCGAGGGAAACTCGTCGAGCACGCGGTAGGAGAAGCTCTGGTCCGCGGCGAGCTTTTCCCCGGTCTCGGGGTGCTCCGTCATCGCGTGGCTTTCGGCCTGAGCCGCGCCGCTCAGCGCAAACAGCGCCGCGGTGCCGGCGAGAAGATGGGTCTTCAAGGTCATGAGGTCATCCCTGTGTCAGTGGGCGGCGCGGGCCGCCGCCGATGGACGTCCGCCCTTTGCGGGCGTGGTTGTGGCCCGATCCTTTTGCGAGCGGCCGTTATTTGCAAGACTAATCCGTGCATGACCACGCGACAGCCCGCCGCGCCCCTTCCGCAAGGTCACACCGATTTCGCAAGCTTGTGGCAAAACGGCCCCGCCGCGCGCAGCAAAGATGCCCGAACAGCGCCCTCAAACGACACCAACAGGCAGCGCGCGGCCCGCGCAACATGCGAAATCGTGATCGGCAATTCCCCGCCGCCCCTGCCCTCCCCTCGCCAGTTCGGCCCCGAAAGGCTAGATCTCGGCCCGAGGAGACCGAGGATGCCCGACCATACGCACCGCCCCGTGAGGGGCTTCACCCCCCCGGCGCGGGGCATGCGCGCCCGGGCCGCAGGGCCGGCAGGCCCGCTTCGGCGGGCCGGTTCTGGCTTCGCCGCGGTCCGGCCGGGGGTGCGGCCGGGGTTGCGGTCGGGGCAGAGCCGATGATCGACCGGCTGGAGATGTTCCTCGCGCTGGCCAAGGCGCGGCATTTCGGCCGCGCGGCCGAGGCGGTCGGGGTGACGCAGCCGACGCTTTCGGCGGCGATCCGGCAGCTTGAGGACCAGCTCGGCGTCATGCTGGTGCGGCGCGGCTCGCGGTTCCAGGGGCTGACGCCCGAGGGCGAGCGGGTGCGCGACTGGGCCCGGCGGATCACCGGCGACATGCGCGCCATGAAGGAGGAGCTGCGCGCGGGGCGCGAGGGGCTGACCGGGGTGCTGCGGCTCGCGGTGATCCCCACCGCGCTCGGCGCGGTGACGCAGCTCACCACCCGCTTTGCCGAGGCCCACCCCAAGATGCGCTTTTCGCTGCGCTCGGCCACGACCACGCAGCTGCTCTCGGCGCTCGAGGATCACGAGGTGGATGCCGGGATCGGCTATCTCGACAACGAGCCGCTGGGCCGCGTCGTCACCGTGCCGCTCTATTCGGAGCGCTACGTCGCGGTGCTGCGCGCCGATGCGGCGCTGGCCGGGAAGGCGCGGCTGCGCTGGGCCGATCTTTCGGGGGCCGATCTGTGCCTGCTGACGCCCGACATGCAGAATCGCCGGATCATCGCCGGGCACCTGGCGGCCGCGGGTGTCGAGGTCGCGCCCAGGGTCGAGACCAATTCGACCATCGTGCTGATCAGCCACGTGCTGAGTTCGGGCTGGGTCACCATCCTGCCCGAGCGCGCGGCGGCGATCTTTCTCGAAGGGCTGCCGCTGGTGGCGCGCCCGATCACCGCTCCCGACGCCGCGCATGAGATCGGGCTGATCGCGCCATGGCGCGAGCCGCATACGCCGCTTCTCTCCGCGCTCTTGGCGGAGGCCCGGCGCTTCGACCGGGATTGATAGGATTTCTCTATCGCGGCACGGAATTGCGATATTGATTTGCAATGCAGTTCTCGCGTTGTCTGCGCCCGAGAGCCGATGAGGAGCCAGCCAATGCCGATACCGCCAGCCCCCGCCGACCTGCAGGGCCGTTTGGATGCGATCCTTGCCGATCATGCGGATCTCGAAGGGCCCTTGCTGCCGATCCTGCACGCGGTGCAGGCCGAATGGGGCTACGTCCCGCCGGAGGCGCTGCCGCTGATCGCAAAGGGGCTGAACATCAGCCGCGCCGAGGTGCATGGCGTGGTCAGCTTCTACCATGATTTCCGCGAGGCACCGGCGGGGCGTCACATGCTCAAGATCTGCCGCGCCGAGGCCTGCCAGGCGCGCGGCGGGCGGGGCATCGAGACCGCCGCCAAGGCGCGGCTCGGCGTCGATTGGCACGGCACCAGCAAGGATGGCGGCGTGACGCTGGAGCCGGTCTATTGCCTCGGGCTCTGCGCCACCGGCCCGGCGATGATGCTCGACGGGCGCGTCGTGGCGCGGGTGGACAAGACCCGGCTCGACGCGCTGCTGGCGGAGGTCGAGGCATGAGCCTCAAGATCTACGTCCCCCGCGACGCCGCCGCCCTCGCGGCCGATGCCGAGAAGGTGGCCGAGGCCGTTCTGGCCGAGGCGAAGATCCGCGATGTCGAGGTCGAGCTCATCCGCAACGGCTCGCGCGGGATGCTCTGGCTGGAACCGCTGGTCGAGATCGAGCGCGACGGCATCCGCCACGCCTTCGGCCCGGTCGCGCCCGGCGACGTGCGGGCGCTGTTCGACGCCGATTGGGGCGATCATGCCCTCGCCCTCGGCCCGACCGAGGAAATCGCGTGGTTCAAGCGGCAGACCCGCCTGACCTTCGCCCGCGTCGGCGTGATCGACCCGCTGTCGCTGGACGCCTACGAGGCGCATGGCGGGCTCAAGGGCCTGCGCCGGGCGCTCGGGATGACCGGCGCGGCGATGATCGACGAGATGAAGGAAAGCGGCCTGCGCGGCCGCGGCGGCGCGGGATTTCCCACGAGGATCAAGTGGGACACGGTGCGGCTTGCCGAGGCGGATCAGAAATACATCGTCGCCAATGCCGACGAGGGCGATTCGGGCACCTTCGCCGACCGGATGCTGATGGAGGGCGATCCCTTCAGCCTGATCGAGGGCATGGCGATCGCGGGCATCTGCGTCGGTGCGACGCGCGGCTACATCTACCTGCGCTCGGAATACCCCGAGGCGATCCATGTGATGAACGAGGCGATCCGCATCGCCCGCGCGCGCGGGCTTCTGGGCGCGTCGGTGCTGGGTTCGGATGTCGCCTATGACATGGAGGTCCGCGTCGGTGCGGGTGCTTATGTCTGCGGCGAGGAGACCTCGCTTCTCAACAGCCTCGAGGGCAAGCGCGGCGTGGTGCGCGCCAAGCCGCCGCTGCCCGCGATCGAGGGCTTTCTGGGCAAGCCCACGGTGGTCAACAACATCATCTCCTTGGGCACCGTGCCGGTGATCTTCGAACGCGGCGCCGCGCATTACCGCGATTTCGGCCTCGGGCGCTCGCGCGGCACCATCCCGATCCAGATCGCGGGCAACGTGAAGTTCGGCGGGCTGTTCGAGACCGCCTTCGGCACGAGCCTGGGCGCGCTGGTGGACGAGATCGGCGGCGGCACTTTCTCGGGCCGCCCGGTGAAGGCGGTGCAGGTCGGCGGGCCGCTCGGGGCCTATTTCCCGCGTTCGAAGTTCGACACCCCCTTCGGCTACGAGGAGTTCGACGGCGAAGGCGGGCTCATCGGCCATGCGGGCGTGGTGGTGTTCGACGACAGTGCCGACATGCTCGGCATGGCGCGCTTTGCGATGGAGTTCTGCGCGGTCGAGAGCTGCGGCAAGTGCACGCCCTGCCGGATCGGCGCGGTGCGCGGGGTCGAGACGGTGGACCGGATCGCCCGCGGCGAGGTGGAGGCCATTCCGCTGTTGACCGATCTTTGTGATACGATGACGGATGGATCGCTCTGCGCGCTGGGCGGGTTCACCCCCTACCCCGTCATGTCGGCGCTCAGGCATTTCCCCGACGATTTCCATGCCAATGCCAAGGAGGCGGCGGAATGAAGGACTTTCTCATCCCCTTCGACGGACCCGGCGGCACCGGCCTGCATGATGACACCGACATGGGCACGCCCGCCTCGACCTCGACCAGGACCGTCACGCTGCGCATCGACGGCTTCGAGGTGACGGTGCCCGAGGGCACCAGCGTGATGCGCGCCTCCGCCGAGCTTGGCATCGAGGTCCCGAAGCTCTGCGCCAGCGACAACATGGAGGCCTTCGGCTCCTGCCGGCTTTGCGTGGTGGAGATCGAGGGGCGGCGCGGCACGCCCGCCTCCTGCACCACGCCGGTGGCCGAGGGCATGGTGGTCCATACCCAGACCTCCAGGATCAAGAAGCTCCGCCGCGGCGTGATGGAGCTCTACATCTCCGACCACCCGCTCGACTGCCTGACCTGCGCCGCCAATGGCGATTGCGAATTGCAGGACATGGCGGGTGCCGTCGGCCTGCGCGACGTGCGCTACACGCCCGGCGACAACCATTACGACCCTTCGGGCACCGGCGCGCGCTCTCAGGCCGAGGCGCGGCTGCGCGATCCGGTGGGCATCAACAACCCGCAGTTCCTGCCCAAGGACGACTCCAACCCCTATTTCACCTACGACCCTAGCAAATGCATCGTCTGCTCGCGCTGCGTGCGGGCCTGCGACGAGGTGCAGGGCACTTTCGCGCTGACCATCGAGGGGCGCGGCTTCGACAGCCGGGTTTCGGCGGGGATGAAGCTCGACGATTTCATGACCTCGGACTGCGTCTCCTGCGGCGCCTGCGTGCAGGCCTGCCCGACCGCGACGCTGCAGGAAAAGTCGGTGATCGAGATCGGCACGCCGGATCGCGCGGTCGTCACCACCTGCGCCTATTGCGGCGTCGGCTGCTCGTTCAAGGCCGAGATGCGCGGCGACGAGCTGGTGCGCATGACGCCCTACAAGCACGGCAAGGCCAATCGCGGGCATTCTTGCGTCAAGGGCCGCTTCGCCTATGGCTACGCCGCGCACAAGGACCGCATCCTGAACCCGATGATCCGCGATACGATCGAGGAGCCGTGGCGCGAAGTGTCGTGGGAGGAGGCGATCTCCTTTGCCGCGACCCGGATGCGCGGCATTCAGGAGCAGCATGGCAAGAAGTCGATCGGCGTGATCACATCGAGCCGCTGCACCAACGAGGAGACCTATCTCGTCCAGAAGATGGCCCGCGCCGTCTTTGGCAACAACAACACCGACACCTGCGCCCGCGTCTGCCATTCGCCCACCGGCTATGGCCTGGGCCAGACCTACGGCACCTCCGCCGGGACGCAGGATTTCGATTCGGTCGAGGACAGCGATGTCGTCGTCGTCATCGGCGCCAACCCGACCGACGGCCACCCGGTCTTTGCCAGCCGCCTGAAGAAGCGGCTGCGCGCGGGCGCGAAGCTGATCGTGGTCGATCCACGCCGGATCGACCTCGTGAAGAGCCCGCATGTCGAGGCCGCGCATCACCTTCCCCTGCGCCCCGGCACCAACGTCGCCGTGGTCACCGCCATGGCGCATGTGATCGTGACCGAGGGGCTTTACGACGAAGAGTTCATCCGCACGCGCTGCGACTGGGAGGAGTTCCAGGACTACGTGGAGTTCGTGGCCGAGGAGCGCCATGCGCCCGAGGCGGTCGAGATGCTGACCGGCGTTCCGGCGGAAGAGTTGCGCAAGGCCGCGCGGCTCTACGCCACGGGCGGCAACGGCGCGATCTATTACGGTCTCGGCGTGACCGAGCACTCCCAGGGCTCGACCACCGTGATCGGCATCGCCAACCTCGCCATGCTGACCGGCAATATCGGCCGCAAGGGCGTGGGTGTGAACCCGCTGCGCGGCCAGAACAACGTGCAGGGCTCCTGCGACATGGGCTCCTTCCCGCATGAGCTGCCGGGCTACCGGCATGTTTCGGGCTCGGAGGTGCGCGAGGTGTTCGAGAGCCTTTGGAACGTCAAGCTCGACCACGAGCCGGGGCTGCGCATTCCCAACATGCTCGACGCGGCGGTCGATGGCAGCTTCAAGGGCCTCTACTGCCAGGGCGAGGACATCCTGCAATCAGACCCCGACACCAAGCATGTCGCCGCCGGTCTTGCGGCGAT